>Ga0080004_1120774_pt1 | contig 77884 bp, 97 predicted proteins | sample WasSprMetagenome_FD_69207 | JGI IMG/M metagenome (GOLD analysis project Ga0080004, IMG submission 69207) | Sulfidic aquatic microbial communities from Washburn Spring, Yellowstone National Park, USA - WS (SPADES assembly) (version 2) | ecosystem: Environmental > Aquatic > Thermal springs > Hot...
TGGGAGATAAAAGCTATATTACCCTCTTTCGGCATCCTGTCCGTGAAAGTTGCATTGAGTTTAATACTTGGGCGTATTACACCTAAACAATTCGGCCCAACGATCCTTAAGCCATACCTCTTTTTGATCTCGAGAATCTTATCTTCTAACGCCTTACCTTCAGCTCCAACCTCTTTAAATCCTGCGGAGATTATTATCAAACCCTTTATACCGACTCTACCGCACTGCTCCACCACATCTGGGACTGTTGGGGCTGGGGTAGCGATAACTGCAAGATCAACAGTCTTTGGGAGCTGCTCGACGCTTTTGTAAGCTTTAACACCAAGGATTTCATCCTTCCGAATATTGACTGGGTAAACCTCTCCTTCAAAGCCGGAGTTCAGAAAGTTTTTCATGAGAACATATCCTACAGAACCTTCTTCGTCACTTGCCCCAATTATCGCCACGCTCTTAGGATTGAAAATCTTTTCAAGATGCAATGTGACCAAGACTGATCACTATTCTTGGTTACGTGAGCCGATTAAAAGGTTTTATGCGTTGATATCAAAAGGGATTTTAGAGCATATGCGTTCCAAAATTTCGGATGACATATAGGTGACCGTATTCAATCGTTGAAATTAGTTGGTAACAGAACCAATGGATAGAAGGCCGCAAAAGAACACGGCAAAGAGCGAAGAAGCTACCAACACTTATAAGGGGATCTGCTACAGACTATTTTGGAATGTCGGTTGTGAGTGTGGGTAATGTCTCCATTCATTTAGAGGAGAGTGGAGAAGGGCAGCCTTTAGTTCTTTTGCACGGTTTGTTAGGGTCTATTGAAGGGGATTGGAGAAGGTTCATCCCGCTTTTTTCAAGAGAATATCGTGTAATTGCTGTAGATATGCGCGGTCACGGTTTAACAGATAATCCTGAGGGTAGGTTGACGGAAGCACTTTTTCGAGACGACTTGATCGGGCTTCTTGACGCGCTACATTTGGAGTCTGCTCTTGTATGTGGTTACAGCCTAGGCGGGTTTGTAGGTCTAATAGCTGGAATCCGATATCCTGGGAGGATTAAGGCTCTTGTGATGCACGCTTCAAAAATGTACTGGGATGAGAACTCGATACGGTCTATGGTTAGCGGAATGGATCCAGATAGAATATTAGCTGAAGACCCAAGGTTTGCGGAAGCGCTTCAAAAGCTTCACGGGAAACGCTGGAGAAACCTCCTTAAGGAAGCAGCTTCTTTTATGCAAAATAAAAGACAAAAAACTTTGAGCAGAGAGGATCTTGAGCGTGTAAGCTTCCCGGTCTTAGTTTCCGTAGGCGACCGCGACGACCTTATTCCGTTAGAAGAAGCAGCGCGCTTCTATAGATCGCTTCCAAAAGGCGAGCTACTAATTATGCCCAACACTAAACATAGCATGAGAAGTGTGCGCGAAGACATTTTCGTACCTGCTGTGCTAGACTTCTTCAAACGGGCCACGCAATAAAAGTGCCTACGCTTCTAGGCTTCTGAAGCTAACCTAGGCAAAGAACAATAATGAGTGAGGAAGGAAAAATAATCTATTGCTCAACGAGGGTATGTGGATACGCTTCCGAAGAGTAAAGTAATTCTTAAAAGGTTGTGTTGAGCTAGAAGCCGTTAAGCCGGGGTAGCTCAGCCTGGTTAGAGCGCCAGCCTCCACAGGTTAGGGTGTGACTCATAATCTGGAGGTCGCGGGTTCAAAACCCGTCCCCGGCACCTACTAAGTGTAGATTTGCAACGTTCACGGTTTCACTCTAATGGACATTTATGAGCATAAAAGTTTAAATGAGTGCCTTCATCATCGAATGCGGTGAAAGAGAGAGATGGGAGAGGCTACTTACTTCATTAAGAGGTTGGTTAAACCAAACATTAGTAGGGTTAAGTGGGATAAATCACCCTTAGAAGTCTTTACCGCTCTATGTGATCGCTCTGAGTATGCCTACCTTTTAGAATCCGTTGAGGGGCCAGAGAAGATCGCAGAATACTCATTTGTAGGCTTTGGGCCATCTTCTGTTATAAGCGTAAAGAATGGTGTGGCAGAGGTTTATGATAGAGATGGAAGTAGAGTGGAACGGTGCGTTCTCAGCGACCCCTTTTCTTTAGTTAGAGAGGTTTTAACTAGACGACATAGGGCTCCTAATGATTTTAGATTCATCGGAGGTGCTGTGGGTTATGTTTCATACGATGCTATTAGATACTGGGAGAAACTGCCTGAATACGCGGTAGACGACCTTTGCCTTCCAGAGTTAGAGATGGGCATATATGATGATGGTGTAGTATTTGACCATAAAACGAGAGAAGTCTTTTATTATCACTATGGTGAAAATCGCCTAAAAGAAATAAAAGAAGCTTTAAAAGAAAAGTCTGGCCCAGAATTTCTCTCCTATTCAGATCCAAGGTCAAATATTGAAAAGGAGGAGTTTGAGGAAGCTGTTAGAAAGGCAAAGGAGTACATATTTTCTGGCGACGCATTCCAAGTAGTTGTCTCTAGGCGCTTTGAGTTAAGCATCCAAGGAAGTTTAATACCCTTCTATAAGGTATTACGTAACATAAATCCTTCTCCATATATGTATTTTCTGAAGATGGGAAGATGCAGGGTAGTGGGCTCAAGTCCTGAGATGCTTGTGAGGGTAGAAGGTAGAAACGTTGAGACCTATCCGATAGCTGGGACAAGACCGCGTGTCAAAGATAACCCTGTTGAAGATGAGGCGTTAGCGCAAGAGCTTTTGCATGACCCGAAAGAATGTGCTGAACACGTGATGCTGGTTGATTTGGCGAGGAATGATCTTGGGAGGGTTTCAGAGTTTGGCTCGGTTAGTGTGTCTGAATTTATGAGAGTTTACAAGTATAGCCATGTGCAACACTTGGTTTCACGGGTTGTTGGTAGGCTTAGACCTAGATGTGATTGTTATGATGCTGTGAGGGCTGTGTTTCCAGCTGGAACGGTCACCGGAGCGCCGAAGGTCAGAGCTATGGAGATAATTGAGGAACTTGAGCCTGTTAGGAGAGGCCCATATGCAGGGGCAGTAGGTTACTTTTCCTATAACGGTAATGCCGACTTCGCTATAACTATTAGAACGCTGATCGTGTGTGAAAACCACGCGTATATTCAGGCCGGAGCTGGTATAGTGGCTGACTCTGTTCCAGAAAAGGAGTGGTTCGAAACCGAACATAAAGCTTCAGCCCTTCTAAAGGCGTTGCATATAGCTTCACAGCAAGGTGTGAAACGTCTATGAGAGTCCTGGTTATAGACAATTTTGACTCCTTCGTCTATAACCTCGCTCAATACCTTGGTGAACTCGGTGCAACCCCTCTCGTCTACAGAAACGACCAACTAACAATTAAGAAGGCTGAGCGGCTTAAGCCAGTGAGAATTGTGATATCCCCAGGTCCAGGTACGCCTGAGGAGCCGAGATACTTTGGCATCTGCTCCCAGATTCTGAAGCAGCTAAGTCCAAAGATACCCACCCTTGGAGTTTGCTTAGGGCATCAGGGTATAGCTTGGGCTTTTGGTGCTCGCATTATAAGAGCTAAACGAGTAATGCATGGGAAGAAAAGCAAAATAAAGCATGATGGAAAAGGTATCTTTAGGGGGATAAAGAACCCGCTCGAAGCTGCACGTTACCACTCGCTTGTTGTAGATCCTGCTACTCTTCCAAACTGCTTTGAGGTTTCCGCTATAGCTCTTGATGACGGTGAAATTATGGGTATTCGCCATAAGATCTACCCGATCGAGGGGTTGCAATTTCATCCAGAATCAATAATTACCGAGGAGGGTAAGGGTATTCTTAAGAATTTTCTTGAACTGTGGTAAAAATGATGCAAGAAGTGATCACAAAACTTGTCGAAAAGGTGGATCTTTCCTATCAAGAGGCATATAAAGCAATGGAAGAAATAATACACGGAGAAGCTACACTCTCGCAGATAGCTGCGTTTCTTACCGCTTTGAGAATGAAGGGTGAAACCGTTGAAGAGATCGCAGCTTTCGCCGAAGCTATGCGGAAATGCTGCCATAAAGTAAACCCAAAGGTGAATAGGCGCCTTGTGGATACTTGTGGAACTGGCGGAGACAGAATAAAGACATTTAACATCAGTAGCGCTGCGGCGTTTGTTGTTGCAGGAGCAGGTGTATCCGTAGCCAAGCACGGGAACCGATCGTTTACAAGCAAAAGTGGAAGCGCCGATGTGCTGGAGCGTTTGGGACTAAACTTAAATGTCCCAAAAGAGAGGATTGAAAAAGCTATTGAAGAAATCGGTATAGGATTCCTCTTTGCCCCTGCGTTACACCCTTCTATGAAAAATGTAGCCAGTGTAAGGAGGGAGATTGGAATAAGGACAGTCTTTAACATTCTAGGGCCGCTGACAAATCCAGCGATGCCGTCTGCTCAGGTGATTGGCGTTTATGAAGCTGGACTTGTTGCGAAGATAGCAGAAGTAGCTAGTAAACTGGGTTTGCAAGAAGCTATGGTTGTACATGGCTTAGATGGCTTGGACGAAATTTCAACCATAGGGAGAACGTTGATAGCTTGGCTTAGGGAAGGTGAAATAAGGAAGTTTGAAGTTACTCCTACGGATCTCGGCGTAGAAAGATCTACAGTTGAATCCATTATCGGAAAGAGCCCTGAAGAGAACGCGGAAATAACTTTTAAGATAATATATGGATGCTTGAAAGCAGGTGATCCTAAACGAGACATCGTAGCAGTCAACGCGGCAGCCGGTGTCATCGTAGGGGGTGTTGCTGACGACTTCAAATACGCGTTGGAGCTTGCGCAGAAATCAATAGAGAGTGGTGCTTCCTATAGAAAACTTAAGGAGCTAGTTAAGTTCTATGATGGAAGTTGTGTTGAAAAACTGGAGGAGCTAGAGAGAAGATATGGTTGATTTTCTAGACATATTAGTCGCCGACACTTTTGAATCTTTGCGAAATGGATACTACAACATAGATGAGAGAAAACCTGTTCCTCCTAAAATGAGCTTGAAGGAAGCCATAACCAAGTGTACACACGCTCCAATAATAGCAGAAATTAAACCAGCTTCACCATCCTCTGGAAAACTGAGGCAGATTGTAAGCCCTGCTGACGTAGCTAAAGCGATCAAAAGTGGAGGGGCTGCAGGCATCTCGGTAATTACTTCAGCACGGCATTTTGGTGGTTATCTTGCTTGGCTAGCTGAGGTAAAGCGGCACGTCGATTTACCTGTATTGATGAAAGATGTTCTTGTCGATCCTCTTCAAGTTGAGGCTGCGGCTAAGCTTGGTGCGGACGCCGTTCTGCTGATTTATTCTGTTTTTAAAAGAGGTTATCCGAAAGATTCGATCGAAGGTTTCATTCAGCTTGCCCATTCATATGGCTTGGAGGTTCTGCTCGAGGTTCATACTAAAGAGGAGTTGTTGGATGCTGTTAGAACAGAAGCCGATATGTTGGGTGTCAACAACAGAGATCTGAGGACTCTTAGAGTAGATTTAGGGACAACAAGGAGGGTTCTGGCTAATGTCGATCTAGGTGACAAGGTTGTGGTTAGTGAGAGCGGTATACAAGGGGCTGAGGATGTTCGTAGATTGCGGGGCTATGGTGCAAAGGCTTTCCTTGTCGGCTCGGCGATAATGTTGGCTGAGGATGTCGAGGGTAAAGTGAGGGAGCTTGTGATGGCTTATGAGAACCGTTAAAGTAAAGATCTGCGGCATAACTAGAGAAGAAGATTTGGAGGCTGCTTGCAAAATAGGCGCTGACTTTATAGGCTTTGTAGTCGGCGCTCCATTTTCGCCAAGAAACCTGAAATTAGATGAAGCTGAGCGCTTATTCAAACTCGTCCCCAAGAATGTTAAGAGTGTGCTTGTTACTGTGCCTAAGAGCTTAGAAGAGGTTTTAGAAGCCTATATGCTTTTGAAGCCGAACGTCATTCAGCTCCACGGAGAGGATTTGACGGAGCTGGGTGTCGTTAGAGAAAGACTGCCTTCCGTAACTCTTGTCAGAGCCTTGCCTGCTTCAGAAGGGGTTGTTAATAGAGTGATCCGTGAGGCTCGATTCGCCGATGGAATTCTTGTAGACACATTCGCTGAAGGGCGGCTTGGTGGAACAGGGGTTGTCCACGATTGGAAGATAAGTAGGCGCATAAGGGATACGATCTACCCAAAGCCTCTAATACTTGCAGGTGGTCTCAACCCATCAAATGTTAGTGAAGCTGTGGAGTGTGTCAAGCCGTATGCGGTAGACGTCTCTTCAGGTGTTGAGTCAAAGCCTGGTGTGAAGGATCTATCCAAAATGGAGACCTTCGTGAAAAGAGCTAGAAGCGTTGTTCTTGATGACGAGTATTGTGGCGCTAATCTGTAAAGTGCTTTTCTTCTAGAAAGAGGAAGGTTTGAGTGGTAGAGTAGAACGTATATGTGTGAAGAGATTTGCCAAAGTTCTTCGAGCCTACCGTTTCATAATATTTTAGAATATTCTTCCCACTCCCTCAAAGAGAAAAATGGCTGTATTAAGCGAGAAGTTTTTAGAACTTTTGCAAAATTTTTACGGATCTTTCTGCCAACATAATCGCAGGCGTTTTGAGTGTTCTGTGATGATGTCTAGTGCTTCTTTGATCTTGTTTAGGTCTTCTAAGTTGTTGAGAGGTACTGTATGCCATCTTTCTTTTTCTTTCTTCCGTTTGAAGAGCTGTCGTAGAGCCTTTTGTGTCTCTTGTGGTAGTGCCCAGGGATTAATTGCAGGGTTTCCAGTATAGCCTATCCATATACTGCCGTTTCCCTGAATCCCCAAGGGATCGACGCCCCATTCCTTAACGAAGAAGCGCATAGTGAACAAAGTCCCACCCCCACCCCACCTCACTTCAAATTCTCTTCGCAAGCTAACTTCATCATATAGTTCCTTTATCCACCTGAACTTCTCTTTCCCAACGTTTTCCTCGAGCTGCTTAAAGAATCTTTCCTTATTTGCTTCGCCTATGTCGGGTCTTTTTTCACCCACCAAGATTATGCCCTTCTTTCTTAACTCGTCAACAATCTCCTTTAATGCTAGAACCTCTATCTCGAAGCCTTTAATAATTATAAAAGACTTGCCGCCCTTGATAATTGTCTTCCTCTGAAGGTCGTTCTCCCAGCAAACTAGCAGCTTACATTTAGCCAAATTAGGATGCTCGTCGTGTCCTTGATCATAAAAGTTAGAAGCTAGCAACTCGAACTCTATGCCTATCTCCTCACCATTGCGCCTTGCGATACAATCAGGGAACGAGCCGAAATACCGATCTATTACGAATTCGTCTTCACAATAGGGGATCAATAAACCAAATAACAAAACAACCTCATTCTCATATGTTGGCTCATAAAGCAGACCTCTAACAACATCAACCATAAGCTTCACTAAGTCAATAAATGTATGATGCCCTAATAAAGAATTCTTTAACAAAATCAAGTCGCTCACCGTGTACCCTAGAGGCAGAGATCTGATCTGACAAGGAGAATTCTCTCTAGTTTATTTCTATATGTTTAATTGCCTGTTTGGTGTGGTGTGTTGTGGTGGGCTTGGAGATAGAAGTTCGTAGATATAAGGATATCAACCTCAGAGATGGTGTTGTGGTCGACGGATTCCCTTCTGTCGGGTTGGTAAGCAGCATCTCAGCGAGCTACCTCATAGCGGCGCTTCAGCTCGATCAGATCGCTGTGCTAGATTCGCCTCACTTCCCACCGATCTCGCTGATCTTTGACGGGAAGCCGAAGTTTCCAGCGAGGATACACGCTTCGGAGAAGCCTAAATTGGCCGTATTCTCAGCCGAGTTTACACCGAACCCAGCCTTGGATAGGGCTCTCGCCAAGAAGATACTCTCTTGGTCTAAGGACCACTACTGTAGGATGATCGTAACAATAGTCGGCAGACCGGTGGAAGAGGCTGCTCTGACATCAAGCACACACGACGTTATGGCTGTAGGCAGCACAGAGAGGGCTAGAAGGCTTATTGAGGGTGCTGGGTTAGAGCAGATGAGGCTAGGGATGGTAACAGGCATACCGGGCACGCTGCTCAACGAGGGTAGATGGGAGAACTTTGATGTAGTCGCCCTAGTAGTCAAGGCTAGAGAGAATATAGCTGATGCGACCGCAGCAGTAAAGGCGCTCACAGCCTTCTGTAAACTGGTGCCAGATGTTTCACTAGACATCACCCCGCTTGCTCAAGAAGCTGAGAAGATAGAGGCTAGGCTGAGGGTTATGAGGAAGGAAGTCGCTACAGTCCAGCAGCCGCTCACTGAGATCTACAGGTGAAGTAGGCTTGGTCGGCCTCCCAAAGTGGGTCGCTGAAGAGATATCTAGAGCTGAGTTCACCTATGTAGGCACCGTTAAGTACACAGGCTACCCCCTTGACATAGACTCCGCTAATAGAAAAGTTGATGTGCAGTTTTATGACAGGCTCCCAGACGGCAGATACATAGCCACATTAGATGTGCTAGACGCGGCTCTACTGAACGGTGTGGAGAAGGGGCAGATCTACATATTCAGCATCAAGGTCTATGAAGCACCGCTCAGCGAGAAGCTAATGAAGTTCCTAAGCGAAGAATACAGCGTCTCCATCGAGAAGATATATAGGTTCGAGCTCGAATCTCTGGAGAAGATGGAGTAAGCAGATAAATCTTCGGTTAAAAGAATGGCTTAGCAAAGCGGGCTGGTCTAGTTAGGAGCCTATAGAACCTCGGGCGCCGATCCCTAAAGATGTCATTTAATTCGGTCACCTTCTTATTGCGCGCCTGCTCAAGATCCGCTTGCACCACTTTACATTCTACACGGTCTTCTGAGGCTGATGCTAGAACCTCCATCTTCGGGCTGACGATCTGGCTTCTACCCGTGTATTTTAGGTGGTAGTCGCCCCTCTTCTCCTCTCCAACCCTGTTCGCTGTTATCGTGTATATGTGGTTCTCGAAAGAACGAGCCAGCATAGCTCTTTGACAATAATTTGGGAGCACTAGATTTGAGGGGTGGGCTATGATCTCAGCACCCTTTAGAGCTAGAACACGCCATATTTCTGGGAAGAGCCAATCAAAGCAGATCAGCATACTTATCCCAGCACCATCAACCACATACACCCTGGGCTCCAGATCACCCTCATTAAACAAGACCTTCTCTCTGTTAAACAGATGTAACTTACGATATAAGCCAACGAACCTACCTTTTGAAACTAGGACAGCAGCATTATAGAGCGCATCACCATCCCTCTCAGCCAAACCAGCTACAATACTCTTTCTAAGCCTTCCAGACTCTTCCACAAGGATTCTGCAGGTTTCGCCACCTGGAATTTCTTCTGCAAATCCTCTCACCTCATCCCTGGTTAGGAAAGCGTAGCCTGTGTTAAAGAGCTCAGGTAGCACAACTAAGTCTGCATCAACGCCTCTAATCAGCTTTATAGCCTCCTCAACGTTCTCCTTAACTTCACCGAACTTCGGATAGGTCTGCGCAAAAGCGATCTTAAGGTTTTTAGCAGATTCTTCGTTCATCTTCTTTATTCCCATCTCAAGCCACACATAAACCTATCTTCTCTGCATCAAATAGTCGCCAACTTGTTTTATGAGGGATCTAACCTCCTCAGCAGCAACTATTGAGAAGATCTTAACCAACTCCTCTAAACCCAAACATCTCCTAATCCACTTCGAATGCTCGTCAAAACCATCTTCTTGAAGAAGATCGTTAAGCAGACCCTTTTCTCTAATAACGTTGAATACCTTTTCTATGCTTCTGTTATCCATCTTCTCATATATTCTCCGCCCTTGTAAACTTGTCTTAAAATCTTCGTGAAATAGGCGCAGCCAGCTTCGGCTATACTTGTGAAGCGCATCAAGATCCCCCTCCAAAAGGTATTTTGCTGCTGCTTGACCCGCGAAGACGCCAGCTAACCCGCAGGAGTATATTCCTCCTCCTGTTGAGGGTTTTGTCTGACCGGCACTGTCCCCGACTACCATCATCCTTCCCTTGACAAAGCTGTCTATTGGTCCGCCCACATAGATGGGAGCTGAAACCTTCTTAATCACCCGACCTCCCCCCTTCTGTTTCAGGAATTCGTCCAATGCGGTGAAGCAGTTTATGGATCGCCCAGCAACCCCTACCTTCGCTGAATCCTTACCTGTTGGTATAACCCAAAGAAAGAAACAGGGATATTTAGTGCTATCTACATATATTTCTACAGCATCTTCTTGTACCCAATTCGCCTCGATATCAAATCTCGCTGCTGGTATTAGTGATCTCTGCTTATCGGCAGGTAGCGCCGATGTCCCTTTTGCTTCGATGTAGATCTTAGATTTAGAGATGCGGCTAGCCTCAACTCTAACACATCCCTCCTTCTCAACCGCTTTAGTGACCCTCTCGCCAAGTATTATCTCAGCCCCTTTTGATGAAGCTGCTTTAGCGAGGTCTTTATCGAATACGCCCCTATCTAATACAACGACCTTTAGCTTCGAAGCTTCCACTTCTACTGGTTTTCCGCTCGGTGGGTATAGGAGCACCCTCTTTATGGTGTTCTGCACCGCTTTACTGGTTGGGATCACGCCCAGCTTCATCAAGGCTCTCATGCTCACAAGCCCATCACACTTATCAGGTACACCTATTTCTAGATCCTCTTCGAAGACAGCGACATTCAACCCTTTAGAAGCAACCTCCCTTGCTGCTAGTAGACCAGCCAACCCACCTCCGGCTATGACCACATCGTAATCTACTGTATGCATCGTTTAACCAAAGGCTTATCCGATAGATCACATATATATCCTTCCTATGTCAAGCCATTGGGAGTATAAGCAAGTGATAGTAGTCAGAACAGATCTGAAGATGGGTAGGGGTAAGGTCGCTGTCCAAGCTGCGCACGCAGCCATCCTAGCAGCTGAAGAAGCTAGGATGCATAAACCGCAATGGTACCGGGCTTGGATGGAGAGTGGTATGGCGAAGATAGCTGTCAAAGTCTCATCTTTAGAGGAGTTGAAGAAGGTTGAGGAAGAAGCTAGGGAAAACGATCTACCGGTAGCGACTGTAGAGGATAGAGGGCTCACACAGGTGCCTCCAGGCACCATTACGTGCCTAGCTATAGGTCCTGCTCCAGCAAGTAAAGTAGACTCGATAACGGGCAAATTGAAGCTGCTTTAATGGTCTTGAAGCCTCCACCACTTGACAAAAGCATAGGGATGACGGTTTACGCAACCCCATATGAAGGGATAGGTGGGAGGCTGCGTGCTGTCTTAGAAGATTTTTTGGTGGAAGAGGTCTTAGATGATATTGTATTCAAGCATGTTTCTGAGCAGCCTAAGAAACAGGGGTCCTACGTACTCTATAGCCTAACTAAGCGTGGACTAGATACCCTTCACGCTGTGAGGATCGTTGAAAAAAGCTTCGGTGCGAGGGTCAACTACTTAGGTATAAAAGATGCGAACGCCATCACCACACAGTACATAACTATAGCAGCTGAAGCTGAGCGTGATCGGATCAGGCTACCGGATAGGCTTACGCTGAAGAAGCTAGGATACCTACCGTACCCTCTCAGCAGAAGACACCTCGTAGGCAATAGATTCCACATCAGGATAAGGGATGTGGAAAGGGAGGAGAAATTACCCCACATAATCGACAATGTGGTAGATAAGGGGGTTCCGAATTACTTTGGTTACCAACGCTTCGGCTCAAGAAGACCTGTGACACACCTAATAGGAAGAGCGTTGGTTAAAAGGCGGTTCGATGAAGCGGTCAATATCTTACTAACCTACACCACGGATGAAGAGAAAGACGATATCCAGCAAGCGAGAAGAATTCTGAGTGAAGACCATCTAAAGGCAGACCTCGACGATCTACCTCTAACTCTAGATCTGGAGCGGCAAGTTCTAAGAAGCCTTAAAGCTAAGCCCAACAACTACATTAAGGCGATAAGGTCGATACCTCTGCGCGTTAGAAGACTCTTTGTAAACGCCTACCAGTCCTATATATTCAATAGAACCCTAAGCGCAGCGATCGAAGACGACGCTGATCTATCGTCAATCTACCGCTCAGATCTGTATGCAGAGGTTCGTGGGGTAAGGATGCTAGGTGTTAAGAGGGCTGAGGAGAAGATGATCAAATCGAAGGAGGTAGTGCTGCTCTGCCCACTCGTAGGCTACAACTTCAAAAAGGAAGATTTTGGTAGACTTGGGTTATACGCCTCAAAGGTTCTGTTAGAGGAGGAGGTTTCGCCTAGAAGCTTCTACATCGACGAGATGCCTGAGTTGAGTGTAGGAGGAGATGTTAGAGCAGCAACCATTCTGCTAACAGAACTCCACATAGAAGTTTCAGAGGAGGTCTTATTGCTCAAAACCATCTTAGGAAAGGGTTGCTACATAACATCTCTACTTAGGGAAGTTATGAAGCCGCAGGATCCGCTCAGAGCAGGGTTTTAGCTGCTCACCAGCTTACCCACATTGACATCGCTTTTGATAGCTGGGTGGGCTGGGTCGATCATTATAACCTCATACCACCTATATTTACCATCTTCGTATAGGAAGTAGGAGCCGAGCACCTTAAGATTGGGGTACTTCCTCGCAGCCCTATTCTCCGCTATCTCTTGGCTGCTGATCGCGCGCTTAATCTTAACAACACCAAGATGCTTCGGTCTTCTACCAGCTCTCGGGCGTAGACGAACCCTACCTCCGCGTCCTACTCTGACTCTAACGACTACGAACCCCTGCTTCGCTTTATAACCTAGACTTCTAGCCCTATGTAGCTTGGTCGGCTTCTCTAACCTAACTATTGCGCCCTCCTTTCTCCACTGTATGGCACGTTGGGCTATATCTCCTGCCTTCTCTTTATAGATCTTCTGCCAAGATTCAGCGATATGTCTATACATTACCGCTCATACAACCGGCTCCACCATCCACACTTAAACTTATCTTAAACCCAGAGCACAGATGATCTTCTTAGCAAGCATCTCCCCAGCAGCATCTTGCGCCTCAACCGTCTGCGCACCAATATGTGGTGTGCAGACGACATTAGGTAGCTTGACAACCTCAGAAGTGGGTGGTTCGTGCTCAAACACATCTAGTGCAGCACCAGCCAGCCGACCTTCTTTGATGGCTTCGTAAAGGGCTTCCTCGTCAACTACCTCTCCTCTTGAGGTGTTTATCAGGTATGCGCCCTTCTTCATCTTCGCTAGCCTTTCGCGGTTCATCATATGTCTGGTTTGAGGTGTGAGAGGGACGTGTAATGTGACGAAGTCTGAGCGTGAGAGTAAGGTGTCTAAATCGACCACCTCTGCCTCAAGCGATTTGATAAGCTGCTCTGGAAGGGGGGCTACATCATTAACAAGGATCTTCATGCCGAAAGCTTTTGCTAGCGTTCCGACTCTGCTACCGATCCTACCTAACCCGATGATGCCTAGCGTTTTACCATTAAGCTCGATACCCATCATCTCGCTCTTCAGCCACAATCCCTCTTTGATCCCTCGATCTCCAAGGGTTATCTTCCTAGCTAGGTTCAGCATCAACCCGATCGTAAGCTCGGCTACAGCTTGTGTTGAAGATTCCGGTGTGTTGACCACAATAATGTTCTTTTTAGAAGCAGCCTCCATATCTATGTTGTCTAAGCCAATTCCTGCCCGCCCTATAACCTTCAGCTTTTTACCAGCTTCGATGACAGGTGAAGTGATCTTTGTTCTGCTTCTAACTATCACTACATCGTAATCTGGAATCTGCTTGATCAGATCTTCAGCAGATATCTTAGGTTGGTACGACACCTCTAGCCCAGCGCCTTTCAGAAACTCTAAACACTTGGTTGACACCGGATCGCAGACCAACGCCTTCAAGCAGCATCACAAGCGCCTCGGCAAAGCATCCTTTTTATACTCTCCGGATTATCTATTCTCTGTGATGCTAGTAGGCATAATAGGTAAGCCTAACACGGGCAAGTCAACCTTCTTTAACGCAGCAACCCTAATGAATGTCCCTATGGCTAACTACCCCTTCACAACGATCCAACCAAACTACGGTATAGCGTATCTCCGTAAAGAGTGCGTTTGCAAGAAACTTAACGTGAAGGATAACCCTGTAAACTCCATCTGCGTAGAAGGTGTCAGACTCATACCAGTCAAGCTGGTGGATGTGGCCGGGCTGGTACCCGGCGCCTCTCAAGGGCGGGGGTTAGGGAATAAGTTTCTTGACGACCTTAGGCAAGCGGATGCTTTAATACATGTAGTAGATGCTTCAGGTTCAACTGATGAAGAGGGTAGGGTGTGTCAAGAGGGCAGCCACGACCCGCTCAAAGATGTGGAGTTCGTTGAAAGGGAGTTCAACCTTTGGCTCAAACAGATAATTATGAAGGATTGGCAGAGAGTTGCGAGAACGGTTGAGGCTGGTGCGGATAGGCTCGCACCTATGCTTGCGCAGAGATTAAGTGGTTTGAGTATTGGTGAGCAAGTGATACAAGAGGCGATAGGTAAGCTTGGGTTAAAGGCTGAGAAGCCAACTACGTGGTCTGAGGAGCAGATAGATCGCTTCGTAGACTATTTAAGGAGGAGTTCGAAGCCGAGCCTTATAGCAGCAAATAAATGCGACTTACCTACTTCAGAAAAGAATATAGCGAAACTCAAAGAGACTGGAAGAATAGTGATCCCCTGCGCTTCAGAAGCTGAACTCGTTTTAAGAAGAGCAGCAGAAAAAGGGCTTATAGACTATATACCAGGAGATAGCAGCTTTAAAATCAAGGCGCCTGAAAAACTTACCGCGGAACAGAAAAGAGCCTTAGAATTCATAGAACGTAGAGTTCTTGCAAAATGGGGCTCAACAGGCGTTCAACAAGCAATTAACGGAGCCTATTTCCAGCTCCTACAGTGCATCGTAGTCTATCCAGTCGAAGACGAATCTAAGCTCTCTGATAAAAAAGGTAATGTTTTACCAGACGCCAAAGTCGTGCGAAAAGGCACCACGGCTAGAGACTTAGCCTACCTTATACATACTGATCTAGGCGACACTTTTCTCTATGCTGTTGATGCGGTTAGTGGTGTAAGATTGGGTGCTGACCACGTATTAGAAGATGGGCAAGTAGTAAAAATCGTAGCGGCTGGTAAACGCGGCTAATTTGTAGGAGGCGCCGCTTCGCCACCCTCTTCTTCAGACTCTTCAACCTCTTCTTCAAATTCCTCTTCTTCGTCTTCTTCTACCACAGCCTCTTCTTTGGCTGCTGTTTCAATTATATTCGCAGCCGAAGCCATAACCGGTATGCCCTTCACTATCTTGAATTTGAATATACCAACATGTCTTAGGGCAGCGATCTTTCTAGCCTCATTATGGATGTCTGAACCTATCTTGCTCAGCACAGCCTCTTGGGCGAACTGGTCGTAAGTTAGGGATGCGGTCTTCTCCAAAAGAACTTTGTCAGCCGCCATTCTGATTGCGTGTTTACGTGAAGAGTTTATCCTCCTTTGCGTAAAGGCCACTACATATACTCTAACGGTTATACCATCCTTGGTCACATAGTCTTTTATGAATGTAACCATGGATGAGCCCCTACGTATAAGACTTTTTAGATACTCTCTAGAGTATTCGTATGCTTTGAGTATGGATTTGGCTACCCCGTCTTGAACCTCTGTGATCTGAAAGTATAGTTTATACACGTATTGTTGAGGGTCTTGTTTAACTATATCGTAGAGTGTGGTTTCGACAACTCGCCCAGCCGCCTTTTCCACATCCGTAACCGGGATGTAGCCGATTTGGGTGCTGCCAAAAGATGGGGGAGCCTCAACTATCAGCCAACTCTTGCTCCTCCACTTATCCTTGATCTTAGCAGACTGACGCTTCGGCATATTTAACAGCCAAGCCCACGATCTACATAGATTTAAGCCCTACTCTATTCTGCAACACCAGCCTCTCATCACCAAAGTATGGTCTAAGGACCTTCGGTATGTTTATCGAGCTGTCCTCGTTCTGGTGATTCTCCATAATCGCTATAAGCGCTCTTTCTGTCGCAACGAGCGTACTATTAAGGGTGTGAACAAACCTCGACTCCTCGTTAGGCTTATCCCTATACTTTATCCTCAACCTGCGTGCTTGATAATCTAGACAGTTGCTGCAGGAGACCACCTCTCTATAGGTGTTTTGAGCAGGGAACCAAGCTTCCAGATCATAGGTTTTGGCTGAAGTCTTGCCTAAATCGCCAGAGCAGAGGAGAACCACTCTATATGGTATCTCTAGCGATTGGAAGAATTCTTCAGCGTTGCGTATGAGCATCTCGTGCTCCCTCCACGAATCTTCAGGCTTACAAAAGACAAACTGCTCAACCTTCTCAAATTGATGAACCCTAAATATCCCCTTAGTATCACGCCCATGAGCCCCGGCTTCCTTCCTAAAGCAAGGGCTTATCCCACCATATCTCAATGGTAACAGTAATCCATCAAGTACTTCATCCATGTGCATAGCTGCTATAGCGTGCTCAGCAGTCCCGATGAGATATAGGTCTTCGCCCTCGATCTTGTAGATCACATCCTCAAAGTCTGAAATTATGATTGTGCCTTCTATCGCCTCCCTCTTCAACATGTAGGGGGGCTGAAGAAGCGTAAACCCCTTCTGCTTTAAGAAGTCGAGTGCATAAGATATTAGCGCGTAGTTTAATCTGACCAAGTTATCCTTTAAGTAGTAGAACCTTGAGCCAGCTACTTTAGCAGCCCTATCTAGGTCAATGACATTAAGCGAGAGTCCCAGGGTTATATGGTCTCTAGGCGGGATTTGGAAGGGTTTAGGTTCACCCCAGCTTCTGACTACTACATTATCTGATTCGTCTCTCCCAATTGGTACGGACTCGTGCACGAGATTGGGCAGCGCCTTTAGTAGGTTGCTCACTTCTCGATCAAGCGCATCCGCCTCAGCATCAAGTCGATCTATCCTTTCTGACAACTCTTTAACTGCAAGCATCTTTTCCGACACATCTCTACCCTCTCTCTTTGCTTGCGCTATCTCCAAGGAGAGTAAGTTTCTTAGGTGTTTGAGCTTCTGAACCTCCGTCAGCATCTGTCTTCTTTTAGCGTCTTTTGCTAGGAGGTCGTCGAGTGGGAAAGATACGCCTCTTTTAGCGAGCATATCCCTTATTATATCTGGGCGCTCTCTTACCAGCTTAAGGTCAAGCATCAGCCTTCACCACATTCAACGAAGCCAACGCGGACTGCATATCCTCAAGCATCTCCTCAACGGTCGATATTAAGGTTTCAAGCCTAAACTCAGACTCAACTTCTAACAGTAAACTACCGCCTACACGCTCCATCCTAATATGAAGACCTTCAGGCAAGTTAACATTATCAGGATAGAGCGCCACATACAAAGCCTTAATCAGCCTCTGATCATCGCTGGTTAACTCCAAGGTTATCTTAGATTTCAAGCGCCTAGCACTTCTTGAATCAAACTCATTAGTTTTGCGGGCTCCATGTAGGTTAGAGTTGCACCGCCAGCAGCCTTATGCCCACCACCTTGCCCGTTAACCCTCTCAGCCACTTTTCTGAGGGTAAGCCCGATGTTGACTTCTCCCTTGTACGCGGCGCCTAATCTGGCTGAGATCCTTAGCCCCCCTTCTTTGGTCTTCGTGGTTAAGAAGAGGGGTTTATCTGAGAACTTGGGTATTGTGGAGAGTATAGAGGAGATTGAGCCGAGCATCTCCGCATTAATCAAATCATCAGCAACAACAAGATTGAAGAGCTGATGCTTCATTACCCTCGTCTCGTCTTCTGTGAACATCTTCACAGCCCTGTTTATAATCTGCCTATACTCGGCAAGCACCTTCTCCGCTTCAGTCAAAGAGTAGCCTCTGTCACCTAAGCATAAACCCACTCCAAGCCCGCTCTTACCCATCCTACCGCAAGCATTTAACACCGTGCCGAATTCCCTAGCATCCCTAAGAGGTGAGAATTCATCTTCTTTAAGAAGAGTATAAACATAGCCTATCAGCTCATCTACGCCTCTACCACCAATATAGGGGAGTAGAATATCTACAATCTTCTGCTTCTCCTCCTTTGTAAGCTCCGATAAGGTACGCCAGTGATCGTCGCTCCTCAGCTTGATACCAGCAGCACTTAACGCTGTGAGGCAGGCTTCACGGTTACCACTCAGACCTTGAATGTAGGGTGTTGTGGTAGCGGCTAGCGCCTCATGCACGGCTCTGGTTTCACGACCATAGAAGAGGAGGTCTATACTCTCACTCACTAGACCAGCATCCTTCGCTGCCTCTAAAACGACCTTATTGGCACCTACTAACGATCTTCGCTCACCTTGGTCCTGTTTATCAGCCAAAGCAGCAACTACCGGAAGCCAGCTGAAGCCCCTCAAGCTGTGGTCAATGGCTGATGAAACAAAGTAGGCTAGGGTTGAGGCGCAGGCTTCTACACCACCATCAAACCCATAGCTCCACGAGTTAAGGATAGATGGGTGTGTGAGCTCATCCTGTGGAACCTGGTGGTGGTCTATCAGAACCCACCGTGAGCCCAAATAGTTTTCTAACACCTTAAGCATTCCCCCACCTAATTCACAAAGAACGTAGAGGTCGTAGTCTTCACACCTCAACTCCTCCAGCGCTGTGGTTGTGAGGTCGTTTAGGATGCGTATGTTATAAGATGCTTCTAGGCACCTTAGTGCTCGTGCTATAAGGCTTGCAGAAGATATGCCGTCAGCATCTATATGGCCTACGATAAGTATCCGCTTCCTACTTTCAGCCGCCTCTACGATCTTTTCAGCGATGAGGGAAGCCTTTGCCTTCAGAGCCTCTAGATTACCCAACTTTCACCTATCTTCACGCCAACTGAGCCACTACAGCAGAATACTTCCAATCCTGAGGAAGACGCCCAATCCTCTTATAGTACTTCGAGAGCCTATGTATCTTAGCCTCAAGCAACTCAAGCGAACGCACATTCTTCCTATCACTTCTGTGAACCGCAAGATGCTCCTGAAGCCGCTTAGCCCGCGCAAGCAAACGCTCCAGATCCTCCGGGAGATCGCCTAGCAGATTATTCTCCCTCAACACATCAGTTACCGATTTCCCTAAAATAGGTTTAACAAGAGGGATACCATACTCATCCCTAAGCCTAACACCGATCTCAGAAGGCTTTAAACCGCTTTTAGCCAACTTCACAATCAAAGCCTCAACCTCCTCAGGGCTATGAGTAACCCAGCTAGGAGCCCTCTTCGAAGTCGGCCTAGTTGAATGCGACTTACCTCTTCTATGCGAATGTATCCTCGCCAAACTCTCTGCAACAGCGCCCACAACACCAACACATAAACCTTACGGAAAACTACTCATTATTGTTAAAGCGCCCTCGATTTGTTCCAGAAGTTTCTTGTTTCTCTGGTGAGGCTGTTTAGGCAGAGGTGAATAATCATCTTAAGAGAGTGTGTTAATTGTGTCTTAGGTTGGAGCGGTAAGCTTTTAAATATAGTTTTGATCAACACAAAGACGATGCCACCAGTTATTGATTTGGAAAAATGTAATGGTTGTGCTACCTGTGCTGAAATCTGTCCTCTTGATGTTATAAGAATAAAGGATGGCTTTCCAGAAGTTGCGTACCCTGAGGAATGTTGGCATTGTAATGCGTGTAAGCTGGATTGTCCAATGGGTGCCATAGAGCTGCGTTTCCCCCTACCGCTTATGCTGCTTTATGTTGAGGCTAAGAAGGAGGAATAGATCTTGGGTGTAGAACTGGATCTTACACCGATCGAGGCAGATGTCTTGGTTGTAGGTGGCGGAATTGCGGGGCTAATGGCCGGAATAAGGGCTGCGGAACTAGGTGCGAAAACGGTGATAGCGGACAAAGCGAACCCTCTGCGCAGCGGAGCAGGAGCGACAGGCAACGATCACTTCCAGTGTTACATACCCGAAGTGCACGGTGAAGACATAGAACCAATAATCGAGGAACATCTAACATCTCTAACAGGAGGATGGTGGTACGATGTAGATCTAGTTTATACATTTTATAGGAACTCCTTTGAGATAGTTCAGAAGTGGGAATCGTATGGTATCCCCATGAGACCACACGGTTACTGGGAGTTCACAGGCCACGCACTCCCAAACAGACCACGCATCTTCCTAAAGTATGCGGGAGCCGAACAAAAACCAACACTAGTTAAGGTTGCGAGGGAAAAAGGGGTTCATATTCTAAGTAAAACACCGATTATAGATTTAATCACTAAAAATGGGAGAGTTATCGGGGCGATCGGCTTAGATGTCTCAAAAGACGACCCCGTGATGAAGATATTTAGGGCGAAGAGCGTGGTTTTATGCACAGGCTCTACGACCAGATTATATCCTTCTATCACACCAGGCTGGCCCTTCAACACCGCTTGGTGCCCAAGTAACACTGGCGCAGGTATAGCCATGGCGTATAGAAGTGGTGCTAAGCTGGTCAACATGGAGGTCCCATATACGCACGCGGGTCCAAAATATTTGGAGAGGTGTGGTAAAGCTACTTGGATAGGCGTATTAACAGACCTCTTTGGTAATCGAATCAGCCCCTGGGTTACCGAGCCTACCAAAGAACTAGGAGACATCGCTGCAGACATATGGCACGATGTGTTCAACTACATGATGCAATCCGGCAAAAGCCCCGTTTACATGGATTGCAGTGAAACAAGCGAAGAAGATTTAGAGTATATGATATGGGGGTTAAAGAACGAAGGCAATACAGCACTCCTTGATTATCTTAAAGACGAAGGCATAGATTTCAAGCGATACCGCTACGAGTTTACTAGATACGAACCTATGCTCATCGGAAGAGGAGTAGAAATTAATGTAAGAGGGGAGACAAGCCTAGAAGGACTCTATGCAGCAGGAGATCTTGTAGGGAATTTTAGAGCAGACATAGCTGGGGCTGCAGTTTTTGGGTGGATAACAGGTGGCAGTGCAGCTCAAAACGCTAAAAGGATATCATCATTTGAAAATGTTGAAGAAAGTCCTTTAATAAAAGAGAGGAAGGAGTTCTGTTCAACTCTGCTGAACAGAAGTAGGGGAGCGAGCTGGAAGGAGTTTAACTTAGCACTTCAACAAATCATGAATGATTACGTCGGTATTAGAATTCGTTCCGCAACATTAGTTAAAGCAGCTCTGAAATATTTGGCGATTTTGAAAAGGAAAGCTTGCAATAGTCTTAAAGTCGAGAACTCTCACGAGCTGATGAGGGCATTAGAAGTCTTTGACCTACTGGAGGTAGGTGAGGTGATAGCGCTAGCGATTCTTCAGAGGGATGAAACCAGACCACCACACATCAGACTAGACTGCCCCTGGACCAACCCACTTTACAACAACCTCCTACTAACTGTAAGAAAGGTTGAGGACAAAACAGAATTCGAGTGGCGAAAGAGAAAAACAAGCATAAGCTAAACTTGCACTATATTGTGTATTACGGGAACCCCCACTCCATATCTCTTGCCCCTAGGATATGCTAAGCGTTAAGTTTATAAGGTATAAACCGACGACAAGAGGTTAGGTGTAATATGTATGATAATTGATTTTTCTTCACATATTATCCCTCCAGATGTCGGAAAAATTTTAATGAAAAAAGGTTATTACGGCCCGCTCGATCAAGATGGGTCAAAATGGCAATTCCCCTACCCGCCAGAGAATTCTGATCCCCACTATCGACTTAAGGTAATGGAGCGTTTTGAGATTGATATGCAAGTATTGAGCCCGACCTCGCCTATATTGCTAGGTTTTGAAAAGGAACCAAAGGAAGCTATTAGAATATGCAAATTATCGAACGATTATATCGCTAAGCTTACTAACAAGTATCCTGATAAATTTGTTGGCTGCGCGTTAATACCGCTATTTGATGTCGAAAGCGCGCTGGATGAGGTAGATAGAGCGATAAGGGAACTGGGGTTTAGATGTGTGACAATAGCTACAAATCAATATGGCAAAGGCATAGACTCTGCAGAATATCATCCCTTCTACGAGAAGATTGCTAAATACGATGTACCAGTTTTCCTTCATCCAACCCATTGGGAGAGCTACCCTTTAGTTGACATGGAATATGGTTGGAAGTGTTTACAGATCTTTGGCTGGCCTTTTGATACCACACAAGCCGTGTGGCGATTGATATGTAGCGGCACTCTAAAAAAGTTTCCAACTTTAAAGATAGTTACTCATCACCTAGGAGGGATGTTTCCCTACTTTGTTCGGAGAGTAACCATTGGTGTGGTGGCTCAAAATCTGCAGAAAATTTTAGGCGAGTCGGTTGAAAGTTACTTCAAGCAGATATATGGGGATACCGCTTTAAATGGTGATTCGGTTGCTAGTCTTATGTGCGGTTATGCTTTCTTTGGTCCGGAGAGGATGCTCTTCGGATCAGATTATCCTTTTGGACCGCCTGAGGAGTTCATAGGCGAGAACATAAGAGGGATAGAGGCTATGCTAATACCTCAGTCTGAGAAAGAAAATATTCTAGGCAGAAACGCGGAAAAATTACTTAAACTCTAAGTCGACTTGCATTTTTGTTGTTAGCACGGATAAGGGGATTCAAAAGAAAACGACCATAGTTTTGCATATAGAAGGGGGCAAGATAAAGGGTATGGGTCTGGCCTCATTAAAAGGGAGATTACGATCAAAAAATTAAAATATCAATATTGAAGAGAAGTGTAAGAAGGGGGTATAATTGGAAGTACTTCCGATTTTGAATTATGCGCTAAACGGTTTATTGTTAGGTGGAGTATTTGCTTTAACTGCATTGGGTATGTCAATTATTGCGGGTATAATGAGAGTTATAAACCTGGCTCATGGTGATGTCGCTGTCCTTGCAGCGTACCTAGCGTTAATTGTCTCAAACTTTTTAAAGGTTGATCCTCTTTTATCTTTGGTAGTTGTTGCACCTTTGCTGTATGTTCTTGGATATTTTATACAAAAATTTCTCGTAAACAAGCTAATTTTCGAAAGATTTTATTTTACAGCACTCATGACCTTTTCTCTAAGCATAATACTCCAAAATTTAATGCTTCTGCTATTCACCGCGGATGCGAGAAGCCTAATCACACCCTATCTGCTCACTAATATAGATTTCTTTGGATTGACCCCGCCTCCTCGTTTTTTGATAGGTTTTGCTTTTTCGTTTGCGGCATTTATAATACTTTACGTTTTTCTTAAGAAAACTTATATCGGAAAGGTTATCCGCGCGGTTCCCGCGGATATAGAAGGTGCCAAAATGTTAGGGATAAAGTCTGAAGACATTTATTGTATCGCCGCAGGTCTTGCTTACCTCTCACTTGCGATAGCAGGGGTCTTACTTGGTATGGCGTTTGTCTTTTTCCCAGATAGTGGTCCAACATATCTATTGCTTTCATTTGGCATACTTGTTTTGGGTGGGTGGGGGAGTATAAGGGGAACCTTTGTAGGCGGGCTTATTTTTGGCTTGGCGATGAGTTTTGGCGGGCTATTTTTTGGGTCGCGTTTTCAGCTTGTCTTCTGTTATTTGATTATCCTCATTGTTCTTATTATAAGGCCAAGAGGGATCTTTGGTGGTAAAATATGAAGCGCATTTACTTTCTCGGTGGTATCTTAGTTGTTTTTCTTATTCTATTACCTTATTTTGCAGGACGCTTCTTCGTTAACGCAGCGATATTGACTTTGCTATTCTTTTCTATTAGCGTAACTTGGGGGTTTATGGCTAAACATGCGTGGCTGGTATCTTTAGGACAGCAGATATTTGTTGGTGCGGCGGGTTATACAACAGCTGTATTGACGATGTATTACGATGTGCCTCTATGGTTAAGTGTGATAGTTGCGGGTTTTGTTGGTATGTTGCTCGCGGGCTTGCTTTCATTCCCCCTTTTAAGGCTACGTGGTTTCTACTTTGCCATAGGCACACTAGTTACAGCAGAAATAGTAAAACTTCTCTTCATCGGATGGGACTATGTAGGTGGTGGAATGGGTCTGATTTTTAGAAACGTATATGGCATTTCCTTGCAAGCACTATATTATGCTACCGTAGTGTTGGCATTCTACTCAATCTTTCTAACGTCCTTTATCTACCGCTCAAAATTAGGGTTTGGATTAAGAGCGTTAGGAAATGAGGAGGAAGCTGCCTCAGGACTTGGAGTAAATCCATTCGTATGTAGAAGCATCTTGTTTACTCTAGCATCTTCGGTTGCAAGCTTTGCAGGCGCCCTCTACGCGATTTTTCATCCGTACGTCGAGCCAGTGACATTCTTTAATATAAATTGGACAACAGGTTCGGTCTTCGTTTCTATAATCGGCGGTGTAGGCACAACGATAGGTCCACTTTTTGGAAGTATCGTATATGTAGCTCTCACCTACTTACTTTCTGAATATGTTGGACTTAGCCTTCTATTACAAGGAGTAATCACAGCTGCCTTTTTGCTACTTTGCCCAGTTGGTTTATGGGGATATTTACGTATGAAATTAAAGAGATAGGTTTGTTTTACCAAAGCAATTTAAGCGGCACTACGGAAGAATACTGAAGATACATAGAGAGAAGGGCGTCTCGGCCCACAAATAATCTTAAACTTCATTCTTCACCCAGATACGCTTTTCTAACACGTTCATCCTTCAGAAGGGTAGACGATAATCCTTCAAGCACAACTCTACCCCGCTCTAACACATAACCCCTATCTGAATTTTCTAGCGCGCGATCAGCATACTGCTCAATAAGCAAGATTGTAATACCTTGTTCTCGAATATTCTTTATCAGATCGTATATTTGAAGGACGATTTTAGGAGCAAGACCCAAAGAAGGTTCGTCTAATATTAGAAGTTGAGGTTTAGTCATCAGCCCTCTTGCGAGCGCGAGCATCTGCTGTTCTCCTCCACTCAGGGAGCCGGCGAGTTGATTTTCTCTCTCTTTTAGTCTGGGAAAGAAAGCAAAGACTTCTTCAAGCGTGTGCTTCATCTCAGTTTTCGCTTTAGAAGCATATACTCCGAGCTCGAGATTTTCACGCACCGTCATATGACCGAAAAGTCTTCGACCTTCTGGTACAATGGTTACCCCCCGTCTTATGATCTCAGGTATCGAAAGTTTATCTATTTGTTCTCCATTGAATATTATGGAACCTGTCCTAGGTTTAAGAGCACCTATGATAGTCTTGCATAGTGTTGTTTTGCCTGCGCCATTAGGACCGATCAATGCTACGATCTCGCCCTTTTTGACCTTCAGAGAAACGTCCCAGATAACTTGCATTTCCCCGTAAGAAACGTTTATGTTTTTAACTTCTAGGTGCCCGTTTTCCATAGCTTTCTCAGCCCTTGATAGCCCATTTTTCGCCAAGATAAGCTTCTAACACTTTCGGATCGTTTGTTACAGCTTCTAGGGAGCCCTCCGCAATCTTTTCGCCATAATTAAGTACAATAACTTTCTCTACTGTACCATATAAAGCTCTGAGAATATGTTCTACCCATATGATAGTGACACCAAAATCCTCTCTAATCCCTCTGATAAGCTTCTTTGCTTCATTGATCTCTGTGGGGTTTAATCCGCTCAACGGCTCATCTAAGAGTAAGACTTTAGGTTTTGTTGCGAGAGCACGTGCAATTTCAAGAAATTTTCTCTCAGCTATATTAAGGCGAGACGCGAGTAGGTCCTTCTTTTTGTCCAATCCAACTAATGTCAAGTATTGTTGCGCTTCACTCCTACTTTTGTTCAGAGCTTCTCCAGCACAATAAAGCATACCTACTATGACATTTTCAAGCACAGTCATCTCTAAAAATGGTTTTACAATCTGATAGGTTCTTGCAATACCCAATCTACAGATCTTATAAGGCGGTAAACCAGTGATATCCTTACCACCAAATTTAACACGCCCTTCATCCGGTATAAGAACACCTGAAATAAGGTTAAATAGCGTCGTTTTTCCTGAGCCGTTTGGTCCGATGAGCCCAATTATTTGTCCTTTCTCCACCACGAAACTTACGTTTTTTACAGCCGTTAGTGCACCAAAGCGCTTAACCAGATTGACGCCCTCTAACAAGTTCGGAACACGAATAACTTTCATTCAGATTTCGTTATATAAGTTTTGCTGTCTTCTGATGCAGCTTTTATTCTTTTCGAGTCTCGAATAACATACCACTTGGTCTAACGGATATTTAAAAGAGCTTTAGCGTTAAAATAGTAGATTTTGATCTTATCTTCCTCGCTTATTGGTAGCACTTTTATGCGCTCTACTGCTTTAATTGAATCCTCATAGGGGTAGTCTGATGCAAACAAGATCTTATCGCAACCTAGTGTTTCGATAACAAATGTTAAAGCAGGCGTATAGAATTCTCCGCTTGTGCCCACGAAGACATTGGTTTTGAGATATTCACTTGGTTTCTTTGAGAGTTTGATATTAAAATGCTGTGCAACCCACGGCCTTAAAACAGGAAAATCAAGGCGGTTGAGGAGGAAAGGTAGTGTTTCACCTAGATGGCCTAAGACAAATTTGAGATTAGGGTATTTATCAAATACACCACTTAGGATTAACCGCATCATACATAGTGCTGTATCGAATGTAAACCCGAAAGCTGGGCCACCTAATGCATAGGCATAATCTTTTCCCAATTCTCTAATCCTAGGAACAGTGGGGTGGAGAAATATTGGAACTCCTAACTTTTCGGCTTCTTCTAAGATTACCCAGTATCTTTTATCATCAAGGTACCTTCCGCGTATGTTTGAATGGGTCTTCCACCCTCTAAGCCCTAGATCTTTCACAGCTCTTCTAAGCTCTTCAGCAGCCTCTGTGGGATCTTGAGGCGCTAAGCTTGCAAGACCAACAAATCTATCTGAATGCTTCTCTACGATGGCTGAAAGTTCATCATTAACCTTTCTAGCGAGCTTGACTCCGGTCGAAGGGTTAAACTGTTCACATCCGGGCGCAGAAAGGCTTAGCACTTGCATTTTTACACCTGCTTGGTCCATATCTTTTATCCTCTTTTCTTCTACTTCGACTAACTTATCCAATAGCCCCACAGTATGAGGCTCTTGAACCAAAGAAGTGTAGGATAACCAGTAGACATCTCTTTTTTTATCTGGTTTATACCGAGGATAGTTTCGATTTTTCAAAAGAGTTTTAACGTAATCTTTTGTGTAGAAATGCGCTTCGAAATCTATTATATCCATCTTAAGACGGAAGAAGGCGAACAAGATATATATGTATTTCTCTTCAGATTGTAAGAAGGCTCAATCAGCTCAGAGATTAAACTTCTCCAAGCAGTTGATCAAAAATAAAAGGGGGAAGTAGTAGATTTCAGGATATACCTAGCAACTCTGGTATCGTCTTTGGTTCGACTTCGATTGGTATTTCTTTCCATATGCCGTTCTCAACTACTTTCTTGTCCCACTTGTACTTTGTTCCTTTAAACCACTGTCCAACGACTTGAGGTGTGAGTGAAATATGCTCTTTGTAATCACCGAGTTGCGGGAAGTCAGGAACTATTTCTTGTACCTCTGGAGGATATGGTCGTTTGAAGTTCACATGACCAAGAATTGTATCTGTATCTGTATCTGCTATAGCATTTCTAATCGCTTCAGGTTCTAGATTACCAGCCCTTTCAATCGCATTGAGAGCAAGTTCGAGCAGATGTAAGGCAGGTCCTATAGGCTCTGTCCATTGCCTACCTGATTCTTTTTCCCATAGATCGCAAAATTCTTGCGAAGTCACATTAAGCAACTTAGATCTGGTTGGATAAGCCGGGCCGAACGAGTACTCCGTTGCTATACCAATTGGGAGATCGCCGCCCAGAGCTTCAACATTAGAGGGGAACATTATAGCTCTACCTATGGAGGTAAGTTTTGGTATGAATCCCATTTCACGAGTCTGCCTCCACAACGTTGCGAAGTCCGGCGCAATCATATTAGCAACTAGCACTTCTACACGTTCTCGCTTCCACCTCTCAATGTATGCGCTGAAGTCTTTGGTGCCCCAAGCTACCAAACCTACATCTATTATTTGGTACCCCCGCTTACCAACCACTTTAGTAAAAGCTTCCCTGAATCCTCTACCCGCTGGATCATCGTTCCAAATAGCACCGATTATTATCTCATTAGGTGGTTTCTTTAAGACTTTTTGCCAGTACGCCATATATCCAAGATAACATACTGGTTCAGCGAAGAAAGCGATGTAGGCCCACTTGTAGGGTCCACCTTTTAACCAAGCAAGAACGACGGCTTGACTTATGATTGCAGGAATACCGTATCTTTCAACTGTCGTGCTAACTGGAACTGCGGAGGATGCTACGCTTGAAACGATCATGTGTACGCCTTCCCTCGTTATAAGATCTTCGGTGACTGTCGTAGCCATACCTGTGTCGCTTTGCGTGTCTCTCAAGATGATCTTTATGGGTATCTTTTTGCCGTATTTTGCGACATATACACCGCCTTCTTTATTGACCACTTCTTCGATTTTTCGAGCAATCCAAGGATAGGATTCGGTGAAGGGTGCTTCGGCTCCGGTCAATGGTGCTGGCCAGCCTATTTTGATGTAATCTGGCGCTGGAGTTGTTGCTGTTGTGGTTGGTGTAGTTGTTGTGGTTGCTGTGGCTGATGCTGTTACTGTTGTTGTTACGGTTCTTGTTACTGTAGTTGGGGATGGTGTTATTGTTGTTGTCCGCTCTATGGTCTTCGTAACCTCCCTTACGACTTCAGCTGGCGCTGCTAAGGTTCCAGCATAGTAGCCTCCTACACCAGCAACGACACCAGCAACAATAGCAGAAACGGCAACCGTTAAGAAGCCTCTCCTAGTAACACCCTTTTTAGACGACATAAAACGAATAACCAAAAAAGAAGTATTTAAGCTTTCAGAAGGAGAGGTGGTTCAAACATTATGGTGCTTAAGATCAAACAATACCTCGGCCAGTAGATGAGCGGCTTTTGCGCGGTGTGAGAATAGGTTCTTCTCTTCGACGCTCATTTCAGCGAAGGTTTTTGTCTGCCCTTTTGGTATGAAGATTGGGTCGAAGCCGAATCCTCCGCTTCCTCTCGCCTCCTCAGCTATAACCCCTTCGCAGACGCCTCGACGTAGTTTAACCACACCTCTTTCATCGATGTAGGCTATTTGTGAGGCGAATTCCGCTTCCCTATTCTTCTCACCAGCCATGAGTTTGAGTATGCCAGCCACCCCGATCTTCCTGTAGGTGTAGGATGAGTAGGGGCCTGGGAAGCCGTTCAACGCTTTTATGAAGAGCCCTGAGTCCTCCACGAGTAGTGGTCTTCTGAGAACCTGATAAGCGCTTAATGCGCTTTCTTTCGCTATCTCCTCTAGCTGCTCGCTCTGGATTTCACGCTTCTTTATGCTCGATGTCTCTACTTGGATGTTGTATTTGGATAATACGGCTTCGATCTCTTTTACTTTGTTGAGGTTGCTGGTTACGAATAGTATGCTTCGCTTAGACGACTCTAGCATACCTTCCTCTGCGCTCAATCTCTCGGATCTTCGCTTTAAGAGTGTTTACGAAAGCTTCGCCGTGAATCGAGCTGTAGCCCTCTAGTACGCTGTTAAAGTAGAGGTCAGCCTTCTCTGTGTAGGTGCTGATCAACACGCCTTTAAGTAGGTGTAGATCAACAGCTCTATCTTCTAGCTTCTTTGAGATGTAGGATAATCCGAAGTCGAGGGCTACAAGCCTACCTTTTGAGATGATGAAGTTGGATGGTGTTAGGTCGCTGTGCATGATGTCGTGGCTATGTAGAAGCGCTATAGCCCTACCCATCTCTCTACACAACCCTACACACTCTTCATCAGACCTTGTTAGAAGAGCCTCTTTCAGCCGCTCACCTTCAATAAACTGCATTGTGAGCTCTGCTCTTTTTGGGTCGACAAAGTAGACTAGAGGTGTTGAAACGCCGCATTCACGCGCCTTCCTTAAGAAGAGGGCTTCCTGCGAAGTTCTATGTGATCTGATCGCTTGGTCTAGCTGTGGTTGGAAATAGGGCTTGGTAACCCTGACTTTCCTCACCGCCAGTAGATCAAGCCAGTTGGTCAAGTAGAGGTCTGCTTCAGCACCCTTCTTTATCAGCTTCTCCAAGGCGTATCGACCGAATCAAGCCTCCAAGACTGCCTTATGATGCTCTTCTCAACAGGAACAGAAACCCCAGCACAATACGCCAAGAGACCTGTCCAAGCGATCTGAGCGCCACAGTCACCAGCATACTTTGAGGAGACGGCGCCGAACTTTGCGTTATGCCGAGATGCAACCGCATTAAGCATCTCACACAACCTTCGGTTCGCAGCAACCCCACCTGTTACAAGTAGCTCATGCTTCTCCGTGAAAGCTAGAGCACGCTCGGTTACCTCACAGAGCATAGCGAAGCCCGTCTCCTGTATGGAGTATGCCAGATCCTCGAGCGATTCACCCGAAGATAAGAGGTTCTTTGCCGCTGTCAGTAGACCCGAAAACTGGACGTCATTACCCTTCACAGAGTAGGGTAGATTTACGTATCTTTTAGCAGATTTTGCTAGCTCCTCGATCTTTTTACCTGCGGGTGAAGCAAAGCCGGCTGCTCTACCGAACTGGTCAAGAAGCTGCCCTATAGTTATGTCGAGGGTTTCGCCGAAGATCCTCCACCTACCTTTTGAGTGGGCTGATATGAGCGTATGCCCGCCTGAAACAAGGAGGACAAGCGGATCGGAAAAGCCGGCCTCCAATATGGCAACCTCAATATGCCCAACCGCATGATTTACAGGCACTAGTGGTAAATTAAAGTAGGATGCAAGCGCTCTAGCTACAGTAGCACCAACCCTCAAACACGGGCCTAGACCCGGCCCTGCTGAATAAGCTACAAATGAAAGATCCCTGACCCTTATCCCAGCTACTCTCAGAGCCTCTTCTATTACAGCAGATGCTTTTTCAGCGTGGTGTCTAGACGCTTCACGCGGGTGGATGCCTGAGCCCTCTGGAGGCGTGTAAACTGACTTTACATCTGATAAGATCTTACCAGTTGATTCAACTATCGATGCTCCAAAGGTGTGGGCTGTCGATTCAATACCTAAACCGTATATTACCTTCTCTAAGTTGGGTAACAAGGCTTATTCAGCGTAGTTAAGTTGGTTTATGCGCTCTATAGAGGTCTCCTAAGAGTTCGATGCATGGTTTAACCTCTATCAGAAAGTCGTCAAACTTAGCCTTCTCGTAGGTAAATTCGACCTCTCCGCCTTTGACTACACACTTCGCCATAAGTACGATACCCTTGCTTCTCTCAGGCTGGTGCGGGTTGAGTTCTGGGAAGTAGATCAAGGCGCCGTAGCCGACTTTATGATCCTTCATCTTGAAGATTAGGTTATAATACATACTCATCGTCTTTGTGAATTCCCTCATCTGCTTCTTTCTGCTCTCTGAGCGCTTAACCTCCTCGAAGCCACCGCTGGTCAGCGTATCAACCATCTCTTTTAGAAACCTTAGCTCTGGAACCCTCTTCGTGTAGCCACCATACTCTATTGGTATTTCATACACAGAGTGCATAACGGTGTCCCAGTCATCTATGTATCTAAACTTCTTGCCAGATTCAAGGAACATTTCACGTCTAAGCTGCTCCTCTAACAAATCCTCTATCTTTAGGTGCTTGCGTATCTTCTTCTGCAATCCCAACTCCTATCCGACCACAAGCTTATGCGTATTCGGTATGAATAAAGATATAGGTATCCCTTGTTAGATCAGTGTATGGTGCGCTTGCCTAAGATCTCATTTATGTCGGCTGAGATCTCATTTCATTTGCACGCAACTGAAGATGAGGAGAGGTGCTTATTGGCCTTCTCAAACGCACTTGACATCGACCCTCAAGACTTCACAAAAACAGTCTTGGGTGGGCATTATGGTAACGAGGTTAAGAGGTATGTTGCCCATTTGACTGGGCGTAGGGCTGATGAGTGGGGTAAGCAGCTCATTCTAAAAATGGATGAATCAGACAGAATGAGAATCGCAGGCGAAGTCGAAAAGTATCTTGATGAGCACGGGAAGCTCTATCTTAGGTTAGATAAGCAGAGCCTAATAGATGGCTTAATCAGAGCTGGTATTGAAGATGTTGTAAGGGTAAAGTTGAAGCCTCGGTTGAAATGGAATAGGGGAAAGATGAGGGAAGATTATGCTGAGTTTCTCCTAAACCCCCTAGATCCCTAGCCTTTGCCCAACAGACCAGCTAATCTTGGCATCATAGTCTCAAGCTGCTCTCTCATGAGCATCTGATAGTAGTTAAGGATGATATCAACCATAAGGAGGATACCTATCCCAGATCCGAAGACACCTAAGACCTGCGAACCCCCAGCTATAAGACCTATGATTACACCGCTCACTATCGTTAAGGCTGGAATATACTTATTCAAGATGCTCTCAACAGACACACTACTCCTCCTAAACCCAGGGACCTGAACATTAGCATCCAGCAAACTCTGAGCCACAGCCTTGGGCGATAGCCCACCTATTTCAACCCAGATCTTAGCGAAGAGCACAGCAAATCCTATCAAAATTAGAATCGAGGTTGCGGTGCGTAAAGGCTCAGCCATCGCTATGTCTGGTGAAGATGGTATCGACATGTAGTAGATAAGACCGCCTGTAGGCCCTGCTCCTGGGTTTGTTTGGTTAAAGGTTACGATTGTGTTTAAGATCGGGTTATCGTTATTTGGGTTGAGGTTTCTCCAGAGTATTTGTGAGAAGAATGTTAAGTTGGCCATTAGCGCTGATGTTAGAATGACTGGTATGTTTGAGACATACATCAGCTTGATCGGGTATACGCCTGAGAACCCTCGGTATCTGGTTGAGGTTATTGGGATCTCGATTCTAATCCCTTCGATGTAGATTATTGCTAGGATAACTAGTAGTGTGATTAATAGTGTTGAGATGCTTGGTAATCCATGAGGTCTGAACCAAGCTTCGTGCGGCACACCAGCTAATGCAGCGTTGACCGCATACGGGATGACTCCGAAGTAACCCGCACCAGTTGGTAGTATGCTGAACATGTCCCACAGTATACGCTGAGCTACACCAGCCATAATGAAAAGCGATATACCACTCCCTATCCCCCAACCCTTCTGAACGAGCTCGTCCAGAAGCATAACAACTACACCCGCAAACAAGAGTTGGGCAAGTAGGATTATTATGGTGGTTGAAGTGAGGTTCCTACCGAACGCTCCACCAGCGATGTAAGCCGAAGCTTCTACCAGAATGACGATGAAGGTAAGTATCTTAGTGGCTGATGTGAAGAGGGCTCTATCTTCAGGCTTCTTAAAATCAACCTTAAAGATTTCAGCGCCCTTAAGTAGCTGGAGAATAAGACCAGCGGTAACGATCGGTCCGATGCCGAGCTCCATAAGTGTACCTTGAGAGGAAGCGAAGATTATTCTCGTGAATGCAAGCTGATCCTGACCGCCGACTGTTACACCGTAGAGCGGGACTTGAGCCATAACGAGGTAGATGACGAGAGCGATGGCGGTCCAGATGAAACGCTCTGTAAGACTAGGTTTCCTAGCTGGTTTCGGTACCTCTGGTAGGATCGTTGAAACGGATGAGACGAAGTTTCTGAACGCGCTCATACCCGGCTTAACCCTTCATTAACTGACCTCCAGCCGCTTCTATCTTGGCTTTCGCTTGCTCTGTATATGATTTAACTATGACCTTTAACGGTGTATTGACTCTTCCGGCTCCAAGCAGTTTCTCATACCCTAGGCTCGTCAAGTTGATTTCAGATGTGTTTTGTGAATGTGATAGGGCTTCTAGCTCACCGACATTGATCCATCTGTGTGGCTTCGATTCACGCTTAGGCTTCATAGAGTCTTTGCTGAAGTGGTCGGGTGCATACTTAACTGTCCAGCTCCACTTATGCTTATGCAGCCCAGCCTTACCTGTACCTCCCTTCTGCCCGCTCTTCCTGTGCTGCCCAATCTGACCCCAGCCGTGTGTTCTGGAGCCGCGTAGCCGCCTCACTTTACGAAGCCTCGTCGGCATACCCACTTACCCTCTTCGACCACAGCCATGGCAGTGAATCTAGCATAAATCTGTTTACTAGAATGCATCATACATCACAGCATCTTCGAAACAAGCTTCGGTAGCTCCGGGTTCTCGCCTAACACACCATCCCTGTAGAGCCGCCTACTTGAAGCGGGGAAGCCTCCTCTCGGAGGGTGTAATGTGAAGAATGGCTTTATCAAGCTAAGCTTATTTAGAGAGATCTTACCTTCAGCCAAAGAGGCGGCTAGTGAAGCAAAGTCTTCGAACCCGAGTTTTCTGACTTCTTCAAGTGTAAGGCGCTTCCGGCGAGAAACTTTACCCCTTTTCTCTAATAGCTCTTTAATTAATTCGGCTTCTGCAGGGGACCAAGCAACGTAATCCTTAACTTTTTTAAGCATACCTCTTACTGAAGGTGTATCAGTAACTAATGTTGCTGTGTATCGCTTATCGAGGTTAAGGAGACGTAGGGTCATTTCAGCCCAGTGTGGAACGTTTATGGTCCCCCTTAACCTCACAACCAACAGGCAAGTCATGGTTCGTAAATCCCTCCTCTATCTAGTTATCAGATTCAACTTATGCATATTCTTGAAGGCTTCATAGACAGCGTTGGTTATCGATGATGGTGTGTTCGTTGAACCAAAGGTTTTTGTCCAAGCATCTACCACGCCAGCTAATGAGAGCAGTTTTCTGACGGTTTCACCAGCCACTAAGCCAAGACCTCTTGGACCGGGTATAATCTCCACGGTTACGCTACCCGCCTTTCCAACTATCTTGTATGGTACACTATGTGCTCTTGAGCATCTGCACTCCCAACTCCCGCACCCAAGTTTAACAGGTATGATGTTTAGAAGAGCAGCGTTGGTGGCTTTGTCGATCGCACTTCTCATCTGCATAGCTTTGCCTCTCCCAACGCCAAACCAGCCGGGTGAGCCTACCGCGACTATTGCTACGAATCTTGTAATTTCTCCTGCGTCGGTCTGCTTCTGCACTATGCCTGCGCTTATCACCTCTGATTTGAGGTCTGGTAGGAGTGTTCGGACGATTTCAGGCTCTCTTATCCGGTACCCTTGCTCGAAGATGGTGCTTAGAGAAGTTATCTTCCCGCTCTGCACCAGCATACCGAGCTTTGTTCTAGGAGTCCAGCTCTGCTTCTCTCCTACTTCTACGCTCACTTCGCCATCACCTTCAACACCTTCGTCTTAACGGATGATGCGTGCTTAACATATTCTTCAGGCTTAAAGCGGCGGGACAGTAGGAGGGAGAACTTCTTCTTATATGCTTCTGGAGAGGATGTTAAGAGCATATTGGCGTATTCGGCGATATGCTTTCCAAGCAGACGGTCTTCGCTTGGTAGAGTTCCTGGATCGACAGGCACCTCCACACCTGCGTCAATAACACCTTTAACGAAAGCTGCGACCCTAGAGCCTCGGATATAAGATCTGGGGCCAAGGTAGAGGACTGCATACTTGATCCCCCTTGCTACCGCTTTTGTGCCTAATAGTAGACCTGTAAGGTAGGCTGCTGGTGTGTTCTTTCTTGAGCCCTTCCAACCGTATTTTGAAAGCTCCTTCGAGTTAGCCGAGGTTAGAACTATGTCGCCACCTATCTTCGCTTCATGTATCTGACCATATATGGTGTAATTGCTTATGTGAACTGTGAGGAAGGGTTTTCTACCGTATAATAGGAGCCTCCTCTTTCTGTAATCGGTCTTACCTTCTCTCCTCCTTCTGAAGATAGGTATATAGCTTTTCGCTGCGCTCATGCTTTACTCACTTCTTTAACCAACTCGTTTAGATGGCGTATGCTTCTTACCTGCCCGCCTTTGATCTGACGGTACAGCTGGTCAAAGGCTTTACCTGTTATAACACCTCTATCTCTAAGCAACTTGAGTCTACGTCTCAACGCCCTTACACGGGTAACCCACAGCTCCTTCTTACCAGCTCTAGCGGTTTTAGCGCCTTTTTTGCTGCCTGGCCCGCGTTTAGACTTCTTTTTATCCAAGCGGTGCCTGCCTCTCGATACACCCTTTTTAGGCTCAGCCCAGATCACACCTTTTTTGATCAAATCTCTTATGGAGGCTCGGGTTATGGCGTCCGCTATCTCTTCCGCTGCATCAGGGTCGAACCTAACTCTACTCACCCCAACCTTCAATACTTCTGCGGCAAGCCTCTTCTTTGCGCTGAGATCCATAGACCTAGCCTCCTCGCTTCACACCAGTTGGGTTAAGAACCTTTATACCCAACTCTTTCGCCTTCGCTAGTATCTCCATCCTCTTTCTAGCACCTACCGTATGGGCTATTCTAGCAGCGTCCGTTTCTGGGTTAAGGCGCTCTAGGTCAGAAGCGTTATACACAAGCACATCTCTAAAGCCGCTTGGATGCAGCTCCCTAACGGCCGCTGGTCCTCTGTAACCGATCTTCACTATCTTAGGCCAACCTTTAACTCGAAGCCTCATCTTACTATCTATACCCTTAGGTTTACGCCATGATGGCTTAACCCTCTTATACCTCCAACACTCTTGCCTAACAAAACTTGGGCGCCTCGATGCGATCTCTTCCCGAAGCTTGAGTAGTTCTTTGATGTCAGCTCTACCACTCATGGGTTTACCACCTTCTCATAGATGTAGATGCCATCCAAGAATACGCGCTGATCCTTTCTTTTAATCTTCGTAGCCTGCTCTATGTTTGCCGCGGTTGCACCTACGTGCTCTTTGTTTATGCCAGTGACTATCACATCTTCACCCTGCACCTGAACTTTACAGTCGCCTACGATCTCTGCGGTCCTCGGGCTGCGCTCACCATAGAAGTTCTCAATATAAACGGTTTTATCCTTAACCCTAACCGTTATGGGGAAGTGAGCGTAAACTATCTTAAGCTTGTAGGTGAATCCTTTCGTAACACCAGTCACCATATTTGAAACTATAGATCTGGCTGTTCCTAACACTGCCTTATCACGCCTCCTACTGGAAGGCACCGAGATGAGCACCTTATTACCCTCAACCTTAAGATTAACAGGTATCTTCGAGAAGTCCCTACTTACAGTCCCAAGCGGACCCTTGATGTGGAGTACGTAGCCTTCTAGGTTAGCCTTTACACCCTCTGGCAGCTTGACCTCTTCGGTTAAGGGTTTAGTAGACGTAGCCAAGAAGCCTACCCCCTACACCTTTCTCCACGGCTTCGTAGTGTGACATCACACCTTTTGGTGTTGTAACTATTAGTATTCCTACACCAACGGCTGGTAGGAACCTCTGCTCCCATTTGCTAAATTCATTCTTAGAGACGCTAAACCGAGGCGTGATAGCACCGCATTTATTGATTCGCCCAAGCAGCTGAATTCTGAACTTACCCGCTAACCCATCATCAATAAACTCAAACTCGCCTATATACTTGTAGCGCTGCATCGTTCTAAGTACCTCGCTAGCTAGCTTGGAGGCTGGTATGACGATGCATTCCTTCTTATTTCTCATTTCGTTGTTGTAGATTGTTGAGAAGAGGTTCGCGAGCACATTTTGCGCAGGCATAGCCACCACCTACTCATATTTCTTGAAGCCTAGCTTTTCAGCGACCTCTCTGAAGCACTGTCTACACAGGGTGAGATTATATTTTCTTACGAGAGCATTATACTGCCCGCATCTTTTGCACCAACGAGCGCCTTTACCGAACTTCCTAGGTTTGCCGTGCCTCTCTTTCAACTTAAACCACCTCTACACCAAAATTTGACTTCAGGAATTCTATAGCTTCCTCTTTTTTGACCCTGTGTGCACTTCCAACTTTAGAGGGGGCGCGCTTACGATACATCACTCGGTAGCCAGGTCTTGTAATGAATACTGAAACGTTCATGCCGAAGATGCCCAACTCAGGTTTGTATTTCACACCAGGGATATCTATATGCTCCTTTATCCCGAAGGATACGCTTCCGTTTTCGTCAAAGCTAGAGGCGGGGATGGTATTGCCTTTTGCTTGAAGAAGCCTCTTTAAAGCCTCGACGGCCCTTTCTCCTCTCAGCGTCACAACGACGCCTATCGGCTCTCCTCTTCTGACCCCGAAGTCCCTTATCGTCTTTCTCGCTTTTCTAACACTCGGTTTCTGTCCAAAGAGCTCCTCTAGCACCGTTGAAGCTCTCTGAAGCGGTTCACCCGACTTACCTACCCCTATGTTTACCACAACTTTTTCTACCCTCATTCTGCGCATAGGATTTTCGGTGATTTGAACCGTTGACATGGGCTCACTAACCTCCTACGTATATGAGTGGTCTGTCTCCCCCCACTGGCATAAGCAGGCTGGTAGGTAATTCTACACTTTCTGTACCTATATTGAGAGTAGCCATAGGTTTTCTAGTAAACGTTCCTGGCTTGAGCTCCTCGATGTAGCCTTGGAGACCAGCACGCTCACCACCGATAACCAGCACACGTACACCTTTCTTCATACTTACAGTATTTATAATCTTCTGTGAAGGGACTTCTATTAAACAGGCATCACCAACCCTAAGCGCGAGGTCTTCCCTATCCAATATACAGCGCCCATCGTGCAAGGTGTATTGTATGACACCACCCCGAACAGTAACCTTATTAATTATCTTACAGAGCTTGAGGCTCTTCTCCTCAACAGGTATCTCAATCGGCTCCAGCGGTTTTCCATCACGAGGAACAAGACGATAAACCTTACCCAAACCATCAAACTCTATAACATCCATCAAACCAACAGGAAAATCAAGGTCACGCCTAACTACGCCATCTACACGCACCTTACCAGAATTTGCAACGAACCTAGCTTCACGGTAAGTGTTAACTAGGTGAAGCACATCTCTAATTAGCACACCGAGAGCATAGCTTCTGTCCTTGCCGTGTGGACCTGGGCTTGTTTTGATCGTGAATTCTTTCACTTTTCTGGGTATAGGCCAGAAAGGTGGGGCGGTAGATCTCTTCGCCCTATTTGAGCCGCCCATCTTACCCAACTTTCTTTGCACCTCCTCTGCGCTCAAGTATCTTCTGTCTCCATTTGTCGTCTAGGTTGAGGGCTGTGATCATAACTTTGGAGGCGTGTATCTTTACTGGTGCTGTGCCACCAGCGATCTTCTCCCGTGTCACCCCTTCCACTGCTATTCTACCCATTTCACGATACACTGCGATGACCTTGCCCTCTACACCCGCGTATTCACCACGCATAATCTTAACGGTATCACCTTTCCTTATTGGAAGAGATCTTGTCCCATACTTTGCCCTAAGCTCGTCTGAGAGGTGTGCTGAAAGCATCTTACCACGCTTGTGATGAGGAAGCGTTTTAAGAGTAGCTCTGCTCACCATATACCACCCCACTACACAATCATAGGCGCTAGGTTAGCTATCCTAGGCCACCTCTCAGCAGCCTCAGCAGCCACAGGACCCTTTATGTCAGTACCTTTAAGGTCGCCCTCAGGTGTAACTAGTACAGCAGCGTTGTCCTCAAAGCTCACCCTTAGACCACTAGCCCTTCTTATAGGATACTTCTGCCTAACTATAACCGCGCCGAAGACCTGTTTACGCAGCTCAGGATTGCCCTTCTTAACAACAACAGTAACGTGATCACCCACAGCGGCTGCGGGGATTCTCCTAAGCCTACCTTTAAACTTAGTTACTTGAACGAGTTTAAGCGTCTTTGCACCAGTGTTGTCCGCGCAATTGAGTATGGCGTTAGCTGGTATGGCTTTAGTTATGTATAGCTTGAACTCAGCCACACCTTTAGCTGAAACCGCGCGTGACTTAGACAACCTACTCACTCTCCTTACTTATGACCACAAAGGCAACCGATTTCGCCAGAGGTCTGCATTCGGCTATCTGCAAAGTATCCCCCTCTTTTACATCGATGCAAGGCGGTAGATGGGCGTGAATCTTGCTCCTCCTCCGCTCATACCTCATATACTTGGGGATGTAGTGAAGATACTCCTTCTCCACAACCACTGTGTTCTTCGCTTTAACGCTTACCGCTTTACCTTTTATCAACCTACCCCTTATACTAAGTTTACCGTGGAAAGGACATAGCTCGTCTGTGCAACTCTTCTTAGGTGGTTCAACATCTATGCCTATGCGCCTCATTTAACCCTCACCTTCAACCTCTTTACCCTATCTTCAGGCCTCGCTACGAGCTTAGCTCCTTCAACCTCCACAACACCTTGAGGCAGCTGGAAGGCAAATCTGCAAACATCCTTCGGTAGCGTCTTTATACGCCCAGCAGAATAGATCTGTAGCGTCTTCTTGGTTTCGTAGACGACCATACCTTCGACGTTGTTAAGTGTGGAGTCTCGGCTATCTACCACTTTGACGTCAAGCCCGATCAACTCATGTGCCAAGATATTTGATGGTTTTATCTTCATCTACCTCCGCCTCACTTGCCAGCCAGCTCCTTCTCCCTCATTATGGTCAGAACTCTAGCTAGAGTTCGCCTAACACTTCTAATCTTGCCAGACTCCTTCCTAAGCGTGCCTCTAGCCGCTGCTGTTCGTAGGCGAAGAAGCTCGCTTCTGAGCTCCTGCGCTTTAGACGCCAACTCCTTGTAATCCATCTTCCTCAACTCAGCTGGCTTGAGCTTGGCCAACCTCTCCACCTCCTTCTTCTTTTAACTCAAACTCCGGGGGCACAAGGTCCTTTAGCGCGATCTTGACTTTGATGCCGTAGAGCCCCATCTTCAGCAACACGTGTGTAGTAGCCTCCCTCACCATCTTCTCAGCTGGATCGCCGCTTTTCGGCAGAACCCCTGTTCGATACTTCTCGAAGTTCGCCCTCTCGCTCCTCAGCTTACCAGCGATCTTAATCTCGGCACCCATCGCTCCAGCAGCCATAATAGAGTTCAGCGCCCAGAGGGCGGCCCTTCTGAAGGGTGTTCCTTTTTGAACCATCTGCGCTATTCTGTTGCACATTATGAGGGGGTTCAGCTCCGGTATCTCGACTTCTGCGACTGAGATCTGTGGGTTCGGTAGGTTGAACTTTTTCTCTAGCTTTTCTGTCAGCTCTTTGATCCCTAGGCCCCTTCTACCGATCACTAAACCGGGTCTTGTGACGTAGACTGTGATCCTCGTACCGATAGGTGTCTTAAGTATGTCTGATGCACCGTATCCAGCGTCAGCCAGCTCTTGCTGAAGAAACTCATCGATTTCGGCATTCCGTATATAGCTCTTCATCACGTTTTTGATGGCAGACATATCTAGACCACCTTACCTACAACCTCGATGTGGGTTAGTGTGTTGAAGCTGGGGCTTGAGCGCCCGAAGGCCCTAGGTATGTAACTCCTCACCTTTCTACCTCGTTGCGCAGCAGCGTGCACTATAATAAGATTATCGGTATCGAACCCTTTGAACTCTGCGTTCGCCTCCAAGTTTTCAAGAGCAGCAAGCACCTCTTTGGCGGCTTTAACAGGGTATCTTCCAGCATAAAACTTCTCTAAACCGGATTTATGGCCCAAATCTCTTTTATACTTTCTAAAAGGCACGACACGCTTCTTCGCGATAACCTCCTCTAATAGACGCTTTGCCTCAGGAAGAGTCTTACCTTTTATAAAGGCGCAGACCTCGGTTGCAGCCTTTGGGCTAACATCTACTTCGCGCCTACTGGCGCGCACGTGTATGAGAGGGTCGTATTCTTTGAAGCTGTAGCCGAATTCTGGCAATATGGAACCCCAATCTAGACTTGACCCGTCACACCACTAAATAAATACTTTACCTTACCCGCTCTCTGAAAAACTTGCTCGCTTCCTTCTGGTGCTTGTTAGGTGATCTGCAGCATCCTCTCTATCGCTACCCTCGCTCTTCTAGCGACCTCCTCGTCGACTTTGACTACATAGACCATTTCTTTAAGCGATGTAAGGACTTTGTCCAGGGTTATCATCTTCATGTATTTGCAGACCGCGTCTTCCTTGACCGGTATGAATTTTTTATCTGGGTTTTCTTTCTTTAATCGATGTAAGAGACCGACTTCAGTCGCTATTATGAACTCTTTGGCTGGTGAGGCTTTAGCCTCCCTCAGCATGCCACTCGTGGATAACACTGAGACCCCGTTAGATCCGTCTGGCGAGCAGAAGTAGAGGCATTGGCTGACACAGCCGCACTCAGGGTGTATCAGAAGTCTGGCGTCAGGATGCCTTCTTTTCATAGCGTCAATATCTTCCGGTCTAATGCCTGCGTGGACGTGGCATTCACCCATCCATATGTGAAGCCTACGCCCAAGTTTGGCTTCAGCGTATGCACCGAGGAACATGTCTGGTAGGAAGAGGATCTCCTTCTCTTTCGGTATGGCTTCTATAACTTTGAGGAGGTTGCTGGATGTGCAGCAGTAGTCGCTTTCGGCCTTTACTTCTGCGGTGGTGTTTACGTACGCTACTACGACTGCGTCTGGGTGCTTCTTCTTCCAGGCTCTGAGCTGCTCTACGTTTATGGTATCGCATAGTGAGCAGCCTGCGTTCAGATCTGGTATGAGTACGGTTTTGTCTGGGTTGAGTATGGCTGCTGTTTCAGCCATGAACTTTACGCCGCAGAGCACTATGGTCTTTGCGTTTGTGTTTGCTGCGTATCTGGCTAATTCTAGTGAGTCGCCTACGTAGTCTGCTGCGTCTTGCACCTCTGGTAGCTGGTAGTTGTGCGCTAAGATAGTTGCTTCTCTAACCTTCTTCCAGTATTTTATCTCCTCGACGATGTTATATGTGAGTTTTGCGGTCTGCACATATTGTTTTGTGGTGGGTGTCGGATAAAAGGAGGCGGTTTTCGGCAACATAAACCTTGAGGGTTGGATGAGTTGTTCTAATTTGCCTCTTATATGCCTACTTTAACCCCGGAGCTGCAGATGCTTCGTAGGGCTGAGATTGCTGATAGGGCTGCAATATAGCTCGTCTTAGGGTTCGTCGATGATGGTGTGTTCTTCATCACTATGGTTATTTCGCCGAATTCGCCCTTCGCAACTAACTCGTGTATGTTTACGTCTATGGTTGGGTCTGCCACTACACGTATGAGAGGCTCTTTTGGTTGGGCTGCGAGTGCTAATGTTGCTGCTACATTTACATTGGCTGGGAAGAGCCTTACCGCTTCTGAGGCGCTGCCCTCGTAGAGTAGGGTTGGTTGAGTGATGCTCTTTGGATCTAATCCTCTTTCAGTAAAGTAGGGTGATGAGGCTAGTGCGTTTGGGTGTTTGTGGGTCGTTAGGGTTAGATCTGTGAAGCCTACTATGCTTGCTGCTTTTATCGCATCAATTCCACCTAGGGCGCCTGAGATCACGTAGATTCTGTTCCTGTGCTTTTGGCAGAGCTTAAGTAGGTTTTGGAGTAGTGTGTTGTCTAGCAGCGCGCCTACGCTTAGTATGAGTAGGTCTTTTCTGCTCTTCAGAATCTTTTCAGCGTATTCTTTTACTGCTTGCTGTGAAGCAGCTTCTACTACTAGGTCTACTCCTGCTTTTAGGAGTTGGTTGATGGTCTTGACCACTTTGATCTTCTTTTTGAGTTGTGTGTTGAGCTTTTTTGCTGATTGGGGGTCCTTGTCTAAGACCGCCTTCAGCGTGGCACTTGGTATGAGCCCTTCGTCTATCGCTTTGGCGATCTCGCTTCCTATTGCTCCGCAGCCGATGATCCCTATACGCATCTTTTTAGGCATCTTCTTCACCTCTGTATGGTTCCACTTCTAGGCTGATGTCGAGCGGTTGAGGCGAGATGGTTAGGCTGCCCATAGAGATTACGTCCACACCGGCTTGCGCGTAGTCGAGGAAGTTTGCTTGGTTTATTCCACCGGAGGCTTCTAGCAGAACCCTGTTTCGCAGGCCCCTTCGCTCAAATTCTTCTACAACCTCTTTGACACCTTCTAGCGGCATATTGTCGAGCATAATTATGTCAGCACCAGCCTCCGCAGCCTCTAACGCTTCGGCTAACGATCTTACTTCAACTTCAATCTTTGTTGTGAAGCTGGAGGCTGCTCTCGCCCTCTTGACCGCTTCGCCGACGCTGCCGCATAAGTTGATGTGGTTGTCTTTGATCAGCACCATGGATGATAGGTCCATTCTGTGTGTGTCTCCTCCTCCGATCTTGACAGCCTTCTTTTCGAAGAGTCTTAGGCCTGGGTGGGTCTTTCTGGTGGCTGCTATGCGTGTCTGTAATCCTTTTGATTTGATGAGGTCTCTTGCTGCTCTAGTGGTGGTTGCTATGCTGCACATGTGTGATAGGAGGTTTAGGAGGGTTCGCTCAATGAGGAGTATGTTTTTGGCTTTTCCTATAATCTCACCTAGTATTGTGTTTGCTTCGAATCTCTCCCCGTCTCTGATCTTCATCCTAGTTTTGAGGTTAAAGAGCGAGGCTAGTGTTTCGACTTCCTCTGTGCCTGCGAAGACGCCGCTTGCCTTCGCTAATATCTTACCTTTGGCTTCAGTTTCTGGGTTTATGGTTAGTTCGGTGGTCAGGTCTCCCCAGGGTGCGTCTTCCTCTACAAACTTTAGCAGGGTTTCTTTGAGGAGGGGGTTGCTCATCCTACATCTTCCTCTATTCTCCAAAGCTCGTCAATTACGGTTTTTGGTAGGGTGTGTTTTTTGCCCTGTTCGTCTATGAGTATGCGTTTGGATGGTGTGAATCTGCCTATTTCTGCTACTGGTATGCCTTTCGCTGTGAGCCTCTTTTTGACCTCTTCTACGCCTTTTGGGTCTACGGCTAGAAGTAGGGCTCCTGAGCTTATTAAACAGAGGGGGTCTATGCCTTTGAGTTGACATATCTTTTTTGTTACATCTCGTATGGGGATCTTTGCTTTGTGGACTATGAAGCCTAGTTTGGATGCTTCTGCCATTTCGCATAGCCCTCCTATTATTCCTCCTTCGGTTGGGTCGTGCATGGCGTGAACGTAGCCTGTTGAGTAGGCTTCTACGGCTTCCTCTACTATGCTGATCTTTTTGGCTAGGTTTACTGCTTCTCTTCTTGTGTTTTTTGGTAGGTCTTTGAGTGTTTTGTCGTGTCTGGCTAGGATTGATGTTCCTTCTAGGGCTGCTGCTTTAGTCATTAGGATTACGTCGCCTAGTTTTGCGTCTGCTGCTGTTACGTAGCTCTCCGCTATGCTGATGCAGGTTGATATGATTATGGGTCTTTTGAGGTCTTTTACTGTTTCTGTGTGCCCTCCTGTTATGGTTAGTCCTATCTTTTTTGCTGCTCTGTGCATGTCTGTTGTTATCTGCTTAAGCGTGGATGCTTCTGAGCCTTCTGGGAGTAGTATGACTGATTGCAGGAACATGGGTTTGGCGCCTGCTGTGGCTACGTCATTCGCAGCAACGTTTACAGCGTACCAGCCTATCTCTTCAGCTACACCAGTTATTGGGTCTGAAGATAGGATTAGGTAGATGTCTTTAAGCGCTATTACTGCGACGTCTAAACCGATTCTGGGTTTGACTTTCAGGAGTGGTGATGGTGCTCCTGTTCTTCTTAGGACTAGGGATTGTAGTATGTTTGGGGGTACTTTCCCTATTGGTAGGGGCATATCTGCGCACACTACCCACTAGCCACATGGCTCAAGTAAGAGTGGGTAGTAAACCCTTCTCCAACGTGTTTGTTGCCGAAAACTTAATGTGTTTCTGTTGGTTCAGATAGTGTGGTTGAAAGTGGGTTAAGTTGGTTAAGGTTGTTGAGAAGGTTAGGTTTACAAACTCCTTTGATCCTGAGAGGTCTGTTGAAGTAGAAGCAGTTGTTGACAGTGGTGCTACGATGGTTACGTTGCCTAAGAGTTTGGTTAAGATGCTTGGTCTGAAGAAGGTTGAGGATGTGAAGGTGAAGTATGCTGATGGAAGTGTGAAGGAGAAAGAGGTGTATGGTGTGGTGAGAGTAGAGTTGATGGGCAGGGTGGGTAATTTTGATGTGTTGGCTGAGGATGAGGGGGCACAGCCTCTTATCGGTCAGATCGTGCTTGAAAGGTTAGATTTGATAATCGAGCCGAGCACGAGGAGGCTTACCCCGAATCCAAGGTCGCCTGAAATGCCTATGATCGAAGTATTCGCAGTAGAGTAGGAATTAGCCCAACCCTCTCCACGCGTGTGTTTCTGATCCACTTGGACCGTTTGTATTATCTGCACCCTAAGCATCAAACTAAATAACCCACTCAACCAAACCTCAAGCAGCGACGCAAAATGCGCGCAACCAAGAGGTAACAGCATGTCAACAACCCACATCGCAGCCCAAACCCTCAAAACACTGGAGCCAGAAGAGTGGAGCGTGCTCGCAGCCCTCGAAAGAGCACTCGACGCCTACAAAGTCGTACCCTTCGACTACCTCTCCAAAGCCACACACATACACGTCGATGAAGTAAAGTTCAGAGCCAAGAAACTCGACCAACTCAAGCTTATACACCTCACCTCAAAAGGCGCAACCCTAGTCTCAGCAGGGCTAGACGCCCTAGCGCTAAGAGGCTTCGTCAAACGTAACCTCATAAGCGGAATAGGCTCGATGATAGGCGTAGGCAAAGAAGCAGACGTGTACGAAGCCGCAGACGACTCGGGCAACCTCTACGCCATCAAATTCTACAGAATAGGGCGAATAAGCTTCAGAGCGATAAGAGTCAAACGAAGCTACTCCGAAGACCTCGCACACCACCACTGGCTAAAGGTGAACATCAACGCAGCCAAAAAAGAAGCAGAAGCGGTCAGCAAACTACTCAAAGTAGGCGTCTCAGTACCAGAGATCATAGCACGCGAAAGACACGCGCTACTCATGAAGAGGCTTCACGGCAGACTACTCGTAGACTACAAAGAACTCAAAGACCCAAAGAAGACGCTAAAAGAGATCCTGAAGAACATTCGCAAAGCATACACCGAAGCAGGAGTCATAAACGCAGACCTAAGCGAATTCAACATCCTCTGCGAAGACCCAAAGATATGGATCATAGACTGGCCTCAAGCAGTGGAAAAGAACCACCCCAACGCAGAAATCCTCCTAGATAGAGATGTAGCAAACATACTCAGATTCTTCGGAAGAAGATTCAAGATAGAGTGCCCGCTTGAAGAAGCTTCCTTCTACGTCAGAGGCTGGAGAGACAGGGTCGAAGTCTACGGTTAGAAGAGCGTTACCTCCCCACGCCTAATCATCTCAGTAACCTGAGAAATCTTGCCCAACTCCTCCAACATTATACCCTCAACATCACCCTTCACAGCACCCAGACTCCTACCCCTCTCAAGCACTAGAGCAGCGCTCGCAACCTGAGGCTCAGAGATAGGCGAACCAATCCTACTCAATAAACGCACATAAACCTCCCTAACCCCGCTCACCTCACCAAAAATCCTATTCGCAGCCCTCTGCGCAACAACCTGATAGATCTTACCAGTGTGATTAACCGGATTCTTACCCGCAGTAGCCTCCATAGAATACTGGCGCATAGGCGCTATGAGACCATTAGCACGATTCCCCCTACCTGTATTCCCATCATCCCCAGCCTCAGCAGACGTCCCAGTCACGGTCAAGTAGTAGCTCCCAGTAGCCTTAATATCACCAGTATTCACTCTAACTACTACTTCGAGCTCACTCTGTTTGGCGGCGAGATCCTTAATCAAGTTACTCACATCCTCCATAACACTCTCATAATGAGAAGCATCAGGGATCAACCCACTCACAGTAGCAACAGCCACAGTAAGGTTCAGCGTCTTACCCCTCCTAAACCCCATGACTTTGATGTCCTCGCCAGTCTCAGGAAGCATCTTCTTCACCCGCTCAGAGTTCAGCAGCTTCTCAGTCTGCAAAACGAGCTCCTCAGTGGGCGTAAGAGGGGCATAACCCACACCTATAGAAGTATCATTCGCCAAAGGCACACTCTTCGACCCGCTGAAGACCGACATTAGATCCTGAGAACCCTGCTTTATCCTATAATCCACAACAACGTGCCTCTCCACATCTAGATGCCTCACAGCCCTCTTAAGATAATCCTTCACCGATGTGAGAGCTATACCACCAATCGGCACAGAAATAGTTTCAGACCCCTTGCTTATAAACGAAGTAGATCTACCAGCGATGAGGATATAGATAGGCTCTATAACCTCACCCCCACCGAATCTAGGCTGAGACCTACCGCCAACAAGCAGCCCCTTATCCACGTTGTGGTGCAGTATTGTGCCGAACTCTCTAAGATAGTATTCGCAGAGGCTTAACGAAACGGCTTCACAAGCCCCATCTATGAGGCTGTCTGGGTGGCCGACACCCTTCCTCTCAACAATCTCCACTTCGAGCTCAGAAACAGGAGAAGCTTTAAGTTCCTCGGTATGCAGGAAGGACATCACCAACCCATCTTCCCAACGATTATATATCGTCTTCGAATTTGATGAACAGCACGTTATTGCCTCGTATAACCACTTTGCCGAATTGGGCAGAAAGCACACCCTTCGAATACTCCTGAGCATCCACAAGGATAACATTCATGTAGCTATCGACATTGGCCATCTTCCCTCGATACTCCAGGTCACTCTTCAGCTTGACAGAGATATGCTTGTTAATCGCCTTCTGAAGGCATTGCAGAGGCTTCTTCCCGCTGTGTGACAAAGGTTTTCACTTCTTTAGCTACCGAGTGACAACTATGGAGGGAGATAAAAACTTTCCTAATCAACTTTACATAACAATGGTGAGGAAACCTTTAACACTACATTAGAGGATAAGCTTTTCATCTGCCAACACATCTGAGCCTCTACGGGGTTTTCGCGTAAGCTTCTACTAGGTCTCGAGCCGTAACTATACCCACAAAATCCTCTCCTTGGAGAAGTGGAAGCCGCTTAATGCCCTTCTCCACCATAATCTTAGCTGCCTCACTTATGGTAGTGTTGACTAGCGCTGTGATCAGAGGTGTTGAAAGTAGAAACTTTAGCTGGGTTGTGAAGGGTAAGTTCCGCGCAGCCACTTTCGTGATAATGTCACGCTCAGCAAAGATGCCGTAGGGCTCATCATCCCTTGTGACGCTACCTATCCTCTTATCAGCCATCATCTGAGCAGCCTCTAGAGCCGTCGCATTCTCATCCAAACAGAAGATCTTCTTAGACATAACCCCCTCAACACCAACAGCCAAATCAGCTTCAGCGATACCTTTGACAAGATCGGTTGCGGTAACAATCCCTATCAGCCTATCACCCTTGAAGACCAGCAGCCGCTTCTTCTTCTCAAGCATCATCTTCGCAGCCTCCTTCAGAGAAGCATCCGCACCTATGCGGCCAAAGGAGATGGACATAACCTCCAGCGCTAGAGTTGTGGAGAGGTCTCGATTCAATGCGATGACCTTCCATATTATGTCAGTCTCTGTAAGAAGACCGATTGGACCGACGCTACCCATCACCACCAAACTTCCGATATGCTTTTCACCAAGAATAGTAGAAGCTACCCTAAGGTTTTCAGTCGGGTTTATCCACTCAACATTCCTCCTCATAACATCAGCTACTATCTTAACCAACCGCCCACTTACTGCCTAAAGAGCACTATTAAAGGTAGCGCAGACGATACACCTACCTGTTTGGATTTATCACAACCTTAAGCGACTCACCCTCGACGACGAGTCTAAACCCCAAGGCAGTCTCAGCGAGAGGTAGACGGTGAGAGATCAAACCACCCAACTCTAAGGCCCTGCTGGAAACAATCTTAAGAGCCTCCTCAAGATCTCTAGGCGCAGCACCATACGAAGTAGTTAAAGTTACCTCATTTCTCCAATACTCTGTCAAAGGGATGTATGGTCTGTAAGATGGGTCAGGCACCGCAAAAAATAGAACGGTGCCTCCTCTATCCACACACCTTATAGCATCTTCATAAGCTGATGGAGCACCTGTGCAGAGCACAACCTTATCAGCCTTCCTACCGTTAAAGCGGAGGAGAGCCTGCTCAACGTCTTCTTTGCGAGCGTTTATAGTTAAATCTGCACCAAAGCGTTTAGCGTGTTCTAACTTTTTTTCACTGATGTCTGTGGCGATGATCTTGGAGACGCCTTTAAGGCGGGCTAGCTGTAGGTGTAGAAGACCTGCTACACCACTACCAAGGATGAGAAAGGTGTCATCCTTCTTTAACCCCGCTACTCTCTGCCCACGTATAACACATCCTAAAGGCTCTATGAAGACGCCTTCATCAAAAGAAACCGAGTCTGGAAGCAGATATGTTCCCTTTTCCACGTTTATCTTCGGCACCCTGATGTATTGTGAGAAGCCGCCTGGGTAGTAGTTGGTTGTGTGTAGTGTTTCACACGCGGTCTCCTTACCGGATAAGCAGTATCTGCATACCCCGCAAGGGACGTGGTGTGAGACGAAGACCCTGTCTCCAGGCTTATAGGCGGTTACACCTTCACCTACTTCCACAACAACGCCTGTAGCTTCGTGACCAAGTACAACGGGTGCTCTCTTCTTGCGGTACCATTCTAAGACATCTGTGCCGCAGATTCCGCAAGCCTCTGTTCTGATGAGGAGCTCTCCTGCACCTATCTTTGGTACTTCGACTTCCTCAATACGGATATCTTGATTGCTGTAGTAGACCGCTACACGCAACCACGAAAGACCCTTTTAGCCGCCTCGCTTAACTCTCTCAAACAGCTCGAGCGCTTCCTTTGGCGTGTGGTTTTCGTGGATTATCGCTCTGATAGCCCTTATCATCGCAACTGGGTAGTCGTGCTGCCAGATGTTTCTACCAAGATTTACACCGATCGCTCCCTTCTGAAGGGCGTCATAGATCCACTCGAAGACCTCGAGCTCTGAATCCACCTTCGGGCCCCCTGCTATAACTACCGGTACTGGACAGCCTCTAACGACCTTCTCAAAGCCTTCCTTGCAGTAGTATGTTTTCACTATTCTCGCACCTAGTTCAGCAGCAATCCTAGCGCTTAATGCGAGATATCTCGCTTCACGCTTCTCAAGCTCCTTACCTACGGCTGTAACAGCCATAACTGGTATACCGTAATCTTCGCATTCATCGACGAGTGTGGCTAGATTCTTTAGTGATTGGTGTTCATATTTGTGGCCTACGAAGATGGATAGAGAGACTGCTGAGGCGTTTAGTCTTATCGCCTCTTTCACGGATGTTATGATGCTCTCATTGGAGAGGTCTTCGCCTATAACGCTAACTGCGCCTGAGACTCTTAGTATTATGGGTTTGGTGTTCGTTGGATCTATGCAGGAGCGAAGTACACCACGTGTAAGCATAATTGCGTCGGCGTAAGGCATTAGTGGCGCCACAGTCTTACCAGGCTCTTCGAGTCTTGTAGTAGGTCCTTGAAAGTAGCCGTGGTCTATTGGTAGGAAGAGTGCACGCCCATCCTTCTGGATCAGTTGAGCTAACCTATTCCTCATACCCCACTCCAATTCAGATCACCGGAGATATGCGCTTGTTATTGATAACCTTTATCGCTCTGTTAACCAGTCTTTTAGAGGCTGTGTGATAACCTTTCGGACGTTTCTAAGCTCGCTGACACTTCTGGCACCTACTAGAAACATGGTCGCCTTAAATTGGAGGATTATCTTTTTAAGCGTATTTTCCAATTCTTCTTTAGAAACGACAGCCGCTTTAAGGAGAGGGTAGGCCATCCCGCTCAGCGCTGCACCCAGAGCGACACATTTGGCGGCATCTAAACCAGTTCTGATGCCTCCTGAGGCTACTACAGGGATCTTAACAGCTTTAACAACTTCGATAAGAGCAGCAGCTGTCGGTATCCCCCAGTCCCAGAAGATCTCGCCTAGCTCAGCCTTCTGATCAGCTTCAGCTTCTCGTGCACGGTGGTGTTCTATACCAGCCCAGCTTGTTCCACCAGCACCGGCTACATTCAATGCTGCTACATTAGCCAGCTCTAGCTTTAAGGCTACTTCTTTGGACAGCCCGCAACCTACTTCCTTAACTATAACTGGTAGGCTCAGCTGTTTAGTCAGTTCGCGTATCTTAGCTAGAACCCCTTTATAGGTTGGTTCACCTTCTGGTTGTATGAGCTCCTGCAACGGGTTAAGATGGACTACAAGTGCGTCCGCCTTCACAATATCGATCAGCTTCTTAATATCGTCTAAACTTAGACCTCTTGCGAGCTGCGCTCCGCCTATGTTGGCTGCCAGAAAGATGCTGGGCCCTTCATTCCTAGCCACCCTGTAGGTTTCTGCTAGGTCTTCACCAAGTAGTGCTGCTCTTTGGCTTCCGAGCACCATACCTAGGTTCAGCCGCTCTGCAGCAGCCGCTAGATTCGCGTTAACCTTCGCCGCTTCAGGTGTACCGCCTGTCATCGCATCTATTAGTATGGGTGCTCCGAATCTATGGTTCAGAAAGGTCGTTGATGTGTCTATCTCGTTGAAGTCTATTTCAGGCAATGCGTTATGGATCAGATGCACACACTCAAGGAGTGTTGTTGCTGCGCGGGCTTGAACATCTCGCTCTAGAGGGATTTTTAGTCCGTCCAGCTTCCTCTTCGCTATGATCTCTTTCTCGTCTTCCCTCAAGATTCTACCCTTCTAGACACACGTGTGGCTATGGTCTCCTCTCCGCGTAATGCCTTTAAAACTCTTTCAGGGTAAAGCCCATTTACAAAGTATACGTCTAAGCCCATCGAAGCGATCTTCTGGGCTTCTTTAACCTTTCCCACAATCCCGCCGGTGACGTCGAGGCCAGCTTCACCAGTATGCTGAGGTAACCAGTTTGGAGAGACTTCTTTAAGTAGTCTACCGCTCTTCGGGTTTGTATCGTAGAGCCCGTCAACATCGACTATGAACACTACTCTGTGAGGCCTAAGGCTGCTTGCTATAATGCGCATAAGCGTATCTCCTGATATGACATAAGAGCCTTCTTCGGTTGAGATTACATCGCCATATGTGACTGGTGTTAAGTCGCTGGAGAGGACAGCGTTAAGAATCTCAGCTGTGCTTCCTTGGAGAAGGCAGAGCGGCTGAATGCTGTATGCAGAGACACCTGCTTTGAGTAAACTTAGCACGATCTCGTTATGCAGGGTTAAGACAGCTAGGCGTGTGAGAGTAACGCCTTTAGGGTCGATTTTAACGGGTTCAGGTGTTAAGCCGTATTTTTTCGCTATGGGGTGTGCATAGGAGCCGCCTCCGTGCACTATCACCAGCTTACCCCCATAGGATGCTAATGCGGAGGTAAGTCTATCTAGGTGGTTGTGGTTGAGGAAGAAGGGTCTGCTCTTATCTGTGATTACTGAGCCGCCTATCTTGACCAGCGCTAACTCTTCTCGATCCAAGTCTTCACCCCGTTGTTAGGTAGAGGTGTTACGAAGGTTTCTGAGGCTACTTTGGAGACCGATCTGACAACATCTTCTACACCCTCTTCTGAGCATAGTATGATCACACTACCGCCTCCTCCTGCTCCCGTCAGCTTCGCGCCTAGCGCCGAGGGGGATGATAGGGCTGCTTCGACTATTTGCTCGATCTTCTTTATCGAGATTCCCAGCCAGCTCAACGTAGTGTGGAAGAAGTTGAGGATCGCACCAGCCCTCTTTATGTCACCTGAGATCAACGATTCTGCACAGCATCTTGATAGGATGGTTGCTGAGTCAACCAAAGAGTTGAAAAGGGAGGGGTTTTGTTCTCTCCACAGCCTAACACGCTCTACTAGCTCGCCTGTTTCTCTCTCCACACCTGTGGAAGCTACTACAAAACTCACTTTATTCTTCAGCTGTATAGGTTCTGGCTGAGAACCTCTTGTGAATAAAAGTATGCCGCCTCTTGCAGAGACCTGAACATCGATACCTGAAGGGTTTTTATGTACGATGCGCTCAGCGGACATAGCCAACCTTATGATATCCTCTAACGGCAGTTTATGGCCTAGGGCTAGTGCTGTAGCGGCGACCGCAGCGACTGCAGAGGAGCTCGATGACCCTAACCCTGATCTGGGAGGGAGATCGCTCTGAACTGTAAGTTTAATGCCTCTATTTTCGCCTAGATGCTCTTTAACCGCCATAATGGCTACAGCAAGCGGCTTTAACCTTTCGGGTATGTTGCTAGTGGATAGATCTGCTTGTATCCCGAAGTCTTTTGAGTATAGGGTTGTTGCTGAGGCGGGCTCGGCTTTTGCTGTGGTGCCCTTATTTATGGCGGCAGCTAGGGCTGTGGCGCCATAGACCACAAAGTGTTCTCCGCAGATGATTATCTTACCCGGTGCGTACGCGTATGCTTCCAAAGCCTATCCTTTACAGAATCTTATAGAAGCATACCCTACTACCGAGCTCTTGTCTCCGCTAACATCTCCGCTCGTGGCATACTTAAGAAGCTCAGCCCTCTTTAGTGAGAGATCGTTGACTGCAGTCATAAGGGCGGCGATAGGTCCGTAACCGCATGCTGAAACATCTAAACGCTGAATAACACCGTAGAGCTTGAGAACATCTAGAGAGAGGGCTGCGTTTATGAACTCTGCATCTTTACGAGCGGCTTCTCTTTGGCTCTCGTAGTGAGTTAGGTCTGATGACGCGATGATTAGGCATCGCCGCCCTTTTACGATCTTAGCGATAGCATGCCCCACTTCTACGGCTGTCTCCTTGTCTTGGAAGAGCATTGAGACAGGTAGGATCTTGAATTTTGAGTCGTAGATGTACTGGAGGAAGGGTAGCTGGACCTCAATAGAGTGCTCTCTTCTATGCGCCTCTTCGCTGAAGTCGACTATCCCAGAAATCTTAACCAGAGCCTTAGCGTCCTCGACGCTAACCTCAAGATCGCCTAGGGGTGTACGCCAAACACCACCAGCGACCGTAGCAACCCCGCTTCCTAACCCCCAATGATTTGGACCTAGGATGACTACTAATTCAGGGGTGGGGAGGGATGAAGCGTAGTAGTAACCGTGGGCTGCGACTGGACCGGAGTAGATGTAGCCAGCGTGTGGAGAGACGAGTCCAGCAACCTCCTCATCAGACTTGGGTGCTGGTGGTATCTTCTGTGGGCCGAGGGGGTGTAGGAAGCAATCCTCTATGCTCTTTTTGAGCCTAGCCGGGTCTGCCTCATAGAACTGTCCAGCAACCGCAGGTCTTCTAACCTCCAAGCGTATCAGCAGTAGAGTGGTATGTGCTCGCTTTAAAACGTTAGGGTTAAGGCTTTTCTGCAACAGCCTCCTCGACCAGCTTAGTTTCGAAATCTTCGATGGTGTACTTCATGGGCTGGTCTGCAGTCAGTCTGCCTGTGCGTATGAGTACTGCTCTTGCTAGGAGCCAGAAGACGGCTGCTAGAGCTTTTCTCCCCCGGTTATTTGCTGGTATGACGAGATCGACCTTTGAGGTGACGTTATCTGTGTCACAAATCGCTACAACTGGTATGCCCATCTTGGATGCTTCGTCAACCGCTTGGGTATCGATTGCCGGATCGGTCACTACGACGATCTCTGCATCGATGTGGTTGGGGTAGAGCGGGTTTGTGAAGGTTCCGGGCATAAACCGCCCTGTGATCGGAATAGCGCCCGTCAACTCACAGAACTTTTCAACAGGTGTCTTGCCGTACTCTCTGGATGAGTATACGACCACCTTACTTATATCGGCTCTGGAGATAAACCGTGCTGCGATCTCTATTCTCGCCAAAGTCTTACTGAGGTCGATGTAGTGAAGCCCGTCTGGTGTCGTTCTGCTTACGAAATGCGCCATAGCCTTCGTCTTAACCATCGTGCCGACCCTTATGCCAGTTGAGAGGAGGGTCTTCTCAGATATCATAGTCTCTGGTTTACTAGGTTGCTCCACACCCTCAGCTTCCCTACCCGAATCTTTAGTAGACATCTAGCGCTCTACCGCTTACCGTATAGACCACCAACTACACATCTTAATAAGGCTATACTATAAAGTTGGGGTCAATGTACTAACAAATTTATGGGTAGAGTATTTCACCGTAGGGGCATCTCCGCATCGTTCCGCAAAGGTGTGAGCCGCGGAACATCATATCTGGGCATCTAACCTTGACCTTACCATCGCCGTAATCTATGAGCAGAGCAACGATATTCTTCTCCTCAATATATTTGCATCTGACGAGCTTAGCAGAAACGTTTGGTGCGCCTTCTCTCGGCCCTCCCTCAAGGGCTACTGATATAAAAGGTAGGAGGGTCAACTCACCACTAAGCTGGAGAAAGCCGCCAAATACGCTGTGAGACTTTATAGGCTGCGACGATTCGCAGACGAATACCCTCCCAGACTCGGTTTCCTTCAATTTTTCGACGATCTCGTCAACAAACTCTCTGGGACCTTTGATGAGCAAGCCATATGCCTTCTCCTTCACCCTTACTTTATCACCAAGCTCAGCAAAAACTCTATACCAGAGACTAGATGGCGTGCTCTCCGAATTAGGCGAAAGAACGACCCGAACCGTCTTCTTTTCTGTAGACATCACACACCACTAAGCGTTAGAGGCAAGGACAGCTGCACCCACCGCGCCAGCGAACTGCGAGTGAGGAGGCACCTTTACTTGAGAATGTGTGATCTTCTCTATAGCCCTCACTAGACCCCTATTCAAAGAGGTGCCGCCTATCTCTATGATAGGAGACCTCACTTCGATCTCTTGAAGCTGCTGCTCAAAGAACTGCTCCGCTACGCTGAAGCAGGCTGCTGCCGCAACATCCTCCTTCTTTGCGCCCGCTGCCAAAGCGGCTACTATATCCTGTATGCCGAAGACTATACAGTAAGCATTCATCCGTATGTTGCTCGGGTTACCTCTGAGAGCAAGCTCACCAAGCTCGTTCACACTTACACCAAGCCTAGCGGCTGCGACCTCCAAGAACCTTCCGGATGCGCCTGCACATACCCCACCTACCGTAAAATTGTAAGGGATGCCATCGTGTGTGCTGATCGCCTTATTATCGTTACCACCAATATCTATGATCGTTGCATCGCCGGTATGCTGATCTGTTAGGAATGTAGCTCCTTTCGCGCAAACGGTTATTTCCTCCATAGCGACTTTCGCATTAAACTTCGGGCCTAGAAGATGCCGCCCGTAACCTGTTACACCAACCGGATCGCTGCCTACTGAGAAGCGCGTCTTCGCACCATTAACCGCCTTCTCCACAACCTTCAACGCTGTATCAAGTATATCAGTGGTCGGCAGGGCACTGAAGCCAACTACCTCACCCTCCTCCATCAGAACCGCTTTGGTCCAGGATGAGCCTGAATCCAAACCGAGGCTTACACCCTCTTGCCTCTTTACCTCCAGTAAAGGTCTCTTTCTGATAAGGTTTGCAAGCGCTTCTAACCTAAGGAGAAGGTTTTCTGCCTTGGTCCGCTCTGTATAACTGTATGTAATTATTGGAAGGTTAAATCTGCCCTGCAGATATCTACGTAGCACCGTCCTAGTTAGACTACCCTCAGCGCACCTGAAGCAAGTAAGCAGAAGTATACCATCGACATCACGGTAGTTCTCTAGAGCTATCGCTTGACCCAGCATAACCCTAAGGCTGTGGCTGACCGGTGAGAAGCCCAGCTTCTCAACCCCGAGCTCAATCTCCTCTAGCGACGCTTCCGGAAAGAAGATTTCAGCACCCACAAGCTCCGCAACCTTATCGAGCTCTGGCTGTATTCCGCTCCACTCAGTTCCACAGGAAATCTGAGCTATCCTTACCTTTTCTTTCCTGTAGAGTAGTGGGATGGTCACCAAAGGTTCACCCTAGGCTCTTCAAGAAAGAGTTGATCTTTGAAACGAATTCTCTCGCCTCATCGTAGTTCTTAGGATACTTCACTGATAATACTGGTATACCCTTCTTGACAACAAGGTGCCACACCATTTCGTTTGCGCGTGCACAGCCTGAACTTCCAAAAGCATATTCAGGGTCTCTAATGAAGATAGCAGCCTGAGCTTCCTCTATTAGAGGCGCCAAATAGGCAAGTCTCCCCCTTACACCTGCTGGAACATCCACAGCACAATACTCCAAACCAGCTTTCACATCATCGTATGTGACATTGTATGGAGGCGAGTTTAAACCATCGCTTAACCTCTTAGCAACCTCTCTCATCACTGAAAGAGGTTCATGCCCCCCTCTCTTTACGAGATCGTATAGGATGAGGCTGTTATAGGGGAAGATCAGTACCTTCGCCATCCAAGATAAATATGATACATCCAACCTTATAATATTTTTACTACATCATTTGCTTGAATCTTTTACTCAGCATAAGGAATCCAGGATACTATTCCATACTTTGCGCAAAATATACGTTTATGTCTTCTATTCCTTAGACAAAACTTTAAGATAAGTCCCTCTTAATGTATGGCTGTCTTGAAGTACTCTTATGCCGAGGATGTTAGGCTTCTCGCTGAGTCGATAATCGATGTGCTGGGTTTGAACCATATTGACCGCTCGAGGCTAGGGTTTGTGAGGAGCCGGGGTTCGAGATCTAGGCGGGTGGCTGCGAGAGTACACGCTTTAGGTAGGGTTTGGGAGGCTGGCTTTAATATTAAACCCATGTATCTTATAGAGGTCATATCTGAGAGGTACGATAGGTTAACTCAGCCAGAGAAGGAGAAGGTTATCATACACGAACTCCTCCACATACCTAAAAGGTTCGGAGGAGGGTTTGTACCCCACGGTAAGGGTGTGAATCGGAGGAGAGTAGAGGAGATGCATTGGAGATATAGGAGGGGTGTTAACTCACTTTATACCCAACCTTAACCGTGACTTGAAACTCCTTCACCTTACCCTCTCTTATGCTGCCTCTTATCTCTGAAACCGAGAACCAAGAAATCTGGTTACTTTCCTTAAAGGCTTCTTCCACCGCCCTTCTTATCGCATCGTCTAATCCTTTTTCGGAGGCTCCAACTACCTCAACATATCTATAAGCCAACGTCCATCAAAGATTTTAGCACATAACATACATATCAGTTTTACCCCCTCCTACCTTGCAAAAGGTTAATATAACAATAGTAGTTGTCATCGAAAGTAGGTCTTGGCATAAAGGGGCTAAAGCTAGCTGCCTCGGTACAGAAGGTGTCTGATAAGGTGTCAAAAAGTGATAAGAAGCGTATAATTGCGCAGCTAATCTTCGCCCAGTTCAGCTTAACCTTTGCTAATACCGTGCTTTCACCACTTCTTGTTCTCGTAAAGAATTCCTTGACTCTGGATTACAGTGAAGCTGGGTTTTTGATCGCCGCCTACTCTCTCGGGTACTCTATCGGTCAGATACCGTGGGGATATCTTGCAGATAGGTTTGGTAGCAAAGCGTTGGCTCTTTCACTTTTCAGCACTGGGGTTACATCCTTTCTCTTCGGCACGTCCACAAGCTTTTATGAGGCATCTGCTTGGCGCATCGTAAACGGCTTTGCTTCTGCTGGCATCTTCGTCCCGACGATAAGGATAATCGTATCCCGTTTTGCTGGGAGTAGGGGTACTGCGGTCGGCTTAAGTTCGCTGGGTTCCAGTATCGCTACAATACTCAGCCCGCCGGTATTCTCTATTGTAGCTACCGTGTATGATTGGCGCTATAGCGTCTACTTATCATCAGTTCCTAGCTTCATAGCCTCGCTCTTCGTATGGTTTCGGTTAAGAAACGTAGCGATAAAAGAGAATTCACGAAGCTTACCGAAGGCTGAGCAGAACTTATTTAGTAGCAGAGAGTTCTGGATACTGGGTTATGGACAGTTTATGCGTCTTGGCTTTCAATACGCGTTGGTGGGTTGGCTGCCTACTTTTCTATTTGAAGCGAGAGGTTTTGAATTCATCATAGCAGCATCGACAGTATCGGTTTTAGGTACAATTTCACTCCTTGGAAACCCGTTAGGAGGCTTTCTAGCCGATAAGTTAGGGCACATCAAGATCCTGGTGCTCTCTTTTGTTGGTTTAGCTGTTGGTTGTGCGTCTTTAGCCTTTACAACAGATCCGCTGCTCGTTTGGGTTATCGTTGTCTTTTTGGGGATGTTCATTCACACACTTCGAGCGCCTATCTTTGCCATTCTTCCTGACATCTTCGGTATTGATAGATCCGGAAGGGTTACGGGGTACCAGAATACCTTTGCATCCCTAGGCTCTCTCCTACTCCCCTTCATCTTCGGCGTCGTAAGAAACACCGCAGGAAGTTTCTTGAACGGATGGATTATGCTTGCAATACTTGTTCTCTCGGCTTCCTTTCTAACGAGTGCTGTCAAAGAGAAGCGATGAATCGGCTCGACGAGTAAACCGGCACTTATCGAACTCTCCCTGCAAATAGAAATCCTTTATAGCATCTTTTGCAGTAAGTAAGGTGTGATACAAGTTGGGTAAGAAGGGAAGAGAAGTCGTTGAAGGCGATGTTGACCAGCTTATCCGCGAGTTGAAGAAGGCTCACGCAGACGAATGGATAGCATTCTACTACTACACACTAGCTGCAGAGATAGCTGAAAGCAGAACCTCACCTATGGTCATAGATGCGCTGAAGGAACTCGCTAAAGACGAACTTGAGCACGCAGGCGAGCTTGCTGAGAGAATAATTGAACTCGGCTCAGAACCAACCAGAGACTTCGCTCAGCTAACCAAAGTGGCTAATTACCCTGAAGTCAAGCTACCTAAAGACCCCAGAGACCTTGATGGCATCATCAAGGCTGTGATCGATGCTGAGAGGGGGGCAATAGAGGTCTATAACAATCTACTTAAGAAGCTGATGAAGGAGTGGAGAGATCCTATCACTTTCCACATCATAAGGCACATAATGCAGGAAGAAGTTGATCACGAAGAGACTATGGAGGACATCCTCTAACCCCTTCTCCTTATTTTTATAGTGTCGAGAGAAGCCTCCTTAGCTCCTCTCTGCTCGTGGCTGGTGGGTAGCAGCTTTGCTTCGCACAAATATAGGCTGTAGGCGAGCCGGCTGCAAGTGTTTTCCCTTTCACTAGAGGGATAAGAGTTGAGTGTTCAGATCCGTCTGCACTCTGAGCCAGGACCCGTTTAAGTAGTGGTGTTCGGTAGACTTCTTCTAATAAGTGTTTGGCTCTCTTCGGTTCGCCTATAATAACCACTTCAACAGGCTGCGTATTTCTGTAATCTAGTGCTGTGATTAGTGTTGTGTGTTCTTCAGGCACCTCGGCTACGCTTCCCCAAGCTGCTTTGAGCGCCCTCTCAGCCGTTAAAGCGAATTTCCCGTTTTGTGTTAGCGCTGATAGTCGGAGTAATGCGTAAACCATTAATCCATAGGGTGAAGGCGTAGCACCATCTTGGGTCTCTTTAAGTCTTAAAACGATGTTCTCTTCTTGTGAATTATAGAAGCCACCCTCAATCTCATCTTCGAAGAGTTCGATAGCTTTCTCCGCTAACCTACAGCTCCACTCCAACCGCTCTACATCAAAGTCTGATTCATATAGATCGATCAAGGCGTTGGTTAAGTAGGCGTAGTCTTCGAGCAACCCTTTGACGCTAGCTTCGCCATCGCACCAACTATGGTATAGTTGTCCGCTCTTCATCATCTCCCGCTTGATAAAGGATGCGCAACGCTCAGCCGCTTCAAGATACTTCTCCTCGTCAAAGGCTTGGTAGGCTGCTGAAAGGGCTGAGATCACAAGAGCGTTCCACGATGTCAAGATCTTCGTATCCACATCCGGTTTAGCACGCTTCTCACGCTCCTTTAGAAGCGTCTGTCGAGCCTCGGAAAGTTCTTTTTCGACTTGCTGCTTATCTAAACCCAGTTCGTAAGCGACTTGCTCGACCTCCTTGGCTACATATAGTATATTTCTTCCTTCAAAGTTACCTTCTTCTGTTATACCGTAAAATAGATTGAAGGCCTTTGAGCCAACCAAACTATCTATTTCCTCCTTGGTCCAAGTATAATAGTGCCCTTCTTTGCCCTCAGTTTCAGCATCTTGTGCTGAGTAGAAGCCTCCGAGTGGTGAAGCCATTTCGGTTAGAATCCAATTTATGGTCTGCTCCGCAACACGCCTATAAAACGGGTCTCTGGTGATCCGCCAAGCATCTACATAGATCGAGGTGAGCAGAGCGTTATCATAGAGCATCTTTTCAAAATGTGGTACAAGCCAAAATCGGTCTGTTGAATATCTGTGGAAGCCTCCGCCTATCTGGTCAAAGATGCCGCCTTTCGCCATAGAGGTTAGTGTCTTTGTGAGTATGTTAAGGGCGACTTTGCTCTTGTTGTTTAGATAGTATCTTGTGATGAATGAGAGGATGGGTGCGTTTGGGAACTTGGGGGCTTCGCCGAATCCTCCGTAGAGGGGGTCGAAGGCACTTTTGAGCTTAAGCATGGCTTCCTGCATAATCTGTTGGTCCGGCTCTTGCTCTACAGGCTTAGTGCGCTCTCTAAGGTAGGTTATTATCTCAGATGAAGCCTCCTCTATTCTAGCCCTATCCTTCTTCCAATACTCCGCTATAGTTATGAGTAGCCGCTTAAAGCTTGGTAGACCGAACTTATCTTCAGGGGGGAAGTATGTGCCTCCGTAGAAGGGTCTTAAGGTTGGTGTTAAGAAGACGGTTAGAGGCCATCCTCCAACACCACTCATAGCGAGCACAGCTTTCATATAGAGTTGATCAATATCAGGCCTCTCCTCTCGGTCAACTTTTATAGGTATGAAGTATCTGTTTATGATAGCTGCTGTCTCTTTATCCATAAAGCTTTCACGGTTCATAACGTGGCACCAGTGGCAGGTTGAGTAACCTATGCTGAGAAGTATCGGCTTATCCTCAGCCTTAGCCTTAGCTATCGCTTCGTCACACCAAGGGTACCAATCTACCGGGTTAGAAGCGTGCTGCCTTAGATAAGGACTCTTCTCCCTCGCTAGTCTATTCAACCTAATCAAAATAGGGCATATCCTGGCTGATTAAGGTTACTAAGATGCGGATCTTCTGGCTTCAGCTACCATCTCGAGGAGCGCCCTAACTCTAGTATCTTTCGCAATCGTTTCTAAGCTGAGCTCTGATCTATGCCTCCAGTTCCCAGCCTCTGCACCTGTTCCAGGAATGTTGTGCACCGCTTCTTCGAGCCATAGATCCTCTAAGCTGATTAAGAGCAGTTTGGCGCTGCTGGAAGCAAGCATCTTTAGACTTGCCGCTAGGAGATCCTCTAAAGAATGCTCTTCTTTGAGTAAGCCGCGATCTTTTAAGTACTGCTTCAGCTCCTTTATCTGCTGCTTACGTTGCTCGCGTTCCTTTGCTGCTTGCTGATCACTTATCAACCCCATTTTGTGTCTTAGTGTTATGTCTAACCCGTTTAGATAGGCCTTGAATGTCGGCATATCGTGTGTGTTCAACGCAGCTAGAGTGTTAGGTGTGATCTGCTGTATGGTTTGGGGGTGTTTTAGTTGGAGGATGAAGCATCCTAGTAGCCCGTGCCTTCGGAGAGACCTGTTCACATAGCTTGGCACTGTACCGAGGTTTTCGCCTACCACCACACATCTATGCCTATGTGACTCTAGGCATATTATGGCGTAGAACTCCTCAGCCCTATACTTCACATAAACTCCTTCACCGCTTCCAGCGCCTTTTGGTATCCAATAGAGTCTGTGTAGGGCCATTATGTGATCCAGTCTAAGGTAGCCCGCGTGCCGCATATGGTGTCTGACGCATTCTATGAAGTAGCTGTAGCCAGCTTCTCTAATCTTTTCTGGATGTAAAGGGTTTATGCCCCAGTTCTGCCCCCTGGGGAAGAAGAAGTCTGGTGGAGCACCAACTGAGACATCTTTGACGAATAGGTCGCTGTAACGCCAAGCATCATAACCCTCAGGGCTGCAACCAAGAGGTAAATCTAGATATAAACCAACCCCCACCCTTTTGGCGTAATGTGAAACTTGTTCAAACTGTAGGTGGGCTAGCGCTTGTAGGTAAAGGTGCTGGCTAACACTCTTTTCAAACCCCTTTATCTGTTCTGATTCCCTTGCCGCTCTGAATCTAGCAAATTCCTCCAGCTCTGGGTGTTCTTTGATGTATCTTACTATTTTGCTGTTTCTGTTCTTTAGAGCTTTTTGAGCGAGTTTAGCTGCAATATGAGTTTTGATTTGAATTATATCTTCGTACCCAACTCTTTTCGCTAAAACTACCTCCCTCAACTTCTTCCTTAATCCTTCATCCAACAGCTTTAGAGTAGAGGGTGTGTTTAGATCTACGTAGAAGTCACTCCAGAAGAGTCTGCTAGAGGGCGAATATGGGCTTGGATCGAAGGGGGCAGAGGGATTAAAAGGAAGTAGCGGAGTAGTCCCGACAAATGAAGCGCCAACTCTAGACGCCCACTTAATGAGGTTAAGAATATCAGTATAGGTTCCTGCGCCCCAGCTTCTCCTTGAATGGAGAGCGTAAAGTGGTATGAACAGACCCCAAACCCTACTCTTTTGTTGATAGGCCTTAGAGGGTGCCGCGATAACGAGAGAGCGATATGTCGAATCACCAACCCTCACATCAAGCCTATGGTATCCAAAGGGTATATCGAAAGGTGCTCTTAGGGTAAAATCCTTGACAGGCTGAGTGCTAGCATTGATGACCCATTCTCTGACTTTCTCTTCTCCCTCTAATCTTAGCCTACATACAATCTTGTTATCTGAATGTTCCTCTAGTTTTATTGGTAGGGATCTGCTTCCATCAAACAGAACCAGCACAGGCTCTACGACTCTAGACTTAAGTTGAGCAAGCCGCGCTCGATAGGCTTGGGTTACATCGGATAGACCCTCTAATTCTGCTCCAAGCGACCTAAGGACCTTTAGAAGCGAAGCATTGGGTGGTCGCCTAACCTTACCAAAAACATCACGATACATCGTCTGCACACTGTAAAGTCGGCACAGATCTCCTAAGCTCGGCTTACTCTTACTCTGCAAGCTTAGAGTTCCCTAGGTGTTTTGAAGCCTTTTAGGTTTGCTCTTTTGGTGGCTGCTCACCTAACGCGATCTTAAGGATCTTTGTGTGCTTATCTTCATCCAAGTCGATGGAGTTGAGAAGCGCTTTTACTACTGGGCTGCACTCCTTTAGATGATCTAGTCTCTGATCGACCGTCTCATCCTCGATCCGTAGCACATTCTTTAGGGTGGCAGAATCTGTTGTGGTGAAGATGGGTTCGTTCAATCGATCTAACCTAGCAAGTATATGTGAGACTATATCAGCGTGTCTGAGGCTATCTGAAGCGATCTGTCTAAGGAGGAGCTCGAGCAGCTCGTCTCTGAGTGTGTCTGAAGCCTTTAGGCAGCGTTGGGCGGTCTTAAGCTCAAGCATCCTCCTAGCATTAAGTTGAAGCGCCAATTCATCGAACCCCTCCTCAACCTTAGGTCGCACATTCAACCCCCTTGAGAGCGAGATTATCTGCTTAGCAACGTCCAAAAGATTCAATTCAACAGCACTACGCTCCAGACCCCCTGCGATCTTGCGGGTGAGCTCCTCAACCACCAACAACACATCGCCTTCAAGTATGCCTCGTAGCCTACTGCCCCGCCTACCCTTCAGATACTGCGTTACAGCAGCCGGAGTCACACCAAGCGAAGACGCAGCATCCTTCTTAGAAAAACCGAATCTAGAGACTAGCTGAGCCGCTACATGCGCTCGAAGAGTAGGTAAGATCTCTTCAGCCTTCATTCTATCAACCGTTCTAGTTACCAATTTTTTTACACCGTTAATTAGATTATTTAACAGCAGAACGCTTATTAAAAGCTAACTGTACTATTACCTAATAGTGATAAAATGTTAGGTCAGCTGCTTATCGCTCTACGTGAAGGGTTTGAAGCAGCTCTAATCACAACCGTTATCCTAGCATACCTCATCAGAATAGAGAGGAGAAGTTTAACGAAGTATGTTTGGATGGGGGTTTACCTCTCCATAGCCTTAAGCTTTCTCATAGGAGCCACTATCTGGGTCACATATGGAATCTTGCCTAAAGAAGCCCAAGTCCTATTCGAGGGAGTAGCAGCTTTGGTCGCCGTCGTGGTGCTTACATCCATGATCTACTGGATGGCTCTAAAAGGTAGGAGGATCAAAGAGGAGATAGAAGGCAAGCTTAGAAGCCTAGTGCGGGAAGAGGTTATGGTAGTATCTGGCAGAAGCAGCGTTTCAGCCTACCTCCTTCAGAAAAGGGCGGCCATCGCCTTTATCACACTTAGCTTCATAGTCGTTTTTAGGGAAGGGTTGGAGACCGTGCTCTTCCTCACACCATTCATGATAACAACTCCTCAAGAGACGTTGGCTGGCGCTGCGCTAGGAATAGGTGCAGCGATAATCTTAGCCTACTTGTTTTACAAGATAGGCATGACACTTAATCTAAGAAGATTCTTCTACTACACAAGCATTCTACTCACTTTATTGGCAGCAGGCTTAGCAGGGTATGGTACACACGAACTGCTTGAGTACTCTGAATCTATCGGTGTAGAATTAGGTTGGGTTGCTGAGCCAGCTTACGCGCTTAATATTTCAAGCGACAGTCTCATCCACCATAAGGGAGCTTTAGGATCTATCTTTGCTGTTCTCTTTGGTTATACGATTAAAGCAGAGTGGCTTAGGCTGATCGTGCACATAACCTACCTGGTGATCGCTCTACCTCTTCCGATCCGCACGTATCGCAAGAAATAGGTAGTCAGCTATTCAGCTTCTTTTCATATTCTATATATTAAAGGTAAGAAATGCTTAAACGGAGGCTACGATGATATTGAGGTGTGATAATATGGGGGTTAGTGCTGAAGTATCAAAAGTATTAGCCAGCAGCTCGAGATGGAAGATACTTGAACTGCTTGCAAAAGGGCCTAAGGACATTAAGGCGATAGTCAAGGAAACAGGGATACAACCAACTGCTGTAAGATACCACCTGCAAGCCCTACATAGGCTAGGTCTGGTAGAAACATACGAAGAAAAGGGAAACATCGGCAGACCAAGAATCTACTACAAACTCGCTAAGAAGCAGATCTCAGTCGAGTTTCCAGCTAGAAATTACATCCTACTGGCCAAACTGCTGCTGGAAACTTTGAAGCAAAACCTAGGCGCAGAAGGCGCTAAAAAGCTACTTTACACAGCAGGTGTTAATAAAGGGAAGGAGATAATAGAGGAGTTAGCATCTAAATTCAACATAACCAGATGGACCCCTCAGACCTTTAAGTCAGTCTACGTTGACAACTATCTGACCCAAATAGGTGTGCAGCCTGAAGCCGTAAAGTTAGGCAGCGACAGAGTTGTCTTCAGGGAGCACAGCTGCCAATTCCTAGAGCTCGCAACAAAGTACCCAGAGCTGGTATGTGACGTACTTGACACCGCTGTGCACCAAGGTATCAGCGAAGCAATAGGCGGGGTGAAGATAACCAAGACCAAATGTATGGGTCACGGAGACGACTTCTGCGAGTACAGCGTGGTGTGGAAGAAAGCGGCTTAAAGATCTAGGAGCGCGTTGCAAAACCTGCGTAGAGGCTCACCTATCTTACCTTCTTTAACCCAACTTCTCTTTAATAGTAGCGTAGCTTTAACCTTCACACTTTTTTTAGTAAGGCGTTTGATCATCTGTTTCAGGTAGCGCCTTTCGTCAAACCCTCCGTAGGTCACGAATAGACCTACCGTTTTTCCCGTTAAGTTGACCTTTTCAAGATATTGGTTTACGGGTGGGCAGGCTAGGGTCCATTTTGGTAGACCTAAGCAGATAAGATCGTATTTGCTTGGATCAGCGCTAGGCTGTTTTATGGGAGTTCGTAGATTCGGGATGAAAGATAGGAAGAGCCAGTAGAGGTAGTGGTAGCGTTTAGTAGGCTGTATCTCCTCTAAATCAACTTCGACCTCCTTGTTATACAGTAAGGACGCTAGTTGCTTGGCGGCAGCCTTTGTGTTGCCTGTGTATGAGAAGAAGGCTATAAGAACCCTCACAGCAAACATAATTAATAGAAGCCACTTTAAAAATGATGCTAAAAGGTGGTGATGGTTGAGGATCATAGCGATCTCAGACACACATATCCAAAGCCTAAACGACCTTCACCAGAAGATCGTAGATAGGCTCTCAAAAGCAGACCTAATCCTACATGCTGGAGACTACACCGGAATACAGTTCGTTAGAGAGCTTAAAGAACTAACCCGCTTTATAGGAGTGTACGGCAACATGGATCCACCAAGCGTTAGGGCTGAGCTCAAACCGATAGAAGTAATCGAGGCTGAGGGATTCAGAATCGGTGTGATCCATCCAAGCGAAGGCGGAAGCCCCTTCGGTCTCCTGGAGAGGGTCAAAAAGCGCTTTGATCAAGCGAAGCTAGTTGTGTACGGTCATACTCATCAAGCGAAGAAGGAGGAAGTTGAGGGGGTTATTTACGTGAATCCAGGTAGTCTGACCGGCGCATTCCCAGCGCTCCGGAAGACCTGTGCTGAGATCACTTTAGGCGAGAAGGTCAGCGTTGAAATAATATCGTTCTGACTTCTCCATTAAGCTTTAATAGTGAGTATATGCTATGAGTGTTGACCCGCTATGTTTGAGTATGGTGGTGTTAAGATATCTTGGCTCGGGCATGACTGTTTCAAAATCAAAGACGATTGCACAATCTACATAGACCCCTTCAAGATAACAGGCGGAGAGAAAGCAGATCTTATCTTAGTTACACATGAACACTTCGACCATCTTAGCCCAGAGGACATAAAGAAGATCGCCACAAGCGATACAACGATCGTAGCGCCGAAGATCGCTGAATCTGGGCTCAAAGGTATCCGCTGCAAAGAAGTCGTGATAATCAAACCTGGTGAAACCAGAGAAGTAAGAGGGGTAACTGTGCAAGCGGTACCAGCATATAACATAAACAAGTTTAGGGCTCCTGGTCAAGTCTTTCACCCGAAAGAGGATGGTAGGGTTGGCTACGTGGTGAAGGTTAAAGGGGTCAGCATCTACCACGCTGGAGACACCGATGATATACCGGAGATAAAGGGGTTGAATGTGGACATAGCACTTCTACCTGTTAGCGGCACATATGTTATGACCGCCGACGAAGCCATCGAGCTGGCTAACACCATGAAGCCAAAGGTCGCTATACCTATGCATTATGGTGCCATAGTCGGCAGCGAATCTGATGCGAAGCGCTTCAAGGCCGGTGTTAAAGGCAGAGTAGAAATCTTGCCTAAAGAGTAAAAAGAGACGCACTGCCGTGCAGTAACTACTCCATCCAGTATTTTGTTTCATCTTAAAAGATCCCTTCTCATTATTCTAAAAATGGGAAGTATAGCTTCGCGTTTAAAGGCTAAATAGGTCTGGTAAGCTTAATCTTTTGAGCCAGCTTGGTGATAGGTCGCTTCCAAGTGATGGCTGTGTTGCAGGCTGCCAGAGCCTTTGTTCTCGGTCTGCCTGAAGAGAGTGCGAAGAGCTGGGGCTTGAATAGAGCGATCTTCTACGCTGCTGCGAAAAGGGGCTTCCGAGGCTCTTCTCCACTTACCGAAGAGTTTAGGGCTGCTAGGGCTAGAGTTGGTGAAGAGGCTATCGACCTATTTAAGCTCGGTGATGAGGTTGCGCTTAAAGAGGTTAAGGATGGTAAGCTATACTTTAGGATAGGTGGTAGAATCCAGACCGAAGCTGACTTTGCAAGGCAGATTGAATCGAAGTTTGGAGAGCTGTTTGAGCACGTGTGGGAGGAGGCTTTAAAGATCGTCAAGGGCTACGATAGGAGCGTGTTGCTTTCGCAGCGAGACTTCTATGCGAAAGTCTATCTCCCAAAAAGAGATGCTTTAGCTAAGGCGTGGAGCGAGCTCGTCCTAAAGGCTGAAGCCAAAAGAATAGGCAGATAAATGAGAATACCGTAGAATACGTAAAGGTAAACCTAAACGCTGTAGCTCTACGCCAGCTTAACCCAGTGCCTCATGGCATCCTTTATGATCACGCTTCTCTTCTTTGCTCTCTGGAACTCAGCTGGCGTATATAGTAGGAGCTCAGTAGACAACCAGTTCGGAAGAAGCCTTCTCACCTTCACGTATCTTTTGCCGAAATCCAAACCCTCGAATATGGATGAGACGACTATGATGTCTACGTCGCTTTCAGCAAGCCAGTCGCCTCTAGCGTAGCTCCCAAAGAGGTAGGCTTCACACCCACGATCTAACTCTTTCAACTCATTTGCAAAGCGTTCTAACGCAGCCTTAACACGCCTAGGTAGATCAAGGGCTTCTAAAGCCGAGCTCAACACCAACCCTTCTAACCACCGCCTCAGCAGCTTCAACGAGCCTCTTAGCGGTCTCTTCGCTGATCGCCTCCCAAGGTCTCTCAAACGCAGCGTTAGGGTACCTTGCGACCGTATAGTAGGGTGAGAGCTCCGATACTATTGGTCTGAAATCGGCAAGAAAGTCGAACACAGATGCCAACCTTGTTAAGTCGTGGGTCTTAGGGCCCCTCTTCCTCTTTAGAATAATGTAGGCTGCTTTGAGCGCCTTCTCCACGGCTTGGTGTGCTGCGAAGAGAGCCCAGTTCAGTCTTTTGTTCAAGAGAGCTGATTTAGATTCCTCGAGGTCGATGAGGGCTCCCTCATACCAGTTCTTTGCCTCCTCCCTAGCCAACCCTTCTTATTACACCAAAATAGTGCACTTTAAGCCTATCTCTAATTATATTGAAGACTGCAAGAAGGCTTTATAATACGCAGGTTTGATGCAGCTCGTAATGGCTAGTAGGCGTGTGCTCTTACATCTTCTTGACGAGAGGCCTAGGGTTAGGGGGAGTAAGAGAAGTTTCGAGGATATTAAGAGGCTTGCTGAGTTTGCTTATACATGCTGGAAGGGTATGGAGCTACTCGGGTGGGTCAAATGGGAGAAGAATGTTTTGATTGTGGAAAGGATCTGAGAGAGATCATCTCATCTCTAGAAAAAGTTGCAAAAGAGGCTGAAGGAGGAAGTGAAACAGAGCGCTTCCTGATTCTGTTAAGCTGGTTGAATGAGGAACTTACAAAGAGAGGGGTAGGTAGAATAATTATAGTGGGCGGTTTCGCTGCTGAGATCTACTCAGCAAGAGCCTATAGAACGGGAGATGTGGACATAATCGTTGAAGGGGACGTAAAATTCGTTAGAGAGTTCCTTAAGGTGGTCAGCGATGTTGGCTTAAGAATATATCTTCTGAAGTTTCCACAGTTCGCCGAAAAAGGCATCGATATAGTAGGAGATAGGTATGAGAAGCAGATGAAGGCGGTGAAGCTTAGTATCAAAGGTAGAACAATTTACATCATACCGCCGGAAGAGGTGGTTATTTCGAGCTTAGCGGCTTGGAAGTTCTGGAACAGCGTAGAAGATAGGGATAAGGCTTACCTTGTGTACGCAGCCCAAAGAGAGCATATAGATTCTGAGTATCTGAGGAAGAGAGCGGCTGAAGAGGGCGTGGAAAAGGAGATGGAGGAGATGATAAAATTTGTGACGAAAGAGTAAGTAGTTAGAGGTATTAGGTCGGGAGAGCATCGTCTTCACACCATCTAATACTGTTAGAAGAGCAGACGCGTCAAATAGTAGTTTCATCTCTTTTCGCGGCTCTCCCTTATCGACTTAACAACTTCTTCCTCAGGTATCTTCTCTAGAATAGCCTTCCTATCCTTCCAAGTATTCTTCTAATCTCTTCCTCCACGGCCTTCCTAACCTCCTCTTCAAGAGCCCTTCTAATCACTTTGCTCACGGATATGCCGTATCTTTTAAGCTTCTCTCGCAAAGTCTTATCTATCCTAGCAGATACCGTCACATAGGTCAACTCTATTACCAAAGAGTTAATACCAAAAATGTAATACTTAAGAATAATTGAGCAGTTATTCACTTGGTATAGTAGAAAGAGTTAATAGGTTGGTCAAACATTTGAATCATAGGTCTTGTCCGATATAGAAAGTGACCCCGACTTTGAGAGCCTCGTAGGTCAAGAGCTGGTGACCTACGCACAGCTTAAGAGGATAAGAGAGTATCTCATAGCGAAGCTAGCCTTCAGAAGCCCTAGGGTTAGCAAGAGGATTATACATCACAACAATAAGGTGTATTTGCTTACGATAAGGCTTGAGGAGGTTAAGCCGAAGATAGAGGTTCCCGAGGGTGTGCCTGAGCCTGAGAGTGCTGCGCATCAGACAGCCGAAGCGAAGAGCGGAGAATAACCTCCAAGCAGTCTGGTGAGCCCTACTCCTTTTCAGTCTTCTCTAAAGCTTCTACGTCGAATTCGAAGGCGCCGCTCTGCCTAGCTAAGAGACCTAACGCTTCGATCAGAAGGTTTCCAAGATACACCTTGTCAACCCAAGAGAACTTCGGCTTAAACCTTACTTTAAACACAAACTCCTGCTGAGACAACCGAGAGTCGACCGCAGATACTATCTTTACTCCACTATAAAAAGGCAGATGTTTAGGCTGCTACTCATCCAGCCAGATTTCCACAGCAACACCTTGTTCTACAAGTGGCTTGGCGTTCTCCAAAGGTATGGTAGCTACATCCTCGGGCTTGAAAGGTCCGTATCGCCTCAAGTCTACACCGATTATAGCATCAAAGGCTCTTAGGAAGCGTAGGGTTACAAGCTTCCTGATATGCCTCTCTTCTATGCTTGTTAGCAAAGAAAGTTGACCGTTTTTCAACGCATTTACGATCTTACTTAGGCGCCGCTCAGCCTGCTCTTCGGCTTCGAGAATGTATCTTTCTTCAGGCAGCAGATTTGCTTCTTGAAGACCCTTGCCTCTTTTCGCCTTGCTTAGCCTCAGCCTCAGAAGATTAAGTGTAAGGTTCAGCAGAAGTTCTTTCTCCCTTAGCTTGAGATGTGCTGCTAGAGTCTCGCACAGTTGGTCAGAGTTCCTTGTATCCTTTAGGTATAGGGCTACGGATCTATAGGTGTCTTGAGGTATGCGCTTGAGAGCATTATCCAGCATCTCCTCCTCCATCAGCCGACCGATTAGGTTTAGGCTCACCTCAACCAACCTCTACACCAGCTTCGCCAAACCTTGCCCGAGTAGGTAGACTGCTGCTGCAAGTGGTAGTTTAACTTTCTGCGCGGGTTCAAGATAGTAGCGCTGGTCTAGAAGAGTGAAGGAAGGTGCGTAGATCACCTCAACTTCAATATGATCGTCACCGAATGCAACGGCGTCAACAAGAGGGTCGAAGGAGTCCAGCGAAGCTACTCTTTTTTTGATCAACCCTGTCTCGTTATGTAGTGTTCCAGGTAGGCGGAGTATTCTATGTATGTCGGTGGTTACGTTGCTATCTATAGTTACGCCCATCTTCTTTACACATTCTTCAAGTACCTTCTTGAACCCACGATATCCCGATTTTGCGTAAATCTCTATTATCTTCTCCCTAGGGTCGACTCTATTGTTGTCAGCAAAGTATTCCGCTACCCTACCTCTCCAACCAGATTCGCCTACGATAGGGAGCCTTCTCCACAAATCGTCTACACTTGATGCTTTAGCTACACCGATGAATTCAGGCAATAGACCTCTTCCACACACATAATCAGCCAGCTCCATTCTACCCAACTGATCTAAGTACTCGAAGTCTGTTCCCTCCACAGTAACGTGGTAGCCCTTGCTCCCAGAGAAGTAGACCTTTATCTGCTTCTTTGTAAGACCAAGATCGCTAACAAGAATCTCGATTAACTTCTTAACCTCTTCTTTGGCGCCCTCTAAGCAGTTTGAGCAGACCCAGTTCAGCTGCTTGAAAGAGGTGCTTCCGCATCTACATCGCTTGGGTTTACTTCCCTTTCCTCTTGCGCCGCAGCTGCTGCAGATCCATATGTCGTGTTCTTTTTTACACTCAAGATTTAAGTCGTCGCAGTCTATGTCGAAGGCTATGTCTGCGCCCTTCCACCCTTTTTCTTGCATAGGTAGGGTGGGGTCGTAGTAGTAGGCTATGGAGTAGTAGACTGACCTCGGCGCCTCTTTCACTAGATGGGCTTTTAGCTCCCCCTCGCTCTTGAATGATAGGTGCCTAACCATAGTCCCGCCGAACGGTAGGTAGCCGAACTCTCTCTCCTCAATTCTAATAGGCGCTTCAACCTCCTCAATCCTACTAAAATAGTAGCGTTTGTAGAGCTGCTTCAGGAAGAGTTCTACTTGCTCCGTTTTTTTAACCCTCCTTTCGCCCCATATCTTCCAAACTGTATAGGATTCTTTATGTCATCACAAGCCTCGGTTTTAAAGCATAAAGTGTGTGCCTGAAGGGTTCTGCAGCTAGGTGGCCTATACTTTGTGCCTCCCCCTCTTAGCCCAGCTATATGCTCAACTTGATACCGTGTAAGCCGCTCGTTGAAGTCTGGTGCTTTAGCAAATAGCGAAACAACCTCATCCACACTCTTCCCTATGTTTAGTAGGTAGGTGGTCATAAGGAAACGCCCGTAGTGAGGTATGTTCTGTCCCCTCTGAAGAAGATCGAGTGCGTGTTGAACACAAGGCGGGTATTTGGTAGGCTCTGCTGTTGTTGGTATAATTGGGGTGAAGGCTTTGATCACCTTCCTCAAATCTTCCACAGCTTCTTGCAGAGCTGGAGTTAGTCTGGGTTGAGGGAGTGACTTGATGCGGCCATATATCATCAATCTAATCTCCTCTCTTATCAGCCTACTCAAACCGTGTGTAGTTAGGTAGACGAACCCTCCATCCACAACCCTATTCACAAGCTTCCATTCTGAGCTGTGCAGATGAACAGCCCTCTTAAGATACTCGATGACGGGGATGCGGTACTCATATTCCACACCACCGAAGGTCTGCTGCACCTCCTCAGCATCCACCCCTGTAACAACCTTAAAGATGTAGGCAACGAGATCTTTTTTACCCTCTTGCTCCAAGAAGTGTTCAACTCTTCTTGCTTCTGCGAGCGAAAATTTTGCGGCAAGTTGCTCAACCTCAAGAAGCTTAACGAGCAGAAGTGCGATGTGGAAGGATAGAAGCTCTTTATCACTTTCTGCGAGCTCATCGTCGATGTAACCCCGTTTATAAGCTTTAATCAGCCGCTCTTTTGCGCTTGATAGAGCTTCTGTATACTCACCTAGCTCTTCTATGCTCACCCCCAGTCTGCTTAGCCGCTCCCTAGCTTCTTCTAGGAAAGGGTATTTGGCGTAATCTTCTGTTCCCAGCTGCAGCATAGGTCATTTGGTCTAGGCTTGAACCTATTTATTTCCCTTCACCTTTATTAGAGGGGTCTTGCTTTCAACCCAAAGGAATTTGCGCTGCAGCGACTTTGGATAGATGAGCTTCCAATCTAACCTGACTTTCTTAGCCCAGCGGTAGTAGACACGCGGGTCGATGTAGTTCTTGAGAGAGGTGTTCAAATTATACTCTTTGGTGGCTTTTGCGAGCTCTAGTTGGAGCTTCGCTTTCCTAATCCTCTGCTCAAGCCTCAGTCTACCTTTCTCAGTCTTAGGTGTGGGTGTGGCCAGAAGTTTCGCTAGACGCTCCTCCTTCTTCCTCATACTCTCATCCCAATTCTTTGGGGGTGTTCGTTTGTGATTACACTTTACAGCCGCTTCTAGATTTGCAAGCTTGGCGTAGTAGAGTTTCACGAAGTCCTCTTCGTCTTTAAGGGTGCCGTTCCTCTGCTCAAGGAAGTCTTTGACCGTCTTTGTCGCTATGTAGGTGCGGAAGACCTTCGCGGTAAGATCTTTATCGAACTTCTTCAGGAAACTGTTAACCTTTTCTGATGTGACGCCGTCAAATATCTGATCTTCGGGCTTCTTTCCTCTCATAAACTCCTTAAAGTTCTCTACAAGATGTGGATCTGGATCATCGATAGTCTTCTGCCACCTTACGCTATCCTTACCGAGGAAGTCAAATTCTATGCCGCGCTGATTCAGCTTGACGTGCTCAACTCTGAGTGTAGTGGCACCTACAGTATCAGCCTCGTCTTCATCCTTTTCGTCACCCACCCTCATAGCTAAAGCGTCTATCAAATAACATACCGTTGCTATTTTCCTAATCTCCCTTCTTTTAGATGAGAGCATCTTCTTTATCGCCCTTCTGATTCTATCAATCTTCTTCTCAAGTTTCGCTGCTGCCTCATACTTTAGGTAGTCTTGCTGCTGCCTTAAGAAAGAAGCTTCGGACAACCACACATACTTATTCTTACTAGGGTCGATCTTATCAACCCACTTAGCAAGCCACATGCTTGTATGATCGTGCACTATGCCACCCCAACGCCCCTCTGGTATAGGTGCATCCTCACCTAGGTTTAGCACGACATCTTCTGGCTTAACACGCTCCTTCCATTTACCTCGTAGGGGGTGATTGCCTCTGCCCATAAAGATGCCCGGAGGCTCAACCATCCAGTTAAGAACCTCCACCGTTATGCCGTCTACTGTAGCGTAGCCGTACTTCGCTTTGAGCTCCTCACGCTTCTTCTTCCGCTCTTGGGCTAGCCGCTTCTTCTCCTCTTTACTCATAGACTCCTTGGCTCTTTTCTCCTCCTCTATCGCCTTATAGTACTCAGAGAGGTCTATCTCGCCGAATGTTATATCGCGGTAAGAAGGAGGTAGGTGTGGTCTCAGAGATTCGAGGAAGTTCTTTTGAAAGACCTCGTCTTTAACATAGGGTGTATCCTTCTTCTTAGCCCAAGCATAAAGCATCTCCTCAACTATAGGGCTTGGTACGATCCATTCACCTCTCAAACCAACTTTTATGCCCTTAGGCTCATACTCAGGTGGGAAGGCTACACCATTGTGCACCAGAGTCGTCCAACGCATCCTCCTAGGCATCCCGGCTCCACGCTCTCTTTCTGACCGACCTTCAGAATATCGCACTAAAAATTTTTACCCAAAAAAATAAGAGATCGTGTGAACTCCAGTAACTTTCGCAGATAACTTCTTAAACCCTTTTCTACAACTCCTTAAAGCGATTCGGTTGGAAGAATGGAGCATAACATTCTGGATCGCCTTCCACCTATTGATCGGCATCTTCTTACTTATCGATCTTACAACACGTGGGAGAGATCCAGAAGTCACGTTTAGGAAGGATGTGATGTGGAGCATCATATGGATAGTTGTAGGATTAGCATTCGGCACCTACGTCTTCTGGCACTACGGCCACGAAGAGGGTCTCAAGTATATTACTGCATACGTTGTAGAAAAGTCGCTGAGCGTAGATAACCTATTTGTCTTCTTAGTGATATTCAGTTACTTTGGTGTGCCATTTGTTCACCAGCATAAGACTCTATTCATAGGCATATTATGCGCTATAGTCTTCAGAGGCGCTTTTATAGTCGCAGGTATAGCGCTTCTAGAACGCTTCCATTGGATGGTTCACATATTTGGTGGTGTTCTACTTTACTCAGGCTATAAACTTATCAGAAGCGGGTTAGAAGAAGTGGACCCCGAAAAGAATAGAATAGTTAGATTAGCGAAGAGGGTGCTTCCTATATCGCCTAACTACGTAGGTGGTAAATTTTTTGTCAAAGAAAGCAATAAAATAGTCTTCACACCGCTGATCTTAGTGCTTCTAGCCATCGAGACGACAGACATAATGTTCGCTTTAGACTCTGTGCCAGCTGTTCTTGCTGTTACAGAAGAGTTCTTCACAGCCTATACCTCGAACATTATGGCGATACTCGGTTTGAGAGTACTCTACTTTGTTTTAGCTAGGGCGTTGCGTAGACTTACCTATCTGAGCAAAGGCTTAGCAATAGTTCTAACCTTCCTTGGTTTCAAATTCATCTTAAGCGGTTTTGATGTGACCGTGCCTACCCCGCTCTCCCTCTCAATCGTTTTAGGCATCATTTCTGTTTCCGCTTTACTCTCATTGATCAAAAAATAAAGGATGGGTGTAGGTTAGAGCATTATTGCTGCGGCTATTGCCGTGGTCCAGAGACCGTTCTTGTCGCCCTCAGCTGACTGAACGATGTGCCTAGTCTTAACCACTTTACCAGAAATGCGCCAGATCTCTCTGCGAGCATCGTAGCTACGCTCTATATCGAAGTCTGCACCCATAGTTGAAGCAAGCATAGAAGCGGCTAGATCCTCAGCGTACTCCCCAGCCTTCTCCTGAGTCTGACCGTACGCAGAATGTTCTGAAAGGTAGCCATAGAGCCTCTTATCCTGAGGAATAGCTACACCTATTGCTGCCGCGATGAGCCTATTTGGTTCGTTGGTATCTATTCTACTCATAACACAGAAGGTTATCTGACCTGGCTTCAGCTTCCTTAGCCCAACCTCTCTGGAGACCAGCTTACAGGAAGGTGGAAAGATGCTCGATACGTGGACCAGGTTGCAGAAGGCTATCCCAGCGTCTCTTAGAGCTAGCTCGAAGCTCGCCAGCCTCTCCTTGTGCCTACCTACACCCTTGGTCAAGAAGATCATGCTTGGTACGAACATCCCTA
>Ga0080004_1122397_pt2 | contig 77597 bp, 77 predicted proteins | sample WasSprMetagenome_FD_69207 | JGI IMG/M metagenome (GOLD analysis project Ga0080004, IMG submission 69207) | Sulfidic aquatic microbial communities from Washburn Spring, Yellowstone National Park, USA - WS (SPADES assembly) (version 2) | ecosystem: Environmental > Aquatic > Thermal springs > Hot...
TGGAAAAAAGCCTTCATTAATTCCACCTGTAAGCAGACAAGAGTTAGAGGATAGACTTCTATCCTTAAATGATCCCTCAAAACCATATCAGATAGCGAAAGGAGACGAAGCAGATCTTGTTGCGGAATGGAAAATCGCTGACTCCAAATGGTGGGGTGTTTTCAACAAGAGTGGGTTAAAATATGTATATAGGGCCAGCCTTCTGCTTGATGAGAAGCGACATTCAGTACGATGCTATGAGCAACTCGTTTATATTACATGGATTGTGGGGCTAGATGGTGTTAAACCATATGTAAGTTATCAAAAAAGTTTCTTCGGTGGAAGAATCCTCTACAAGAAAGAGAAAGCTAAAGGATACGGAATAAAACAGCTAAAAACCCTAGAAGCGGGAAAAGTGTACGATTACAAGTTTGACATTGATGAGATTAGGAGGCCCATAATCGCCGTCGTTGAGGAGAGTGGATGGGAATGGGTCCCTGTCACGGCAAAAAAGCATATAAAGCGATGAGCAACCAAAAGGGGCGAAGCGTAGGAAGATTATTGAAAAATTTATGTCTGCTTTTATATGCTATGCTAGGTCACATTATTTTAAGGTATCCAATTTTCTTAATTTCGCACAGTATTCTTTGGATAAAATATCGCATCCCTTCAATAAATGGTTAAGATATTCCTTGCTCGGCTTTAATCCACTCCCTATTTTATCAGGTTGAGCAATATAAGTTACAGCTTCCACTTCTTGTCCATCATCTAATTTAACCCTTACTTTGATTCTATCATAATGAAAGGGGTATCCTTCATAATAATCCAGTTTTGCTATATCTGAATCTGAAATTTCATAAATAATACCCTCTACAACACTCTTTTCATCTTGTATTATGTTTGCATAACCCTCGTTAGAGTTTGGAGATACCATCTTGTTAAATTCCAATCTCCAACCCTTAAGAACTGCATGGTCTCATTGAAAATTTAAATATTTTATCCTCCAATTAATGCTAGAGAACTATGCCGGAAGAGCTTTATGTAAAAAAAGAATATCAATCTATATTGCTAAAAATGCTTGGAGACTCACCAAAGCTTAGAATAATAGACTTTTTCCTAGATAACCCTCTATTTGATTTTACAAAGAAGGAAGTTATAGAAGCTTTAGGCATGAGCAAGCAAACATTCTACAAATACTTTAAGGACATAGAAAAATATGGGATAGTTAATGTTTCAAGAAAAATAGGTAAAGCGAAGCTATACAAAATTAACTTGGAAAACCCCATAGTTAAAATGTTGAGGGAATTCGAAACACAGCTTTCCTTAATAATAGCTAAGCAAGAAGCAGAAAAGATGAGAAAACAAATAGCAATAAAATAATTAAGGTTCTATTGTTTACTTTCTAAACTTGGAAATATTTGAAATGTGAATTTCAGACGTTTGCTTTTAGGTTCTGCTCCCTCTAATATATAAAACAAATCTTTACTTTTAAGATTTTCAAGCAGCTCTTTAAGGGATATTTCAACTCTTTTTTTGCAAGAAGTTTTAACATTTCTTCAAATGTAAGAAGCTTGATCTCCTTCCTTTCTGACTGAATCACTGTTATACGATGGTTTGGATATGCTAACACTTTATGCGGATGATTATTCATTAAATGTGGTGGAGCATCTATTACATCAACAAAAAAGGTTTTCTGAAGTAAAGCTGGATGAAAAGTTTCTTATATCGTTTAGCGTGATAAACATTGGAAACCCGTATAGAGACACCCAAAGTCTTCCCTCCGCTCATTAAATATAAAATGATGCGCCAACTCTTGTGGCTAATAGTAAATATAAATTGGTTGGAGCTCAAAAGTATGAAAAAATAAAAAGTTGGATAGAAAAAATAATTAAGCGAAAAAATGAGCCTAAAAAATAAGGTTTTAATGAAGATCGAAAATTACCAAGAGGGAATAATTATTGAGCGAATAAACAGATTCGTGGTTAAATCAAAAATAAAAAAGAAAACTATTTTAGCCCATTTAAACAACACCGGAAGATTGAAAGAATTTATAAGAAAAGGAAAAATTGGATTGTTTCTGCCCATAGAAAATAAAAATAAATTAAAATTTAGGCTTTCAATGGTCAAAGAAAGTAAAAACATTTATTCGATTATTGATATTTCTTTACAAATGAAGTGTTTCGAAACTTCTTTAGAAAAGGGACTAATTTCATGGTTAAAGGGGGCAAAAATTTTAAAAAGAAATTTTAAGATAAATAATTCTTTAATTGATTATTTAATCGAACAAAAAAACAAAAAATATCTTCTTGAAATCAAAAGTGCAGTAATGAAATATAAAAACTTTGCCATGTATCCAGATTGTCCTTCAGTTAGGGGACAAAGACAAATCAAAGAGTTGATAAACAATTATCAAAATTCAATTATTCTCTTTATTGCAGCAATGAGAAATATCATTGCTTTCTCTCCTAATAAAAACGCCGACCCCAAAATTTATGAACTTTTAAAAATCACCAAAAACAAAGGAGTAAAAATTAAAGCCATTCAAATTTATTTTGACAAAAGAGTAAACAGCATTATCCTTAAAAACGATAGCCTACCAATAAATTTAAGATGATGGAGTTAACATAGAAATAAAGATTAAAAGAATTTACGAAGCTTCTAAAAATGATGGTTTTAGAATATTGGTTGATAGATTATAGCCGAGGAGAGTAAAAAAGCCATTTCCCACTTTTATTTCAAAGATAAGATACAATCACCAGAAACCATAAGAAAATTTGCTGAGAATAAATTTGGGGAATTTATATGCGATTGTCGTTTATATGCTCATGGCTTATAAAATGAGGTTATAAACATGGTAAATGAAATTCAAGTGAAATCAATTTTGAACAAACACAAAAAGAGAGATGACTGGTTTCTGGATGATTATTCAGTAAATCCATACGAAGGTTGTGCTTTCAACTGCATTTACTGCTATATAAGAGGGAGCAAATATGGAGAGAACATGGTAAAGACTTTATCGGCAAAAGTAAATTCATCAGAACTTTTGGAAAAAACAGCTTTCAAGAAGAGCGAGGAAAGAGGAATATGGAGTTATTGCCTTATCATCTTCAACCGAGCCTTACATGCCAATCGAAGAAAAACTAAAACTGACAAGGAAATTGCTTGAGATAATTTTGAGATATAAATTTCCTATTCATGTTTTAACAAAATCAAAACTTGTTTTAAGAGATTTGGATTTATTGCAAGAGATTGATAAAAACGCAATTCTTCCTGCAGATTTAAAGCCGAAACTGAAACGTGGAGCTATGATAACCTTTTCCATATCTACTCTTGATGAAAGAGTAGCAAAAATCATCGAGCCAGGAGCACCCTCACCAGCAGAAAGATTAGAGACCATGAAAAAATGCAAAGAGAATGGTTTTCTCACTGGAGTTTGTTATGCACCTACTTTGCCATTCATTTCAGATACAGGAGAGGAGCTAGACAGGATGATAAAGACTGCTAAAGATTATGGAGCAAATTATGTTTTTGTTGGAACTTTAACTTTATTTGGAGATGGAGTGACAGATTGTAAGACACTTTACTACAAATTTTTGAAAAAATATTATCCTGAGCTTGTGCCAAAATATAAGGGTTTATATGGAATCTTTTTTGCACCATCAAAAGAATATCAAAAAGAACTTGAAGAAAAATCAAGAGGGTTATGTGAAAAATATGGAATTAAAAATAGAATTATTTGATAGCGTAGTACATAATCGTTTACTGAAGGTTTTGCAGATAAAAGTTTCCAGGAGGCAATTTGGAGAAATCTTTGATTTTCCTTTTTATTCGCTGTTATATGCCCCGAAGAGCAAGGTCGCGAAGCAACCGCAGCGTGCCGTCCTGAAGCCGCAATTAGATAATCATGTCTTTAATTCCATATTCATAATTCACTTCCAAATTTTTAAATATCTCTTTTCGAGCCACCGCCCGATCTCATTTAATGTTCCCAGTATAAAAGAAGTTTTTGCAAAGCAAAAATTTAGGTGAGGCTATCTTCTGATGAATGAACATTTTATACTCTGTTAGGCAAAAGTTCCGCTATCATAATTAATCAGGTTCATACCCAAGATTTATTGTAAGTCCATCTAACTCCCTCACAGTTGCATAAGGCACATAACCTCTTGCTATTGCTTTTGAATAGAAATCGTCTATCAAATTCTTTTGTGTCACGTAATCAATTACCAGAACAAGCTTTCCAGCCTGTTTGAAAACATCAAGATTTGCAGTAACTGAATCAATATGTGAAGATGGATTGAGTACGTTTCCATTGTACCACACATCTTCTCTGCCGATGCCTGTTACTGTTTCAACATAGTCCAGATGAGATGCTAATCCTTCACCATTTTGAACAAATATTCCGAAATTGGGTTTGCCTTTAATTGCTCGTGCATGGTTTGCAATTAACTTAACAAAATCAACCATCTCTTGCTCAGCGGTTTCTCTATTCAAACCACTCTCACCACCCGGTCCCCAATATTCGTAAGCATCAATAATGTCAAGGTAAACTCCATCAAAACCTGCTTCAATAATTTTGTCAAGATAACTGTAGATGATGAATTGCCAATCAGATTCCCAATACTTAACCTTGTAATTACCAGACCATTCAGGATTTTCAGGACCAAGCCAAGAGGGTGCTCCTGGATCGGGATTACCGTCATCATCAGCATCCCATTCTGTCTTCCAATACCATCTGTAATTTTCCGCTTCGCCAATACTTAAATATGACAACACAAGTTTAGGACCACCGGGACTGTTCTTAAGTGCATTAATCTCTTCAGGCGTAAATCGACTATCCTCTTTTCCATTCCGAGAATAATCTATTATAACAAGATCAAATTTTGTGTTCCCCATTGCTATCAGGTCTATATTCTGTAGTTGATATACAAAATCGTTTATAGAATTCCATGAGAGTGTAGTGTTGGGCATAAAGTTTTCTTTCAAACAACCATTAGACAACACAATAACCAGTAAAATTACTATTAAGGTTATACATGCTTTAGAAATAAAGATCTTATTTACTTTGTATCTCATGCTTATTACCTCCTGTTGAACTACGAAAGTTTGTCTTCAATTCAAAGTTTTTTAAACCCTCCAATTTTTTCTGTTCTTCTTTTGCCAATTTTTTCATTCCTTCTTTGATTATCTACTTCGTGTTTTTATCCTCAACCATGGCCCATTTCTGTAGAAACTCAAAAACAGATAGATCTTTTTTGTAATTTCTCTTAAAGCTCAACCAATTGCTTTTTTAACATCTTTTTCTTTTTCTTTCATCGCTCCATCTAAAAGTTGAAGGCATATCTTTGAGTTCATCTTCCTTTTTCTTATATAAGCAGCGGGGTTCTACTGCTAACCTTCTAATCCATTTGTTTTCTGATTTTATCCATGCTCGCATTAAAGAAAACATTTCGTCTTTGTTCTGAACAGCTAAGTTTGCAACTACTCTAACAGCTAACTGGTCGCAAATCTCCCAGTCTGGGATGCCATCAATTATATTCATAACAAACGATTTTGAATTCTCATAATCCTTTTTGCTTATTCTCATTAAAGCAAAAATAACAATCAATTTTTCATCTCTTTTACCCTTTTTCCACAATTCTATTAGCCTTTCAAATTTCCATTTTTCCTTACTCAGTAATTTGCTTAATTCTCCTCCTATGAAGTTAAGTAAAGATGTTTTGGTAATTTAAAGCTTAGTTGTTTTTCCTCTTCTTAAGTTTTTTTGAAATTAAAAATGGGATTGATTTAATGTCTCTTTCTTTCAATTCATCATAAATCAGTTTTGTTATTTCTTTTTTATCATTCATCATAACACCATTAACATTTATGTTTTTATAAAATCTCCTTTTCTGCGGTGAAGGGGTGGAATTTCATGTAACGTTTCTCGGATAAAAGAAGGTGCCGAAGGCAATTTGGATAGAGCGTAGCGAAGCCTTTTATCCGCTGTTATATGACCGAGATAAACGAAGCAGGGCATGAAATGCCGAAAGTTAGGCAGATTCATATCATCATTTTCGCCCGCTTCCATCTCTCGTTTTTTCAACTTATTTTTTAAATGCAAAGATAGATAAAATTCCCAATATCCAGAATGGCGATGTCATCGCTACGAGCTGGAATGCAAATACTGGAATATTATCTATCGATGGTGAACTGTTAATGAATGCCATAGTAATCAATCCAGTAGTTACTCCAAATCCACAAATAATAAAAAGTGTAAACAAAATCTTTAATATTAAACGATATCGCTCAAATTTTGAAGGATATATTAAATAGGCTAATAAGAATAATGAGATAATAACAGGTAGTGAAAAAAGATAAGCCAATATTTCTAAGCCGAACGCAACATATTTTCCTTCTGTTTGGATTGAGTAGGGAGGTAATGAAAGTTTGAATAATATTAGATGAATGGAATAAACCGCAAATATCAAGAGACCTAAAATTATAAGCGCTATTGATCCAATCTTCCTTATTTTTGTTCTATCCATCATTTTGTTTTTCCCGGTTATATGAATCTCATTTTGCATTTTTAAGATTTTAAATAGCATACGCGAACGCAATCCCGATTACAAACTTCCAATTGTTCCTAGCGGGGTATACTTTGCTCTCCTCCTTCTCTCCTAAAGAGAGCTTGCTTTAAACCCCCTTATAAAAAATTAGGGGGTTGGCGTGCCGGCCGTAACCCACCTTCTGTTTTAAGCGGCATTTATCTAATCGGGATACCCGCGCCTCACGCGGACTTCATAGGCGCCTATTTTCCCTTTCACAGCGCAGCCGAGCCGTTTCACCCTTAAACCATTCATTGCTCAACGTTTCCGCATCATTGCTTATAATGGTTTAAGGTTTCGTTTCTGTTCTCGGCTTTAGGGCTCTCGCCCTAGCTCTCGCGAGCTTGCGCTTCCGCGGTGTGGGTGGAGTTTCCTCAAGCTTCACACTTAACTCTGAGAAAAGAGCAAGTGTGAAGCTTGAAAGCCGCTCACCGGCTCGCCAACCCTAAATTAAAAATTTTAGGGGGAAAGAAATTTAAAGGTTTCGTTAGCCGCGCATAACCTCTAAATTTCGCTCGAATATAGGTTCCTTTTTCAGCTCGACGCGTCGGGCTATTGGGGGCAGCGGGCTAAACGCCTCGGCCGAAGCCTTGGCGCGTACACCCCTGCTCCATCAACCCCATCTTCTATGGGTGCCCTCCTCCAGCTCTCTAGGCCTGTTGCCAGGTCTAGAGTTGAGCTGGAATGGCCGCCTATTTTCGGGAGGGGCTTCGGGCTTAGATGCTTTCAGCCCTTATCCCCAACGGCGTGGCTGCCCGGCAGTGCCCTGTCGGACAACCGGTAAACTAGAGGCCGCGATGCCCCGTTCCTCTCGTACTAGGGGCATCTTCCCCTCAGGCGGCCAGCACTCCCAGCAGGTAGAATCCGTCCTGTCTCGCGACGGACTAAACCCATCTCGGATTCCCCTTTAATCGGCGAACAGCCGCACCCTTGGGTCCTGCTGCAGACCCAGGATGGGAACGGACGACGGCGGAGTACCAATCCTCCCCGTCGATGGGGACTCTCGGGGGAGACGAGCCAATTACTCCCGGGGTAATTTTTCTGTCACATCCAGCCCCCAACAATGGGGACATGAATGATCGCTAGGCCCGGCTTTCGCCTCTGGATCCCTTGCTTTGGAGGATCCAGTCAGCCCGGCTTTTGGCCTTGCCCTCTACTCCGGGTTTCTGTCCCGGATGAGCCGAGCTTAGGGCCCCCTTGATATCTTTTCAAGGGGGTGCCGCCCCAGCCAAACTGCCCACCTGCCGTTGTCCCAGGCTTACGCCTGGTTAGGGGTGCAGCCATGGGTAGGTGGTGTTCCATTGGCGCCTCCACCAGCCCCCGGAGAGGCTGGCCTCGACGGCTCCCACCTACGCTCTGTACCCACAACCGCACCCCAGCGACAGGCTGCAGTAAAACTCCACGGGGACTTCTCGCCCCGCTGGGAGACCCTGGACTGTTCGTCCAAGTTATGTGGGTTCGCCGGGCCCCGGGCGGGGACAGCGGGGACGTCGTTAATCCATTCATGCACGTCGGAACTTACCCGACAAGGCATTTGGCTACCTTAAGCAACCTTTTTAAAAAGGTTGGACCATATCTTCACCCTTTCGAGCTCATCTTCAATTCGCTCTAGGGTGCTCGGCGTATGGTCTCTGAGGCGCTCATCCACCGCCTATCTATTTCAGATAACACTTCATTAAGTTGATGTTTTCTTTCATTAGAAGCCTCATATATTTGTAGTATTAGTTTTTTAAAGCTGTTCACGTCTTTATGTTCACCTTTTTCTAACGCTTCAACAACTTTAGCGAAGATTTCAAATTCTTTCCATTTAATGATTGGCTTATGTTTTTTAAAGAATGGTATTATCTTTTCCATGAGATTTCTTCTTGCATCAACAATGTATTGTAATGCAATGTTTTCTTGACCAGGTTTAGGAATTATGCGACCGCATTTAAATACTGCTTTAAGTAATTCAAGAATTTGACGATGCTCCTTTTTTTGAGTTACATGAAATACTGGATCGATTGCCCATCCAAACTTAGCGTTATTTTGCTTTTTAATAGAAATGGAAAAGCATCCTTCGCTATCTACTAAGCCAACAATATAATAGTGAAGATATTTTCTTCGGTTTGGCAGCCTTTTCGGATCTATTATGGCTTTAAATTCGTTAAGCATTGATAAGCAACCTTCCTCGATAAACCTATAGGTTAAAGAGATAAAAGATTTTTGCGGCGGCGGATGATTCCCTGCGGGTCAGGATCATAAAGCCAATCGTTTTTCCCTTCTCGGGAGAAGGCTTTCTCCTTTCCCCGCATATAGCCGAGTTTAGTGACTCCCTTAAATTTGAGAGTCAGAGTTACTCCCGGCGTTTAGCGGCCCTTAGCCCGGTTGAACCCGGGTTTCAGGTACCGCCACTGGCCAGGACTCAATGGCCGTACAAACCCTTTCGGGCTAGCGGCCACCTATGTTTTTATTAAACAGTCGCGCCCCCCTTGTCACTGCGACCTGAAACCCCAACCTTAAGGTTAGGGTTTCAGGCACCCCTTATCCCGAAGTTACGGGGCTAATTTGCCGAGTTCCCTCGCCCGAGTTCCACCCGACACGCCTGAGGCTTCTCACCTAGGGGCACCTGTGTCGGTTCTAGGTACGGGCGCGGAGAATCCTTCCTGCAACCCTTTTCCGTGGCTCCAGGAATCGGTTGAACCGCCCTAAAAACGGGCGGCTATTCCCACCTTCACCCAGTTCTCGCCATTACGGCACTCCCTGGGCTTCAGTGGTTAAATGGAGCGACAGCTCCACTCAACCTATCCTGAAGCGTCGGGTTGCAGGCTTGCGTTGCCGCACGTATCTCCGCGGTGCTGGAATATTAACCAGCTTCCCTTTCGGTGGCTCCGGTTAAGGGCCACCTTAGGACCGACTTACCCCCGGCTGACGACGCATTGCCGGGGAACCCTGGCCCCTACGGCGGAGGGGATTCTCACCCCTCTTTGCTGCTACTACCGCCGGGATCTGCACTTGCGGTCGGTCCACTGGATCTCACGATCCAGCTTCTACCCAACCGCAACGCCCGCCTACCGCTGCAGCTCTTTCGAGCTGCAACCTAGGGTATCGGCACCTGGCTTAGCCCCGTCCATTTTCGGTGCCCTCAACCTCGGCTGGTCAGCTGTTACGCACTGCTTAGAGGATGGCTGCTTCTAAGCCTACCTCCCAGCTGTCTTAGGTTGAGGACCCCCTTCCATTTCTGCACTTAGCCAGGATTTTGGGGCCTTAACCCTAGTTTGGGTTGTTCCCCTCGCGACGTGGGAGCTTACCCCCCACGCCCGCCTCCGGCCTTCTACGGTGCTGGTGGATTCGGAGTTTAACTGGGAAGTGGGGCCTTTCGACCCCTTGCTTCCCAATTAGTGCTCTACCCCACCAGCCACCTCCAGCCAGGCTATCCTGCGAGATATTTCGGCGGGAACTAGCTATCACCGAGCTAGATTGGTCTTTTGCCCCTAGCCCAAGGTCAGGGGAGCGAATTGCACGTCAGCACCCTTTCGGGCCTCCACCAGGCTTTCGCCTGGCTTCACCCTGCCCCGGGCTAGATCGCTCGGTTTCTAGTTTCATCCCCGTGATTCCAGGCCCTTTCAGACCTCGCCCCTCGCATCCATAAAGGATGCTGCGGGCATGTCGGTTTCCCTACGGCTTCGGGTTTAAACCCCTTAGCCTCACCACGGAGATGAACTCCCCGGCCCGTGGTACAAAACGGAACGCGTGATCCTGGTCCCCCCTCCACGTACTCCCGTGTCGCCACGGTTTCCTTCGGAGGGGATCTACCCTTTCGGACCACGCACGTCTGTAACCGCCTGATTTCAGGCTCTTTTCACCCCCCTTCCGGGGTGCTTTTCAGCTTTCCCTCACGGTACTAGTCCGCTATCGGTCTCGGGACGTATTTAGCCTTGGAAGTTGTTTTCTCCCGGCTTCCCACGCCAGAGCAAAGGCGTGGTACTCAGGGATGCCGACCCAAACCCATCTCGCTTACGCCTACGGGGATGTCACCCTCTATGTCGGGCCATTCCAGGCCACTTCGGCTTCGCGAGAGAGGGTGCGGTCGGCCCCTTCTACTCCACATCCCTAAACGGTTTCCCGTTTAGGTTCGGTTTGGGCTTTTCCCCTTTCGCTCGCCGCTACTCAGGGAATCCCATATTGGTTTCTTTTCCTCCCCCTACTTGGATGTTTCCGTTCGGGGGGTTCCCGCTCCCGAAAGGGAGCGCCGCGAGTTTATCGCGGCAGGAAGTCCCATTCGGGGATCCCCGGATCAAAGGTTGCATGCACCTACCCGGGGCTTATCGCAGCTTGCCACGCCCTTCTTCGGCGCCCGAGCCGAGCCATCCATCAGGCGGCGTAGCGCGTCGAGCTTACTCGGGAACCCATATTCGACTAGCGTTTAGAGGTCTATGCGCGGCTTTCATAGCAAGCTTTCACTGGAAAGCTTGCTTAGCCCTTCACCCTTAAAGGCGAGCTTTAAGGGTTGCATTTAAATAATGAAATTGAAAGGTTTGCAGCATCCTCTTTCATCTTCCAGCTTAAAAATTTTTCTTAGGAGGTGATCCAGCCGCAGGTTCCCCTACGGCTACCTTGTTACGACTTCTCCCCCCTCACCTAGTTTAGGTTCGATGCAGCCTTTAAGGCTGCATCTCGCCTAAACTAAGCTCGGGTGGAGCGACGGGCGGTGTGTGCAAGGAGCAGGGACGTATTCACCGCGCGATGATGACACGCGGTTACTAGGGATTCCATGTTCACGAGGGCGAGTTACAGCCCTCGATCCCAACTGAGGCTGGGTTTAGGGATTACCTTCCCCTTTCGGGGTCGGAACCCATTGTCCCAGCCATTGCAGCCCGCGTGCGGCCCAGGGGATTCGGGGCATACTGACCTGCCGTGGCCCGCTCCTTCCTCCTCCTTAGCGGAGGCAGTCCCCTTAGTGTGCACGATCCCCCGAAGGGGATCGTTAGCAACTAAGGGCGCGGGTCTCGTTCGTTGTCTCACTTAAGAGAACACCTCACGGCACGAACTGGCGACGGCCATGCACCTCCTCTCAGCTAGTCCGGCAAGACCTTTAATCTGGCCTTCATCCCGCTGTCTCCCCTGGTAAGATTCCCGGGGTTGACTCCAATTAAGCCGCAGGCTTCACCCCTTGTGGTGCTCCCCCGCCAATTCCTTTAAGTTTGCTGTGTCGAGGAGCATAAAAGCGATAAGAAGAGCAGGAAGTTAATACATATTGAAGTTAAAGAATTCAATAAAAAGTTAAGTTTAACAAAGTAACTGAAGGTAATGAAGGATAAAAATAGAAATTAAAGCATTTCTTATTAAAGCAGAAAATTTTTGTGAAATATTTTTTCGTTTTATTGGTTTACTAAAATTTTGTTAGTAAACCTAAATTGCTATTGAGTTTAAAGCTCCTCGACATTTCAGCCTTGCGGCCGTACTCCCCAGGTGGCGGACTTAACGGCTTCCCTGCGGCACCGGGACGGCTCGTAGCCGTCCCGACACCTAGTCCGCATCGTTTACGGCTGGGACTACCGGGGTATCTAATCCCGTTCGCTCCCCCAGCTTTCATCCCTCACCGTCGGGCGCGTTTTGGCCGGCCGCCTTCGCCACTGGTGGTCCTCCCGGGATTATAGGATTTCGCCCCTACCCCGGGACTACCGCCGGCCTCCCCCGCCCCCTAGCCGAGGAGTATTCCCCGCAGTCCAACGATTGAATCGCTGGATTTAACGGGGAACTTCCTCGGCCGGCTACGGATGCTTTAGACCCAATAATCGTCCCAACCACTCGGGGAGCTGGTATTACCGCGGCGGCTGACACCAGGCTTGCCCCCCCCTTATTCACCTGGCGGGTTAAACCAGGTAAAAGCCGCCCTCAGCGGGCGGCACTCGGGGTGACCCCGTCACGCTTGCGCGCATTGCGGAGGTTTCGCGCCTGCTGCGCCCCGTAGGGCCTGGACCCTTGTCTCAGGGTCCATCTCCGGGCTCCCGCTCTCACGGCCCGTACCGGTTATAGGCCTGGTGGGCCGTTACCCCACCAGCTACCTGATCGGACGCGGCCCTATCCTTGGGCGAAGCTGGAAGCATGGTTCCAGCTTCCTTTAGGCAAGGAACCCTTCCAGGCATCCTTGCCTATCGGGGATTAGCCCCAGTTTCCCGGGGTTGTCCCCGTCCCAAGGGTAAGTTAGCCACGTGTTACTGAGCCGTGCGCCGCGCCTCCCCATGGCTAGAGGCGCAAACTCGCATGGCTTAGTCCCACCCCGATAGCAGTTGGGTCCGCCAGGATCAAGCGGAGTTGAGACGATTATTTAGGGAATACGGCCTAAAAAATGGATTAAGCTGGAATTGACGGAGGATGCTGCAAACCTTTCTTGGGTCTAAACGTGCAAGGAAGCTTTTTCTTCAGCTTCCTGTTTGTTTAGACCCTCATCTTGTGCCCGCAATTGGAGGCCAACCCTTCATCCAAGGGTGAAACACCCTAACTGTCGGGTTGATGCCGCCGCCGGGAAATTGCGGGCAGGCTTTATAATTAAGCCCAAACAATTAATTGTATAAAATCAAATATAAACTTTACTTTAAATAAAAATTGTAATAATTCATTGTTTGGGCTAAGAAATAAGTATTAAACGCGTATAAAAACTTTACGCTATTAAAAATTTAAAGAAAGGGAATAATGTTGAATATTTCGCTAGGTTTAACTACAAGTATTCCTATTAAAAAAGGGTTAAAACTTGCTTTGCTAGCTGAAAAACAAGGCTTTAAAAGAATTTTTGTTGGAGAAGATATTTTATCTAGAGATGTTTTTGCTTATCTTTCAATAATTGCTTCAGAAACTTCTCATATTGAATTAGCTACTGGAATAACAAGCCCTTATGTAAGGCATATAGCCTCTTTAGCTTCTAATGCTTTAGCTATTCAAAAATTAAGCAATGGAAAATTTACGCTTGGTTTAGGACCTGGAGGAATTCCAGAAATTGAAAAGTTTCTTGGGAAAAAACCTGAAAAACCTATTTTAGTAATGCGTGAAGCCACATTATTAATTAAAAAACTTTTTTCAGGAGAAAAAATAGAATATGAAGGGATTCTTGGAAAAATTAAGGGTTTTAAATTAATTTCGCCTACTCCAATAAAGATTTACTTTGGTGTAAGAGGAGAAAAACTTTTAAGGTTAGCAGGAGAAATTGCTGATGGTGTAATTTTTAGCGGCGCAAAAACCTATCTTAAAAAAGCATTAAAAATTGTTGAGGAAAACACTTTTAAAAAATCAGATTTTAACAAAATCGTTTGGAACTGTTTTTTATTAATTAAAAGCAAGGAAGATTTAAGGTTAGGTAAACAAGTGGCAGCAACAATAATTTCAAGTTTACCAAACAAAGAGATTGAAAAACAGCCTGAATTAATAAATAAAGCGTTTAAAATTAGAGAAGCATTTAAAAAAGGAGATTATAGCGAAGCTGAAAAACTTGTTGATGAAGAAATTTTAAAGCAATTTTGTTTTGCTGGAGATTTAAATGAAATAAAGGAAGAAATATATAGGCTTGAAAAAGAAGGTTTTAAAGAATTTGTTGTAGGTCCACCTTTTGGTAAAAAACCTGAAGAAGTTATTTTAGAATTTAAAAACCTTATTAAAGGATGAATTATATGTTTGAAACTGGAATTAATTTTAATACAGATCTTTCAATAAGCAGCATTATTAAAGGAGTTAAAATAGCTGAAGAATATGGTTATGATTATATATGGATTGGAGAAGCATTTCAATATTCTCATCCTATTCCAATCGCAGCTTTAATAAGTAAAGTTACAAAGAAAATTAAGGTTGGCATTATTGTTTCACCAAAAATTGATAAATGCATTCATATAATTAAATCCATTCAAGTTCTTCAAGAAGCTTATGGAGAAAGATATGCTATTGGATTAATTCCAGGAGATCCTTTAAGATTAAAAACTTTAGGTTTAAACACCTTCAATATTTTAGAAGATATTAAATCTTGCATTAAAAGCTTTCCTAGAGTTAATTTAAAAATTAAATCAGAATTTAAAGACAGTATTCCTAAACTTTGCAAATTAACTTCATTACCAATTTATGTTGGTGCTTCCGGACCAAAAATGATTAATGAAGGAAGTAAAATTGCAGATGGACTTCTTTTAAATTATATTAATCCAGAATTTATTAAATGGGCTTTAGAATTTATTGATGTTAAAAATTGTTGTATAGCAGCTTTTGGTCCAGTTTTATTAAAACCAGCCACAAAAGAATTGTTAATGGCATTAAGAATTTCAGCAGCGGTTGTTGCAGCTGGAGCAAATAAATCCCTTATTAAAGAATTTAATATGCATACGCAAATTGAAGAAATTAAAAAAATCTTTGAAAAAAATGAATTTAATGCTTTAGAAAGCTATGATGAATTTTTAATAAATAAATTTGCAGTTTATGGAGATATTGAAGAAATAAAAAGCAAAATTGAAGAATTAAGGAAGATTGGAGTGGATCAAGTTGTTTTTGGAACACCATTTTGTAAAGATTTTGAATCAATTAAAAAGCTTGGTGAAGCTTTAAAAAAATAATTATTGAAAAACAAAAATTTAAGATTTTTCTTTATCACAATCACAATTGTTAACATTCTGTGCTTCAATAGCTAAGCTAAGCTTTTTAATTTCTTCATGATATTCTTGAATTGATTTAACTTCTATGCCTCTCTTTTTTATTGTTTCTATACCTTTAATAGCAGCTAGGGCTCCTGGAATAGTTGTTATATATGGGATGTTAAAGTCAACAGCTGTTCTTCTAATATAGTAGCCATCTGTTTTAGCGCCTCCACCGCTTGGTGTATTTATAATTAAATTTATTTCGCCATTTATTATGGCATCTACAACATTTGGTCTTCCCTCGCTAACTTTAAAAATTTGTTTAACATTTATTCCATGCATCTTTAAATATTTGGCAGTGTTTGTTGTAGCTAAAATTTTAAATCCTAATTCTTCAAATTTTTTAGCTATGGGAACAATTTTCGGTTTATCTTTATCTTTAACGCTTATAAGCACTGAACCACCTGTTGGAAGCTTCATTCCAGCTGCAAGCTCAGCTTTATAATAAGCCATTCCAAAATCTTTATCTATTCCCATAACTTCTCCTGTAGATCTCATTTCAGGCCCTAAAATTGGATCTGAACCTTGAAGCTTATTAAATGGAAATACCGCTTCTTTAACAGCTATATGATTTAACTCAACTTCTTTTAAATTAAATTCTTTAAGTTTTCTTCCAATCATAAGTTTAGCAGCTATTTTAGCTAATGGAACACCAGTAGCTTTACTAACAAATGGAACAGTTCTTGAGGCTCTAGGGTTAGCTTCCAAAACGTATACTATTCCATCTTTAACGGCAAATTGAATATTTATTAATCCAACTATTCTTAATGCTAAAGCTATTTTCCGTGTATAATCCTTAATTTTCTCAACTACTTCTTTTGATAAACTAATTGGGGGAAGCGAGCAAGCTGAATCGCCAGAATGCACACCCGCTTCTTCAACATGCTCCATTACTCCACCTATATAAACTTCTTCTCCATCGCAAAGCGCATCAACTTCAGCTTCTATAGCATCCTCAAGAAACTTATCTATTAAAATAGGTTTTTCAGGTGATATAACTGTGGCTTCATTAATGTATCTTTCAAGTTCTTCTTCATTATATACGATTTCCATACCTCTACCACCTAAAACGTAGGATGGTCTTACTAAAACTGGATAACCTATTTCTTTAGCTATTTTTCTAGCTTCATCAAAATTATAAGCTATACCATTTATGGGTTGGGGTATACCAAGCCTTTTAAGAAGCTCAGAAAATCTTTTTCTATCTTCAGCTATATCAGTTGCATCTGAGGATGTGCCTAAAATTTTAACTCCGCTACTTTCTAGTTGAATGGAAAGATTTATTGGTGTTTGACCACCAAGCTGTATTATAATACCTTCTGGATTTTCATTTTCAACAATGTTCATTACATCTTCATAAGTGATTGGTTCAAAATAAAGCCTATCAGAAGTGTCATAATCTGTTGAAACAGTTTCAGGATTGCAATTCACCATTATTGTTTCATAACCTTCTTCTTTAAGAGAGAAAACTCCTTGAACACAGCAATAATCAAATTCTATACCTTGACCTATTCGGTTTGGTCCAGAACCTATTATAACAACTTTTTTTCTCCCGGTTCTTTTAGCTTCATTTTCATCTTCATAAGTTGAATAAAAGTATGGTGTTTTAGCTTCAAATTCAGCTGCACATGTGTCAACCATTTTATAAACTGGAATAATTTTCATTTTTTTTCTGGTTTCTCTAACTTCTTTTTCATTAGCTTTCAAAAGAAAAGCTAATTGTTTATCTGAAAATCCAAGCTTTTTCGCTTCCTTAAGAATTTCCGGTGGAATAGTTGCTAAATTAAATTTTTTTAATGTTTCCTCAAAATCAACTATTTTTTTTATTTTACTTATAAACCAGGGATCAATTTTTGTAAGCGAAGCTATTTCTTCAATTGAAAAACCATTTTTTAAAGCATATCTTATATAAAATATTCTTTCTGGTGTTGGAAATTTTAAGTTTTGAATTATTTCATTAATGCTTGGGTTAAAATCTTTTCCATCGCATCCAAGCCCAAACCTTCCAATTTCAAGGCTTCGTAAAGCCTTTTGTAAAGCTTCTTCAAAGGTTCTTCCTATAGCCATAACTTCACCAACAGATTTCATTTGAGTAGTTAAACCTTTATCAGCTTTAGGAAACTTTTCAAAAGCAAATCTAGGTACCTTTACAACTACATAATCTATTGTAGGTTCAAAAGAAGCTAATGTTTCCCCAGTAATATCGTTTGGTATTTCATCAAGCGTATATCCAACTGCAAGTTTAGCAGCTATTTTAGCTATTGGAAAACCAGTTGCTTTAGAAGCTAAAGCTGAAGATCTTGAAACTCTAGGATTCATTTCTATAGCTACGAATCTTCCATTTTCAGGGTTAACAGCAAATTGAATATTTGATCCTCCTGTTTCAACACCTATCTCCCTAATTATTTTTATAGCTGCATCCCTAAGTTTTTGATATTCCTTATCAGTTAATGTTTGAGCTGGAGCTACAGTTATGCTATCTCCTGTATGAATACCCATTGGATCAAAATTTTCTATTGGACATATTATCACAACATTATCTGCAAGATCCCTCATAACTTCAAGCTCATATTCTTTCCAACCAATCACGCTTTCTTCAACCAAAATTTGATGAATCATACTAGCATTAAGCCCTCGTTCAGCAAGAATTTTTAATTCTTCTCGATTATATGCTATTCCACCGCCGGTTCCGCCAAGAGTGAAAGCAGGTCTAATTACAACTGGATAACCAAGCTTATCAGCAATTTTAAGAGCGTCCTCAACAGAATTAACGGTGGCGCTTTCAGGAACTTCTAACCCTATTTTTTGCATAGACCTTTTAAAAAGCTCTCTATCTTCAGCTTTTTTTATTGCATCAACTTTAGCACCTATAAGTTCAACACCATACTTTTCAAGAGTACCATTTTCATAAAGTTGAGTTGCTAAATTAAGCCCAACTTGACCACCAAGCGTTGGAAGCAAAGCATCAGGCCTTTCCCTTTCAATAATTTTTTCTAAAACCTCAGCTACTAAAGGTTCTATGTAGGTTTTATCAGCCATATTAGGATCAGTCATTATTGTAGCTGGATTAGAATTTACTAAAATAACTTTGTAACCTTCAGATTTTAAAGCTTTACAAGCTTGACTTCCAGAATAATCAAATTCAGCTGCTTGACCAATTATTATTGGTCCAGAACCTATTATAAGAATTTTATGAATATCTTCTCTTTTAGGCAAAAATTTCACCCATTTAACAGCTTTAAAAATTCATCAAAAAAGAAGAAAGTGTCATGGGGGCCAGGACCTGCTTCAGGATGATATTGCACAGAAAATATTGGAAGTTCCTTATGCCTAACTCCCTCTACGGTTCCATCATTTAAGTTTACTTGAGTAACTTCTAAACCTGTTTTTTTAAGAGATTCTTTATCCACAGCAAATCCATGATTTTGACTGGAAATAAATACTCTACCGGATTCAAAATCTTTTACAGGTTGATTTGAACCTCTATGACCAAACTTTAACTTAAAAGTTTTAGCTCCTAAAGCAAGACATATAAGTTGATGACCTAAACAAATACCTGCGATTGGAATTTTCCCAGCAAGCTTTCTTACAATTTCTATTGCTGGTTTAACTCTTACGGGATCTCCAGGCCCATTAGAAAGAAAGATAGCATCAGGCTTTAATTCAACAATATTTTTAATTGGATAATTAAAGGGTACAATGTAAAGGTTAATTTTTCTTTTTAAAAGTTGATTTATCATGCTTCTTTTTACACCGCAATCAATTAAAACCACAGAGTATTTTCCATTAACATTATATTCAACTAGGTTTTTTACACAAACTTTATCAACAAGATCTTTTTCAGAAATATGCGGTTGTTCCCTACATTTTTTAATTAATTCTTCATCGCTTAATTCAGGTTTTCCTTCAAAAACCGTTAAAACAGCTTTCATCGTACCATAAATTCTAACTTTCCTTGTTAACATTCTAGTATCTACATTTTCAATTCCAGGTTTTCCATGCTCAATTAAAAATTTTTCAAGAGATTTTTCCATTCGCCAATTGCTTGGGTTTCTGCATAATTCTTTAACTACAAAACCTTCAACTTGAATTTTATCGCTTTCATAATCTTCGCTAGTTACACCATAATTTCCAATTAAAGGATATGTCATCATTAAAATTTGGCCGGCATATGAGGGATCCGTTAAAGCCTCCACATAACCTGTCATAGAAGTGTTGAAAACAAGCTCCCCTTCAACAGTTTTTTCAACACCAAATCCTTTACCTTTAACGATTGTTCCATCTTCTAACGCTAAAATCCCATTCATGAAAACATCAATTGAATTATTAACAGCTCGCTTATAAACTTTATTTTAATTAAACATTTAATTTTTAATAATTAAATATTAAATGTTAATGCTTAAGTAAATTAATGAAATAAATTCAATTATCCCATTTTTAAAAGTTAATTTTTAATTAAAACATTTAAACAAATAAGATATAAGAGAACTTAAAAGGTTTGCTTTAATATTTATTGCAAAACAAGTTTTTCATGTTAAGAGGAAGTAAAAATGGTTTTATGGAATATAGTTTTAAGCGGTTATCCAGGATGTGGAAAAACAACTTTAGCTAAAAAATTGGTGATGGAAAAACCTCGATTTATTAGAGTTAGCAGCGATGATCTTAGAGCTATGCTATTTAATAAGGTTTTTCCATGCGAAGATGAAGAGTTTGTATATGAAATTATATGTAATATTCGAGATTTAGCTTTAGAAGCTCATTATAATGTAGTTATTGATACAACTTCCCCAAATAATGTGACAAGAGAATTTCTTTTAAAAACTAAAATTAAACCTGTAAATAGTTTGCTTGTAGTTTTCGATGTTAAAAGAGAAGTGTTAATTGAAAGAAATAAAATGAAGGGGCAAAATGATGCTGTGGAAATATGGGATCGTTATTGGGAGCCACCCAACATTGATTTTCCAGTAATAAGGTTTAAAAATAATAATGAGGAGGAATTTAATTTAAGTTATGATTATTTAAGCGAGCTTTTAGAAGGTAAAGTTTATCCATTTAAAGAAAAAGGTTTTCCCCATATATTTCCTTTGCGAAAGATTCTTGGAAAATAAACCTTTAAATTTTTACGTTTATTTTTCATATAAATCTAAATTAATTTTTACATGTTATTTTAAACTTCAATCGTTAATTTTAAATACTATAAAGGTTGAAGTAAATGTATTCTAATAATCTATGCAAGAAGAGTGATGGATACGATTTCCAATTCCAACACTTTAATTGCACCCTCCATAGATTTACATATACATACAAACTTTTCAGATGGTGAATGCTGTATAGAAAAAATTTATGAAATATTTAAATCAACAAAATTTTTTGTTTTAGGTGTGGCAGATCATTATTCAAGCACAAGATATCTTCCATTTAGAATGAATAAAAAACATTTAACTAAATATTTATTAAGTTTAGATAGATTTGGTTTAAGACGAGGAATCGAAGCAGATATTTTTGAAGATGGAAGCTTAAGCATTAAAGCTTCAGAAAAAGAAATGTTTGAATATGTTCTTGCAGGTTTACATAGAATTTATGGTGTTTCATTATGGGATGAAGAATGGCCAGCATGGAATTTAAAACATATCGCTGAATTAATTCGAGTAGCATTAATAAAAGCTATTGAATCTAAAATTATTGATGTAATTGTTCATCCAACATGGTTTCCTAAAAAAATTAAAAATAAAATTGAAACTTTTATTTCAAAGGATTGGATTGAAAGCTTGGTTTCAGCAGCTGCCAGCAATAATGTAGCTGTAGAAATTAGCGGTGCCTGGAAAGTTCCAAATGAAGAATTTATTAAAGTTTGCCTTAAACATGGTGTAAAAATAGCGATAGGAAGCGATGCACATTCTGAAAAGGAAGTTGGAAATTTAATTTATCCCATTACAATTTTAAAGAGAGTAAATGCATCAATGGATGATTTATTTATTCCTAAAAAAAGCCCGATTAAAATTGAATTGGAAAACTGCAATATTAAAAGGCAACCAATACTTGCTGGATTAAACACTTTATTAAAAACATTAAATATTTTTAAAAAACGAAGCACCCTTTAATTTTAATTATGAATCTAGAATTTATTGAATTAATAAAATCTAGAAGAAGCATAAGAAAATATCAAGATAAACCAGTTTCAAACGAAATTTTACAAAAACTGCTTGAAGCAGCTCAATGGGCTCCTTCAGCTCATAACAGTCAACCTTGGGAATTCATAATTATTAAGGATGAAGAAATAAAAAGAAATATAGCTAATGTTTCTTCTTGGGGTAAATTTCTTTCTAAGGCACCAGTAGGAATAGCTGTTGTTATTAACCCTTTAAAGTCAAATCATCCAATTGAAGATGGAGCGGCTGCAACTCAAAACATTCTTTTAGCAGCTCATGCGCTTGGTTTAGGAGCTTGCTGGATAGGATCTTATGGATCAGCTTGGGAAGATAAAGCTAAAGAAATCTTAAAAATACCTAAGGAGCTTCGGCTTTTATCTATAGTGGCAATTGGTTATCCTGCAGAAAAACCTTTAAGTTCAAGAAAGAATTTAAAAACAATAGTTTATTTAGATAAATATGGAGTTTACGCAAAAATATCTTAATAATGAATAATACTTCATGGTTTTACAGGATAATCCTTATATAATTCTTTTCTTCTAGCTTCAAGCATAGTTAAAGATTTATTTGCAAATTCAGCTGCAGTCATTATTTTAACATTCTTTTTTTCAGCTGCTTTAAAAGCTTCATTTAATTTTTTCTTCCATTCAATATCCCTTAAAAGATGATGATCAATTATTAAAGTTTCAAGTGGACATTCAGAAATAATTTTTTCAATTCCTTTGATGGATTGCTCAAGGCTTTTAAAACTAAATTTATATCCAAGCATATAGGTCATGGGGCCATCCAAATAAACTATTTCAGGTTTATTTTCAATTATAAAATTTAATTGTTCCTTTAAGCTTGCTCCTTCAACATCAGATGTAAAAATAAAGTTATTTTCATTATCGCTTATTAAAACTTCAGTTACAAAACCTAATTTTTCATTTGTTCCATGAGGAACAGGTTTAGAAAATTTTATTTTAACATCACCAAAAAAGTATTCTTTATCATCGCAATAATCTATACTTTTTGGTAAATTTTTTATTGCTTCAAGAAAGAATGATGCTCTTCCCTTTTGGCTTATATTTATTTTATTTTTAGGATGCTTAATTAATACAATTTTATCTTTATAAATATTTAGATTTTCCCAAGGTGAATGATGATCATAATGATAATGTGTCACTATTATAACTTCAGCTTTTTCAGCATATTTAACAATTTCCTTCCAATCTTCATTTAGTTTATTTATTTCTAATGGATGAGGTGGAAGCCCATATCTGCTAGGTCCAAGAGCAACTCCTGGATCAATAAAAATGCTTATATTTTTAGTTTCAATAAAGGTTGCCATGCTTCTGGTTCCCATAGAATCAGAAGCTATAAGCTTAATTTTCAATTTTAAAACACCAATTAAATATAAAATTGTAAAGTAAATTGATAAATTAAAAGCTTAAGCATTATATTGTTATGTTTTTTAAAAAAGCTTAAATTTAAGCATTTGCATTGTTTAAACTTTATTAAAAACAAAAGTTAAATAAATTGAAAAAAATTTTTTTCCCCTATAAAATTAGAGAATTTCAAGAAGATTTTCTTAAGTTTATTCAGTTTGGTATAGAGAAATCTAAAAACATTATTGTTGAAGCTGCAACAGGTTTTGGAAAAACACCATTAATTTTATCTGTTTTAATTCCTAAAGCTATTGAAAAAAATTTGAAAATTCTTTGGATTGTTAAAACTGGAAGCGAAAGCGATCGACCAATTGAAGAACTTAAAATTGCTTGTAAAAACTTGAAAATTAATGTTTTCGGTTTTTCTTTTAGAGGAAAAAAAGATATGTGTCTTCTTCTTAAAGATCTTAAGCTTTCAAATAAAGTTAATCATGAAGAAGCTTCACTTGTTTGCGAAGCTTACAAAAATAAATGCCAATATAAAATAAATTTAGAAAAATTTAATGATTTTGAATGGTTAATTAAAGAGCCGCGATTATATAGTGAAATATTAAATTTTTGCATTGAAAATAAAATTTGCCCCTATAAAATTCAAATTTCACTTTTAGATTATGCAACGATTTTAGCTTTAAGCTACAATTACGTCATAGATTTTAAAATAAACCATTTTATGAAAAATAAAATAGGTTTTAAAAATTCTATTCTTGTAATAGATGAGGCACATAATCTTCAGCAAGCAGCTTCAGAAGTAAACTCAGATAAAATAACTATTGGAACAGTTGAAAGAGCTTTAAAAGAAGCTGAACTTTTAAAAAATAGGGATTTAGAAGGATTTTTAGATGCAATGATGGGTTATCTTCAAAAATTTCTTAATTCTATGAAAAATGAGGAAACAATATTTCAATTAAATGAATTAATATGGAAATGCTTTGGAGATGAAGATTCCTTTAAAGAATTTTGTGAAGAAGCTAAAAAGGTCGGTAGTAAACTTAGGCGACAACGCTTGTTAGAAGGTAAAACACCTAGATCAAGCCTATATCATTTAGGAGAATTTTGGATTAAAGTTATAAATAATGTTAATATTGATGGTGTTGCATTAACCGCATTAAAAGAAAATGAATCTTTAACTATAGAATTTACAGATATGAGAGCTGGCGAATTGCTTAATAAACTTTGGGATGAATTTAACAGTTGTATTTTTTGTTCTGGAACGCTTAAACCTTTAGAAGCCTTTGCTGAAATAATTGGAGTAAACAATTATTTAGGTAAAGTTTTTCCATCACCTTATTCTAAAGAAAATGTAGCAGCATTTATTACTAAAGGTTTATCTAGTAAAGGTGAAGAGTTAGCTGATGAAATGGCTAAGCAATATATTAAAGCTTTAGAAGATTTTATAAAAGCTTTAAATGTTAACTTAGCTATATTTACTTCAAGCTATAGAATACAAAATAAACTTTTAACTTTAGGTTTAAAAGAAGCTATTGAAAAATACAATCGCGAAATTTTTATTGAAAAACAAAATATGTCTGGAGGAGAAACTAGAGAATTAATAAAAAAGTTTAAAACTTGCGCTGAAGGCAATCAAAAAGGTGTGCTTATAGGTGTTATGGGAGGTAAATTTGCGGAAGGCGCAGATTTCCCTGGAAAACAGCTTGAAGCCATATTTCTTGTTGGAATTCCATTTGAAAAATTAACTGTTAAAACTCAGCTTTACATAAACTATTATAGCAAGATTTATGGAGAGGAAAAAGGAAGATATTATGCTTATGTATTACCAGCTTTAAAACGTGCCTCTCAAGCTTTAGGAAGAGCTTTAAGATCAAAAGATGATTATGCCATAATGGTATTAGGAGATGAAAGATATATTCGCTATTTAGATCTTTTACCAGATTATATCCAAAAAACAGTTAAAACAATTAGGTTTGAAGCTTTATTTAAAGCTCTTGAAGAAATTAAAGCAAGCGGTTTAAATAAAAATTGAGCAGCGAGGACACCACCAACGCCTATAATATGGATTCCAAACTAATGGGGTAAGGCAAAATGGACATGAAGGAACCCTTAAAACAGGCGCTATTACAACAGGATATCTTAAAGCAGGTGGAATAAAACCATATGGACAATCAAAATAATGTCTGCATGCCCAACAGTATGGATATGGTCCTAAAGGACAAATAATTGGTGAAGGAACATACAATTAAATTCACCTAATGCCAATTTAACATTATAATAAAATAAAAACGTTTTTCTTTAAGATTTTTTATAAAAGCTTCGTTATATGCTTTATTAAAGAATTTAAATGCGAATACAGATTTTTAGATAAAACAAATTAAAGGTTAAAATATATGTTGGAAAAAGAGCCTGGAGTTTTCGAAATATATTATAAAGATTTACTTGGTAGAATTGGTAAATTAAAAACAAAATCAGGTGTTATAGAAACACCTCATATGTTTCCTGTAATTAATCCATTAACTCAACCTATAGCACCGAAGATTATAAAAGATGAATATAAAATTAACGCTATAATGACTAATGCATATTTATTAAAAAAGAATTTTGGTAGCGAAGTTATAGCTAAAGGCATTCATAAATTTATAGATTTTGATGGTATAGTAGCAACGGATTCTGGAGCATATCAAACTTTAGTTTATGGAGAAATTGAAGCTTCACCAGAAGAAATTGCTGAATTTCAAGAATCTATAAAAACAGATATAGCAGTTATACTTGATGTTCCAACTGGTTATGATGAAGATAAAAGCAAAGCAGAATGGACTGTAAAGGAAACTTTAAGAAGAGCTGATTTAACCCTTAAAATTTTAAATGAAAAGGATATTTTATGGGTTGGTCCAATTCAAGGTGGAATTCATTTAGACTTATTAAGTTTATGCGCTAAAGAAATGAGTAAAAAACCATTTTCCATATATGCTTTAGGAAGCCCAACCAAAATTATGGAAAGTTATTTTTTCGATAAGCTTGTTGAAATGATTATGATGGTTAAAATGAATATTCCATTAAGTAAACCTTTACATTTATTTGGAGCTGGTCACCCAATGATTTTTGCTTTAGCAGTTGCTTGCGGTTGCGATCTTTTTGATTCAGCAGCTTACGCTATATTTGCTAGAAAAGAAAGATACCTAACTGAAAATGGAACATTAAACATTAATAATTTAGAGTATTTTCCATGTTCATGCAGGGTTTGCTCTAGTTATAACCCTAAAGAGTTTAAGGCTCTTTCTAAAAATGAAAGAGAAAAACTTTTGGCGGAACATAACTTATGGATTTGCAAGGAAGAGCTTAATCGTGTAAAACAAGCTATTTTAGATGGAAGATTATGGGAGCTTTTAGAAGTTAAAGCTAAAGCGCATCCAATGCTTATGAAAGCATTTAGAAAACTTTCAAAATATAAGCTTTTTTTAGAAAAGCATAGTCCCATAATTAAAAGAAAGGGGCTTTTTTATTTTGGTGATGAAGGGCTTTCAAGACCAGAAATAGTTAGACATAAAATTAGATTAGAAAAAAATTATGTTAAACCTAAAAATTTAACTTCTTTAATTCTTTTTCCAACACCTAATGAAAAACCATTTTATTTAAATCAAAATGTAGCAAAGATTTTAGCTAAAAACCCTCAGGCACATATATGTTTTTATTTAACACCTTTCGGTTTAATTCCAATAGAGTTAAGCGATGTTTATCCAATTTCTCAAATGGAGGTAGTTTCACCTTTAGATAAAGAAGCAATAAAGGAATCTATAATAGAAGTTAAAAAGTATCTTTTTAGATTTAGATATAATTCTGTAACTCTTTTTCTTCCGGAAAATGAAATTGAAGAATTAAATGAGCTTAAAAAAATATGCAGGGAAATATGCAAGAAAAAACAGGTTAAATTTAAATTAATTAAAATGAAAGGATTTAAATTAAAGGAAAAAATTTAAAAGAGTTAAAAATAGGTTTTTACCAATATTTACTTTGAATCGCAATGTTTGCTTCATTAAATGGTGAAATAATAAATTGAAAATTAGATTTTTAGGAGCTTGCAATGAAGTTGGAAGATCAGCTATAGTGGTTCATGATGGTGTTAAACATGTTTTATTTGATTATGGAGTGATAATGAATCATGAAGTTGGTTTTCCTATGCATATACCAACTAGAGAATTAGATGCGATAATACTTTCTCATGCTCATTTAGATCATAGTGGTTTAATTCCATTGTTTTATATTGGAGAAAATTTACCTATTTATGGTGTTGAACCAGCTTTTCAATTAACAAATGTTTTAATAAAAGATTTTCTTCATTTAAGCGGTTATTATTTACCTTATGAATATATAGATCTTCAAAATATGCTTGGAAATCGAGTTTCAATAAAGTTTAATGAAAGATTTCGTATTGGCAATGCTGAATTTACATTAATTAATGCAGGGCATATTCCTGGAAGCTGCCAAATACTTATGGAAATTGATGGAGAAAGGCTTTTATATACTGGAGATTTTAATCCTATTCCATCAAGGCTTTTAGAGCCGGCTGAACAAATTTATAAAAATTTAGATGCTTTAATAATTGAGTCAACTTATGCTGATGAAGATCATCCAGATAGAATGAAGCTTGAAGAAGAATTTGTGAAAAAAACTAGAGAAGTTATTCGGGAGGGAGGCATAGTGTTAGTTCCTGCATTTGGAGTGGGAAGATCCCAAGAAATTCTTATGATATTAACAGCTCATAAATTTGAATATCCAATTTTTATTGATGGAATGGCTATTGAAGTAACTAAAATATTTATGGATTATCATGAAAGCTTAAGAGATCCAGATTTATTTGAAAAAGCTGTTAAAAAAGCAGAATGGATTAAAAGTTGGAAAAATAGAAGAAAAGCTGTTAAAACCCCATCTGTAATTATTTCTCCAGCAGGAATGTTGAAAGGTGGTGCTGCAGCTTTTTATAGCGAAGTTTTAGCAAAAAGCGAGAAAAACGCAATTTTTTTAGTTAGTTATCAAGTTCCAGGATCACCTGGAAGATTACTTTTAGAAAGGAAAAAGCTTCCAATTAAAGGTAAATTAAAAAAAGTTGAAGCTCAAGTTGAAAAATTTGATTTTTCTTCTCATGCTGGAAGAAAAGAACTTCAAGAATTTTTATCTAAACTTGATGCTAAAACAAAGGTTTTTGTTGTTCATGGAGCTGAAGGAAACTGCGTTAAATTAGCTTCATGGGCTAGCAAGGAACTGGGATTAAATGCTTTAGCTCCAAATCCAGGGGAAGTTTATGAAATCTAAATTAACAATTGGATTAATTTCTATAGGCTATGTTAATGAAGATTTTTTAAGCAAACTTTCTCAAAAAATTAAATTGAAGTTTAATGCTGAAGTAAAACTAGAAAAGGCAATTAATGTTCCTGAAGACACCTATAATCCTTCTAGAAACCAATATTATTCAACAAAGCTTCTATATTACTTGTTAAATTGTTCTTCTTCAATTAATGTTGATAAAATTTTAGGGGTAACAAATGTTGATTTATATGTTCCAAGATTAAATTTTGTTTTTGGAGAAGCTTTATGCCCTGGAAAAGCTGCTATCATTAGCCTTTTTAGGCTTAATCCAAATATTTACAATGAAAAAAATGGAGATAAACTTTTAGAAAGAGCTGTTAAAGAAGCTGTGCATGAACTTGGACATACATTTGGTTTAATGCATTGTGAAAACCCAACTTGCGTAATGTTTTTTTCAAATAGCTTATTAGATACAGATAGAAAAACAGATGATTTTTGTTTAAAATGTAGAGAAGAATTGGAGAAGATAAAGGATGAGTCAAAATAATAAATTTAAAGTTTCAATTATTCATCTTTCACCAATAGTTTTTTCATTAATATTAAGCAGTTTTTTCTCTTATATAATTTTATTTTTAAATCCGGAAGTTCCAGAATTAACATTTTTACCGGAAACAGCTAATGGCGCAGCTTTAAACGCTTTAATCTTTACAATTTTAATGGCTTCAACAGCCACATTTATATATTTTTTAATAAAGTTTGGATTTCAAAAAACTGTTAAAAAATTAATTAAGGCAGCATTGATTTTATCCATATCATTAATTATATATTGGTATTGTGAAGTTGTGTTAGCTTTAAAAAATCTTTTTTACTTGTTAATAATTGTTTTAGCATTAACTATTTCTTTATCTTACTTAATATTCTTTTTTAAAGGAATTGCTCAAATTTCAGCGATAGTTACAATTGCTTCCTTAATTGGTGTTTTTTTGGGAGTTTCAATACCATATTTTACAACAGTAACTATTTTGCTTGCATTATCAATTTATGATGTGATTTCCGTATATAAGGGTCCTATTGGAAAAATAGTTGAGAAAGCTAAACTTGAAGAATTTACAGGTGCAGTTTTCACTTATAAAAACTTAACTATCGGTGTAGGAGATATAGTTTTTTATTCAATGCTTATAAGTAATACCATTATAAATTTAGGTTTTTATTCATATTTGGGGGCTATTGCAGGAATAATAATTGGAGCTTACGCTGCTTTAAAAATGCTTGAAAAAAGAGAGGTTTTTCCAGGTCTTCCATTAGCATTAATTTTAGGTTTAGCCTTTTCAATTATTTTTACAATCTTATAATGCTTTAATATTATAGGCTAAAAAATTAAAGAAAAGAAAGGTTTTTAAATATATTTTTTACATTTTGAACAGAACCAAGCATTGTATTTCCGAATGTAAGCAGCTTGTTCTCCACATGTAGGACATATTTTAACCATTGGAACAGGTTTAGCTGGAGGCTTTACAATTGGTTGAATTATTGGTTTAAAGGGTTTTGCAAGCCTTAAAGCTGGAGAAGGCTTTTCTGCTGGAGGCTTTTTGGGTCTTAAACCTATCCCAGCTACTGCAATGGCTCCTGAAAGCGCAGCAGCAATCATTAAAGCTAATGCTGGAGAAAATCCCTCCTCCTTTTTTTCAACAGTAAAAGTGAATAGTTGGCTTGATGCGCCATAAAGTGTATTATCTCCATTCCATTTTGCTGTAACATTCCATATTCCAGGAGCATCCGGAATAAAAGTATGATTAAAGTAACCATTGCTTAATGTTGATACGCTTACAGTTAACAATGTTCCATTAGGTAAACCATAAGTTAAAGTAACCATTGCACCAACTCTTATCGGCTTTATATAACCTAAAATAGACATGTTAGTATCTTCCATAATTTTTCTTGGAACAAAAAGAACAATTTCACTGGATGCTTTATTTACAGTTAAATCTACTACATTAGAAAAAACATTATTATAAATTGCTCTAAATTGATATGAACCAACTTGATCCGGTGTCCAACTAAATGAGAAGCTTCCATCGCTGCTGGAAAAAACTGAAGCTAAAGAAGTCCATCCACTTCCAAGAGGATTTACCTCTATTTTAATTAATGCTACATGCTTAGGATCTAGAGATCCAGAAATAGTAATGCTTCCACCTATTGTAATTGTGGATGAAGAAATAGAGCAGGATAAAGTTTCTCCACCATTAGAACTTGATTTAGTAGCAGTTTTAAACTGCCAATCTATATTGGTATCTGTATCTACACCATTTGGATATCTTTGCCAAGTTTTAGCATCATCGCTATTATCAGTTAATAATGGAGTTTTATCAATTTCTGCTCCTGAAGCATCCTTAAGAGTTATTTGTTCATTAGTGTTTACAAGGAATAAACCTGGAAGAGAAATAACATAGTATCCATCAGGCTCTATAAAAGTATCCTGTGGAATAGTATAGCTGCGTTTATATTTTGTTGTTAAAGTCCAGCCTCCTATGTTAATTTTATTTGGTGTAGGATTATAAAGTTCAATCCATTCTTTATAATCGTCTCTACCGGGTGGATTAGCTTCAACCTCATTTATAACTATATGAGTTAAAGTTGCAGAGTTTGCTGGTTTAAAATTTAAGGCTAAAGTTGCTATGCAAAATATAATTAAAATTGCTAAGAGTTTCCTATTGAATTTTTTATTCATAAAATCAACTCTTCTCATAAGCTTATGTTTTGCTTTCAACTTTTTTAATTCTCTTAACAATTTAATTTAAATCTTTTTAATGAAAAATCTAGAGGATTTAAAAGATTACTATTGTAGTAGGTAATGCGATATTTTGCCTATATTAAATTGAATCAGAGAGGTGTTATTATGACATCCAAGGGTTTAAAAACCCTTTTCCATGCAGGTCAGTTTACATCATCTAAAATAATTTTTTGCTATGAAGTATATAAAGTTTCAATTTAATTTTGTTTTTCTTATAAATATTTTAAACCTTAAACTTTACTATATGCTTCTTCAACAAATTTATTTACTATGGATTTAGGTAACCCTAAATTTTCTATTTCAAGTTTTATTTCATCTATTTTTTTACCTTTCTCCTTTAATTTTTTAACCATGCTTTTTATGAATTCAAAACGTTCATGAGGGTAAACTATCCAAGCATCTGTTTCTTCAACATAAAAATCTGGTTTAACAATGCTTTTAGGTTTATAATGAAGCGTTGCTGTTTTAACTTGTTTAGCGCCAAGCCCATATAAATATTCAATAACAGCCTTTAAGCTTTTTCCAGTATCTGCTACATCATCAACGGCAAGCACGGTTTTTCCTGTAGGAGGTATAGAAATACCTTGAGTTATTTTAGGTGATTGAGAAGTTTTAGCAACATCAACATAAAATTCTACTCTTACACTAGCTACATTAGGGTTTTCTAAAAGATCAGAAAGAATTCTAGCAGGTATCCATCCGCCTCTAGCTATTCCAACTATTAAATCAGGAAAAAAGCAGCTTTTCTTAATTTTCTCAGCTAACTTAATGCACATTTCATAAATGTCATTCCATTCTGGAATTAAAAACTTCATTTTTTCCGCCTACCAAAAACTAATTTTTAATTAATTTTAATTAACATATTGTGAAAATGAATATTTTGGGAGGGTTTAATATAAGTGTTAATATTTAGCTTTCCTGAATATGAAAAATATGCAGGTATAGCAATATTTAATGGTTTAAAAATATCTATTGAAAATTTTTTTCAAGAATTAAGAAAAGTTAGCGATGTTGAATTTCAATTGCTTGATTTAAGCTTAATAGCTGGTAAAGAACATTTATACTTTTCAATTTTAAATGCGCTTTATGCTTTTAAAAATAAAAAAAACTTTTCTAGAAATCTAGGAATTGAAATACTTTTATATGCTTCAGCACAAAAACAAATTAAAAATGCTATAGAGATTATAGGAGCTAAACCTCATCAACCTATGGTTTTAATAGCATTAAATTCAAGCGAAGAAAAAATAAAAAACTTTTTTTCTAAAGCTTCAAAATTTTTTGAAGTAAATATTGAAGATTCAATTTTAGAAGAATGGAATGAAGAAAAACTTCAAAAAATTAAAGAAGCTTTTAAAATTTCAAAAGAGGAAATTGAAGCTGTAAAAATAAAGGGAGTTTCTCTTTCTGAAATTTTAAAAAAACTTGTGATTGAAAGAATAGCGCTTTTATTAATAAAAGGTTAAAATTTAAAGATTGCGTTTTTCCTTTTCTATAGATAGTATTTGATCAGGTTTTAAAACAGACAATCCAGCTAACTCTCCTAAAATTTGAACCATAAATATTTTATCTGGATTTGTTAAGTTAACTTTGCGATTAACATGTTTTGCTATTGCTTCAATTATATCCATTGAATGAAGGGAAGAACGCCTTTTTTGAACAGTAATTCTATAACTTTCATTGCTTTCTATTTCATGAAGTAAAGTTAAAGATTCTTTTTCTATTTCTTCAAGAGTAGCCTTAACAACTTTTTCTATTGGAGTAACCTTTAAAATATATCGAATTTCCCAAGGTCGCTCTTTTAAGATTTCTCTTAATTGAGGTATTATAAGTTTAGGGTTAAGCATTGTTTTTGCAACAATTAATCCAATAATCCCTGTAGGCACTATTTCAGCTTTTTTATCGCCTAATTCTCCAAGCAAATACCATGCTTCACTACATGCATGACGCTCATTTCCTCTTGAAGTTGAAATTAATAAATTAAAATCTTTAATCAATTTTGATCTCTTTAATGAAGACATTTTTTAAAATTTAAGGTTTTTTAAAAAATGCAGTTTTTAATAAAGGAAATTTTCTTAATATAAAACAATTAGTTATTTAATGATAATTGTATAAAAGCTTATGAGAAAAGCTTAGTATTGATGCATTTTTGTAAGCAGAATTCATAAATAAAATTATTTCATTTCAATTGGAAAATTAAAAAATAGAAAATTTTAAATATGAAATAGTTAAGCACAAAAAGTGTCGCAAAGCTTTAAAGGAGGAAGAAAAATGTATTTTGAAGAGGAAGAAGAAGAGTGGGTAGAGGAAGAGTGGGAGGAAGAGGAAGGATTCGAGGAAGAAGAATGGTAAATTCAAAATAAAACTTTTTTTCTTTTATTTTTCTTTTTCTAGTTTTGATTAGGTTGATTAATTATGGTTAGAGTAGCTGTTTTAGATAAGGATAGCTGCAAACCTAAAGATTGCGGTTTACCATGCATAAAATACTGTCCAAAAGTTAGAGATAAAATTGAAGCTATAAAAATTATTCAAAATGAGGAAAAACCTGTTATTATAGAGGCTTTATGTTCTGGATGCGGTATTTGCATAAAAAAATGTCCTTTTAAAGCTATTTCAATAGTAAATCTTCCTGAAGAATTAGAGGAAGAATGCGTTCATAGATATGGATTAAACATGTTTAAGCTTTATAGGCTTCCTATACCTAAGGAAGGTGTTATTACAGGTTTAATAGGTAGAAATGGTGTTGGAAAATCTACAGCCTTAAAAATTCTTTCTGGAGAAATTAAACCTAATTTAGGCAATTTAAATCAGGAGCCTAACTGGGAAGAAATTATAAAGCATTTTCGAGGTTCAACCCTTCAAGTTTATTTTGAAAAATTAAGCAAAAAGAAGTTAAAGGTTGTTGCAAAACCGCAATATATAGATAAAATTCCAAAATATATTAAAGGTAAAGTTTTAGATGTTTTAAGTAGAATTGATGAAAAAGGCATTCTTAAAAAATTAATTAATGAATTACAATTAAACAATATTTTAGATAGACCTTTAGAGGTTTTAAGCGGTGGAGAACTTCAAAGAGTAGCTATAGCAGCAGCTTTATCTAGAGAAGCTGATGTTTACATTTTTGATGAACCATCAAGCCATCTTGATGTTCTTCAAAGGTTAAAAGTAGCTAAAGCAATAAGAGAATTGGTAAATGAAGGAAAAATTGTTTTACTTGCTGAGCATGATTTAGCTATGCTAGATTATCTTTCTGATCAAGTATGCATATTATATGGTGAACCTGGAGTTTATGGGGTTGTATCGCATCCCCATGGTGTACGAGTTGGAATAAATATTTACTTAAATGGTTTTATTCCAGATGAAAACATGAGATTTAGAAATGAAGCAATAAAGTTTCATGTTAAACCACCTCGAGTAGATTTTAAAAGTGCAGAATGGAAAATTAATTGGGGTTTTATGAAAAGGAATTTAAATGGATTTAAGCTTGAAGTTGAACCTGGAGAAATAGAAAGGGGAGAAATAATTGGAATTATAGGGCCTAATGGCATAGGAAAAACAACATTTATAAAGTTGCTTGCTGGATTAGAAAAACCTGATGAAGGAGAAGCCCCCAGCTGGCAAGGTTTAACAATTAGTTATAAACCACAATATATTTCTGTAGGATATGATGGTAACGTTTTTGAGCTTTTAAAAAGCATAGCTAAAGAAAAAATTAATGAAGAATCAATTCAAAATGGTTTAATTAAACCATTAGGATTAACAAAGCTTTTAGATAGAGAAGTTAAAAATTTAAGCGGTGGAGAACTTCAAAGAGTAGCTATAGCAGCATGCTTAATTAAAGATGCTCAAATATATCTTTTAGATGAACCTAGCGCTTATTTAGATGTTGAGGAAAGATTAACTGTAGCTAAGTTAATTAGAAGAATTATTGAGGAAAAAGAAGCTTTCGCTTTTATAGTTGAACATGATATTGTTAGTCAGGATGCTTTAGCTGATAAACTTATGGTTTTTACAGGTGAACCTGAAAAATTCGGTGTAGCCCATACACCAGTTTCATTAAGAAATGGTATGAATGCATTTTTATCAAATGTTAAAGTAACTTTTAGGCGAGATCCTGAAACAGGTAGACCAAGAGCAAATAAGCTTGATAGTAAAATGGATAGATGGCAAAAAGATAAAGGTGAATATTATTATATTTAAAATTAGCTTTTTTCCATTAATTCAAGTTTAGCTGGTAAATATTCATCTACAATATAAGTTAATCCATATCTGCTGAAAGCTTCTTGCTCAGCTTTCTTTTTTATTTTAAGAAAGGTTGCTATTTCCCTTTCCCAAAGCTTCCCTTTATATCTAGGATCAGCTTTTAATTCATTAAGCCTTTTAATATCTAATTCAGTTAATTTATCGCTTGGAAGCTTATATTTTTCAATATCTGTTGCCCATACTCCAGCCCATTTAGCATCAGGTGTGTTTAAATCTCTTAAATGAGCTGCATTAGCTGAACCGCTTATAATAACCATAGCTATATGCATTCCCCATGGATCTCCATCCGTAAAAATATATACTGGAAGATTTAATTCTTGATTTAACCTTCTTATTAATGCTCTTGTAGCTCTAGGTGCTTGCCCAGCTGTTTGCACAAGTAAAGCTTTAAATCTTTCATGCACTCTTTCCTCAATAAATCTTGTGAATAAAGCGCCTTTTTCAATAGCAATTACCTTATCAGCTTTACAATCAACAAATTCACTGCTTACTAAAGCTGGACCAATCATAACACCATCAGGGTGACTTGTTAAATTTAATCTTTTCCCTTCATAACCTGGAACAGTATATTCAATAGTTAAATCACCGAAAATAGCGCTTCTTTCTTCAGGAAAAACATTAAAGTCTTCTCTTGGAAAATTTATAACTGTTTCAAGATCAGTTATTATTTCATCGCTTTCAGCTTGATCAACAAAATCCATTTCAAAAGCTTGAGCTGAATAAAAAACATCTCTTAAAGTGCTAGTTTTATTTTGAGTTAAAAGATCTTTAACAAAATATGCTACCCAAACCAATTGGGTAAAAGGCCTTAAATGCCTAATGTTTCTTGTGCTTCTTTTAACTGTTTTCTCACCTAATATATATTGCCTAAGTTTTTCATCATAAATAATATTGCTTGTAGAGCGGCTTGGCATTTCTATAGAGGGGAACACCCCCTCTTCAATTTGCTCATAAATTTTAAGCCCTAAATTTTTAAGATTCTCCAGAACTTTTTCTTTCCTCTTCTTCACTACCCCAAAACTCTTCTTCAATTTTTATCGCCTTTTTTAATAAATATTTAATTTCAGGTTCCTTCTTTTTTTCAGAAAGTTTAGTTGCAAATAAAGCTATTTTAGGAAGATACTTTGAAAATACACCATATCTTTTTCTTTCTCTTTCAATAGATCTTTTTTTGGATAAATATAAAGATAACCTTCTTGCAACTTCCCTTACAGCATTAAGAATTTCCCGTTCAACCTCAGGTCTATCAGCTATAAACTCTTTTCCAACAGTTTTATATGGAACTTTAGTGCTGCAAATATGAACGAAAATAGCTATTGGAGCATCTTGAGGAATTTTATATCTATGCCAATCAATTAAATTGTTTATAACTTTCCATGAAACATCGCTTGCTTCATCAAAAAGCAATGGAATTTTATTGGCGAATCTATAAAGCTCTATTTTTCCAGTTTTTGGGATTCCTCCTCCATAAGCTATTCCAACTTCAACTATAAATGGGAAACCTGAATAAGCTGAAGGTTTTCTTTGATAAACCGTAACAAATTCTGGATTTAATTCTTTTTTTATTCCAATTTTTAATAATTCTTCTCCAATAGGTGAAAGGCAACTTGCATCAGGAGGTAAAAACTCCTCAAAGTTTTTTAAGGCATTAACTAATTTAACTATATCTTCTTGAGAAAGTTGTTTAGGATTCTTTTTTAGATCTATTCCAGCAAATTTTAAAAAGTTATTTGCAGTTGCATCACCAACTCTTTGAAAATGAGTTTTAATAAAATCATATAGGGTTTTTGTTTTTGTAGTTTCTATAAGCCTTCTTAAGGTTTCTACATCAACACCATGCGGATGAAGTTTAGCTTCTTCAGGAGGTTTAGGCATTTTATTTGTTACTCTTATAAATTTGTAAAGTTTACCTTTAGGATCAATAAAGGTTATGTTAGCATAAGGTACAACAATAGCTGTTTGTTTTAAATATTCAATTATTTTTGATGCTGCTCTTGGATAATCAGCTTCTGTTGTAAATTCAAGAATTGTTCCATGCCATTTTCGTTTATTGGGATAAACTTTTTTCTCTAATATTATAGGTTTATTATTTTTAATGTCAATCATTAATTGATATTCATATATTTCATTTCCACCTGTGCTTGAAATAACTAAAGTTTTTCCATTTGTTGTAATTTGCCCATATAAAAGAGCCATTTTTCCTCCAAGACCAAAGGTTCCCCTTGTTTGCCTCAGCTTATATTTTGAACCGAAAAGGATTTGACCGAAAGCTGATGGAATCACTTCAGGTGGGACACCGGGACCATTATCTTCTATTCTAATTTCATAAAAGTTTTCTTGAGCATCCATTTTATTTGATATTCTAACATAAATTTCTGGAGGTATCATACTTAACTCGCATGCATCAAGAGAATTTTCTATAAGCTCTCGAACAGTTGAATATAATGCTCTCGCAGGATTTGTAAACCCTGCGATATCTCTATTTCTATAGAAAAAATCTGAAGGTGTAATTTCTTGAAAAACCTCTTTCACCGTCATTTTTACTTAAACCTCATTAAAGCTAAGGCTGATGCTGTTACAACAGTTTTTAACCTTTAACCCTTTCAATTTTTTAGTTTATTTAAATATAAAAGCTGAGTATAAAAGTTAATTTAAAAATTTAAGGTTTTTCCCAAAGCTCTATATGCTCTTTTCTTTTAATCTCTCTTCTTTTAGCTTCTAAAAATTTATATACAGTTGAATGTTGTTTTCCTTTAAGAAGCATTTCTATAGCTTCTCTAGCAGCAGATAAAGCATCATAATTTCCTATAATTCCTATTGTATGCCCATAAACAGTTACATAGGCTCCTGTATTTTCTTCAATTATTTTTCTAGTTTTTCCATCTTTACCAATAACTCTACCTTTAAGCCTTTGCATAGCATTTTCATTTTTACCAATTAAATCTCTTAAATCTATTATTTCAAGCAAGACATCTTCATTAAAAAGTTTAAAAGCTCTTTCTGGAGAGAAACCTCTTCCAATAGCATTTACAACATCTTTAGCTTTAAGAATAGATAATGGATCGCTTCCTTCCTTAGGCTTAATAATTACTAAACCATTTTCACTATCAATATTTAATTCTACATTTAATCTTTTTTCTATTTCTGCTTTTACCTCTCCATTTTGCCCTATAAGAACTCCAATTCTAGCTTTTGGAATTAAAAAACTTATTTCACTCAAATATTTTCAACCACCTTTTTTACAAATTCATCAACATTTTTTGTTTTAACACCAAGTTTTTGAAAATAAAGCGTTATATTTTTTACATCACGATAAAGAAGATCATAAGCCATAGGATGGCTTATAGAAACTGCTTGAGCAAAATCAAAAAGAACAGGTTTATTTTTCCAAATCATTATATTATATTCGCTTATATCGCCATGAACTAACTTAGCTTTATTATAAAGCAAATAAATATAATTTAAAATTTCATTATAAATTTTAGCTGGTTTCTCTAAAGAGGCTTCCTTAAGAATTGGAGCGGGCTCACCAGCTTTACCTATAAATTTCATTATTAAAACGTTTCCTTCAACTATTATTGGTTTAGGAACATTAATTTTAGCGGCATAAGCTAACTGAAGATTTTTAAATTCTTTTTTAGCCCATAAATAAATTAAAGCTCTTGTTTCTTTACTTACTTTTTTAAATCTTGGATCTCCTTCAATATAAGTTAACATGCCTTTTCTAAACTCTTTTGATGTTGTTAAATAAATTTTTACAGCTACATCACCTTCTTTGCTTTTACCCCAGTAAACTCTAGATTCTTTACCAGCTTTTACAACACCAAAAAGCTTTTTAAGAATACCTCTATTAAGCATTCGATAAATTATCATTAATGTTGGTTTATCGAAAACCTCTTCTAAAGCCTCCATTTCTTCGCTTCTTTTTTCTTTAATTAACTGCTCAGCTATGTATCTTTTCTCTCTTAACTCTAGTTTTTCAATAAGTTTTTCTTCTTTTTCTTCCTTCTCCAATTTAAAGACCTTTTAAATAACCTTTACGCCTAAGAGTTTCAGCTTGGCTTTCAGTGTAACGCCAAATTACATCGCCTCTAGTATCTGATTGAAAATCCCATGGCGCCACCAAAACAATATCGCCTACTTTTATCCAAACTCTGCGTTTCATTTTACCTCTTATTCGGCATACTCTTTCATGTCCATCAGTACATTTCACAAGTAAACGATCATAACCCAGCATTTGTGTAACTACACCAAAAAGTTGATTTTCAGTTGGCATAACCATTTCTTTTAATGGTTCCTCAGTAATCACCTTTTTTTTACCCATTTAAACCACTTTATTTTCATATTGAAATAAAATAAATCTTTAAAGTTTTAGTGTTTGAACATGGGGGGTGCCCGAAATATAGATTACAGCGTTAGGATTTACTAAACCAGATTTAATAGCTGCTTCTATAATTTTTTCTCCAACTAAATTTCCAATATCTGCTTCATAAAGCTCTTTTAAAGCTTCATTAATAGGAACAAGCATTCCTCGATAAAAAGCTTCTTTAACTTCAAGCTTTAATTTACCCTCTCTAAAAGTTTTTCCTAAAAGTTCAGGATCGCATAAAGCAACAAGCTTTAAATTGTTTCTATAAAAAACATTCATATAAACTAAACTCAATTTAATCGCCAGCAATTTTTCTATTAAGTAGGTAACACAGAAGATTTAGCACCGCAAGCCTCGCAAATTAAAAATAAAAATTTACCTTCTTTAGATAATTTAGTGTCAGGTCTTTTGCAAATAGGACAAATAACAAATCGATTTACGTAAATTTCAATTAATCTTTTTATAGTTGATTCTGAAAAACGCCCTTGAAAAAACACTTTAGACCCTAAAATAATACCTGAAGTAGCCATTTCCTTAGAAAGAAATTTAAGAAGATGATTTGGATCCCTATTTAATTTTTCAGCGATTTCATTAAAATTTAAAATATAGGTTTTATTTCCAACATTTGTGCATGAAGGAATTGGCATAACAAATCGCTCTCCACTTGAAGGTTTTTTCGGAAGCTTAACTGAAAGCCTATCCAGCAATTTAATATAATCTTCACTCATTTTAAGCGTTATCAACTCCTTAACTCATAATTTTTGCTTAAAGAAATATATGCAATGTTATTAAAAACTGTTTCTATTTCTTAACATTAAGCTTAAATCTTTATTAAATAGAAGCCAATTTTTCCTTTAACGCCTAGATGAAAAGTAATATATTAAATAAACTAGCCAAATAAGAATATATCCTAAAATTCCAAAAACCAAATTAAATTAAACTTTTAAAAGCTTTTAAGTGGAATATTATATAAAGCTTTGAAAGGTTTTAAGGAAGCAATAAATTTTCTTCTAAAGCGTTATTTTCAAGATAATTATAATTAAATGAAAATGCATCATTATTCATATTGTATAAATGATCTTCCGGTTCATCTTCCCAAAGTTTTGGAAAATCTTCGAAATTCCATAATTCATCCAAATTTATCACCTTTCCTAAAATTTATAAGATTAATTTAATGTAATAAAGCGATTTTTTAAGAAAGCATTAAAGATTTTAAATCTCTAAACAAAAATTAATGAAGGGGAAATTAAAACTGTTTTTAGGCAGGAGGCTTAATTTTGGGTAAATGGATTGTATGCTGCGCTTGGCCATATGTAAATGCATTACCCCATTTAGGAACATTTATTCATTTAATATCAGCTGATGTTTTCTATAAATATTTAAGGTTAAAAGGTGAAGAAGCAATTTTTGTTAGCGGATCTGATGAACATGGAACACCAATAGAGGTTGAAGCAATTAAAGCTGGGGTTTCACCAAGAGAAATAACTGATAAAAATCATCAAGCAATACTTAATTTCATAGAAAAATACATGATTGAATTTACAAATTATACTAGAACTGATTCTCCAACCCATATAAAAGTAACCCAAAATATTCTTAAGAAAATTTATGAAAATGGATTTATTTTCCCTAAGGAAGTGGAATTACCCTATTGCATTAAATGCAAAAGATTTTTACCAGATAGGTTTATTGAAGGAAAATGTCCTTATTGCGGTTATGAAAAAGCTAGAGGAGATCAATGCGAAAACTGCGGTAAAATTCTTGAGGCATTAGAATTAATAGATCCTAAATGCATATTTTGCAATTCTAAACCTGAAAGAAGAAAATCTCTTCATTGGTTTTTTGATCTTCCAAAATTTTCTGAAATGCTTAAGAAATATTTAAGCGAAAATCCAAGGCTTCCAGATAATGCTAAAAAGTTTTCGCTTAAATGGCTTGAGGAAGGATTAAAGCCTAGACCTATAACGCGAGATAATAAATGGGGTATTCCAGCTCCTTTTCCTGGTGCTGAAGGAAAAACAATTTATGTTTGGTTTGAAGCAGTTTTAGGTTATGTTTCTGCAGTTATAGAATGGAGTGAACAAATTGGTAAACCTGAATTATGGAAGGAATTTTGGTTTAATAAAGATTCTAAAAATGTGCATTTTATAGGTAAAGATAATATTCCATTTCATACAATAATTTTTCCAGCTCTTCTTTTAGCTACAAAAGAACCTTATAATCTTCCTTGGCAAGTTTCCTCAACAGAATTTATTTTATATGAATCTGAAAAATTTTCTAAAAGCAGGCGAATAGGGATATGGGTAGATGAAACTCTTGAAATAGCTGATCCAGAATATTGGAGATACGTATTAATTGCTATGAGACCTGAAACTAAAGATGCAAATTTCACTTGGGAAGAATTTGAAACTCATGTAAATGCAGAATTAAATGATGTTTTAGGAAACTTCATAAATAGAACATTAACATTTATTAAAAGATACTTTGATGGAATAATTCCTTCACCAAGCAATTATGATGAATATGATTTAGAAATTTTAAAAAAAATAGAGAATACTCCAAAGGAAGTTGAAAAATTAATGGAAGAATTTAAACTTAGAAGCGCTTTAAACACAATTATAGAGTTTGCAAGAGAAGGAAATAAATATTTAAGTTTAAAGGAGCCATGGTTAAAAATTAAGGTTGATAGAAAAAAAGCTGAAACAACACTTTATTTAGCTGCTCAAATAGTTCATAGTTTAAGCATTCTTTTAGCTCCATTTCTTCCAAAAACTTCAGAAAAAATTTTGAAGCAGCTTGGATTAAATAAAACTAGATTGGAACTAAAATGGAGTGAAGCATCAAAATTAATGATTAAACCAAATCATAAAATAGGAAATGTTGAACCATTATTTCATAAAATAAATGTGAATGAAGCTAAAGAAAAACTTGAAAAAATTAGAGAAAGGAAAATTGAATGAAACTAAAAATTGATTTGCATATTCATACAGTAAACTCTAAAGATGGGCATATTCCCTTAAAGCATTTACCTAAAATAATTTCATTAAAAAAAATTGATGGTGTAGCTGTAACAGATCATAATTTTCTTACAAAAATTAAATTTAAAGAAGCTTTAGTGATTCCTGGAATAGAAGTAAGCACTAAAGAAGGTCATTTAATAGGTCTTGGAATTGAAACATATATAAAAAAAGGTTTATCAGCAATAGAAACTGCTGAAAAAATTTATGAGGAAGGAGGCATAGTAATAGTGCCTCACCCTTATGATTTTATGGCTTCAAGTTTAAATCCATTTAAGTTAAAGGATAAAATACATGCTATAGAAACAGTAAACTCTTCAATTTTAACTTTTAAGCTTTCCAAAATGCTTGCTGAAAAAGCAGCTTTAAAACTTGGTTTACCTAAAGTTGCTGGAAGCGATGCGCATATTCCAGAAGCAATTGGAGATGCCTATACAATTGTTGAAGTTTCATCTGTTAACATAGAAAATATTTTAAAAGCGATTAAAAATGGGGAAACTCAAGCATATGGAAAATCAACCTCAATGAAAAATAGAATTAAAAAAATTGTTTTTGATATAAAGAAGCTTCATAATAAAGCATGTTATCAATATTAAACGAAGCTTAATTTAAAATGTATCTGCTATAAAATAACTTTTTGTTTAATCTATAATTGGTAAATCAAGATTTAAATTTAGTTTTTCCTCATTAATTTTAGATTCTGGTTCCAAATTAAAAAGTTGAGATAAATAATTTTCATTTTTTAATTCTTTAATGCTGTTAAACCCAGTTAATATTAAAAATGCCTTAAGAAAATTGGAGCTTGATTTTTGCAGTTTGAAACTACAGCATACATGCGCTTGATCATTTAAAGCTTCATGCAAAATTTCAATGGCACGATAAAAATCAAGTTTAGATAATGAATGATTAAATTGAATATGTACAAGCGCAGCTTTAGCTAAAGCTATATTAATGTTTTTTGAAGCTTCTCTTAAAGCGTTTCTAATGGCTTCATCAATTTTAAAAAGCGAGTTGGATTTTCCAAAGCTTGCTACAGCTATTTTACCAGCCTTTATAAATTTTATAAATTCTTCTTTATTAGGGAAGAAGGGTGAATTAAAAATTTCTTGAAAAACAGTTTTTAAAGATTTTTTATCTTTTAAATTAAGGCTGCTTAATTCATCAATTAAAATAATTAAATCTAGAGAGTTGTTTATATCATTTATCCAGCTTTCATCAATTTTATCAAGCTTACAGGAAAAAACACCTATAACAGTTTCATTTTCCTCTTTATTGCTATAAATAGCGTGTGAAGATGAAAAATCTTCATTAAATAAATGCATTTTAATAAAATCTAAAGAATTTAATGCATTTTTTTGAGTAAACCTAAAAATGTTATGCAAGCGAAACCCCTCTTAAATTAAAGCTGAAAATTTAAAAGATAAATAATGCTATTGAATAATTTTATGGTATATGCTTTATAGCAATTTTCATGTAATGTTTTTATTTTTTATTAAATTATTATTGATGGCTGAAAGGCTAAATTTAAAAATCAAGAATTTACATAAACATTAAAATTTCAAGAAGATTTTATATAATTAAAATTATTAAAGAATGCTAATTTAACTTGAGATTAACTCTCCAACTAAATATCTTTCGCAAGCTGAAGAAATTTTAGCATTAACTTTTAAGCCTAAAAGATTTTTTTCAGAGGAAACTAAAACTCTTTTATAGTTTATGGTTCTGCCTATATATGAGCCTTTGCTTGATTGATCAGAAACAAGAATAGATTCAATTTTACCTATAAAACTCAGGTTTTTCTCTAAAGTTATTTTTGAAGATAGGGTTGATAAAATTTTTGATCTTTCAACCACTATATTTGATGGAAGCAATTTAAGATTGGAAGCTTTTGTTCCAGGTCTATGATTATATTTTGAAATATTTGTGACGTCTGGTTTTATCTCCTTTAAAAGATTTAAAGTTAAATTAAAGTCTTCATTTGTTTCTGTTGGATATCCAACTATAATGTCTGTTGCTAAAGATAAATTTTCAACTTCATTTTTTAACTTTTTAACAACTTCTTTAAATTCCTCAACAGTGTAAGGCCTATTCATATCCTTTAAAACTTTATTTGAGCCAGATTGAACTGGAATATGAGCAAATTTATAAATTTTCTCGCTTTTATAAATATGCTTAAGAGCATCAATCATTTCTAAAGCATAAGCAGGGTTAATCATTCCAATTCTTACTTTAAAATCATATGGTAACTCAATTATTTCATTAAGCAAATCAATTAAGTTAACACCTAAATCTTTTCCATAAGCTCCAACATCTTGAGCTGTTAACCAAAGTTCAACAGCTCCATTTTCTAATGCTTCTTTAACTCTTCTTAAAATGGTTTCAATAGGATATGAAAAAAGTTTTCCACGAGCAAACTTAGTACAACAGTAACTGCATGAACCAAGGCATCCTTCAGCTATTTGAATGATTTCAACATATTTATTAAGCCTAGTTTTTGGAAGGCAAACTTTAATTAATGGTTGATTAGAAAAGAAAAATTTTCTTGAATGGGTTTTTGAAGCTTCAACAGCAAGCAAAATTTTATTGATTGAATAGGGATCAAGAAAAACAGCGTTTGGTGAAGCTTTTAAAACTGCATTTAAATTAATTTTTGGAAGGCAACCTGAAACTATTAAGGGTTTACCCATTTTCGATAAAACTTTTAACCTTTGCAAAATTTTATCTTCAGTAGCTTTTTTTACGCCACAAGTATGAATTAAAAGGATTTCAGCATCTTTAGGATTGCTAGAAAAAGTATATCCTGCTTTACTTAATATTTCAAGCATAACTTCTAAATCAAATTTGTTTGCTGAGCAACCATAAAACTCAAAATAAATGTTATTTACATTTTTTAATGGAATTTTTCAGCCTCCGCCTCCAACAGGAGGCAAAATAACAAAAGTAGCATTTTCATTTAATTTAGTTTCTAAACCATTTAAAGAATGAATATTTACACCATCCACTAGCATAAGTAATCGATCGCTTACAACATTTCCATTAAAAACTAAATCTTTAAATCTTTTTCCATATTTTTCTGATAGGGTTTCAAGCAGCTCCTTTATGGTGGCGCCTTCCTTAACATCAAGCTCCTCTTCTCTTTTATTTGTTATTTCCCTAAAGATAGCAAAGTATTTTATTTTCACCTTCAAAATCATAAAACCCCCGGAAAATAGTGCTTTAAAGCTATATAAAACAGGGTAATATTTTAATTTTTTGCAAGCTATTTAATTTAAATAAAATTTTAGGAAACATTTATATTTATAAAAGACGGTTTCTTTCTTAATTAAGGAGAGTTTATGATTGCTTAAAAATATTATTCTTCAAGCAAATGCTTCAAGCCTACTTTTGCTTTTACCCCTTCTTATATGCTGCATGCTACCGCTTATAACCCGATTATTTCAAAAACCAATTCCATCAAGCTTAACAAGCACAGAAACAGATGTTTGGTTTACATCTTATGGAATCAATGAAGCTTTTGAAACTGTTAAAAACCATGTTTTTTCTTGGAAAAGCGAGGAGGAAGGAAAAGCTACATCCTCAAGCAGATTTTCATTTTTAAAAAGTAAACCTCCATCTGAAAGATTTATTATTTCAGAAAGCATTCCTCCAAGATTAATAAAATTTTCTGATCCAATTGAAGGAAATGTAACTTTTGAATTTACGGAGACAGAACCTGGTGGAACAGCTATAAGAGTTAATTATTATCCAACATTAAAGGATAGAATTCAAAAAATGAGAGCAAATTTTCCGCTTAAAATTCCTTTTGCAGCTGGATTACCATGCCCAGCTTGCGGTAAACCTGTTTTTCCAGATTTTAAAGTTTGCCCATTTTGCGGAGAAAAATTAAAATGAAATATTTAATTAATTGGGGTTTGCTGCTTTCTCATTCTCATTGGATAACAATTAAATTTAATGGTAAACAAATTAGGTTATGCGCTAGATGCTTTGGAACAATCATAGGTTTTTTAACTATTTTTATATTGCTGTCTTTAATTCCTTGTAACGCATTATTAAATCCTTTTTTATGTTTTATTTTAGCTGCACCAGGTATAATAGATTGGTTAACTCAAAGCTGGAAAATTAGAAAAGGAAGAAACGATTTAAGAATTATTACAGGTTTTACAAATGGTTCTGCTGTAGCTTTACTTTCCTTTATCCCATTACCTTTTATATTAAAGCTTAAAATAGTTTTTTACAGTTTAATTTTGATTTTAATTTTTGGTTTAATTGGGAAAGCCATAAAGAAAACTTATATTTCAGAATTTTAACTTTTTAAAGTTTAGAAGGGAAAAATTTATGGAAGAAGGAAGCTATGAATGCGTTTATGGTTTAGGGGAATGCCCAGTTTTAGCAATATTAAATTCTCGTGTAAAGCTTTTTGAACAAAAAATGAAGGTGCTTCCTGCTGAACCTGAAGCAGCAACTTTAAGCCAAATGATACAACCTTTTATGCAGATTTTTACAAATGTTAATGCTCAATTACCAGCTTTTTGTGCAAACTGTCCAAAAAGAATAGTGGAAATTCAAAGGCAGCTTAGAAAACTTGAGAAATAAATCTTAATTTATAGAAATGGTTAAATAACCTAAAATTTTATATATTTCTAAAAACAATCATAATAGTTAACAGTGTTAACTTAAAGCAAAAATAAAAAGGGTGGTTTTAAATTTTTGGAAACAAAATTGAATAGTGAAAATGCATCAATTAAGATTTTAAGAGAAACTAAAAGTTTATGTCCTATTTGCCTTCAAGTTGTTCCAGCAAAAATTTTTGCTGATGAAAATAATATTGTTAAAATAGGTAAATCATGCGCAGTTCACGGTTACTTTGAAGATACATATACTTTTTCTAAGCTGGATAAGTATTTATGGGCTGAAAAATATGCTTATGAAGGAACCAAAATAAAAAATCCTAGAACTAACACTGTAAAAGGTTGCCCTTATGATTGTGGAATTTGTCCTCAACATAAATCTCATACCGTATTAGCTATAATAGATGTAACTAATAGATGCAATCTTAAATGTCCAATATGCTTTGCTAATGCAGCTACGGCAGGATATATTTATGAACCGACTAAAGAACAAATAAAAAACATTTTAATTAATTTAAGAAGCAATCAACCTATAGCGCCTCCAGCACTTCAATTCAGCGGTGGAGAACCAACTGTAAGAGATGATTTACCAGAATTAATTAAAATGGCTAAAGAAGTTGGATTTAATCATGTTGAAGTAAATACCAATGGTGTAAGATTTGCTAATGATGTAAAGTTTTTTAAGGAATGTCTTGAAGCTGGAATGAGCACTATATACTTGCAATTTGATGGTTTAAACGATGAAATTTTCAAAAAAGTTAGAGGTGTTCCATTAAAGGCTGTAAAAATGAAGGTTATAGAGAATGCTAGAAAAATAGGTTTAAAAAGCATAGTTTTAGTTGTAACCTTAGTTAAAGGTTTTAATGATAATCAACTTGGAGATATTTTAAGGTTCGCATTAAATAATTCTGATGTAATAAGATGCATTAATGTTCAACCTGTGTCAATTACAGGGCGAATAGATAAAGAGGAAAGAGAAAAAATGCGAATAAACACTTCTGATTTCATGGAGCTTATTGAAAAACAATCTAATGGATTAGTTAAGGCTGAAGATTTTAGACCTGTTCCATGCGTTATTCCATTATCTAAAGCTGTTGGAGCATTAAAAGGTAAAAATTATGTTGAGTTTTCAACAGCTCCATGGTGTGGTGTAGCAACATTCCTTGTTAAAAGCGGTGATGAATGGATTCCCATCACTAGATTGGCTAATGTTGATAAATTTTTTGAAGCAATGAATAAAGTTTATGAAGATGCTTTAAATGGGAAAAAACTTAAGGCAAAGCTTAGATTAATTTCTTCATTAAGATATGTGAAAGCTAAGCTTATTAAAGAGGCGCTTTGGCCAGTTCTTAAAGAAGGAAGCTATGAAGCGCTTGGCAATTTTATGCAAAAAGTATTAATGATTGGATGCATGCATTTTATGGATCCATATAATTTTGATTTGGATAGAATGCAAAGATGCACTATTCATTATGGTTTACCAGATGGAACAATAAGACCTTTCTGCGCTTACAATTCTATTCATAGAAGCGAAGTTGAAAGAAAACTTTCAATTCCATATTCTGAATTTTTAAATAATAAACAGCAAGCTCAAACTTATGTTTCATGTCAATCTTGCGCTTTTATAAACACTAATACTTAAAATAATTTATTTAGCATGAATTTCAACAATATCTCCATCTTTTAATAAATGGTTTAAACCAACTTTTTCTCCAGGAAATTTACTGCTTGGACCCCAAACTTTTGCATACTTAAAGTTTTTATATAATTCACTGTGGATTTCTTTAGCTAAATCGCCTATTGTAGCGCCTTCCTTTAAAATTACAGGTTCTTTTGAAGCTTCCTTTTCATTAGGCTCCTTAGTATAAACCCTAATTATTTCAAGTTTTTTAATTAATGCTTCACCAATTTTTTCAAGCCCCTTCTTAAGTAAGCATGAAACATATATGATTGGTACATTATTAACTAAACTTTTAAGATCAATTAATTTATTTTCAAAATCTTCATTTTCAACCTTATTCACTATAATTATAGCTGGTTTATATTCATTTGAAAGCTCTAAAAGATGCTCTTCTATTTCTTCAAGGGAAGCTTCACCATATATTTTTACAATACCTTTTCTAATACCATAGCTTAAAAGCAGCTTTTTTACATCTTCAATTGTGCATTCATTAAGTTTACCGAAAACAACTATTTGAAGCCCCCCTTTAGCATTTTTATCAATTTCAATTTTTGATTTAGGTTTTTCAATGGATAACCTAGCTTTTTCCAATTCCTTAAGAAGAATTTTAAGTTGCTCGCATGGATTATTAAGAGCATCAATCATTAAAATTAATCCATCAGCTTTTTTAGCTAAATTTAATTGCATAGAATTTGAAGAGTTTGGAGTTAATGCTGGAGCTTCAATCAATTGAAAACGAATATCTTTAACATGCATTACTCCTGGAATAGGCTCAATAGTTGTATATGGTCTAGAATCCACTTCAGGATTTGCATTAGTTAAAGATGATAATAAACTGCTTTTACCTACATTAGTTAACCCTAAAATAACTATTTGAGCAGCAGCACCCTCCTTCTCAATAAGATAGTATGGTTTAGCGCCTTTTCTGCTTTGCTTATGCTCCTCCAACTCAACCTTTAATAAAGAAATTTTTCTTTTAACTTGAGCTCTAAGCTTTTCATTACCTTTATGCTTTGGTATTGAAGAAAGAAACTCTTGAAGAGCCTTAAGTTTTTCTTCAGGACTCCTAGCTAAAACAACTTTGTTCCATTTAGATTTTGCCTCAGCAGTAAGATTAGCTGGCACAATTTACACCCTAAGCATCTCCCAATAAAAATATTTTAAAGCCTTTCTTTTATATTTTTATTGTTTATGCAATTACTAATTGATGTTTTTCATATTAATGCAAATCTAAGTAAACTATAAAAAGGAAAAGCATTAAAGCAATAGATGAGCAAAAAAGGTTTAAAGCAAAAGAATCTTTAAAGCCGTATCGCATTAAAGCAAATTTCAAATTTATTGCGAAATGAATTGAAAATAAAAGCATTAAAGGTAAACCAAGCTGAATATGAAGCTTGTATGCAAAAACATTTAAATAATGCTTTCCTCTAGGGAAACCTTTAACGCTTATGTAACCACTTATCATCATAGCAAGAAATACTAATGCTAAAATCCAAGCAACTATTCTATCAAGCTTCTTTAAAATTACATTCAACCTCAATTTTATTTGCCTTCTGGTTTTCGCCCAACCGGCATTATATATAAGGGTTTTTGCTCTTTAGGAAGATTTAAAATTTTTTGAACCAATTCATCATTGAAGGCTCCAACAGCTACAGTTCCTAAACCTAAAGCTGTAGCTTGCAAATAAATATTTTCGCTTACATGTCCAACTTCCATATGAACATATCTAATTCCTCTATCTCCATATACTTTTGTTGTCCGCTCATAAACTGCTGTTAAAACAATGTTTACTGGCGCCGTTTTAACCCAACGCTGCTCTAAAGCTGCTGAAGAAAGCTCATTTCTAAAATCACCTTTAACAATAAGCTTTAATTCATTAGTTAAAGGGTTATAATGATAAATTCCAGCTTCCAATCCAGAAACACCTTCATTTCCTATAACAACATAAACTTCTAAAGGGTAAGTGGCTCCTGCTGAAGGTGCAGCTCTAAACCCTGTTTTTAAATCGGTTATCCCCTGCGCAGCCCATAATAATTGAGATAATTCTTGAAAAGTTAATGGAGCTTTGGAATAGTCTCTTATAGATCTTCTTTTAGATACTGCTTCTTCAACACTCATAAATCCAATAGAGAAAGGTTTTTCTAAAGGTTTAACTTGATTAATTAAAGCTTTTTCATTAAATGCTTCCTGCTTAAAATGTTTTTGAAAAGCATATAAAAATGAAGCAATTAAAGCTGCAATAACACCTAAAAAAGCTTTAAGAAATTTGCGTCTATTAACTTTCTTTAAAAACTCCATTTTATTCATTTTTTCTTCATTAACTTAACTATTGTAAGCTTTGCTTTAAAAACTTGAAATATTTAATCAAAAAGTTTTAATTGAATTTTCTTAAATTTAATTTTCATGAAAAATAAAGAAATAATTGAAGCATTAAAAAATTTGGATGGTATAGTTGCTTGCGGAATAATTGATGAAAAAGGAAACATATATGAATGTTATGTTCCAGAAGGATTTCCTAAAGATAAGCTTTCAGTTATTTATAGCGTAGAGTTGAATATGCTTCGCGAACTAAAGCCTTATTTTGGAGAATTTAAATGGAGGCTATCCTCGTTTAGCGATGCAAGCCAAATAATCTATGGTTATAAAGGATTGTATATAGTTGCTTCTTCAAAAAAGCCTCCTGAAGTTTTGCTTAAACAAATCGAAGAGTTAATATTAAAAAATCTTTAAGGTGTTTTAAAGATTTAAAAGGGAGAAGCTCCAAAATAAATGGAGAATGAGGAGTTAAAAATTGAATCTGATTTTATTAATATTAATAATTGTGGTAGTCATTATTGTAATTGCTTTAATTTCATATTTTATTTCAATATACAATAGGTTTTATAGTTTGAAGAATTCAGCTGAAGCAACTTTAGGTCAAATTAGAGTTGCTATGAAGAAAAGGCTTGATATGATTGAGCAATTGCTGAATTCTGTTAAAAGCTATGCTAAATTTGAAAGGGATGTTTTGGAAAAAATTACAAGTTTAAGAAGTGAAGTTTTTAAGGTTGGAGTTGAAGGTTTAAGTGAGGTTGATCGAGAATCTAGAAGAATTTTTGGTGGAATAATGGCTGTAGCTGAAAGCTATCCAGATTTAAAAACATCTAATACTGTTTCAACTCTTATGGATTCTGTTAAAAATGTTGAAGATGAAATTGCTAGGCAAAGATATACATATAACAATATTGTTCAAGAGTATAATATAATGCAGGATGTTATTCCATCAAAATTTATAGCTAAAGCTATTGGGCTTTCAAAAATGGAATATTTAAAATTTGAGGAGGAAATTGAAAAACCTCCTAAAATTGAATTTTAAAAAAGGTTAAAAAAAGCATGAGTGAAATTAAGCAGATAACAGCTTTAATGCTTTTAACGCTTGCAATAGCAGGTTTAGGTTTAGCTTTAATAAAGTATTTTCCCTTTTTTACAGAAGGAGATGCGGTAATAGCCGAATATAAAGCATTTTTTTATGTTGATGGAACGCTTATAGAAAATTATGTTTATGAAGTTAAAGCTTCTAACCGTTTTAAAATGCTTTATAGATTTTGGGAGGCTCCCCTATCCATAAATCGATTAAATGAACCTTCAATACAGTTTTTAAATGCTTCAATAAACAATGAAGCGTTTGTTTATTTAAAGGATTTTCAAGGTGTAGTTTGGCTTCAAAATAGCTTAAATAAAAGCTTAATTGAAGAAATTGAATCGTCAGCTTATTTAAATGAAATTGGAATTTTTAATCCGGAGGGATTTAAAGCTGGAAAATACAATGTTACTTATGCTTTTAAAATTTATCCTCTGCTTGAGCATGATGAAGAATTTTGTCATTTAAACTTAAAGCTTGCAAGCAACCATTTAACTTATCGAAAAGCTGAAATAACGCTTAAAAATGCAAATTATATTTTAAAGGTTTTTCCACATCCACCATCATTAAAAATTTTTGAAAAAGAAAATGAAATTGTATTTTATGGAAGCTTAAGTAAAAATGAACTTCTTGAATTAGAAATTTTATTTAAAAATGATGTTTTAAAAGTTATGGATGGTTTTCCAAAAAAAGTTAATAATGTGGCTGAATTAACAATTAAAACCAATCGTTACGAGTTAACTCAATATTCTTTAAGCTTAATTTTATTAAGGATAATTCAATCGCTTTCTTTAGCTTTTCCATTTCTATTTCTTTTTGTTTATATTGCTTATGGTAGAGAAAAACGATTTATTGTACCAAAATATTTGAGTGTTACACCAAATAATAAATTAAAACCTTGGCTTGTAAATTTAATTTTTAAAAGCGATCCATTAAATTTTGATGAGGATGGCTTTTATGCAACTCTTTTAGATCTTCATAAAAGGGGAAAAATAAAAATTGAAGCAAAAAATAATAAAGGTTTAAAAATTCAATTGCTTAATGAAGAGGGATTAGATATTTATGAAAAAAGGGTAATAAAATTTCTTAAAAGCTTATCTAAAAATAATATTGTTGATACAGATGAGGTTAAAAAGCTTGTTGAAATTCTTTCTTTAAATAGGGAGCTTGAATGGAAGCTTTTAGAGCTTAAAGATGAGCTTTTATATCTTACCAAAAGAGCTGAACGAAATGCTGCTGAATCATATGTGATTAGCGGTAAAAAAATGCTTATACCATTTATATCCATTTCAATATTTTTATTATTGGCTTCCATACTGCTAGCTTTTAATTTACCATTTTATTCAATTTCAACAATTCTTTTAGCCAACTCATTTATTCCCTTAACTCAATCTTTAATTGCTTTAGCTTTTCCTTCAACACTTTTTGGTAAATGGCGCCATTCATTTTATAAAGAAAAGCTTGAATGGGATGCTTTTAAAAGATTTCTTTCAGATTTAGCGCTCATAAAAAAATATTCTCCTAAAGATCTTTCAATATGGGGAGAATGGCTTATTTATGGAACAGCTTTAGGCGTAGGCGATAACGTTATAAAAGCTATGAAAGCTCTTAAAGTACCTCTTGAAGAATTAAAAATAGCCTCTAACCTACCCATTTTCATTCAACCGATAATTACAGCTGTTCCATTTAGCAAAACTGAAAGGGGAGGATTCATCGGTGGAGGATTTGGTTCAGGCGGCGGTTTTGGAGGCGGCGGAGCAGGTGCAAGATAAACAAAACAAAAAATTTAATTGTTTAAGAGGGTTTTACTATAAAAAATTTAAAGCAATTTGGTTAGTTTATTTATTTACAGCATTTTTCTCTTTTGGTTATGGAGTAACCATTCCAGTTGTGCCTTTATATGCAAAAAGTTTAGGAGCATCATATTTTATTATTGGATTAATTGGAGCAATCTATGGTTTTTCTTATGCTTTAGCAGCAGCGCCTTTAGGGAAGCTTTCAGATAAAATTGGAAGAAGAAAAGTGCTTAGTTTAAGCGCTTTTTTATCAATTGCTTCATCGCTTTTATATTTTATTTCAAAAACAGCTTTTCAATTATTGCTTATTAAGGTTTTAGATGGAATAGCATGGGCAGCTTTTTTTCCATCTGTTGAAGCTGCTGCAACTGAAGTTACAGCAAAGCCTGGTAAAACAATGGGTATTTGCGCAACCCTTTATGGTGCAGGATTTGCTTCAGCTTCAATTTTTGGAGGAGTTTTAGTAGATTATTTTGGATATAAAATTCCTTTTCTTAGCTATTTTATTTTTTCCCTTGCTTCTTTAGCTTTAACAATATTAATGCCTTCAAAAACTGAAAAATCAAATGCTATAAGCAATGTTATAAGCAATTTTAAAAATGAAGATTTTGAAAAACATTTTAAAGGAATTTTAAAAATAGCATTAACAATTTCTTTTGGTTACAGCTTTATTTTAGCAATGATTCTTTCCTTCTTTCCGGTTTATGGTAAAGCTTTAAATTGGAATGCCACATTAATAGGATTCTTTTTAACTATTTTTTGGCTTTCAAGAATAATTTCCTTTATTTTTTTAGGTGCGCTCTCAGATAAACTTGGTAGAAAAATCATTCTTTTTTCTACGCTTTGTTTAAGCGCTATAGCTTCGCTTGGATTAGCTTATTTTCAAGAAAAATCAGCATTAATAGTTATGGGGTTTATTTTAGGGTTAGGGTTGGGAGCTCCATTCCCTGTAACAATAGCCCTAATTTCAGATGAAGCTCCTTCTCATAAAAGGGGAGTTGCAATGGGTTTATTTGAAACTGCTTCAGCTGCAGGGCAAGCGGTTTCACCATTCATTGGAGGAATTACCTCTGAAATTTTAAGTTTAAATACTCCATTTATTCTATGCTGTTTTGCAGCATTTAGCTGCGCTTTAACTTCCTTAAAAATAAAAAGAAAAATAGTTAAGCCTTAAAAGCTTTAAACAGCATTTTTATTAAATTTCTTCTCTTAAAGTTATTAATGTGCTTTCAATAATGGATTTAGCTTTATCTATTCGTTTTTTAACATCATTTATAACGGCTTCGTAAGCTTCCTTAGATATTTTTCCAGATCTATATTGAAGGTTTATTTGAGCTTCGCTTGCTTTAGCAGCTTCAATTTCAGCTTCAGCCTTTTCAATTTTTTTAATTAACTCTTCATATCTTGAACCGGCCTTTTTTAATTCATTTTTTAATTCTGTTAAAGCTTTATTTATTTCGATTAATCTTTCTTCAGCAGTTTTTACTCTATGCTTATACTCTTTTTTCGGTAAAGCTTTTTTTAATTTAGATTCTTCAAATTCGCTAAGCTCTTTTTCATGAAACATTTTTTCATCATAAAGCTCAACAAACTTTGAAATTAATTCTATAGGTGCAGTTTCTTGCGTTAAAGCAATTTTTTTTCCTCTAGCTATCACCGCGAAAACAAGAATTGCAGCTTCAATAATTAATGTCCATTCTAAAGGTTTTATTGAAGCCCATAATCCACTATATTTATATTTTAAAGTAAATGTTAAATCATGAAGAGGTGTTATATCTTTAAAATTGTAAATTAAAATTTTTTGATATGTGGTTTCAACGATTTTTTCCGGTTTCATATTTACATCTTGAATTTCACAACCTTTAGGTAAAATTACTTTAACTGTTAAATTATTGATAAGCCAAGGTTGCTTTGAAGAAAAATTAAAGTTAAATATGTAAATACCGCGCCAATCAATTTGCTTAATAAAGTTTTTTCTATCTAATTCATAAGTTAACTTAAATGTAAAGTTTTCATTAGATTTTATGTCTCCAAATCTTGGGGCAACAGCAGCTTCATCACCTGATCTTTCATCTCTCCATAATGGTCCAGCAAAATCATAAGCCATTATTTTAGTTGCACCTTTAGGCAAACGAACTTTCACAGCTGAAATTAAAATTCCTGGATTATGAATGCTAAAGGTATCTGAAACCTTAATTTTGCTTATTGATTCTAAAGAAATTACTTTTTCAGACCAATATATATCTAGAAGCTGAAGTGTAACTGAAGAAAAGTTAAGCGATAAAATTTTAGTATGATATGGAGTTAAATTTATAAAAACATTGTTTACTATAGGTTCTTTACCAATTCTTTTAAAAGTTGAGTTTTCTGGAAGAAATATAGATGAATCAGCTGGGAAAAATATTGTTACATTGCATAATTCAGCTTGTTTTTCTAAAGCTGGAGCTTCTGCAAAAGAATATGTATAACCTCCTTTTTGAAAATGAATTAAACCTGCAAAAACTGTTAATGAAGAAAAATTATAGGTTTCTTTAGGTTTTAATGGTTGAGGAAAAACATAGTTTAACCAGTAAATTTCTTTTTCTTCATCAATTTTTCCTTCTATTGTTAAAGGTTTACCTTGAAAATTCGCTGTATAATACTTTAAATTACTTGAATAAATGTTTGGAAAACCTATATTGATGCTTTGTAAATTTTCAAAACCAGTGTTTATTATGGTTACTGTATCATTTACTGCTGTTAAACCCCAATCGCTAATAAAAATCATTCTATTAACTTTTTTAATTTCATAGTTTTGTTGTGGAATTGCATTAATAAAGGCTGGTAAATAAGCTAAAGCAAAAATTAAAATTATAAGGGTTAAATTTAAATATTTAAGCTTAAGCTTTTGCTTTATCAATTCTTTTTCCCCTTTTTTTTAACCATTTTAAATAAATAAATTAGGTTGCAATTCTGCTTTTTAAAGTTGACTTCCAATCATTTGGGATATTTCTTAATTTTTTAGCTGGAACCCCTGCATAAATGCTTTTTGGTGGAACATCTTTAGTTACAATAGATAAAGCGCCGATTAAAGCGCCTTCTCCAATTGTTACTCCAGGCATAATTGTTGAGTTTCCCCCTATGCTTGCACCTTTTTTTATTATTGGTCCAATTAATTGAGTTTCTTTTTGAGCAGCATATTTATCATTTAAAAGAACGCTGCAAGGTCCTAAAAAAGCATAATCCTCTATTTTAGAGTAAGAGCAAATATAAGCATTTGTTTGAATTGAAACATTTTCACCTAATTGGCAATATCCATCAATTACAGAATTTGTTCCAATTAAGCTTTTTTTGCCTATTTCAACATTTTCCCTAACAAGCACATTATGGCCAAACTCCACTTCATCACCTATTTTAACATTAGAATAAATAATGCAACCGCTTCTTATTATGCAGTTTCTTCCAATAATAACTAAATCATTATTTTTTAAATTTTCCTTTAAAGATTCTTTTTTAATTTTAGCTTTTAGCATGCTTCTTTTAGGATAACCAATTATGCAGTTTGGTCCAATATAGGTTCCTTCTCCAATTTCAACTGGACCAAAAATTATTGTATTAAAGCTTATCCAAACATTGTTTGAAAGTTTAACTTTAAAGAAGAGTTTTGAGCCTGCTTCAATACGGCATCCTGTACCTAACTCAACTTCTTTATCTAAATAAGCAGAAGCATCTATTTGATTTTGAATCATAAATTCACTTCTTTTCTTTTTTCTGTAGGGTTACACCGCATTTAACGCAATATTTAGCATTTATAGGGTTTTTAGTTTTGCAATTAGGGCAAATTTTTCCAGGGGTTAAAGAAGATTCTAAATCGCTTGCAGATTTAATTAATATTACATCACCCATTTTTAAGATTTTATCAAAAGGAAGAATTGCTTCTTGAATTTCTCCTTTTTCATCAATTCTATCTAGAATTAAAGCTACTTTTCCCTCTGTTGAAAAAGCTAAATCTTTAACTATACCTATTTTTTTCGCTTCACTTTCAATAACTTCTTTTCCAACAACATCCTCTTTTGTATAATATTTCATTATTTATTACCTCGTTTTTTTAACTCAACCTTTATAAATACTTGATTTTCAGCTCCTTAAAAGATTTTCATACTTATTTTTAGTTTTCCTTAATGCTAAAAATCAAAAAAATTTTAATATAGCTTCAAATTACTAGCTAAAAGTAAAAAAGTAACGATAAAAAGGGGGAGGTTAAAATTAAATTAAAAACGCATCCTTATTTACCAACTGGAGTTGAAGCTATAGAAAATGAAATGCTTAAAGAATTGGGGCTAAAAAACATTGAAGAATTATTTACGGATATTCCAGAAAAAATTAAATTTAAAGGAAAATTAAATATTCCAGGTCCTTTTTCAGAAGTTGAAGTTAAAAGAAAAATTGCTAAGCTTTTAGAAAAAAATGTTTCTAGCATGGATATTCCAGTGTTTTTAGGAGCTGGAGTTTGGCCTCATTATGTGCCTGCTGTTGTAGATGCCATAATTGGAAGAGCAGAGTTTGCTACTTCTTATACACCTTATCAAGCAGAGGTTTCTCAAGGAATTCTTCAAGCGCAATTTGAATATCAAAGCATGATTTGCGAGTTAACTGGAATGGATGTAGCTAATGCTTCTATGTATGATTGGGCCACAAGCCTTGGTGAAGCAGCATTAATGGCTTCTAGATTAACTAAAAAAACAGAATTTATTATTCCTCATTTCATTCATCCAGAAAGAAAAGCTGTGCTTAAACTTATGGTTGAACCAGCTAAAATAAAAATTATTGAGGTAAATCAAGATAGGGAAACAGGGCAAATAAACCTTGAAGATTTAAAAGGTAAAACCTCAAAAAATACTGCTGCCATCTATATTGAGAATCCATCCTATCTTGGATTTTTAGAGGAAAAAGCAAAGGAAATAGGGGAAATCGCTCATGAAAATAAAGCGCTTTACATTGTTGGGGTTGATCCAACTTCTTTAGGGTTATTAAAGGCTCCAGGAGATTATGGTGCAGATATAGTTGTTGGGGAAGGGCAACCTTTAGGAAACAGCATGAATTATGGCGGTCCATTATTAGGAATATTTGCTTGTAAAGAAGAATTTGTTAGGCAAATGCCTGGTCGAATAATAGGTTTAACCACAACTAAAAAACAAAATCAAAGAGCTTTTTGCATGGCTTTGCAAACTAGAGAGCAATATATAAGGCGAGAAAAAGCCACTTCAAGCATATGCACAAATGAAGCTTTATGCGCTGTAGCTGCAGCAGTTTACCTTTCTTTGCTTGGACCAAAAGGATTAAAACGTTTAGGAGAAATAATTATGACTAAATCTAATTATACTATGAAAAGGCTTAAAGAGGAAGTTGGAGTTAAAACACCATTGTTTAAAGCTATTCACTTTAAAGAGTTTACTGTAAACTTTGATGAAACTGGAAAAACAGCTTTAGAAGTGCATAAAAAACTTTTAAAGGAAGGTGTTCATGGTGGAAAAATTATTAAAGAGGAGTTTCCTGAGCTTGGAGAAACAGCGCTTTATTGCGTTACTGAAGTTCATTTAAAGGAAGATATAGATAAACTAGTGGAAGCATTAAAAAAAGTTTTGGAGGCGTAAAAATATGAGTTTTAAGCAAGCTAAATGGAATGAACCATTAATATTTGAAAGATCTAAACCTGGAAAAATTGGTTTTATGCTTCCAGAAATTACAAAAGAGGAGGAAGCTGCAGGAGACATTATTAAATCTATTCCAAAAAGCTTGCTTAGAGAAAATCCTCCTGAATTACCTGAAGTTTCAGAAGTTGAAGTTGTAAGGCATTATATTAGGCTTTCTCAACAAAACTATGGTGTTGATTTAGGTATTTATCCGCTTGGAAGCTGCACAATGAAATATACTCCTAAAATAACTGATGTTGTAATTAACACTCATAAACTTAGAGATTTACATCCATATCAAGATGAAGAGCTTACTCAAGGAATCCTTCAAATTCTTTATGAGCTTTCAAATTATTTTGCTGAAATATTAGGGATGGATAAGGTTTCTCTTCAACCTGCAGCTGGAGCCCATGGAGAATATACTGGCGTAATGATTATGAGGGCTTATCATGCTTTAAATGGTGAGCTTGATAAAAGAACAGATATTATAGTTCCTGATTCAGCTCATGGAACAAACCCTGCTAATACAGCTATGGCTGGATTTAAAACAGTTGTTGTTCCATCAGCTGAAGATGGAACAGTTGATTTAAAAGCTTTAAAGGCTGTTGTTGGAGAGCATACAGCAGGATTTATGTTAACAAACCCCAATACACTTGGAGTTTTCGAAAGAAATGTTATGGAAATAGCTGAAATAATTCATGATGCAGGCGGGTTAGTTTATTATGATGGAGCAAACTTAAATGCTATTTTAGGTAAAGCTAGACCAGGCGATATGGGTTTTGATATAGCGCATATAAATACGCATAAAACATTTTCTACACCGCATGGAGGTGGAGGACCAGGCGCTGGACCAGTAGGCGTTAAAAAAGAGCTTGAAAAATTTCTTCCAGTTCCAACGGTTGAATTCGATGGGAAAAAATACTATTTAGATTATAATAAGCCTTATTCAATAGGGAAAATTAGAGGCTTTTATGGTAATATAGCAGTTTTAGTAAGAGCTTACGCTTATTTGCTTTTAATGGGAGCTGAAGGATTAGAAAGAATTGCTGAACTTTCAGTTTTAAATGCTAATTATGTTATTAGAAAGGTGCTTAAAGCTAAAGGTTATACGCTTCCATATAAACCTGAAAACTTAAGAAAGCATGAAGGTGTTGTAAGCGCTAAACAAATGATGGATGAAACAGGAGTAAGAGCCTTAAATGTTTCTAAAAGGCTTTTAGATTTAGGAGTTCATGCACCAACAAATTATTTCCCATTGATAGTTCCTGAAGCATTAATGATTGAACCTACTGAAACAGAAAGCAAAGAAAGCTTAGATGAATTAATAAATGCATTTATTAGGGTAAGCGAAGAAGCATATAGTAATCCTAAAGTTGTATTGGATGCACCTGTAAATACAACTGTGGATATGGTGGATGATGTTAAAGCTTCCCATCCAAAAACAATGCGTTTAAGCTGGAGAATGATTAAAAAATATGGAGAAGCAAAATAAACAATTTTTAATTTTTTATATTTCTTTTTTATATTCTCCATTTATTTAGCTTTAGCTTCTTGAAGGTAATTTCCCTTCTTTAAAAAAGGAAAAAACCCTTAAAGTTTTATTTCCTAAAATTGTTAAAAAAGCAAAGTTTCCAATAGCATGTAAAGTATCAAATGGTAAACCTTGAATTTCAGCTATAATAAAGGTTGTTAAGGTTATAGGGTAAAGATAAGAATACCAAAACCATATATTCATTATAAAACCATAAAAGTAACCTGCTATAACTCCTATAAACCCAAGCTTCCAACGAAAAATTTTAGAAGAATTAAAATTTAATAATCCAGCTAAACCTCCAATAAGACCCCAAGCATACATTTGTAAAGGCGTCCAAGGTCCATGCCCTAAAATAAAATTTGAAATTAAAGGAGTTAAAGCTCCTATAAAAAATCCTACATGAGATCCAAAAGCTATTCCTGAACAAATAATAAGGTAAGTGCATGGATTAACATTTGGTAAAGGAGCAAAAGGAATTCTTAATAAAGCGGTTAAAGCTCCTAAAGCAATAGTTAAACTTACAATTCTTGAATTTAAACAATAATTTTTAAAATCTATAATTAAGCTAATAATAGTGATTGCTATTATAATTGTGGAGATTAAACCCCATTTTTCTATAAGATAGGTTACACCTAAAAAAGTTAAAGGTAAAGGTAAAATAATTAAAAGGAAAGATAATGAAAAAATTAAGAAAAGAATTAGTTTATTTGATTTTTTACTCAATTTAAAACCCTTTTAAATGCTTTCAGTTGGAACCATTAAAATTTCATTATTTGCAACAATTAAACCAAAAGAATATTTATAGTTTTGAAGGTTAAGAAGAAGGTTTGCAGCTTTCTTTATAGATTCAACATCTGTACCTGAAATAAGCAATATTATATTTTCGCATGCCATATTCCCTTTTGGATTCCAAATGTTTTGCGTAACCTGAATAAAACCCGCCTTTAAATATTGCTTATTAACATATTTGTTTGATTCAATTAAAATTCCTTCTTTAAAATAAAGTTGAAAACCAATTTTTTCATGAATTTTATTAAGCTCTAAAACAAGTTTATCATCTGGCTTAGATAAAATTATAAGGTTATAGCGGGATTTATCATTTTCAGAAAGCATTTCAATTGATAAAGTTTCTGATTTAACATTAAATTGCATTAATTGATTTTTTATTTTTTCAGCTTCATTAAAAAATTCTTTTTGAAAAACAATTAATGTAGAGGCAGCCTTACCTTTATATCCATTAATAAGAGCATATGGATAAGAAACTAATGTTGCTGTTGAAATAAAAGCGTTTTCCCAACGATGATAATCCCATTGAATAAAATCGTTGTTAAATAAAATGTATGTTGAAGCCCCCTCTTTAGCTAAAAAGCCATTAACATAAAAAAACCAGTCATAAGGTTCTTTAGGATAAGTTGATTTTATCCCATTAATGCTTACTACGAATCCTCCTCCATAAGCTGTTTCAACATCAGCTATCATTTTAAGCGCGTCTAAAGCTGAAGCCCCTAAGGTTACTGTTAACTTTTTTTCAATAAGAATTTCTTTACCAAAATTTTTTGTAACAGCAATATAAACTGAAATTAAGCTTGAGCTTTTAGAAAAATTTTGAGTTGAATAAAAATAGAGTATAATTGAAGCTATTAAAATTAAGGTTATAGTTAAGCATGCAAGTTTCCTTTTCATTTATAAATTTTCACCCTTCTTTTTATTAATGCATAAGTTATAGTTAAAGCGATAAATGTTAAAAGCAATGCTGAAAAAGAAAACTCTGGAATTGGAACTCCAACCCCAATATAAACTATGTCGCTTCGTACATATTGATCATCTGGAGTTAAACCCCATTTTTCAGCATAAATTTGATACACTTTTTTTTCAGTAAAGGTAACAGTTACTTTCCCTTCATTATCAGTAACATAAGAATCATTAACATGAACTGTTGCTCCTGGAAGCGGATGCCATTCACCAGTTAAATCATCTCTATATTTTACTATAATGGTAAGCGATTCACCTACATTAATTTCAAGTTTTAAAGGTTGAATTTCAATTTTTAATGGTTTAACTTTGTCTGTTCCCCAATAAATCAAGATTTCATCTAAAGGATGAATTTTAAAGTTGTTAATTGCAGTATTTCCTAAAACATAGTTTACTCTATAAAGCCATCCATAAACGCCTTCAGCTTTATGTCCATTAATAGAATCTACATAAAAACCTAAATCAGGATACCATTGATCTGAAACAGTATATGTAAAGCCTCCAAGCTTTGAAGCTTCATTTAAAATCGCTAAAACATTATCACCAGGAATAATATATGATTTACCGCTGTTATAGCATGTAATAGTTGTTGAAGAGGGAATTTCAATCCAACCACGCCAAACTGTTCCAGAAACATCTTCAATCCTAATATAAACTTGATTTTTTGTTTTAGTTTGAGTAGTTAAGGATTGAGTTATGGAGCTTGTAGAAATAGATGTTAATATCGTTGTGGTTGTAGATTGAATTATAAAAGATTCTTGAATGGGATAAAATTTTCCTAAAAGAGCTGGAATTGCATATGAAGTCCACCATGCACTTCCACTTTGACCTTGCGCATAACTAAATGAACCATCAGGATTTTGAAGGGTTAAAAGTGCATCCACTGGGCTTTTACCATTTTTTATCCAATCTGAACTTGTTGGATTTACACCTGCAGCTGTAAGAGCCATTATTCCCCAAGCATTTGAAGCAGCATTAACTTCACCCATATAAGTAAATCCTCCATTGGGGTTAAGCTGACTTTTTAAATAGTTTAAAGCATTAAGAATTGATGGAGATTGATTGCTTTCACCAGCAGATATTAAAGCCATTATTGCTGCTGATGTATCATCAACATCGCTTGCACCACCAATATTCCAACTCCATCCACCATCAGAATTTTGATGATTTTTGATAAATGATGCTGCAGATTGAATTTTAAAATCGCTTTTAGAAACGCCAGCAGATCTCAAAGCCATAATAGCCCAAAAATCATCGTTAAGCATTGTTTCATCTCCAAATTGATTATTGCGAAAGGTTGCTTCAAGCAAAGCTACATAATCTATTCCTTCAATGTTTCTAGGGTTTTCATGAGCAGCTGTTAAAGCAAGAATAAATTTTGAAAGATCTGTAGCTTTAGTTTGATCAATTTGATTCCTATTATTAATAATGTAATCAACTATTGAATAGCTGTTTTTTCTAAAGTTATGCGGATCATAACCTGCTGAAGCTATAGCCATAATAGCCCAGCAGCTAATATGGAATCCTCCAATGTTCCCGCTTGAATCCTGCATATTTTTAAGATAATTAAGAGCATTAACTATTTCTGGATCTGAAGGTTTAAATGGAAAAGTTTTACCTGCTAAAGAAGTTGTTGTAGTTTCGCTTAATTGATAAATAACTTTAACATTAACTATCATTCCAGCTTCAATATTCGAGTTTGCAGCAACACCTTTCACATAAAGATTTATGTTTAAATTTATTTTATTTGAATCTTTAGTTGGATCATAAGCAATAGTAACCTTTCTGTTTTCTCCAGGATTAAGAAGAAAATTGTTAATGCTAAAAGAGAATAAAGGTTGATATTGAGCATCGAAATATAAAGTATATTGAGCAGGTGTATCTCCAGTATTAAAAACCCATAAATCCTTTTGAATTATTGAATTTGAAGTTACTATATACTCAAGTTGCGATGGGTTAACACCTATGCCTACACCGAAAACTGTTTTAATGCTAGAAAAAAGCATTATTAAAAATAGTAAGGATATTAAGGATTTCATAAGCCTTCTCATTTTTATTCACCTTAAACAATAAAACAATAGGAAAAAATAAAAAAATAAATTTATTAGGTTTATGCAGGCTCTAACCAAAATGTTATTTTACCAGTGTTTACTCCAATAACTGGTGTTGGATAATTTGTTGGAATTTGAAGCCTGACGTAAATTGTTTTTGTTCCACCATGCCCTTCAATATCTTTTTTACCATAGGAACGCCAATGAACCCATGCTCCTTGAGATTCTTCAGCCAGCTGCAGGCAATCTTGAAATACGGTGCTTTCATAATCTACTACAGTAACTGAAACCTTTGCATTAAGAGAACCTCCATTTGTTAAACGTAAAGCGAATGCTTGACTTGTGTCTCCAGGTCCCAATGTTCCAAAATTGATTGAATTTGGAGATACTTCAATTGAAAGAGCTGGAATCAAAGTTACTTCAAGGTTTGAGCTGTTTTCACCTACGCCTGGACAAACTGTTACTTGAATTTTTTCGCTTCTAACAAAACCTTGCTTTTCAGCATAAACAATATAAGTGCCCTCTTTATAGAGCTTAATAATTGTTTTTCCAGTAGAGTTTGTTAAATAAGTTGTTGCATTAGCATAGACAGTAGCGTTTTCTAAAGGAAGCCAACTTCCAGCATTATCGTCTAAGTATTCTACAGAAACTGTGAAGGGTTCACCTTTCTGAACAATTGTTTTATCTATGGAGATTCTAGTAACTTTATAGCCCCATTCTCCATAATACCATAAAATATGTGTGTGAGGTGGAGGCGGTGTTTCCACCTTATTTAATATAAATTGATCTGCACTGTAAGAGCCTGTAGTATAATAATTAACTCTAAAGAGCCAACCTTTTAATCCTGAAGCTGCTTCATTATTAATGGAAGATACATAGGCTAAACCATAGCTGTAATCAACAATATAGTTGAAGCCGGCTTTTCTTGAAGCTGCATCGAGAGCGCCAAGAACAGTTGGTTCAGCATAGTAATGGGATACCCCATTTTTATCGGTTATGTTTGACCATGCAACGAAAACTTCACCATTCCAAATTGTAGAATATTGCCCTTCTATTCGAACATTCACTTTTACACCTTTAATAACTGGATATGGTTTTCCTAAAAGGGCTGGAATTGCATATGCAGTTGTCAAAACGTTTGGGGAACCGCTCCAATCCTTAAAGGAACCATCTGAATTTCGATATGTTAAAAGATGAGTTACAGGATTATTTCCATTAACTGTCCAATATGAACTTGTTGGATCTTGCCCTGCAGCTACTATTGCTTGAATAGCCCATGAATCTGTTTCAGCACTATATCCCCAGCCTGAATTAAAACCTCCAGTGGAATCTTGAGTTGATTTAATATAGTTAAGAGCCTTAACTATGGATTCGGATTGAGGTGATTCACCAGCAGATATTAAAGCCATTATTGCTGCTGATGTATCATCAACATCAGGTCCATAAGTAGCATTAACATCAAAGCTCCATCCGCCTGAAGCAGTTTGATGATTCTTAATAAATGTTATAGAGTTTTGAATTTTAGGATCATCTTTATAAATGCCGGCGGATATTAAAGCCATTACCGCCCAAAAATCATCATTTAAAAGTGTTGGGTCGCCAAATTGAGTTCCATCATAAAATGATTCAAGTTTAGCGATCAAGTCAACACCATTTATGTTTCTTGGATCTTCTCCAGCTGCCACCATAGATAGTATAAACCTGCTGTAATCAGTACATTTTGATAACGCGTTTATATTATTTTTAAGGTATTGAACTATGGAAACTTCATTTTTAACCCATTTATTAGGATCGTCTCCTGAAGCGGCTATTGCCATAACAACCCAAGAGGAAATTGCAAAGGAACCTATTGAACCATCTGAATTTTGTTGATTTCGCAACCAATTTAAGGAAAGTTGAATATCTGCTTTAGTATATGGATAGGCTTGCGCAACTTTTGTAAAGTAAATTGAAGTATTGAATAACAAGCTAAATAATAGAATGGTTGTTAAAAAAAGATGTTTTTTCAATTGTTTCCCCTCCATTTTAGAAAATCCTATATTCATAGGTAGGAAAATTTTCCTATAAATATAGGAAAAAAATCCTATGCATATTAATAAAGTTTTTTATACAATCAATTTTAGTTAAAGGTTTAAAAAAATAGAGCTTATTGGATTAAACGCTTTTGCATTAAATTTTTATATGATATTGTTGCTTAAAAATAAAATAACTATTAAGATGCATGTTAAGCATTATTTATTAAAAATAAATTTTTTATTTTTTTATGAATGATTGGAGAAAGCTTATTTATGAACGATCAAAAATTTATTAAGGAAATGCTAGCATTGCTATGGATTAAAAAGTATGGTGTTTTAGGCCGATATAGATTAAGAAAATTGCTTAATTTAACAGAGGGGGTAACTCGAGGGCTTCTTAAAAAACTTTCAAATGAAAATTTGGTGAAGGCTGAAGGGCGAAAAGGATTTTCGCTTACTCAAAAGGGACAGCAAAACCTTAAGAAAAAATTAAGGGAGCTTCATATAGAGGAAATTAAAGAAATTGATGTGGGTGCATTAAAAACTTCAGGTGAAAGCGTAGTAATTCATTTAAGAAATCTTGAGCATAATGTATATAGTGGATTAGAGCAAAGAGATGCTGCTGTGAAAGCAGGTGCTGATGGAGCTACAACCTTAATTTTTAAAAATGGGGTTTTATCTATTCCTTTTAGTTCTGAAAAAATTAAGCTTCAAAATGAATTAATACAAATGTTTAAGAAAGAATTTAAATTAAGAAATGGTGATGTTCTTATAATTGGTTTCAGCAAAGATAAATCTAAAGCGCTTGAAGGTGCTTTAGCAGCATCTCTTTATACATTAAAAAATGCTCAACCAAAAATTGATTTTTAAAAAGCAAAAGCTTTTAAAGTTTGATAATTTTCAGCGAGTTAATCGAAGTAGCTTAAGTATTTGTTTATCTAAAGGAGGATGCTTTCTTTTTTTACTTCTTTTAAAATATGGATGTTCACCTATATATTTATGGGCTTTTAAAGCTAATTCATCAGCTTCTCCAGCAATATAGTTTTTCCAATTTTCAAAATGCTTAAATTGATTTAAATTTGCATCTTCATATGGATTAAAACTTTCTAGTTTATTTGGGTTTAAACAAACTGAAACTTTATCTACTTTTCTATGAATTGATAAAGGTGCAACGAAAAGCCTTTGAATATCAATTTCATTATCAACCCTTAAAGATTCAGCTTTAAACTTTAAAGTTATTTCAGCTATTTTTTCAGCAAGCTTTTCTTTAATATATTCTACTATGCTCCAAGCTAAACTTAAAGGATTGTATTTGCTTCGAAGCTCCTCAGAAATGGCATATGGATGAATATGAATGTGGGCTCCTCTACCGCTAAACTTAATAAAAAAAGATTTTTTCACTCCATTGGATTCAAGTAAAGAAATTAACTCTAAAATTGTTTGTAGCGTAGCATTCCATTTATCTATTGTATTATCAATGTCCCAAGTAGGCATGCAAGCTTTTAAGTTTGACTCATTGATTACATCTTCATTTTTGTTCAATTGCTTATAGATGTTTGCTGTAGCATAAATAGTTCTTGGCTTTAACTTGGAAAAGCTTAAAATTAAATTTTTAACATCTAATGGTTGAGTGATTTGAAGAGGTTTACCAGATTTAAAATATCTAACTAAAATTTGTTTATTATCTTTTTTGCTTATAGCTTCACAATGTAATCCAACCCATTTTTCTTTACAAAAAAAGGCTATTTCAGATTGAACTAAAGGATTGCTATAATGCATTAAAATATTTTTAAATTCCATTTTCAAATTTACATTTTAAATTTAAAATTTTAAGGCATTTCCATTTCTTTTTCAATTTTTGATTTCATAATTTTATCTATTACAGGTTTAGGCAATGCAAAATCTTCTTTTCTTTCTTTTGCTTCTCCAAGAACCGTAAAACCTTTTCCTTTGATAATTGCTATTTCATGCATTGTTAAACTATGATTGGTTTGCCTCATTTTTTCAATAAGAACATAACGTTTTAACACACCATTTCGAACAATTCTTCTAAACCTTATTATACCATCAGCTATATGCTCTAATCCAAAACCGAAAGCATCAGAAGTTGTTATAGCATATTGCGAAGTTGCAAGAATTGTAAAATCCCATTTAGATAAAACTTTTTTCACTAAATAAGAGTATCTTCTAGCCATAGCTGGTTTATCAAGCCAAAAAGCTGAAAGACTATCAATAACTAATCTTGAACGTCCATAACCTAAAGTTTTTTTAGCTTCAATCACTTTATTAACAAGCTCCTCTATTTCAAGGCTTTTAAGAGACCAAGGATCATCTAAACTCATTAATGCATCTATTATCAAAAGCTTTTTAGCTTCAATAGCCTTTAAAAAATCTATTCCAAACTGTGCAGCTTGCTTAACTATTGAATCTCTAGATTCCTCTGTTGTAACATAAACGCATCGATCTCCCTCTTTAACTCCTTGAGCTGTAAAATGAATTGAAAAAATGGTTTTTCCAGTTCCAGGTTCTCCAGCAACAGCTATTAAAAATCCTTTTGGAATACCTCCTTCAATAAGCTTATCAAATTCTATTATGCCTGTGGATAAACGCTCTATACCGCTCAAAAATCTTCCCTAAAATAAAATTTTTGTTAAAAGGAAAACTTTAAATTTTCTATTTATTTATAGCTAACCTTTAACTAATTTAAATCGATATTAAAAAATTTGCTGCTACCCATATTTTTTAAAAATGCTTTTTTATTCTATTTATTTCTATCTTAGATAGTGAAGCATTTTAATTAATTTGTTTAAAATTCAAAAAGGAAACCAAAAAATCAAAGGTTTATGCGTAAAGCTTTTGGAAAAATCAAAGAAAATCAAAATTTTGGAATGGCAGCCATTTTCAACCCCCCTCCCTCCAGACTATAAAGAAAAAAATACCGTATACTTAATAATAGTTTAAGCTTTTAAAGCTAGAGCTTTGGTGGTTTTGTAAGATCCTTTGTAGCCTTTAAAACCCATATTCCCTCTTTTTCAGCTTCTTTTAAAGCGATTTCAGTTGCTAATGAAGTATATAAAACAAGTATTTTCTTTGGTCTTAATAACTCAGGTTTTTCCTTAACAAGTTTATCAACAATTTTAATCAATTTTTTAATTTCTTTCAATCCTAATCTTACAGTTGCTTCTCCAATCACACATATATCTTTGTTAGCTCCATAAATGTTAAGTTCAAAATCTGGAAGCTCCAGCTTTTCAAGCTTTATATCAAACCCCATTTTACTTAACCTTTCTTCAATCACCTCTCTTGCTTCATCCTCAATATCAAGCGTAAGCTTCTCTAAGGTTTTTTCAATTCTATTCATTCTTTCATTGAACATCTTAAACATTTTATTAAAATCCTCTCTAAGCCTTGCTTGCTCCTCTCTAAGCCTTATTTGTTCCTCTCTAAGCTTGATTTGCTCCTCACTTAAGCTATCAAGCCTTTTTAGCACCTCTAATAAACCTAAATAACCTGCTACAGCATATCTAAATTCTAAATCCTTTTCTAAAAGCTCTAAAAATTCCTTTTTTAATTCTGCCACAAAAACCCCTCTACAAAACGTAAAGAATCAATACTCATTCCATCTTATTTTAATACCTTTTCTCTTTTATTAATTTTAACTCTAAAATTAAAAATTGCTAATTAATAGTTGAAGCATTATTTGATTATTCTCTTTCAATTTCTCCAACCACTCAAACCATTGGTATTGGGGATGAAGTATCCTATACTATAACGGCTAACCTTCTAAGCGGTGCAGCTCAACCAGTATCTTTAACTCTTTCAGGTTTACCAAGCGATGTATCCTATTCGTTTACGCCTGCTTCTGGCATTCCACCATTTGTTTCAACCCTTAAGATTGATGCTAAAGCAGCTTCTTCTCCTGGAACCTATACTTTAAAAGTGAGTGGAACCGGAGGCGGGCTTACAAGAAGCGTTACAGCAACACTTACAATTAGAGAAAAAGATTTTAAAATAGTTTCATCATTAGAAACTATTACAGTAGAGCAGGGAGACAACGCAAGCATTCAAGTTAATGTAGAGAAAATTGGCGATTTTAATGCGCCAGTAAGCTTAACAATATCAGGTGTGCCTAGCGATGTTGAAGCTAAATTCACGGTTGCCTCAGGAGTTCCATCCTTCAGTTCAACATTAAACTTAAATATTCCTCTTTCAACACCTGAAGGTGCTTACACTTTAACTATTGAAGGTGCAAGCGGAGAAAGAATACATTCTGTTAAGGTTACATTAAACGTAAAGAAGAAGCCATTTACGCTTACGATAACACCTGAAGTTGAAGGTGCAAAAGTTAAAGTTTCAGGAATTTTAACGCCGCCAATTCAACCAGCTAAAATAACTCTTCAATATCATTCCCATACGGAAGAAGGTGAAGAAGGCGAAACCATTATTCATGAAGTAAATGTTAATTCTGATGGAAGCTTTAGCGATGAATTTTACCCAAAAACTTTAGGAGAATGGTATGTAAAAGCAATCTTTAAAGATAATAAAGGTAATATAGTTGCAGCTAGCGATATTAAATATTTTACAATCGAAAAAACCTTTATCAATGAGTTAACGCTTCTTGCAATAAATAAACCTTTACTCTTAATTTTACCATTAATAGCTGTTATTGCAGCAGCAATTGTTGGAATTAAAATTATAAAGAAAAAAAAGCATTAAACCAACTCCCTCAAAAACTCAAATCTATTGTCAAAAATGCGGAGCACCTTTAAACATTGAAGATGAATTCTGCCCATATTGCGGAACACGCCAAAATAAATAAATTTCAAAAAAATGGTTTGAATCAGCAAATTAATTACGTTACTTACTAAAAACTTAAAAGCATTAAAGATTTTAAATCTCTAAGCAAAAATTAAGGATTTTAGTTTTACTTTAAAAGTAAAATTTTTAATGCAATAAAAAATAAAAGAAGTGTGGAAGCTTTTTAGTTTGCATTAAAACAGGGAATTCGTTTAGCAAATAAAAGAAATGCTCGATTAAAGTTTAATATTGACTTTTTTAGTTTGCATTATTGCAATTAAACCATGAAGTACTTTTGCTACAGTTTTACCTGCTATTTCTTTTTTAAATCTTATCTTTTATAGGTTAAAGTGATCCACTTAACATGCCATATAACACTCCAAAGATTACGCTTCCAGCCCATGCTATAATCATATATGTTAAAACAACTTTCCATTTGGCTATTCTTGAAACAGCTAAAGCATTTGCTATATCATATGGTTGACCCATAAGCCAGCTGAGTAAAGCACCTTTTGACATGCCTAGATTCCACATCGCCTTGCCTAAAACAACTTCAACAAGCGTTGGAGTATAAAGTGGACCACCGATAATTGAAGCTAATAATACTCCATTTATACCTGTCAAATATGTTTCAACAATGTTTTCTGGTAGAAACGCTTCAACATAACTAACTGCGATCAATCCAAGTATGAAGAATGGAAGAATTTGTTTTGCTAAATATCCTGCAAATTTTAATGCTGCCCATAACCTTTCATCCAGTGGAGGTTTAGCAATTTCTATTTTAGCAGGGGATGAAGCCATATTGACTGTTTGATGTTCTTTTTCAATGGTTTTACCCCATGGTGTTTTAGAAATTATTATGCCTGCAATTAAGGCGGTTGTTGCAGATGCAATAATGCGAGCCTCCGCAACTTCCCAAGAAATCATTTCACCGGTAAGCAGAATTGTTAAAATGTTTGATGCTGGAGCCATTAAAAGGAATGTTATGGCTGGGCCTATACCTGCGCCAGCATATAAGATTCCACCAAACAATGGAACCATAGTGCAAGAACAAACAGTTAAGAATGGAGCCATTCCAAGGGCTAAAGCATAACCAACTGCTCTGCGGCTTCCCATATATCTTGTTATAGCCTCTTTTGGAATAAACTCATAAATTAAACCTGCAACTGTAAATGCAAATAGCAAGCATATTGTTCCATGGCTGAAGTAGTCGATAAGATAAATTATGGGAATCTCCCATATTGGAAATGATCGTAAATCAATAGGCTTTAATTGCGGCGCTAGCGAATAAGCTATTATGCGACTGTAGATTAATAATCCTATAACAACTATTACAAAGGTTAGGATTATGCCTGCTCGAATAGCTCTTTTAATTTTTTCCTTCATAAGTTTCTCCGCCTTATACTTATTTTGCTGCTTCTACAATCAGTTTTTCAATTTCATCTGGGTTTGGAATTCTCCCCATAATTTTGACTGTATTGTTTATGGCGATGGCTGGTGAAACTAAAACGCCATATTTTTGAATAGTTCCTTTGACATTTATGTTAATTTTTTCAATATTCACTATTATACCTGCCTGCTTAAGTTTTTCAGCAGCTTTTTCCACAGCTTTTTTAGCTGCTTGACAACGCATACATGGCGGTTCGGTTCCTATAACTTCAACTCTTACCTCTTTCATCGCATTTTCACCTTGATAAACTGTAAATATAACAATATTTAAATATTTAAATATTGTTATATTTTTATCATGAATCCAACAATGAAAAACCTAAAGTTTAAGGCTAAAGTGTTTAAAGCTCTTTCTGATCCAATAAGGCTTAAAATTTTAGAATGTCTACGCAACGGTGAAAAATGCGTCTGCGAAATCATTCCCTATGTGAAGGCACCTCAACCACTAGTTTCCAGACACTTAGCAATATTGAAGCAACACGGCCTTATAAAGAATAGAAAAGACAAAAACAAAAGGTTATATTCTATTGCAAATCCAGCAATTTTTAAAGTGATTGATGCTGTAAACGCTGAGTTTATGAATACTCTTGTTAAGCATGTTGTTGAACAAATAGTTTAAAGGAGGCTTATAAAAATGGTTGTGAAAATTGAAACTTTCACAACTGAACCACCATGTGCAGGCTGCCTAAAACTCTTAGAATATGCAGATTTGATTAAAGCGAAGTACGGCGACAAAGTTGAAGTAATAAAGCATATTGGACCGTGCGAAGAATTCAGCAAATACGGTTTAACAGTAGTTCCAGCTATTAGTCTTTAATGAAGGTAAAATAAAGATTATTGGTGTATGCCCAAGCCTTCAAACCATTGAAGCTGCATTAAAAGAGATGGGGGTGTAAAAATGCCTGTAAAAGTTGAAATATTCACTTCAGAACCACCATGCTCTGGTGGAAGACTACTCCTTAAACTTGTAGAGAAGATTAAGGAAGAGTATAAAGACAAAATTGAAATTTACCGGGGAATAAACCCAAAGTTAAATGAATATGGTATAAATGCAAGCCCTGCCGTAGTTATCGACAGGGACATTCGCATTATAGGCGTATGCCCAAGCGAAGAAACCTTTAAAGAAGCATTAAGAGAAGCTGGTGTGTAAAAATGCAAAATGGAGAAGGACAAGAGGGAATGCCAATCCACGAGAACATATTGTTTTCATGCTTTGGAAAATTATTAAATACTAGATTAACAAGCGCGCTAGCATGCTTAGAAGCGGTTAAGGAATTGGGTTTAGAAAAAGTTGCTATTGGATGCTTACCTTTAATACCGCTTGGCGTAAAACCCGTTCTAGGAAAATCGAAAACTGCAAAAAATAATAACAATAGACGATTATGGAGAAATAATCATGAATGAATCAAAAGAGGCTGTCAATCAACCTAAAATTCTTCCCCTATGCTATAAGGTTGCTGAGCATGAAAATGTTATTTGGGTTTGTGATGGAGCGGCAAACGTTGGACAGGTTGGGCAGGCAGTAGGCGTTTTGCTTACAAACTTGGATAAGGGACGCATGTGTTGCATAGTAGCCGTTGCAGCGGGCTCTAAGCCTCATCTGGACATAGCTGAAAGAGCAAAGAAGAACATTGTTATAAACGGTTGCGCAAACAGGTGTGCCTCTAAAGTTTTAGAGAAGGCTGGAAAGAAAATACACTACGAAATAGACATATCGAAATACTTGCAGAAAGTTCCAACGCTCGACATATATCAAGCAGACGTAAAGGAAATAGCAGAAATAGTTATAAAAGAAGCAAAGCTTTAGAAATGGACAAACAGCAACAACGCGCACATTTTGGTAATGTGGAGAAAGATTGGAAATAGAGGTTTAGCCAAGAGAGCTGCAGCTAAAGTTACCTCATTTATACAATTGAATTACTCCTACCTTGTTTTCGCTATGGTTATCCTTGGCGTAGCTGAAAAAAGAAAGGTAAAAGTTATGGAGAATGAAAAAAGCGCATTCGCAATAATTTATCCTAATATTCTATGAATAGTTTAAATAAGGAGGAGTAAGGTTGAGTGAAGATTTTGCCGAATTCTTTTTTGCAGATATTTTTATTAAAAAGATTGAGATTAAAGAGATTTCACCATGCACTGCTGATCCCAAAAGAATTAAGTTTTTAGCTCAAGCTGACAAACCCTTAGAAGATGTTTTACCAATTCTTTATTTAGCTATTCCAAATGCGAAATATTCTGAAAAGCTTGGCGCCTTAAACTATACACATCAACAGCATTTAATAACAATTTTTGCTAATGGAAGAATCGGTATGACTTATGTTAAGGATAGAAATGAAGCTGAACAGCTTATAGAAGAAGCGAAAAAACTGATAAACCGCGCATTAATATATTTAAAAACCAATGGAAAACCTAGCCCAGAAATGATTCAAGCCAAAAAAGAGTTAACCCCAATCAAAATTTACGAGCTATTACCAAAAACAAACTGTAAAATATGCGGGGAACAAAGCTGCTTCGCCTTTGCAGCAAAACTCTTAAATGGCGAAAAAACATTAAAAGATTGCCCATCACTTAATTCCAGCGAATACTCTATGAATAAACTTCAAATAGAAAAAATGATGAATCCCATAAAATTAATGTAAAAAGCCTTTAAACATAAATAATTTTTAATTTCATTAAATAGCTTTTAGGGATCAACAAATTTTTAAATTTAAAATTAATAAAGCTAACGCAACATATAAATTCTCGGATTTTATTCCAAAAAAGTTGAACCTAACATAAATTATCTCCAAGAAATCCAAAGAAAGATGAAAAAAGGCTCAAGAACTAAACGCATAAAATTAATACAAAAAAATATATATTTAAGTTTAAAATTTTAAATTTAAAGCTGATTAAAGAGGTTTTTAAGCTTGGTTGAGAGGGTTAAATCTGGAATAAATGGTTTGGATGATGCTATCGAGGGTGGTTTTCCTAGGGGTAGTTTGATTGTTTTGGCTGGTGAACCTGGCACGGGGAAAACTGTTTTTTCTATGCAGTTTTTGGTTAAGGGTGTTGAATTAAATGAGTCTGGCGTATATGTGAGTTTTGCTGAAGCGAAAAATACGCTTATAAATAATTTTTCTAGGCATTTAAATGTTGATTTGGCTAAGCTTGAAGTTGAAGGTAAAATTAAAATTTTAGATTTTACAGCTATAAAGGAAGAGGCTTTACCTATTATTTTAGAATCTATTTTGGCTGAGGTTAAAGCTTTAAATGCGAAAAGACTTGTTATAGATAGTTTTTCGGCATTGGCTCAAGCATTTAAAGAACCTATAGACGTTAGAATAATTGTCCAAACAATTTTAAGCAGAATAGTTAGGGAGATGGATTGCACAACTATTATGGTTGAGGAGGTTCCTATAGGTCGAGCTGAGATAGGTTTAGGTATGGAGGAGTTTGTGGCTGATGGTGTTTTAAGGCTTAGAGCAGGCGAATTGGATAAGCGTTTATTCAGGGATTTAGAAATAGTTAAGCTTAGGGGAACTAGGCTAAGTGAACGTAAATTAGCTTTTACACTTGAAGGGGGCTTTAAGGCTTTTACACCTTTTAAGCTTAAGCCTATTGAAAAGCCTAGTCGATTCCAGCCGATACCTGATCCACCAGGCAAATATTCAACAGGCATAAAAGATTTAGATAGTATACTTGAAGGGGGCTTACTTAAAGGATCTACAATGCTGTTGGAGTTAGATAATAAAGTCTCTATGGCTGAATATCACCTTATAATTGTCCCTATAATATTGAATTTTATGATGAAGGGCCGCGCTGTATTGCTTATACCTACTATAGGAGTGGACGCTGAAGTAGCTAGGGGAATCGGTTTAAGATACGGATTAACAAATGAAGAAATAAACCGTTTCTTAAGGGTATGTGAAGCTCATCCCATAAGCGGAGCAAGCGATAAACCCTATATTGTAGTTTTCGATGTTAAGGATCCATGGAAAGACTACTCTAAATACTTGGAGATAGAGAAGGAATTAATGCAAATGACGGGTCAACCTGTAATGCATGTTGCTGGCGCCGATTCTTTAGCAAGTTATTATGATGAATCTATCTGTAAGAATCTTCTTGGTCAAGATGCTATATGGATTCGGAAGCAAGGATCCCTCGGCATCCTTATATTAAAGCCAGGATACACAAAACTGAAGACAAGCCTTTCCTCCATAGCTTCAGTCCACTTAAGGCTTCTGAGAGAGCATGGTTGTTTATTGCTTTATGGTGTTAAGCCTAGGACTGGTTTATATGGGGTTGAAATGGATGTTTCTAGGGGTTATCCTTTACCTAAGCTTACACCTATAATATGATTGAG
>Ga0080004_1114569_pt1 | contig 77569 bp, 70 predicted proteins | sample WasSprMetagenome_FD_69207 | JGI IMG/M metagenome (GOLD analysis project Ga0080004, IMG submission 69207) | Sulfidic aquatic microbial communities from Washburn Spring, Yellowstone National Park, USA - WS (SPADES assembly) (version 2) | ecosystem: Environmental > Aquatic > Thermal springs > Hot...
GGCTGCGAGTGACACCAGAGGTGTATGTAGCGATCTGCGGTTTCTTGGCTACCCTGATAGCCTGCTCCGGCTACGGGAAGGGTATAGGTTATACTGGAACGACGATCCAAATAGTATCCTACGAGCTGTTGCCAAACTCATTGGTAAAACACCTGAGAAATATCCCGACCGCGTTCGGAAGGAAAACCCCCTGGAAGGACCTGAAGACCCGGACAGGAGCAATTCTTCAGGCTCGGACGAGCCACCGGGGGGAGAGGCTGGCAAGAAGCCTTCTGGGAGAAGCGTAAGGACTAACGAGAGGTGGATGAGCCGCACTGACCCGGATGCTTCCCTCGTCGCCCGGGAGTGTTTATCAAAGCCGCTTTTGGTTCACAAAGTACACATTGCAGTGGACGTAGGAATGGCGCGGATTTTTACTGCCGTAGAGATCACGCCTGGAGAAGTGGCAGAATATCAAGTTCTGCTTACTCTCTTGGGCAAGCACATCTTCAGCACCATTCCCGTCCAGAAGAAGCAGTAGCTGACCTATCGGTAGCTCATCCGCCCCAGCCGGAGGAGGGAAGTCAGATATTGGCCTGTTGCGAAAAAGTCGATAGAAGCACTTCAATGCTCTAGTTGCTTTTTAAGGGTTTCTATCTCATCCAAGCTAAGCCCTGTGGCTTTGGCAATGGTGTCAGGGTCGACGTTAAGAAGAAGCAAGTTTTTAGCTACTTCAAGTTTACCCTTTTCCAGTCCTTTTAACCAAGCCTCCCGCTGCATTTCTTCTAGCACTAATTCCAGGTTGCTTATCATCTTTTCCACCTCCCAGGGATAACTTACCGCTAGGATATCCTCAAGTTTCATCTGAGCGTCCACGGGTAGCTTGGGTCTTATAATGTTCAATAGCCACGCCTTTAGATAACGAAATTCATCGGGAGTGAGAGTTTTTATTACCCCGGCCAGTTTACGAAGGCGCTTCACAAGTTCTTGAGGTTAACTATCAGACTATGCCTTAGAAGCTATTTAAATCAAAAGGCCTTGAAAGATAATACACCCTAGCCTTGGTTTGGGTTCCGGGAGGGCCGTAGTAAAAATATACAAGGGTAGGCTGTTTTTCTAGGGGCCTTTCCGGATGGCAGGGGAAGAGCTCCAGATATCCGTGACGGCGTAAGGTAGTCGGGTCTAAACTTAAAAGTTCTGGGAGGTGCTTACGCCGGAAGGCCTGGTCACTTAATCGGTCCATCCAAAGGGACCTTTCTTTTTCTGTCAAGGGTGAAGGCGGAGCCCAAGAAGGCCAGCGCCGGCTACGATCGTGCAAGCATAGATCGAATTTAAGCAGGTGATAAAAGAGGTTTAAATCTATCTTGGTCCGGAAAGTAGCTGCAAACCGGGCTAGATTATTGTATAGGTCTTGCCGGCTAGGGGCGCGGCGGTGAAAGCCCTTTTCTTCCCACCAGGAGGCCAAGGTTTCAAAAAGGTTAAAGGGGGTGGGAAAGGCTTGTTCGAGAAAACAAAGGGCATGGTCAGCTATATGGGAGTTCCAGTATCTTTCCAGGAGTTCAGCTATACGGTGTAGGCGCAGAAGCTCAGCATAGGACATATCGCGGCTAGCTAGGACCTCGTAGGGAGGATCCTCCAGAAACACGTAGCCATATCTAAAAGCCTCCTGACGTAAAGGGGTTCCTTTGAGGAGCTTAAGAAACCCTAGCTGGATTTCATGGGGTCGCAAAGTGTAAACAGCATCGAAGCTTTGGGCGAAGGAGGAGTAAGTTTCTCCTGGAAGCCCAGCGATGAGATCCAAGTGCAAGCGGATGTTACCCATAGAACGGAGCTTTTTTATGTTTCTAGCCAACTTTTTCCAGTTCTGGCGGCGCTGGCAGCGAAGGTTGACTTCCTCATTAATGGTCTGGACTCCGATTTCAAATTGGAAAAGGTCCGGGGGAATATCCTTAAGAAAGTTTAGCATTTCTTCATCTAGTAAGTCCCCTACTATTTCAAAGTAAAACTTGGGTTTAGGGTTTAACGATATCAGGGGTTCGGTGATTAGAAACTCCCAGATAGATAGAGCTCTTTCCTTATGGGCATTGAAGGTACGGTCCACGAATTTGATCTCCCGTACCCCGGCTTTAAGGAGGCGACGGATATCCTCCTTTACCCGTTCTAGGGAGAAATAACGTACCCCAGAGGTGGTAGAAGATAGGCAAAAGCCGCACCCAAAGGGACAACCCCGCGATGTTTCGTAGTATACAGTGCGCTCCTTGAGGCTTACCAAAGTGTCTTCAGGGTAGGGGTCGGGAAGGGAATCCAGATCTTCCACCACCGGTGCCCACCCGTTAGAAAATATATCCGCTCCTTTCCGGTAAACGAGACCAGGTAAGGAAGTTAAAAGGGAGGGGGAGAGGCGCTGAGTTAGGTCTGTAACAGGGTGCCGAGGCGGCGCTTCTTCCAGTAGAGCAGAAAGAAACTGGGCCCAGGCGAGTTCCCCTTCCCCACGGATAATGAGGTCTACCTGGGGATTAGCTTTAAGGAGAGCTTCACTTTCAAAGGATACCTCCGGCCCTCCAAATACGATAAGTAGTTCGGGACGCACTTTTTTTAGTATACCAGCTACTTCTAGACTAGGTTTAATATTCCATATATAACAAGAGAAAGCCACTATCTCTGGATGGTGGCGATATATTTCTGCAGCTATGCTGGCTGGGAGATCATTGATAGTGAATTCTAGCACTTCTTGCTCTATAGGGAAGGAGCGCCCTACGGCCCACAGGTAACGCAGGGCCAGGGAAGAATGAATATATTTGGCGTTGAGGGTAGTAAGGATGACGCGCATAAGAACAACCTCTTTCGGTTTTCCCTGAAGAGGACTATCCTTTAAGTTTAAAAGGTTTCTAAAGGACCGGGCGATTTGGCAGGCCGGTTTCTGAATAATGTTTTTTAAGGGGTGATTTCCACTACCTCCAGGTTGTCCAAACAATCCTTTATAAGGCCTTCCACATTAAGCTTTTCTTCAGCCTTTTCCACCTTGTCTAGGCGGGGCTTGGTGGCCGGATGTCGGGGTACAAAGAGGGTGCAGCAGTCTTCGTAAGGCTGAATGGAAATATCATAAGTTCCTATTTTACGAGCAAGGTGCATGATCTCGGTTTTGTCCCAGGAGATAAGGGGGCGGAGCACGGGAAGACCTACGACTTTATTAATCACCGCTATGCTTTCTAGGGTTTGGCTGGCTACTTGTCCCAGGCTTTCACCAGTAAGGAGGGCTAAAGCCTTTTCCCACTCGGCTACTTTCTCCGCTATACGGAACATCATCCGGCGCATGATGGTTATATACAGTTCTTCGGGGCAATTTGCGCGGATAGCTTTTTGGATAGCTGTAAAAGGAGCTATGATTAACCGTAAGCTTCCTCCGTAGCGGGCCAGCACCCGGCACAGGTCGATGACTTTTTCTTTAGAGCGTTCACTGGTGAAGGGGAAGCTGTAAAAATGAAGGCCCGAAATTTTAAGCCCCCTTTTCAGGCCCAGCCACCCAGCCACCGGGCTATCCAGACCTCCGGAGATAAGTAAGATACCCCGGCCGGTGATGCCCACAGGTAGTCCCCCCGGACCCGGGATAACCTGGGAGTACAGGTAAGCTGCTTCATCCCGTATTTCTATATGGATCACCCGGTCCGGATTATGGACGTCTACGGGCTGGCCCGTGCTCGCTAGGAGGTAACCGCCCACCAAGCGATTTACCTCTGGAGACTGGTAAGGGAAGCGTTTATTAGGCCGCTTGGTTTCCACTTTGAAAGTCTGGCCAGGGGTATTTTTAAGAAGATAAAGGGCTTTTTCCCGAAAAGCTTCAATGTTAAGGGGCGTTTCTATCACAGGGCTTAAAGAAACTATTCCGAAGACACGTTTAAGCCTGTTTATCACCTCTTCGGCATCCCCGCTAAACTTTACAAAGATGCGCCCAAAGGTGTGTTCAAGCTCCCAGGAGGGGAGATCGGATAAGGCTTCCCGGATGTTATTAAGGAGGCACTTTTCAAAATCCCCGCGATTCTTGCCTTTAAGGCTTATCTCACCATAGCGGACTAGCACCGCGGTATACACCCTCGGCGTACCCCTTTCCTATTTTTTCCTTGTGTTTTTAAATTCTTTTAGCTAAAGCTAGGGGATGGCAGCGCGAAACCGCTTCTTTTATAGCCTACGCAGCTCTTCTACACATTCCTTGATAGAGCGTATGGCTTCATCTATCTCTTCTTCCGTGGTGAGCCTAGATAGACTTATACGTATAGCTCCTTCCATGTGGCTTAAGGGCAAACCTAAAGCTTTGAGCACATGGCTTGCTTCCTGCCTGCGGGAGTGGCAGGCTGACCCCGTAGACACATAAATGCCTCTTTCTTCCAGCATATGGACCAAAATTTCCGCTTTAACGCCCGGGAAGGAGATATTAAGGATGTGGGGAGCTCCAGCTTGGGGCTCTGGCCCGTTTAAATGTGCTCCCGGGATACCTTCCACCAACCCTTCAGCCAGCCGTATTTTTAGCTGGTGCATTTTCTGTACGCTTTCAGGTAAAGCCTCCCTGGCCAGGGCCGCGGCCATGCCAAAGCCTGCTATGCCCGGCACGTTCTCGGTTCCTGCCCTTAAACCCCTTTCCTGGTCCCCCCCTACAAGGAAGGGTTCGATGCGTATGCCCTGGCGTAAGTATAAGGCTCCCACCCCTTTAGGACCGTGGATTTTGTGGGCGCTTAAAGAAACAGCGGCCAAATTTAGCTTTTTAAGGGGGAGGGGGATCTTACCGTATCCCTGAATGTGATCTACATGAAACAGAGCAGGGCTGCGGGAAGCTATTAAATTGGCTATTTCCTCCAGGGGCTGAAGGCTGCCTAACTCGTTGTTTACGCTCATTACGCTTACTAGAATTGTATCTTCCTGCAAAGCCCGCTCTAAAGCTTCCAAGCGGACAATTCCCTGCTTATCTACAGGTAGGTAGGTTACACTGAAACCTTCCCCTTCCAGCCGCCGGCAGGCCTCAAGCACAGAGGCATGCTCTATAGCGGTGGTAATGATGTGCCGCCCACGGCGTTTTAAAGCGTGGGCTAGTCCCCTTAAAGCCCAATTGTTAGCTTCTGTACCGCCGGAAGTAAAATAAATTTCCTCCGGCTGGGCCCCTAGAAGCCTTGCTACTTCTTCCCGCGCACGCCGTAGTATCCGTTCTGCGTCTACCCCCATACCATGGAGGGAAGAGGGGTTACCATAGCTTATTACCATGGCTTCCCAGACGGCTTCGGCTACTTCCGGAAGGACCATAGTGGTGGCGCTGTTGTCGAGATATATTACCTTTCTCATGGTAGCTCTCCTGAAGCTAAATTTTAAATCCGATTTCTTTCATTGTTAGTATACTATTTTTTTCATCTTGTAACCACTTAGCCCCTTCCTGAATTATACCTACTTTTTGCAAGGCGGACCTGCTTGGACTTGAAAGCGAGCGAGCAAGGGGAAGTAGCCAACTGGACGGGGGACGCATATCCATAAAGTAAAATTTATTTGGCTGGTGGGAGTGTTTTCTATGTACCAGATAGAGAAAGCATTCGACCGTTACCGCCAGGAATTGCTGGAGTTACCCGGGGTGGTTGGAGTAGGTATAGGGAACAAACTGGTGCGCGGGGAGGATACCCGACGTCCGGCCCTGGTGGTGCTGGTCAAGGAGAAGCTCCCCCTTTCTTCCCTTAAAAGGGGGGAGAGGATACCTAAAGTGCTGGGGAAGGCGGAGACGGATGTGCTAGAAGTAGGAGAACTTCGTCTTTTAGGGAGGACCGATTACCAGCGGCCAGCCCAGCCAGGCTTAAGCATCGGACATTACCGGATTACCGCCGGAACTTTTGGAGCAGTAGTAAAGGATCGGAAAACTAAGGAGCCCTTAATTTTATCTAACAATCATGTCCTGGCCAATATCACCAACGGGCAGGACGGCCGGGCAGCTATAGGAGACCCTATACTCCAGCCAGGCCCTTATGATGGGGGAAACAAGGAGAATCACATAATAGGATATCTTGAGCGCTTTATCCCCCTTTACCCGGAGGTGGAGGAGGTAACCTGCAACAAAGCTTTGCGCCTGGAGCGGGTATTGAACGCCTTTCTTCAGCTATGGAGAACAGATTATCGTCTGGCATTCCAAAAATTAACAGCCAAGCCTAACAGGGTGGATGCCGCGGTAGCCCGCCCCGTAAAAGAGCAGGCCGTTATTCCGGAAATTTTAGAACTAGGTTATGTCCGGGGAGTGAGGGAACCTCAAGTAGGGATGGAAGTGGTAAAGAGCGGCCGTTCCAGCGGTGTTACCCGGTCCAAGATCCAGGTGATCCAGGCTACCGTTAGAGTTCTCTTAGATGAAGGTCTAAGGGGGATTTTTGACGACCAGTTCATCACCGGCCCTCTGGCCAAACCAGGAGACAGCGGTTCCCTGGTCCTGGACAAAGAAAACTATGCGGTGGGATTGCTTTTTGCTGGCTCGGATAAAACCTCGGTAAGCAACCGGATAAGCAATGTGTTGGAGGCCCTTCAGGTAGAATTTTGAACTTGGATGGTCTTTTTTACATGGTGAGCTGGCCTCCAGGCACATCGATTATCTTCATTATCTTTTCTTCTTCGCCAGTTAAGGCGTTAAAGTATATTAAGTACCGCTCTGCATCTAGCTTAGTAGAAACTTCATAAGTCAGGACCTCCCGCCCGCCTCCGGTGGGAATAAGGGCTAAGCGGATGCCTTCTACCTTAAGGTGGGGCTTAAGTTTAGCTGTGACCTCCTTTGCACTTATCCGGGGTGCCGGGAGGTCCCGGTTATGATGGGCCATAAAGAAGGGGGTAGCATCGAACCCGACTATTTCCCCGTTATCCAAGGCTACTTTAACCTTGACCTGATCCGGGTAAAGGATGATATCCCTCTCCCTGGCTGCAAAGGTAAAGATCTGGGTTGAGCCTTGGGCTACGGTATAAGTAGGTACCATATCGGGAAAACCTTGGGCCTTGAGGAAAGCGATGGCCCTTTCTTGAGCAGACTTAATATCTATAGCAGGTGCCTCCACGGGCCGGGGATTTAAAAAGGAGATTATATGCCCTCCTTGCCTGCTCACATCGATACGGGCCTGTCTGCCCGGCCTTTTTTCGTCCGCCAAGGATATTCCAAAACAAGGGATACGGCCGTTGACGGGGTTTACGCCAGTTATGCGGTAGGTTGTGCCACTGGCATCGTTAGCGAATTTCAAAGCATTTTTTTCCGCCGTGGGCTGGTCAACCACGTGGGCGGCTAAACCTAAAGGCCTGGCTTTCTCTAGGTGATCAGAGAAAGGACCATCGTAATTTAAACTTGGTAGGGTTTGCAGGTGCCGGTCGGTATTCACAAACCCTTCTAAAGGATGAGGAGTAGATTGGACTGGCCTTGCTTTTAGCCAAGCTATGGTACGGGGAAGGGAAGGCATGTGTAAGGAATAAAAGCTGCTCCACTTTATAGCACGGGCGGCCACTTGACCCTCAATATTGTGGAGATCCGCGGCCAGCCTTCCCATCTCCTGGCGCAAGCGGCTTAAATTTTGGATCTCCTCCTGGGAAAGGGATTGTCCTCGAGCCACCTTTTGAGCCAAATATTGACAATAGTCGGCCGTCTGGGCCAGAAATTTTCTGGTACTTATAAGGTTAATGCCTGGGGTGGGCAACTGGCTTAAAGAGCTCTGGGCCCCGGCTGCTTGGTTTGAGGCTTGCGTGAGCAGGGCTGCCAGTTGGGCCTGGGAGCTGGAGACTAGGGCCTTCCCCAGGCTTACTTCGCCCTGTTCGACCTGGCTTAAGAGATTATAAAAGTCGCGCTGGCCCGACCCTTCTACTGCGTGCACCAAAGCCATGCGGTTAGCTCTTTCCCAGAAGCCCCAGCTTATAGCTGCAAGAAGCAACAAGAAGAAAGCCCAAGATGTCCACTTCTTATAGTTCATGGATTTAAAGCCCCCTCCTTTGTTTATCGGGCAAAGATGTGCCTACCTATCTGGGTTATAATGGTCCTGGTCCATACCCAAGGGCTTACCGGCTTGGCCGGATTCCAGAAGAAAAGGGCACCATAAGTGGGATCCCAGCCGTTTAGAGCATCTATAGCGGCGCTGGTGGCTGTAGTCAGATCAGTGACCCGCCAGATTAGGCCGTTGTGGACACTTTCGAAGGCCCACGGTTCATAGATCACTCCGCTTATGGTGGGAGGGAAAAGGGGAGAGCGCACGCGGTTTAAGACCACAGCACCAACCGCTACTTGCCCTTCATAAGGTTCGCCCCCGGCCTCGGCTGCGATGAGGCGGGCCATTAAATTTATTTCATCACTGGTGGCGACGGGAACTCCAGCCTGGGTAGGCTGGATGCGCTTGCCTGATATTTGGCTTCCGGCCCATAAAGCGCCTATAAGCAGCAGAATGGCTGCTCCGAGGGGTAAAATATATTTCCACTGCTTTACCATCACTTTTTAAGCCCTCCCTTTAGCTACCTAATTTCTTGCTACTTTTTAGTGTGGCTGGAAGGGAGGGCTTTTATCCTAAGAGAAAAGGAAAAGAAAGGTGATAAGATCCGGCTTACTAGGGCCGGGTTTGGCGGCCTTTGCGCTAAAAAGGAATAAAAAGGCCGGGCGTTTTAGCGTCCGCGCCCGGCTATACGTTGGGCTTCTTCCCCTGGTTTTTCTTCTGGCCTTTCTTTTTCTTTAGGCTTAGTTTCTTTAGAACTTAAGAGGAGATTAAAGAGGGTATTAAATAACGCCGAGTTTTTTCCTAAGCTTGCAGCAAGTTCAGCAGGGTTAAAATCTATTTCTTTTCCTTCTGTGCCCTCCATTACTGCCTTTAGAGCCTGCTTTAAAATTTGGTTTCCTTTGCTTTGAGCGGCACTACCCCCGTTAAGGAGGTTAATTATTCCTAAAAGATCGATAAGCCCCAGCAACCCCGCCAGTTCTTGCACGCTTAAATTCTGCAGTTCTTTGGGGTTAAGGAGTTGTAGCAACCCGGTTAGATCTGTGTTTTCCAGAGCCTTCCCCTCCCTTAAAAGCTGCCCTTGTTTTCCTTTAAACAATATATGCGGAGGAGGGGCTCTTTCTGCACCAACCCTTGCCTTTTTACATATTTTGAAAACAAAGGCAGGCTAAAGAGTTAAAGGGGTGGGAAGATGCCCGGCGAGCTGGTGCACCCTAGTTTCTTAAATTTAATGCGGAGCTTAAAGCCTTATGTAGGCCGTACAATGCTACAGTATATGGAACTGGTGGAAGACTTGATAGAGCTTCTGGCGACAGAACAGGCACAGAAAGTCCAAAATAGCTTTTTATCTCTTAGGGAGAAAAAAGCGGAGCAAGCCACAATCCCGGATTCTCCAATGGATGAAGAAGAGGAAGACCTAAACAAAAGCTTACAAAAAGAAAATATAAACAAACACGAAAGTATAAGCGCAGGAGAAAAACTTTATGGCCGTAAACCCTATATATTGTTTTTGATTCTTATCCTGCTCGTACTTTCTTTTGATTGACATTTCCAATGAAATGTTTAAAAATTAGGCGGCGCCTCAGCTTGCAGCCTTGGCGTCGCCTTTGCTTTCGCTTTCCGCTTTAGCCTTTTCTTGATATTCTTTGCTACGGTAATCAGTGGTATGGAAACCCGAACCTTTATAGATCACGCTTATCTTCCCGCTTATTAAGCGTTTGACCGGACCACCGCAGGTAGGGCAGGTTGCCAGTGGTGGCTCGGTAATGCGCTGCTCTGTTTCGAAGGTTCCGCACTTGCCACATTTATATTCATAAATAGGCACTGCCCCTCACCTCCGCATAAGTGATCACTAAAATCATTTATATTCTTAACTTAAGGCCTTGTCAAGTGCTTAAATGGCACCGCCATGGCACCTGGGCGCCTGTGCCGCTACCGGGAAAGCAGTACAAAAACCCGTTGACGGGTCAGCGGGTCAAGCCTATAATCAAGTGGGAAACCACACGCGAGGGGATTTCAACGTGAAAAGAGGTATTAGGTTTTTACTTTTTTTATTCCTAGCCTTGGGCATAGCCGCAAGTTTAAAGATAGCCCTAGAGAGGGTAAAACTTGAAAGAGCCAACAGTTCAGTTACCCTGGCGGTGGACTACCAGGAGATAACTAAGCTTGCCTGGTGGACAGGCCTTAAAGAAGAAGAAGTTTTAGACCGCTTTAAGGCCCGGGGTATAAACGCTGTCCTTTTTAAGGAACAGAGCTTTACCGAACTTGTGCCCCGATACTTGCGGATTTACGGTAATGAGGAGGCTGCCCGCCTTTTTCCCGAGGCCAAAGCCGGGTTCAGATCCGGTTTCCTATACCTGGTGGGAGAGCGGGCTGTTTTAGAGAGGGTGAAGCTTAATTTAGATAATAAGCTTCCCGTGCCACCCGAAGTTGTGCGGAATGTTTCTTCTGGGCAGATTTTAGCCTTAGGGATACCTGTATATAGTCTTGCGGAGATAGAGAAATTAGGGCTAGGCTTTCCCGAGGATAAGCTGGACATGGTGATAGAGAAAGGGTTTTATATATTACCCCAGATTAAGGAGTGGCCTGCGCCACGGGCAACTTCTGTAGTGGCTATTTTAAAATCCTTAGAAAAGTACAGCCCTTATATCGCCGCCCTTCTCTTTAATGATAGGGTAATCCCGGGTTATCCCGGAGCGCTACCTGCCTTGGCCGAGGAAGTAAAAAAGATGGGGTTCCCCCTTGGGCTGATAGAGTTTTTCTCCCAGCAAGGTTTAAAGCAGCTAGCCCTCCTTTTAGATAAGCACGCGGTACGGGTTCATTCTATGGATACGGCCAATATTTCATGGGAAGAAGGGGTGGACAGGTTAACTTTAGCGGCTAGCGATAGAAATATCCGTGTTCTCATCCTCCATCTTTTCTTTAAGGGGGATCCTTCAAGCTGGTTAGATACTAATTTGAAATACGTAGAAGCTCTAAACTCTTCTTTAGCTAGAGAAGGGCTGGAAATAGGAAAGGTTTCGCCTTTTCCGGGGTTTCCTTCTTCTAGGCTGCTGTGGACGTTTATAGTTTTAGGTATTTTAAGCGGAGGAGTATTGTTTTTGAGTGAACTGGGATTTTCTCCTTTGGCTTGGGTTTTAGGAATGCTGGGCTTTATAGGGTGGTTTTTAGCTTTAGGGCTGGGCTACGTTACCCTAGCGCGTAAGGTTATGGCCTTAGGCTCGGCGGTTATTTTTCCTACCTTATCTTTGTGGGTAGCCTTTAAGGGCGGGCACCGGCCTTTAGGGCTAGCTTCTTCCTTTAAAGTTGTTTTACAAAGTACCTTGATTTCTTTGGTAGGAGGCCTGTTTTTGGCTGGGCTTTTAACCGATACAGTCTTTTTCCTTAAACTGGATGAGTTTACGGGCGTAAAGGTTGCTTTTGTGATGCCCTTGATCCTTTTTACAGCGGGCGCTGTTTACCGGGAAGAAAGGGAAAACTTTTGGGTAGCATGGCGGAAGTGGCTTGGCCAGAATTTGACAGTACTTATTTTTCTGCTCATTATTTTAGGGGTTGCGGTGGCCTTCCTTTATCTTAACCGCAGCGGTAATGAGAGCGTGGGCCTCCTTCCCCTGGAAGGGCAGGTTCGCTCTATACTGGAGCGGCTACTCTGGGTAAGGCCGCGTACTAAAGAGTTTCTTTTGGGTTATCCGGTGTTTCTGCTGGCCTTAAGCTGGGGATACAAGCATAAATACCTTCCCCTCTGGCTTCTGGCTTTGGCAGGCCAAGTATCCTTAGTTAATACCTTAGCCCATCTGCACACTCCTCTCCTTATTTCTCTTTTACGCATTTTTAACGGGTTATGGTTGGGGCTCCTTCTAGGAATGGTTTTGGTGGCCTTGGCTAACAGGGTAAGGGCAAGGGTGAGAAGGGATTAGGGGGCTTAAGCCATGGCCAAAGTAGTTCTTTCAGGTTATTACGGGTTTGGCAACCTGGGGGATGAAGCCATCCTTTATAGCATGGTCCAAAGTTTAAAAAATCTGGATCCCAATCTAGAGATCGTTGTCCTCTCCCATGACCCTGCAGGGACAGAAAAAACTTTACCGGTTAAGGCTATAAATCGATGGAAGGCTTTGGAAATAGTTAAGGCCTTGCGGCAGGCGGATCTTTTAATAAGCGGGGGAGGGAGCCTATTCCAGGATACCACCAGCGCCCAGAGCCTCTTATATTATCTGGGGATATTAGAGCTTGCCCGGGTGTTAGGCCGGCCCAGGATGGTCTATGCCCAGGGGATAGGGCCTCTTGAGAGGAGTTGGGCGCGGTACCTTACAGCTAAAGTATTGGACCGTGTCCAGCTTATAACCCTGCGGGATAGCCCATCCCACGTGCTTTTGCAGGAGCTTGGTGTAAGGCGGCCGGAAGTGAAGGTGACAGCGGATCCGGTTTTAGGGCTTAAAGTTAGCGATTTTAATCTGGAGGTCGGCCGCGAGAAACTTTTGCGGCTGGGCCTTGAAGTGGGATGTAAGCCCTTGGCTGGATTTTCTTTACGTTACTGGCCCTTATCAGAAGCGGCCCTACAGTCCCTGGCCCAGGCAGCAGATTATCTTATAGATCAGGGTTTTGAAGTTTTGTTTTTACCGTTTCATTTTCCGCGGGATGTAGAGGCCTTGTGGCAGGTACAGAGGCTTATGGACCGCCCGGCAACGGTAATTAAGGAGAAACTGAGCTTAGAGGACGTATTGGGGATAATTAGCTCTCTGAAGCTTTTGGTGGGTATGCGCCTGCACGCCCTCATTTTGGCGGCGGTTCTGGGGGTACCTTTTATAGGGTTGTCCTATGATCCTAAAGTAGAAGCCTTTTGCCGGCAAGTGGAAGGGCCTTGGATAGCTTTAAGTTTCTTGGGCTGTGAGGATTTAGTCGATATATTTAAACGTATATTATATGAGCTACCCTCGATACGGGAAGGATTGCAACAGGCCGTGGATGAACTTCGACCCTTGGCCCATTCCAATGCCGTTTTGGCCTTAAAACTTCTTAAGGGGAAAACTACCGAGGAAGATAGCAAGCATGGAAAACGAGACTAAAGTGGCAAGCCTGGGGCGTTTAGCCCAGGCTGCTTTAGTAGTATTTGCACTAAATTTTGCCAGCCGGTTGCTAGGCTTTGTCAGGGATGCGGTCATAGCTGGTAAGTTTGGGGCAGGGCCCGAAACCGACGCGTATATGGTGGCTTACACCATACCTTACTTCTTGCAAACTGTTTTGGGTATGGCTTTTGTTACGGTCCTTGTCCCCGCTTTAACTGCTTACCTTGTTAAAGGGGAGCGGGAGGAAGCCTGGAAGGTAGCCAGCGCTTTAATTAATTGGACAGGCTTAATCCTGGTCGCTTTGGCTGTACTAGGGGGAATTTTAGCTCCCTGGCTGGTAAGCCTTTTTGCTCCGGGTTTTCCAGAAAAAGTTAAAGGGCTGGCCGTCCAACTCACCAGGATCTTATTCTTTTCCCTTCCTTTCATGGGAACAGGCATGGTAGTAAGCGGGATTTTAAATGCCGGGTACTACTTCACTTCTCCGGCTTTAGCCCCGGCAGTGAGCAATATCGTTATAATAGCCTTCGCTCTATCTTTAGCCCACTCCTTGGGCATTTATGGCTTGGCCCTGGGTACGGTGGCCAGTTTCATAGCCTTCCTTCTCGTGCAGGTACCTGAGCTTTCCCGTCTGGGTTTTCGTTACTTTTTCCTTTTTTATTCCCGCCACCCCATGTTGAGGCGAGTGGGGATTTATTTACCCCCTGTTATCTTTAGCTTAGCTGTAAACCAGATCTACCAGGCCACTAACCGCTTTTTTGCTTCTCATCTTGCGCCTGGAAGTATTACGGCCCTTGACCTGGGGTTAAGATTGGTAAGCGTACCCTTAGGTGTTTTCGCCGCCGCGGTTTCTACCACGGTTTTTCCTGCCCTTTCGGAAGAAGCCGCCCGGGGGAGAAAGCATGAGCTGGCTACGCTTACCTGTCGGGGTATTTCTTTGGTGGCCTTTATGGTTTTACCCACAGCAGTAGCCTTCATGATCTTACGGGAGCCTCTGGTACGTCTTGTTTTTGAAAGAGGAGCTTTCGAGGCCCGCGCTACCTTCATGACTGCGGAGGTAGTTTTATACGCTTCTTGGGGTCTTTTGGCGCAAGTTGCCCAGCCCATATTATTGCGCACCTTTTATGCCTTGGGGGAAGTGGTGGTCCCGGCGGTAGCAGGTTTAGCTTCGGTGGGGCTTAACATCGTATTTAGCCTTATTCTTTCTCCGGCTTTGGGGCACGGTGGCTTGGCTTTGGCCAACTCTTTGGCGGCCAGCTTTTATGTTTTAGCTTTATATATCGCCCTTAAAATACGGCTTCCGTTTTTAGAGACCGGGGCCTTGTTAAAAAGATCCGGTTCCATAGGTATGGCTTCTATCTTTATGGGGGGTGCCCTTTTTATATTTAGCAAGGCCTTATATCTTTTCAATCCCCTGCAGGCCACTTGGGCATTAGGCCTTAAAATGCTCTTTCTAGCTGGAGTCTCTCTTATAGTCTTTCTTGTTTTAGCCTGGGCTTTTAAAGTGGAGGAGATGAAGTTATTGCAGGTGATTATCGGTAGGCGCCTGAAAGGCTTATAGGTAATTCTTAATAGAAATTTTGCCTTTCCGGGGAGGAAGTCCCCTTCAGGTAGCGAATACATACTTGTACTTGTTAAACTGAAAGCAGACCGGGCACAGGCTGGGCTTCTGTTAAACCTGAAGCAGTGGCGGGAGCGCTTTGTTTGTTAAACTTGACGAAGGGATGCGCTTGCGTTAAATGAAAAATAAAGGGAAGGAGAACCCTTGATAGTGATGGATATCAAAGCTATCCAAGAAATTCTACCTCATCGTTATCCTTTTTTGTTGGTGGACCGCCTTTTAGAAATGGAGCCTGGCCGGCGGGCGGTGGGACTTAAGAATGTCACCGCCAACGAATGGTACTTTACCGGGCATTTTCCGGGTTACCCTGTCATGCCGGGGGTTCTTATTATAGAAGCGCTGGCCCAAGTGGGAGCTGTGGCCTTGCTCAGCCAGCCAGGTTTCCAAAGGAAAATACCCTTTTTTGGAGGCCTGGATAAGGTGCGTTTCCGTCGCCAGGTAGTTCCTGGTGACGTGTTACGGTTAGAAGTAGAGGTCCTTAAAATTAAAGGGAAAGCAGGTAAGGCCCAGGGAAGGGCTTGGGTAGGAGAAGAACTGGTGGCAGAGGGAGAGTTTCTTTTTGCCTTAGGGGAGAAGGAGGAGAGGCCGTGAATTGGGGGGCTATAGCTCTGGCGTTTTTAGTGAGCTTGTTACTTACACCGCTGGTTAAAAGGTTGGCTCCCCGGTTGGGAGCCCTGGACCGGCCAGATGCCAGGAAAATACATACGGGGGTGATACCCCGGTTGGGAGGCTTGGCCATTTTTGCTGGCTTTACAGCCGGTTACTTGGCGGGGGGAGTAGGGGAACCCGCCTTCCGGGGTATGCTCTGGGGGGCGATCCTTATATTTTTAGTAGGCTTGGCCGATGATATATGGTCGTTAAACCCGCGCTGGAAGCTGGCCGGCCAGGTAGCCGGGGCCTTGCTTGTTGTAATCATGGGGGTGAGGGTGGAGTTTTTAACAAACCCCTTTAATGGGCTTTTGTTTCTCGGGCCCTTAGCCATCCCGGTAACCCTCCTTTGGCTAGTAGGCATCACCAACGCCCTCAACCTGGTGGATGGCTTGGATGGGCTGGCCGGGGGTACGGCTTTGATCGCAGCAGTTACCATGTCTATAATAGCCTTTCTCCAACAAGAGGTGGCGGTGGCTTTTTTAGCCCTGGTCTTGGCAGCCTCGACTTTGGGATTCCTCCCCTATAATTTCCATCCCGCGAGCATTTTTATGGGCGATAGCGGTTCCATGTTTCTTGGGTTTACCTTAGCCTCCTTGGCCGTATTAGGCTTAACTAAGACGGCCACGGTTATTTCTCTCTTTGTGCCAGTTGTTATCCTGGGTTTACCCATATTAGATACTTTTTTAGCCATCGTACGGCGCCTTTTAAACCATCGCCCCCTTTTCCAACCCGATAAAGGGCACCTGCACCATTGTTTAATGGCCCAAGGGTTATCTCAGCGCCAAACAGTCTTTATTATCTACTTGGTGGACTTGATCTTGGGGGCCAGTGCCATCCTGCTTACCCGCCTTGCCACCGACCAGGGGATGGTGATTCTCATCCTCCTTACCTTCCTTGCCTTGTGGGGTGGTAATAAATTAGGAGTTACAGGTTACCGTTTCAAGCCATCTAAAACCCGGCGTAATGCTTTCCCCTTTTGAACCCCTTTGCTTACTGCCAAAGGGCGGGCGAGGTGTTCTTTTCCCTGTATTTTTTTCTTCTTAAGGGGATACTCTACATCCAGACACAAACTTTCGGGGAGGGAGCACCTTGCGCGAAGTCGTCCTCGAGGGCTTGGCTATATTAGCCTTTATTATAGCAGGCATCGGCCTGCTCTTTTATCTCCACAACCGCGAGCTTCTGTAAAACCTTAAAGCGAGGAGGTTAGCCCTTTGGCAAACACCTTGGAGGTAATTTTCCAGACCCTTTTAGCCTTTGCGGCCATCCTTATCTATACGCGCATTTTAGGAAAACAGCAGGTGGGCCAGCTTACTTTCTTTGAGTATATCAACGGTATCACCTTTGGAAGTATTGCGGCTGCCTTGGCCACCGATATAGATCCCGACCGTACATGGTTGCATTTCCTGGGATTGACTCTTTTTGCTGCCCTGACCTGGGGAGCGGGCTATGTCGCCTTGGTGAGCCGACCGGCGCGCAAGCTTATTTCCGGGGAGCCCACGGTAGTTATCCATAACGGGAAGATCTTAGAGCGAAATATGCGTAAGATGCGGTACAATATAGATGAATTAGCCATGCAGCTTAGACAAAAAAATGTTTTTGATATAGCCGATGTAGAGTATGCTATTTTAGAGCCTAACGGTAATTTAAGCGTCCTTCTTAAATCCCAAAAAAGACCTCTGACTCCGGCGGATCTTCAAGTGCCAACCGAGTACGAAGGGGTTCCTACAGAGCTAATTGTAGATGGGGAGATCTTGTTTGAAAATCTAAAGCAAATTAATCTTGATGAAAAATGGTTGGAGCAGCAGCTTAAAGCCCAAGGGGTAGAGGATATCAGCCAGGTGGATTATGCTGTATTGCGGAGCAATGGCTCCCTTTATGTTAATCTTAAAAAGGATCAGCTTACTACACCTGTGGACATAACCGATGCTCCTCAGAGCCCTTCTAAATAAAACACCTTTTTTGCTAAGGGGGGAGGACTTTGGGCGTAAAGTTTGGCACGGATGGCTGGAGGGCCATTATTGCCGATGAGTTTACCTTTTCCAACGTATGCCAAGTTGTACAGGCCATAGCTGATTACTTGTTAGAAGAAACGGACAACCGCCGGATAGTTATAGGTTACGACCACCGTTTTCTGGCGGAGAATTTTGCCGCTTCTGCGGCCGAAGTCCTGGCCGGCAATGGGTTTACCGTATACCTTCCGGAGAGGGCAACCCCTACTCCGGTCACGGCTTTCGCAGTCAAGAGTTTAGAGGCCGCGGGAGCCGTAATGTTTACGGCCAGCCACAACCCGCCTGAATATCATGGCCTGAAGTTTATTCCTAGCTATGCTGGCCCGGCTGTTCCGGAAATTACAAGCAAGATAGAGGAAAGGATCGGGCAAAGGCCGGAGATTAAGCGGCTTGATTTAAATATAGCCCGCAGTAAAGGCTTGATTCAACCTTTCGATCCCCGGGAAAGATATCTTGAGCATCTGGAAGAACTACTGGATATGGAAACCATAAGGGGTTCTGGATTAAAGATCATAGTGGACCCCCTGTACGGAGCAGGTATAGGGTATCTGGAGGACCTTTTTTCCCGGGCGGGATGCCGGGTGGAGGCCATTCACAACTGGCGGGACCCCTTGTTCGGGGGAAGGCTACCGGATCCCAGCGCCAGGGGGCTAGAGGAACTAGCGGAGAGGGTGCGCCTCCAAGGCGCCCACCTGGGTTTAGCCCTGGACGGCGATGCGGATCGCTTCGGGGTAGTTGATGCTGACGGTACATATCTTACGGCTAACCAAGTCCTCTTTTTGGTGCTGGCTCATCTGGTTGAGACTAGGGGCCAAAGGGGTGGGGTGGCCCGGACAGTGGCCACCACCCACCTGTTAGACCGGCTGGCTGGGGCATACGGCTTAGAAGTAGTAGAGACCCCGGTAGGTTTTAAATATATAGGCCAGGCTTTATTACATAAGGGCTGTATCTTGGGAGGAGAGGAGAGCGGGGGGTTAAGTATTAGGGGGCATATACCTGAAAAAGACGGGATCTTGGCCACAGCCCTGGCCGCAGAAATAAGGGCTAAAGCCGGCCGGCCTTTAAAAGCTCTCCTTGCTGAACTGCTTAACCGCTACGGCCCTCTGGTTAGCGAAAGGCTTGATATACATGTTTCTTCTGAGGTCAAGGAAAAAGTTTTAAACAAGCTCACCTCTTATGAACCGGTCAGGCTAGGGGGTCAGCCCGTAGTCGGCCGCATAACTATTGATGGGGTTAAATTTTTGTTGGCCGATGGGAGCTGGGCTTTGATACGGCCCTCGGGCACAGAACCTTTGTTCCGCATATATGTCGAAGCCCCTTACCAAGAGATCCTCCAGAAGATAAGGGAAGACCTTAGGGTAGGTTTAGAAATTTAGGCCGGACTTAAGAGTCCGGCCGTTACTTTTACAGCTTAAAATAGGAATTGTATTCCTCTGGGGATAAATCCCGGTAGCAACTGGGGCATAGGGCTCCTTTATGGGGGACTTCTACCGGTATTTCTCCTAGCACCCGTGTTATAAGGCCGATGGGTGCTCCGCAGCGCAAGCAGGCATCAGCCGCCGGTTCCATACCATTTCACCTCTTTCGCTCTTTTCTACCAGGAGGCTTTCTTGTTGGCAACGGCCATCCCTAAATCATTACGGAAATGCTTTATTTTAAAGTATGGGAACTTAATGCTCAGGGCATACCCCGGACAGGCTGGAAAGTGTTGTCAGAGTTCCTTTTTCTAGCATAAGATGAAGCAGGAAAAAGCGAGGGGATGCCCTGTGGTCTTGGCGGTGTGGTATGCAGCGATCATCTTTCTACTTATAATAATGTTTTGGAACTTTACTTTTCTCTTCCGGCCGCAGAAGACTAAATACGGCCTTTTGCTTTTGATAAAGGATCAAGAAGAAGCTATAGAGGGCATCCTGCGGGCTATTCTGTGGTGGCGTAGTTTAAAGGGATGCTGGCTGGAAATAGTAGTTATAGATTGCGGCTCCAGAGATGATACCTGCCGTATCCTGGAGCGCCTTAATTTTCCTTATCCGGTCTGTAGAGTAGATTATCTTCCTGAAGGGGAGGAGGTTGCTCTTCATCAATGCTTACAAGGTTCCTACAAATTTTTTACCTGGGATCTAAGGAACCAGGTACCTGGTAGATTATGGCTCAAACAGATATCTACTTGTATAGGAAAAAATATAAAATTTTAAGGAGGAAAGAGAGCGAGAATAGCGAATTGCTAATTGGCTGGATGGAAGGCAGGTAGGTATGAGAAAAGGACATACTCCGACTTGGCGATGGAGTTGGTTACTAGTAGGAGTGGCAGCGTGCTTATTTGCCCTGTCAGGGAAGTCTCCTGGCCTTTTTTACGGCCTCGCTCTGGGCGCACTTAATATAGCTGCAGCCCTTCTGCCACCTTCTTTCTGGGAAGGACGGTTTTTAAGGAGGCTTTTTCTTTATCTGACGAGTTTGCTTTTGAGTTGGGTGGGGTTTGCCTTGGGCCAGGGGTATGCAGGGGAAGAGGCCTCTTTATCCCTTTTATCTCCCCTTTTATTCTTAGCTACTGCGGCAGCCCTTTTTTTGGACCAACCCAGGGAGGCCCTTGCTTTAATTTTTGCTACTTTTTTACTTGTTTCCGGCTTTTTCCTGGCAGGCAAATCCCTAAAATCGACCTACCACCTGACAGAATTGGGTGGCTGGGCAGCCTTGAATCTGGCTGCTTGGGCCCTTTTCTACTTCTTCCGCCACCAGAAGGAACTACTTTTCCAGCGGGAAGAGGATATAAAAAGGCTAGAGCGAGAATACAGAGAGCTTAAAGAGAGATTAGTCCAGGCCGAATACTTAGCGATAACCGATCCTTTGACCGAATTATATAACTTGCGCTATTTTGAACAGATCCTGGAGGGATGGATAAAGGAAGTCCATTCAGCTTCAAAGCTGAGTTTGCTCATGGTGGACATCGATTATTTTAAAGAAATAAATGATACCTTCGGTCACCAGGTGGGAAATAAAGTGCTAATAGAAGTGGCCAGCCTTCTTAAACGGCAGGTTAGGGAAAAAGATGTGGTAGCCAGATATGGCGGGGAGGAGTTTGCCCTTCTTCTTCCAGGAGCGGACCGGTATAAGGCCCAACAGGTGGCCGAACGCATCCGGAACGCAGTGGCCTCCTCAGTTTTTGCCTTGGATATGGGATGCGAGATTAGGCTTACGGTAAGTATCGGTGTAGCTTCATGGCCGGAGGACGCCCGGGATAAAAGAGAGCTCATAAATCGGGCTGACAGGGCTTTGTATATAGCTAAAAGCAATGGGCGTAATACGATCTGCTCTTTAGGGGGGCAGGAAGCGGGTGATACCCTCCCAGAATAAAATTTTCTGTTGGCAGGGTTATCTATATTTTTTTGTTCTAGGAGGGCGCCTGAAGGTAGGTTTCAGCCATCGGCCAGGGCTAGACCGGGGTTTTTGGGAGGCCAGGGGCGCGCGTTCCTTCGAGCTATTATCACCCCAACTTAATTTAGGGGTTGCCCATTTTTTGGTTAAAAACATATATTCCCGCGGGCTAGACCAACGATTATCGCCTCACCAGCTTAAATGCAGGCTGGAGGCATTGGGTCGCCGCTTCGGGTTAAGTTTTTACTTTCAGCCGGCAGATCCTCCTTTACCTTCTCCCCCAGAAGAAGAATTAAAGCTTGTACGGGAAATATTGTCAGGGCGACTTCTTTTTTTAGAAGAAGTGGAACGTGCCTTAGAGGAAAACGGTATTAAGATTGGCTCTAGCTTACCTGATCTATTGCACTATCTTTACTTGCAAGGAGAATGTGAACTCTGGCCGGCGGTAGCTTTTAACGACCAAGGATTACCTTTTTGCCAAAGATGTGGCGGAAGAGAAAAACTTTTTAAAGCCCGCTGCGGAGCCTGCGGCAGCCAGTTTTGCTATGTTTGTGAGGATTGCCTGGAATTGGGAGAAGCCCGTTCCTGCCGGGCCCTCTATGCCCGGGCTGAGTGGAAAAGGAACTTAAAACAATATATAAGACCGCACTTCCTTTTCCCTTTGCACCCTGCCCAGAGGGAGGCCTACGAGCGGGTAGCCGAGTTTGTAACCCAAGGGCGAGAGCCACGGTGCCTGGTTTGGGCAGTATGTGGCGCAGGAAAAACTGAGGTGGCCTGCGGGGCCATAGCTGCTGCCCTTTCCCAGGGCCGGGAGGTTCTTTATGCATCCCCGCGGCGGGAGGTGGTTAAAGAAATATATCCTCGCCTTAAAGAAGCCTTCCCCGGGATTAGAATAGCAGCCCTCCATGGTGAAACTAGCTTAAAGTTCCCTCCTGCTGAGCTAGTGGTAGCTACCGTACACCAGGTCTTACGGTTCTACCAGCGCTTTGATCTTGTAATTTTGGATGAGGTAGATGCCTTTCCTTTGACGGGGGACTCCCGCCTTTATTATGCTTTAGAGCGTTGCCGCAGGGCTTACGGCCAGGTTCTATACCTTACGGCTACCCCACCCCCTAAATTGGTAATAGAAGCCCGGCGAAATACCCTTCCTGTAGTTTATCTACCTGCCCGTTACCACGGATATCCTCTTCCTGAACCTGAGCTATTTGTCCTTAGAAATTTTAAGGCTCAGGGCCGACTACCTTTTCCCTTGCAGAAGTTTTTTCAACTAAGCCTGGTAGCTGACCGGGCTCAGGTTATGGTCTTTGTACCCACAGTGGAACTAGTTCAAGATACGGTAAGCTGGCTCCGGAGCTTTTTTGGGGCTGAGGGCGAGAAGTGTGTCCAGGGATGCTATGCGGCTTCGCCAGAACGGGAAGAGGTATTGACTTCCTTCCGCCGGGGTGCCTTTCCTGTGCTGGTAACCACTACTGTTATGGAGCGCGGGGTCACGTTGCCCCGCTTGAATGTTCTTGTCCTGTTTGCCGACCACCGCCATGTCTTCGATGAGAATACTTTGATCCAGTTAGCAGGTCGCGCAGGAAGATCATCTGAATATCCCCGGGCCAGGGTGGGGTTTGTAGCCAGGAAGATAAGCCCCGAGATGGCTAAGGCTTTAGAGACCATCAGGTGGTTTAACTGCATGGCTCGGGAAAAGGGGTATTTAAAGAGTTACATATAAGGTTTTTAAGCGTTTGCAAAACCTTAAAGGAGGCCAAGGTATGGGGAGGTGCTCTTTTTGCGTAAGGTGGTCATATGGGGGTATCCTGTGCCCTAATTGTGCTGGGGCTTTAGAGGCGTGGAAAAAGGAGTTCCGGGTTTGCCTCTTATGCGGTCGTCTGATGAGCAAGGACATCTCCCTGGAGCTTTGCCCCCGATGCCTGGAAGAAAAACCTCCTTTCCGCCTGGCACGGGCTGTGGGGCCCTACCGGGGGCTGTTGAAGGATGTGATCCTCGAGTTTAAATACAAAGGTCGGCGTTCCCTTTATAAACCTCTAGGATATCTCCTGGCTCAAGTTGTAGCGGCAGAGCCCCTGTTTGGAAAACCTCACGTAATAATACCAGTTCCTCTGGCCCGTGAAAGACTAAAGCAGCGAGCTTTCAATCAGGCAGAATTGTTAGCCCGGGAAGTGGGACGACTTCTTGGCCTTAAGGTTGTTGAGCATATATTGCTTAAAGAAAGGGACACTACTCCCCAAGCCGGGCTTAGCCGGAAGGAACGGTGGGCGAACCTTAAAGATATTTTCACTTTAGAAGCCCCCTCGCTAATAAAAGGACAGGATGTATTGCTTGTTGACGATGTGTTGACTACCGGGGCTACGGCAACCGCGTGTACCATTGTATTACTTCAGGCTGGTGCCCGGTCGGTATCTGTGGCTACTTTAGCCACAGGCGTGTTCTAAAAAGGGCAGAAGATTCGACTTGTATTTTACTTTTTTCTTTTTACGGCGACATATTTTTTGTCCTTCCACATAGGAGTCCACAATATAAGTTCAGAGTTTCCAAGTTATTAACAGAGTTATCCACGTTATCCACAGGAAAGGGAGGTTGTCTTAAAGGTTAGGACAGATCCTTTTCGACAGGACAGCGTGTGACAGAAAAATTTTAGCAGGATAAACTTTGACATGGACCGTGCTACGTGGTATAATGGCACTGCTTCTCGGGTTTAAAAAAGCCTGGGGGTAAAATTTTAAAATCCTAAGGAGGAAGGTTGTTTTTTATGAAAATGCTGGGCAAAGTAAAGTGGTTTAGCCCGCAAAAGGGGTACGGCTTTATTGCTGGGGAAGACGGGAAGGATGTGTTTGTGCATTATTCGGCCATCCAAGAGAAGGGCTTTAAGAGCCTCACTCCAGGCCAGGAAGTGGAGTTTGAAATTGTAGAAGGACCGCGTGGCCCCCAGGCGGCTAACGTGGTAAAGCGGTAGTAGAAAATGTAAAACAAAGAATATAAAGGAGCCCCGGGATACCGGGGCTTTTTTAATATAGACGGCAGGAAATTGGTTTTGGAGCGGGAATAATATTTGGTAAAAAGTCTAAAGATGGCATTGAGAGGTGTCCATTCCATGCGCTTAAGTGTGCGGGGAAAAAACTTTGAGGTTTCCGAGGCCCTTCGCCAGTACGCGGAAAAGCGCCTTAAGAAGCTGGAGAGATTTTTAGGTGAAGGGGTAGAAGTCCAGGTAACCATGTCAATAAGCCGGGATAGGCATGTCGTAGAAGTTACAGTGCCCCTGGACGGGTATCTGCTGCGGGGAGAAGAAGCTACGGGAGATATGTATGGTTCCATCGATCTTGTACTGGAGAAACTGGAAAAACAGATGGAAAAATATAAAACCCGGTTGGCCAAGAAGGTCAAGGGGAATGCCTTGAAAGAAGGGGCTTTTTGGTCTCACCAAGAAGAGGAAGTTGAGGAGCCCAGGGTGGTGCGTACCAAGCGCTTCCCTATCAAGCCCATGAGTGTGGAAGAGGCCATACTGCAGATGAATCTTTTGGGACATAACTTCTTTGTATTTGCCAATGCCGAGACCGAACAGGTAAACGTCCTTTATCGGCGAAAGGATGGCAATTACGGGTTAATTGAGCCAGAGTTATAGAGTTACAAAAATACAGAAGGGGAAAACTTGGATAAAGCGAAATTAACATAAAAAGTCTAAGATCCATTAGGAGAAGGTGAAGGGGTAAATTGGTCGCTGAAAGAACTACAGAACAGATAGCCGCAACAGAATATGAGCGCGTAATATGCCAAGTTAAGGGAGTACTTTCAGCCCGCCTGGTGACGAGCCCGGATGGAACGATAGAGGAGATTCATGTCTTGGCTACCCCTGACCGCAATCCTAAACAGGTGGTACGCGATATTGAGACTGCCGTCTTAGTTCAGCTAGGCACCACCTTGGACCGTAAAAAGATCAGCGTCGCCCAATTGGAAGAAGGGGTAGGAGCTGAGCGTGTAAGTGAAGCCGGGGCATCTTACGGGAAGGCCCAGTGGACCAAACTAAGGCTGACCCGCCTAACCCTTTTTTCCCAGGGTGTCAACTTGGAAGCTAATGTAGCGGTAGAGATAGGTGAAGAAGACGGCCTTTACGAGGGCAGTGCTGTAGGCCCCAATATGCCTGGGAAGAGCTGTTACTTAGTTGCACAAGCCATTTTGGACGCGATTAGAAAATATTTAGGGGAAAGCTGTGTACTGGCTTTAGAGGATCTTTTAAAACTGGAGGTAGCCCAAACCAGGGCGGTGCTGGTAGTTGTAGGTATGCTAGAGGATTGGGGCCGCGAACGTCTAGCGGGGATAGCTTTTTTAGATGAATGCCCTGATGAGCTACAAGCTACGGGCAAGGCTGTGCTGAGGGCATTAGCTTGTCGGTTCTGTTTGCATATAGCAGGGTTAGACTGATTGCCTTTTGGGCCCCAAAAATGTTACAATAAAAACAGCCTTTTATAGTGTAGGCAAGGAAGGTCGAGGGGGTCTTTCTCCCCCTCGCTTTATTCCAAAGGGGAGATAACCCATGTTAGGGTTGCTTAAAAACATATTAGACGATAATGCCCGGGAAATTAAGAAGCTTTCTCAAAAGGTACAGCATATAAATGCGCTAGAGCCGGAGATCAGCGCTTTAAAGGATGAAGAGCTACAGGCCAAGACAGCCGAATTCCGCCGGCGCCTGGAACGGGGCGCCACTTTAGACGACCTTTTACCGGAAGCTTTTGCTGTAGTGCGGGAAGCTGCGCGCAGAGTCTTAGGCATGCGCCATTTTGATGTGCAGCTTATGGGGGGCATCGTGCTCCACCAGGGACGTATCGCGGAGATGAAAACCGGTGAAGGGAAGACCCTGGTGGCGACTCTACCGGCCTACCTTAACGCTTTAACCGGCCGGGGTGTGCATATCGTCACGGTAAACGATTACCTGGCCCGGCGGGATAGCGAGTGGATGGGCAAGGTTTACCGTTTTTTAGGTCTAAGTGTAGGATTGATCGTACACGGGCTCAGCACCCAGGAGCGGCGCAAGGCCTACGCTGCCGATATAACTTACGGCACCAACAACGAATTTGGCTTTGATTACCTGCGGGATAATATGGCCCTGCATCCTGATGATCTCGTCCAACGGGAACTGCATTATGCCATCATAGATGAAGTAGACAGCATCCTCATAGATGAGGCGAGGACCCCACTTATAATTTCAGGCCAGGCGGAGAAGCCCACGGAAATGTATTACAGGGTGGCCCGCATCATCCCCAAGCTTAAAGCTGGTGAAGACTACCATGTAGATGAAAAAGCTAAAGTGGCCACCTTGACCGAGGCTGGTGTGGCTAAGGTAGAAAAGCTTTTGGGCGTTGATAATTTGTACGATGATGCTAATATTGAACTTGCGCACCATGTCCTTCAAGCCCTAAAGGCCCATACCCTTATGAAACGGGACCGGGATTATGTAGTTAAAGATGGCCAGGTCATAATCGTAGATGAATTTACCGGTAGGCTTATGTTCGGCCGCCGGTATAGCGAAGGGCTGCACCAGGCCATTGAGGCCAAAGAAGGGGTAAAGATAGAGCGGGAGACCCAAACCTTGGCCACCATAACCTTCCAGAACTATTTCCGCATGTATGAGAAGCTGGCCGGAATGACGGGTACGGCCGCCACCGAAGAAGAGGAGTTCCGCAAGATCTACGGCCTGGATGTGGTAGTGATACCCACCCATAAGCCTATGATCCGCATCGATTATCCGGATGTAATCTACCGGACGGAAGAGGGGAAATTCCGCGCCGTGGTGGAGGAGATAGCCCAGCGGCACGCCAAAGGGCAGCCGGTGTTGGTGGGCACTACCTCCATTGAAAAATCGGAACGCTTAAGTGAAATGCTTAAAAAACGCGGCATACCTCACCAGGTATTAAATGCTAAATATCATGAAAAGGAAGCTGAGATCATAGCCCAGGCCGGTCGTCTGGGTGCGGTAACCATCGCCACCAACATGGCGGGCCGGGGAACGGACATCATGCTGGGGGGGAATCCCGAGTACCTGGCTAAAGAGAGGATGCGCCGGGAAGGGTACCCGCCGGAGATCATCGCCGAAGCTACAGGTTTTGGCCCTGTCTCCTCTCCTGAGGTTGAAGAAGCGCGGCGCGTCTTCAGGCAGTATTTAGAGGAGGCTAAGAAAGAAACAGAAGCCGAACACGAGAAGGTAGTGGCCCTGGGCGGTCTCCATATCATAGGTACCGAACGCCACGAGAGCAGGCGTATCGACAACCAGCTCAGGGGACGCGCTGGGCGCCAGGGAGATCCGGGTTCCAGCCGGTTTTACCTCTCCCTGGAGGACGACCTTATGCGCCTTTTTGGGGCTGAAAATATTGCCGGGCTTTTGGACCGCTTGGGGATGGACGACAGCCATCCTATAGACCACCCCCTGGTATCCCGTTCTATAGAAGCGGCCCAGAAGAAGGTAGAAGCCCATAACTTTGAGCTGCGCAAACACGTTTTAGAATACGATGATGTATTAAACCAGCAGCGAGAAATTATTTACAGCCAGCGCCGTAAAGTTCTTATGGGCGAAAACTTACGGCCGATAATTGAAGATATGATAACCACGGTGGTTGACCGTACTATAGAGAGATTTGCTGGAGATAGCAAGTATCCGGAAGAATGGGACTGGGAAGGATTTCTGGAGTATGCCGGGAAGCTTTTCCTGCCCGGCTGCGACCGGAGCTTGGCGGACGAATTGCGTAAGATGAATAAAGAAGAGGTTTATGCTTTCTTACGGGAGGAAGCCCTTAAATCTTACCGGCGGCGAGAAGAAGAATTGGGTGCGGAAACCTTAAGAGAGCTTGAACGGGTCATCCTTCTTAGGGTAGTGGACGCCAAGTGGATGGATCATCTGGATGCTATGGACCAGCTTCGCCAGGGCATAGGCCTCCGCGCCTATGGCCAGCGAGATCCCCTGGTGGAGTATAAATTCGAGGCCTACCAGATGTTCCAGGAAATGGTCGCCTCCATCCAAGAAGAGGTTGTACGGTACCTGTACCACGTCAAACTGGTGGTACCCGAAGAGAGGCGTCCGCGCAAACTCATAGAAAACCGCTATCAGGAGGAGGCCCCCCGCCAGCCCTTCCGCCGCGAGCAGAAGATAGGCCGCAACGACCCTTGCCCCTGCGGAAGCGGTAAAAAATATAAAAAATGCTGTGGAGCCCTTAAAGGGGCCAGTGGGATGTGAGGAAAATGAACAAGCTCGGGGGCATGAAGCAACCGTTATGCCGTAAATTATGGCATAACGAAAATGGGGATGAAATGGTATTTTCGAGAGGAGGAGAAATCCATGCTAGAAGACTTAAAGCCGTGCTTTATAGAACTTAAAGGCCGCCTAGAAGAATTGAGGGTTTCTCTTTGACTTAGATAGGAAGAAAGAAGAAATAGCTAGACTAGAAGCTGAGATGGGCTCACCAGGTTTTTGGGAGGACCGGGAACGAGTAGAAGAGGTTACCCGGCGGGTGAGCTCTTTAAAAGAGAAAGTGCAGCTTTTAGAGGAGTTGGCCAGCAAAACGGAAAGCCTTTATGAGCTCTGGGAATTAGCTATGGCCGAAGGAGACGAAACTTTAGAGCCAGAGCTTAAGAAAGAGCTAGAAAATTTAAAGGCGCGTGTGGAAAAGATAACTTTGGAGACCCTGCTTGCCGGGCCTTACGACCGCAATAACGCCATATTATCATTGCACCCGGGGGCAGGGGGAACGGAATCCCAAGACTGGGCGGCCATGCTTCTAAGGATGTATATTCGCTGGGCTGAAGAGCATGGGTATGGAGTAGAGATACTGGACTATCTGGAGGGGGAAGAAGCGGGTATAAAAAGCGCTACACTCCTCATAAAAGGAGAAAATGCTTACGGGTACCTTAAAGCGGAAAAGGGGGTTCACCGCCTGGTTCGTATCTCTCCCTTTGACGCTGCGGGCCGCCGGCATACCTCCTTCGCTTCAGTGGAGGTCATCCCGGAAGTAGAATTCGATAACGAAGTAGAGATAAGGCCGGAGGACCTTAAAATAGACACCTTTCGCTCCCAGGGAGCGGGAGGCCAGCACGTCAACAAAACGGATTCCGCCGTTCGCATTACCCATCTACCTACAGGTATTGTAGTGACCTGCCAGAACGAGCGCTCCCAGCACGCCAATAAACTTACGGCTTTAAAAATCTTAAAGGCCAAGCTTTTGGAAAGGAAATTAAAAGAGCAGGAAGAGGAACTTGCGAAGCTTAAAGGAGAACAGCGGGAGATTGCCTGGGGAAATCAGATCCGCTCCTATATTTTTCATCCTTATAGCCTAGTCAAGGATCACCGTACAGGTGTGGAGATAGGTAATGTCCAGGCCGTAATGGATGGCTGGCTGGATCCTTTTATTAAAGCTTACTTACAACAGCAGGTAGAGAGAGGGTTCTCCTAAAAGGGGAGCCCAATTTTTTCATGCCCCAGCGGCGGCGCAGGCGATTCCCCCGGGGTGACGCAGACAGCATAAAGCACTTGACAGTCCTTATCCTTCTGCCTTAATATGGTATTAGTATTTTGGGTCTTTTGGGACATAACTTTAGGGATTTTTGGGTATCTTGGGTTATAAGAAAGTTATGGCTGGAAGGGAGGAGGAAGCCCGTGGTTTTACCCAGCAATTGGCAGGAAGCCAAAAAATTGGTAGCAGAGAAAACCCTAGAGGAGGTTTTTAAATATATCGAGCGCAACCCTGAAGAAAACTTCCCCCGCCTCCTAAATATTGCGCGTCTTATAGCCCGTAAAGAGGAACATAAACAACAGATAGAGGGGGTCCTTAAAGCTTATCGGGAAAACCCGGCCATACGTACTTATGTGAACCGTCTTTTTACAGAACTACACCCTAACATAAAAAAGCGTATGGTGTATAATTGGTTTGTAAACGCCATGCTTTTAGGTATCCCCCGGCAACAACAGGTGGAAGAAGAAACGGGCATACACATACCCAACTTTTTCTTGCTCGATCCCACCAGTGCCTGTAACCTGCGGTGTTACGGGTGTTGGGCAGGGGAATATTCTAAGCATGACACCTTGGAGCTCGAATTGGTGGACCGGCTTTGCCGGGAGGCCAAGGAAGTGGGGATTTACTGGCTGGTCATGTCGGGAGGGGAGCCCTTCCTATGGCCTCACCTATTTGAACTGGCCCGGCGGCACCAGGATATGGCCTTTATGCTTTACACCAACGGCACTCTTATAGATGATAATGTGGCTGACCGCATTATAGAAGTGGGCAATATTTCGCCGGCCATAAGTCTGGAAGGTTGGCGGGAGCGGACCGATGCCCGCCGTGGCCGGGGGGTCTTCGACCGAGTAGTGGCCGCTATGGACCGCCTGCGGAAGCGGGGAGCAGTGTTCGGGGCTTCTATTACCATCACCAGGGAGAATGTAGAAGAGGTAACGAGCGATGAGTTTGTGGATTTCCTCATCGAGCACGGTGTGGCTTATGTGTGGACTTTCCATTTTATTCCTGTAGGTCGGGATCCCGACCTTTCCTTGGTGATAACCCCTGAGCAGAGGGCTTACCTTGCCGAGCGTATTCCTTACCTCCGCACCCATAAACCCATCCAGATCGCCGATTTCTGGAATGACGGCGAGTTGACAGGCGGGTGCATAGCCGGTGGAAGGCGCTACTTCCATATTACTGCTCGCGGTGATGTGGAGCCTTGTGCCTTTGTCCATTTTGCTGTAGATAATATTAAAGAGAAAAGCCTAAAGGAGGTCCTGGCCTCACCTTTCTTCCGGGCTTACCAGCGCCGCCAGCCGTTTAGCCCCAACCTTCTTCGCCCCTGTCCCATTATAGATGTGCCGGAGGCACTGCGGGAGATTGTGGCAGAGACGGGAGCCCGTCCTACCCATCCGGGAGCGGAGAAAGTTTTAGAGGGCTCCATCGCCTCCTTCCTGGACATGAATTCCAGGCGCTGGGCCGAGGTAGCTGATACCATCTGGCTGAAACGCCATCCTGAGGAGAGGTCGAAGGATTTTACAGCAGCCAAATAAAAAATAGGGGAGACTGGAGGAGTGCTTACCAAAAGACGCCTGCAATTTTTAAATAAGATTAAAGCCTTGTATGAAGAAAGCGCAGCTCCTGTCCACTACGTTACCGTGGCGGAAAAGCTTAAAGTTAGCAAATGGACAGCATACGACCTGCTACGCGAACTAGAGAAAGATGGTTTCTTAAGGCGGGAGTATGTGGTCAATGCTACAGAAAAGCTCCCGGGACGTTCTATGATAATGTTTGTACCTACTGCCAAGGCTTACCAGATGGAGGGAGGGGAAGGGGAAGAGGGGAGTCTCCTCTACTGGTACCGGGACTGGCAGGAAGTAAAAGAAAGGTTGCTCAAAATCTTTGCGGGGTTATCCCCTCAAGAGGCCAAAACTGCAGTAACCCAGCTCCTTCAAGAGGTAAAGGGTAAGGAGCACCCCCTCATTTTAGCCACCTACACCTTAACCGTTTTATTGCTTTCCCTTAAAACCTTTGGAGAAAAGGGTTTAAATTTAATGCGGGCAGCCTTGCAGCAGGTTACCGGCCCGGAGATGGGGCTTGTTCTAGCGACGGGTACAGGGCTGGGGCTAGCAGCTCATGCTTCTTCCCAACACCCCTTTACGGGGCAGGTGGAGGGATTGATCCATCGCTTTTACGAACACCTAGATAAATTTACCCAACGGGAAAAAAAGCTTTTATCAGATTTTCTTAAAGAAGCCCTTGAACGTTGCCTTGGATTAGGATAATCTTTTAGCCCGGGGGGAGCATTCCCGGGCTTTTTCGTGTGGGAGCACCGAGCTTTCATGGAAAAGATAATAAAACAGCGCGCTATAATCAGTTATCTAGGAATTACGGCTGGCTGTGCCCTTACGGCGGTAGGGCTGGCCCTTTTTTTGGTACCCAATAAGATAGCTGCTGGTGGAGTGAGCGGCCTGGCCACGGTACTCCATCATGTTATAGGAGTTCCGGTTGGTTTAACCATGTTGGTTCTCAATGTTCCCTTATTTTTGGCCGGGCTTAAGGTATTGGGTTTCCATTTTGGTCTTAAAACTTTATACGGAACTGTAGTTCTTTCCGTCTTAACCGATTTTTTAGTCTGGGTGGCCAGGCCGCCTACCTTTAACCCTCTTTTAGCCTCGATTTATGGCGGATTGCTGAGCGGTGTTGGATTGGGGGTAGTTTTCCGCTACGGCGGTAGCACGGGAGGAACAGACCTGGCCGCTTTGCTTTTCCGCAAACTTTTACATATAAGCGCAGGGATGGGCCTCCTCGTTATAGATACTTTTGTTATAAGCCTGGCAGGCCTGGTCTTTAATATGGAGCTTGCCCTGTATGCCCTTCTTTCTCTTTTTCTTACCAGCCGGGCCATAGATGCCATCCAGGAGGGAAGCGGGTACGCTAAGGCAGCTATAATAATCTCAGATCATAGCGAAGAGATCGCCCGGCATATCTTGACAGAGCTTGACCGGGGGGCGACCGGCCTTCAGGGCCGGGGGCTTTATACTAGGAAGGAGCGGGAGATACTTTTGGTAGTGGTCCACCGTTCCGAAGTGACCCGCCTTAAAAATTTGGTGGCCACCTTAGATCCCCAGGCCTTTGTTATAGTTAGTAATGTACATGAAGTATTAGGAGAGGGTTTTCGGGAATGGAAGGAAGTGTAGCCTTGGAGCTTATAGAATCTTTAAAGGAGAAGGCCCGCCTTATCCGGCGGGATATAATTACCATGATCGGGAGGGCGGGTTCCGGCCATCCCGGGGGGTCTTTATCGGGAGTAGAGATCGTTACTGCTTTATATTTCCACCTGATGCGGGTGGACCCCCAAAACCCCGACTGGCCCGACCGTGATCGCTTTATACTTTCTAAAGGGCACGCAGCACCTCTTCTTTATGCCGCTTTGGCCCGCCGGGGCTACTTTCCCCCGGAGGAACTGCTCACCTTAAGGAAGCTCGGCAGCCGGCTTCAGGGCCATCCTGACCGTAAATCGCTGCCTGGGGTAGAGATGTCCACGGGATCCTTAGGCCAGGGACTGGCGGTGGCCAACGGTCTGGCCTTAGCTGCCCGCCTTGACAGGCGCAACTTCCGCATTTACGTCTTACTTGGCGACGGCGAGCTACAAGAAGGGATGGTGTGGGAGGCGGCCATGGCTGCTTCCCATTACAAGTTGGATCAGATAACGGCCTTCGTGGATCATAACCACCTTCAGATCGATGGCCGTATAGAGGAAGTGTTGTCTCCGGAGCCTCTGCCAGATAAATTCCGGGCCTTCGGCTGGGAAGTGCTGGTCATCGATGGCCACGATTTCCGGCAGATAATCCAGGCTGTGCATCACGCCTGGGATACTAAAGGGAAGCCTACGGTCATCATAGCCGAGACTGTTAAAGGTAAGGGCGTATCTTTTATGGAAAACCAGGTGGGCTGGCACGGCGTGGCGCCGAAACCGGAGGAAGTGGAACAGGCCTTGGCTGAGCTGAAGGGGTGACAGCCTTAAATTTGCGGAGGATATTTATGCCGCTGTAAAGAGTTTTTCTTTAAGGTATGTAGGGCAATCTTAACTCTACGGAGGGGCCGCTCATGAGGGCTGACGCCCTCTCCACGAACCATGAAAATGAGAAGGCTATTTTTGGAGGAAAAGGCCGTTTTTGGAGGAGATACCATGGCCAAAATCTCTACACGGGAAGCCTATGGCCGGGCCCTGGTAGAGCTGGGGCGCCAGGACGAACGTGTGGTAGTTTTAGATGCGGATCTATCGAAGTCTACAAAGACCGAGTACTTTGCTAAGGAGTTTCCCGACCGATTTTTTAATATGGGGATCGCCGAGCAGAGCCTTATGGGGACAGCAGCCGGGCTGGCGCTGGGGGGGAAGATCCCCTTTGCCAGCACCTTTGCGGTCTTTGCTACGGGTCGCGCCTTTGATCAAGTGCGCAACTCCATCGCTTACCCCAGGCTTAATGTTAAAATAGCGGCTACCCATGCAGGGATCACGGTGGGAGAGGACGGGGCTTCCCACCAGTCGGTGGAAGATCTGGCCTTGATGCGGGCCATACCCAATATGACTGTGCTGGTGCCGGCTGATGCTGTGGAAGCCCGGCAGGCGGTATTTGCAGCAGCTAAATATGAGGGGCCTGTTTACCTGCGCCTGGGCCGGATGAATGTACCGGTGATATACGGCGAGGATTACCGCTTTGAGATCGGCCGGGCCCACTGGCTTAAAAAAGGCCGGGATGTGACCATCATAGCCTGCGGGGTCATGGTGGCTTTAGCTTTAGAGGCCTCCCGCGATCTAGAAGGCGAGGGTTTAAGTATAGGGGTGCTGAATATGAGCACTTTGAAGCCCCTCGATAAGGAAGCTGTGCTTACGGTAGCTCAAGAAAGCAAGGCCCTGGTGACTGCCGAGGAACACAGCATTATTGGGGGATTGGGTAGCGCGGTGGCTGAGGTGCTGGCCGAAGAGCACCCCAAGCCTCTAAAAAGGATAGGGATTCCAGATACTTTCGGCGAGTCAGGTACTCCGGATGAACTTATGCTTAAATACGGCTTGACTGTGGAAGACATCAAAAAAGCTGTAAGGGAAGTTCTATTACAAAAATAGACAGGGTAAGAGGAATTTAAAGAGCTATGTCGAAAACAACCCTACAGGGTTGTTTCTTTTTTGGAGTTACCGGGGGTGGGGTAGAGGGTTGATACAGTTTTTCAACGTTACCAAGATTTACAAAGGAGACATCTACGCGCTTAAAGATGTCACGGTAAAGATCGATAAAGGCGAATTTGTATTCCTGGTCGGCCCTTCTGGCGCCGGTAAAACTACCTTTATCCGGCTTCTTTTCCGGGAGGAGCTTCCTACTAAAGGTCAGATACTGATCGCAGGGCGGAGCATAACCAGGCTTCGCCCCAAAGAGATCCCCTTTTTGCGCCGAAACATCGGTGTGGTTTTCCAGGATTTCCGCCTCCTACCCGATAGAACCGTATATGAAAACGTAGCCTTTGCCCTCCAAGTTCTAGAGGTGCCTCCTAAAGAGATAAAAGCCCGGGTAGAAGAGGTGTTAGCCCAGGTAGGCCTTTCGGGTAGAGCCCACCTCTTTCCCCACCAACTATCCGGCGGTGAACAGCAGCGTACGGCTATTGCCCGGGCTATTGTAAATAAACCGCGTATTTTGGTAGCTGATGAGCCGACCGGCAACCTGGATCCTGTCACGTCGCGCGAGATTATTTCTTTACTGCTGGATATCAACCGTCTAGGGACTACCGTGATCATGGCTACCCATGCTTGGGATATCGTCAATAGTTTAAAGAAACGAGTCATCGCCTTGGATAAAGGCCGGCTGGTCCGCGACGATAAAGAAGGAGTTTACGGTTATGAAGCTTAGAACTTGGGGGTATTTTTTCCGGCAAGCTTTCCTCTCCTTATGGCGTAATGCCTGGATGAGCGTGGCGGCGAGCACTAGTGTGGCTGTAACTTTGTTTATTCTGGGTGCCTTTATCCTTTTAGTGCTGAATATCAACCTTATTGCTCTAGCCCTTCAATCTAACCTGGAGATAGCTGTTTTCTTACGGGTGGATACGCCGCGTTCTCAAGCGTTAGCCTTAAAACAGCAGATCGAGAGCCTTCCTAAGGTTAAAGAAGTGGAGCTTATCCCCAAGGAGCAGGGCCTTAAAATTTTGGCTCAACAATTGGGAGATGAAGAAGGGCTCCTTGAAGCCACCGGTGGGGTTAACCCTTTGCCTGATTATCTGCGTGTTAAGGTGGAAGACCCCGCCTGGATAGGAGAAGTAGCAGCCGCTATCCAGAATCTTCCGGCTGTAGAAAAGGTCAATTATGGACAGGCAGTGGTAGAAAAGCTGCTGGCCATTCTGCGCTGGGTCCGCTATTTGGGAGTAGGCATAATAGGCATGCTGGTAGTAGCTTCTTTAATGCTTTTAATGATCACCATTCGCCTGGCCGTCTATGCCCGGAGGCGGGAAATAAATATCATGAAGTACGTGGGAGCGACTGATTGGTTTGTCCGCTGGCCGTTCTTATTAGAAGGACTCTTTATAGGGCTTTTAGGAGGGGGGATAGCAGCAGGAGCCCTGCTCTGGGGTTATACAGCCTTAACTTATAAGATTAAACTCAGCCTTTTCTTCCTCCCCCTCATTGAAGATAAGACAGTGCTTAAATTTACCGCCTTAGGGCTGGTGGGCGGGGGAGCCTTTGTGGGTGCAGCAGGAAGCCTTCTTGCCATCCACCGTTTTCTGAAGGTTTAGTTTGCGGCCCTTGCCAACTTTTAAAAGGGAGGGATATTTCCATTGCCCTTGCGTTTTAAAGCCGGTAGCCTGGTAATATTCCTGCTCCTACTCCTGTTTCCTGCCCCAAGCCAGGGGTCTACCTTACAGGAGTTACAACAAAAACAACAAGAGATTAAGACCCAGATTCAGCAGCAGAATGCTCTCTTAAAGGCTAAAGAGAGCGAGGGGCAAGAGCTTCTTGAGCAATTGGAAAAACTAGAAGAGGAGATCAAGGCTAAAGAAGAGGAAGTCAAGCGGTTGGAGAACGAACTTAGGACAGCCCAGGCCAGGGTAGACCAGGCCACCGAGGAGCTTAACAAGGCAGAAGCCGCTTTAAGGCAGCGGATGGATATCCTGCGCAACCGCCTTAAGGAAATTTATGAAAGAGGGCCCGTAAATTATCTGGAGGTGCTCCTAAACTCCACGAGCTTCAGCGACTTTTTAGTGCGCCTGGAGCTTCTGGGGAAGATCGCCCAGAACGATGTTCGGTTGGTAGAGGAAGTAAAGCAGGAGCGGGCTAGGGTGGCCGAGCGCAAGGCGGCCCTAGAAGCCGAAAGGGATGCCTTAGCCGGGCTCAAGCGTCGGGCGGAAGGAGAACGGGCTCTTTTGGCCTCCCGCCAGGCAGAAAAAAGGCAGCTCCTGGCCCGGGTGGAAGAAGAAAAACGGCGGGTGGCCCGGGCTCTGGATGAGCTGGAGGCCCTGTCCCAACAGATCGCCCAGAAGATCCGAGAGATACAAGCGCAGAACAGGCGGCAGCTCACCCCGCGCGGAACCAGCCAGTTTTTGTGGCCAGTGCCTGGATATACCAGCATCTCTTCCGGCTTCGGATGGCGGGTACATCCCCTTCTTAAGACATCCCGGTTTCATCCCGCTATAGATATTCCCGCTCCGGAAGGTACCGAAGTTGTGGCCATAGAAGATGGAGTGGTCATCTCTACTGGATATCTAGGCGCTTATGGCAACCATATCGTGATAGACCACGGCGGCGGCCTCTCTTCCATGTATGCCCATCTCTCGGTGATTTTGGTCCGGGAGGGCCAGGAAGTAAAAAGGGGACAAGTTATCGGCCGGGTAGGAAACACTGGGTGGAGTACAGGGCCCCACCTACACTTTGAGATACGGCTTCAAGGAGAACCTACAGATCCCTCAAGATATTATTGAAGGGAGCCGTTTTTCCACTAGATGGACTAGAGCCGGCAGGGGTTACATATAAATTGAGCGTAAATATTAGCAAGTAAGCTTAGGAGACAGGCGGTGACAGGGTTGCGCGTGAGCTTGCGCAGAATTATAAACCTTTTTTTGGTCCTGTGTGTGGTAACTACCCTGGCTTTAATGTTGCTAGTCGTTACCTGTTATCCCCATGTGGAGCAGGTGGCGAGGGTGTATACTCTCTTACGGTTTCATGCTCTAAGTCCTCCCACACTGGATAAAATCTTTGAAGGGGCCATCAAGGGTATGGTAGAAGCCCTTGGTGACCCTTATTCTTCTTATCTTACCCCCGAAGTTTACCGGCAGTTGGAGGAACATGTCCAGGGGACGTATGGTGGTGTGGGGCTGCTTATCACTCTGGAAGAAAAGGAAAAACGGCCAGTAGTGGTATCTCCCTTTAAAGGTACGCCGGCCCAGCGGGCAGGTATCACCAGCGGGGATTATATCCTGGCCATAGATGGCCGGGACACGGCTGGAATGGATCTGGAAACAGCCGCCAGCCTCATGCAGGGTGAGCCAGGGACTAAGGTGGAGTTGACCATCCTTAAGCCGGGAGAAAAGGAACCCCGGCGGGTTGTTTTAATACGCGAGACTATAAAAATCCCTACGGTAGACGGCCAGATGTTATCTGGTTATCCCGGGATAGGTTATATAAGCCTCACCATGTTCAATGAACAGACCAGCAAAGACCTAGAGAGGCTTTTAGAAGAGTTACGTCGCCAGGGACTTAAAGCCCTCATTTTAGATTTGCGCAATAACCCCGGGGGTTCCCTGCAGGCGGCTATAGAAGTAGCCTCGTACTTTATACCTGGAGGTCCCGTGGCCTATATCGTAAGCCAGAAGAAGACAGAAGCTTTACAGTCCACAGGTAAATATATCAAACTGCCTTTGGCGGTGTTGGTGAACAGGGGTAGCGCCAGTGCTGCCGAGATAGTAGCCGGAGCCATTAAAGATTCAGGTTCAGGGGTTTTGATAGGGGAGACCACCTTCGGTAAAGGGGTGGTTCAGACCATCTTCCCCTTGAAAGGCGGTGCTGCCGTAAAGCTAACCACCCATAAATATCTGACACCGGCCAAGAGGGATATAGATAAGGTAGGGATTGCTCCCGATATTCAAGTAAAACTCGATCCCCAGTTGGAGCAGCAGGTGCTAAGCCGCTCTCCAGACCCGGAGCGGGACGCCCAGCTTAAGAAAGCTTTAGAAGTTTTACAAGGGAAGATACTTACTTCTCAAGCTGCCTGAACTTAGGAGGCGAAGGAACGGCCTTGTTACCTTTAAAGCAGATAGTACCTTTTATTCTCCAAGCCCAGTTCAGCCTGTTTATAAGCCCCCTATTCTGGCTTTTGGTCCTTGTAGTCGCTTACCAGTACCGGCGTCTTGCCCGCCTTAAGGAAGAGCTTTTCGGGGTGCGCGGGGAGTCTGCCTGGCAGCCTATACTCACCGCCCTGGCCTATGGTGTGTTAGGGGGATTAGGCGGGAGCTTCATCATGGTGCTGGTGGGCGTTTCCTTAAGCGGTATCGGAATCAATTATTTATGGATCATAGCCTTGCTCCTCATGCTCATCAATCCCCGCTTCCTGTGTTTTTCTTACGCGGGGGGCTTAATCTCCCTTTCCGCCCTTATTTTGGGGGTGCCGCAGGTGGACGTGCCGCATCTTATGGGCCTGGTGGCTGTCCTGCACATGGTAGAAGCCTTTCTCATTCGGGTGAGCGGACATCTGGGGGCTATTCCAGTATATACCAGCCATCAGGGCCGGGTGGTAGGGGCCTTCAACATGCAGAAATTCTGGCCCATCCCTATAGCGGCCTTAGCCCTCATAACCCTGCCGCCTTGGCTTCCGCCAGGAGCGGCGGTCCCTATGCCGGATTGGTGGCCCCTCATCCGGCCGGCGGTTATGCCGGAGCCTGAGCAAGCGCTATTCGTAGTATTGCCTGTGGCAGCCGGTCTAGGTTACGGCGATCTAGCTTTGAGCTCCCGGCCTGAAGAAAAAAGCAAATTCTCGGCCCGCAGCTTGGCCATTTACAGCCTTAGCCTGCTGGTCCTTTCCATCCTGGCCTCTTATTATAGACCGTTGACCTGGCTGGCAGCCTTGTTCGGCCCTTTAGGGCACGAGTACACTATATGGTTGGGGCGCCGGGTAGAAACTAAAGGTGAACCCATCTATGTACCCTCCGACCTAGGGGCCCGCCTTTTGGACGTAGTAAGGAACAGCCCGGCAGCAAAGTTAGGGTTAAGATCCGGGGACATACTGGTAAAGGTCAACGGTTATCCCGTCCACGACCGGGAGAGTTTGAAGGCGGCCCTGGAAGGTCCTTATGAGCAAGTGGAAGTGGTGTTCTACCGGGAAGGCGAGGGGGAAAAGACAGCGACGGTATCTAAACGGCCTTTAGACCCTTTAGGGGTGATCTTGGTGCCTGAACCCGGAGATAACCCCCAGGTGGAGCTTATCTCCCCTGGATGGCTGGCCCGCTGGTGGAGGGAAAAGAGGAGATAATTTGTGGTATAATACTCCCCAGGGGGGGTGCCATGAACCGGTTTATACTTAAAGCTGATTTTGAGCCGCGGGGCGATCAGCCCAAGGCTATAGCTGCCCTGGTAGAGGGGCTAAAGAAAGGATACCGGCACCAGACCCTTTTGGGAGCCACGGGTACAGGAAAGACTTATACTATGGCCCAGATCATCCAGGCTGTCCAGCGGCCGACTTTGGTTTTGGCCCCCAATAAGACCCTGGCTGCACAATTATGCGGGGAGTTCAAGGAATTCTTCCCCCATAATGCTGTAGAGTATTTTGTGAGCTACTATGATTATTACCAGCCAGAGGCATATGTTCCCGAGACAGATACTTATATCGAAAAAGATAGCTCCATAAATGAAGAAATAGACAAGCTGCGCCATGCGGCTACCGCAGCCCTTTTTGAGCGCCGTGACGTCATCATAGTAGCCAGCGTTTCTTGTATATACGGCTTGGGTTCCCCGGAGGACTACAGTAAACTCATGGTCTCCTTGCGGGAGGGCCAGGAGTACGACCGGGATGTTATTTTGCGTAAGCTCGTAGATATACAATATACCCGCAATGAATACGAGCTTAAGCGGGGGACTTTTCGTGTCCGTGGAGATGTCTTAGAGATATTTCCGGCTTCCTTTGACGCCCGGGCCATACGGGTAGAATTCTTTGGAGATGAAGTGGAGAGGATTCTAGAGATAGATACCCTGACGGGAGAGATCTTGGGCCGGAGATATCATGTGGCCATCTTCCCGGCTAGCCATTACGTAGTAGAGCAATCTAAGCTGGAGCGAGCCCTGGCTAGTATAGAAGCTGAGCTGGAGGAGCGCCTCAAGGAACTTAGGGCGGCGGGGAAGCTTTTGGAGGCCCAAAGGCTGGAACAGCGCACCCGCTTTGATCTGGAGATGCTCCGGGAGGTAGGTTATTGTAAGGGGATAGAAAATTATTCCCGGCATCTTACAGGTCGCGCGCCGGGAGAGCCCCCCTATACTTTACTGGACTATTTTCCGCCTGATTTCCTGCTTTTTATCGATGAATCCCACATAGCCGTGCCCCAGATCGGGGGCATGTACGAGGGAGATTATTCCCGGAAGAAGACTTTGGTAGAATACGGCTTCCGCCTACCTTCAGCTTTAGATAACCGGCCCTTAACCTTCGAGGAGTTTATGGCCCGGGTAAATCAAGTTATCTATGTATCAGCTACTCCAGGCCCCTTTGAGCTCGAGCACTCCGAGCAGGTGGTGGAACAGATAATACGGCCCACTTACCTTGTGGACCCCGAGGTTATAGTGAAGCCTACGGCCGGTCAGGTGGACGATCTATTACAAGAGATCCGGAAAAGGGTGTCCAAGAACCAGAGGGTGTTGGTCACCACCCTTACTAAGAGGATGGCTGAGGATTTAGCTGATTACCTCCAAGAGATGGGGATCAAAGTCCGCTACCTCCATTCGGATATCAATGCCATCGAGCGCATGGAGATAATCCGGGATCTCAGGTTAGGGGTTTTTGATGTCCTGGTGGGGATAAATCTTCTCCGGGAGGGGTTGGACCTACCCGAAGTTTCTTTGGTAGCCATTTTAGATGCGGATAAAGAAGGGTTTTTGCGCTCGGAGCGCTCCCTCATCCAGACCATCGGCCGGGCGGCGCGTAACGCTGAGGGGCAGGTTATTATGTATGCCGATACTATCACAGAATCCATGCGCCGGGCCATTGATGAAACTAACCGCCGGCGCCGCATCCAGATGGAGTATAACCAGAAGCACGGCATAACCCCACAGACGGTGGTTAAACCGGTCCGCGATATTATTGAAGCTACCAAGTCCTTAGAAGAAAAAACCCCTTCCCGGTCCCGGGTCCAGATTGAGGCTGGGGACGGGCGGAAGAAGATGGGCCGTAGAGAACTCCGCTCCCTCATTAAGCGTCTGGAGAAGGAGATGCGGGAAGCGGCCAAACGCTTAGAATTTGAGCGGGCAGCCGAACTCCGGGATGCCATTTTAGAGCTTAAGCTCCAGGCAGGCTAAGGTCAAAAACAAAAGGGAGAACTCTTTATGTCTAAAGACAAGATAATAGTTAAAGGTGCGCGCGCCCACAACTTAAAAAATATCGATGTAGAAATACCGCGGGATAAATTGGTTGTAATCACGGGGCTGTCTGGCTCGGGGAAATCCTCTTTGGCCTTCGATACCATCTACGCTGAGGGCCAGCGGCGGTATGTGGAGTCCTTGTCTGCTTATGCCCGCCAGTTTCTAGGCCAGATGAACAAGCCAGATGTAGACTATATAGAGGGATTATCCCCGGCCATTGCTATAGACCAGAAGGCAGCTAGCCACAACCCCCGTTCCACGGTGGGCACGGTAACGGAGATCTATGACTATCTCCGTCTCCTTTTTGCCCGTATTGGCCGGCCCCACTGCCCACGTTGTGGCCGGCCCATAGCTCCCCAGACAGTATCCCAGATGGTGGATCGGCTTCTTACCTTTCCCGAGGAGACCCGGATGCAGATCCTGGCCCCGGTGGTTCGCGGGCGGAAAGGGGAGTACAAGCAACTTCTGGAAGAGCTGCGGCGTAGCGGGTACGCCCGGGTACGTGTTGACGGTGAGGTGCGGGAAACCGCGGAGGAGATTAAGCTAGATAAAAATAAAAAGCATACCATAGAAGTTGTAGTGGACCGCATAAAGATACGCCCCGGGATCGCCCACCGGCTGGCTGACTCTTTAGAGACCGCCCTGAAGCTTTCCGAAGGATTGGCTTTAGTGGAAGTGGTGGGGCAGGAAGAGATTCTGTTTAGCTCCGAGTTTGCCTGCCCCGAGTGCGGTATAAGCTTGCCTGAGATAGCCCCCCGGCTTTTCTCCTTTAACAGTCCCTATGGAGCTTGTCCCGCTTGTACCGGTTTGGGGACCAGCATGGAGGTGGACCCCGACTTGGTAATCCCGGATCCCAACCTCAGCCTGCGGGAAGGGGCCATTGCACCTTGGAGCGGTGGAGAAGGATACTGGCATATTCTAGAAGCAGTGGCAGACCATTACGGTTTTAGTTTAGATGTACCTGTACGGGAACTTAAACCGGAGCATTTAAAAATTATCCTCTACGGGAGCGGGCAAGAAAGGATAAAATTTAGCTATATAAACCGCTTTGGAGAAAGGAGGACCTGGGAGGCGCCCTTCGAAGGGGTTATACCTGCTCTAGAGAGGCGTTACCGGGAGACCCAGTCGGATTGGTCCCGGGCCGAAATCGAGGAGTACATGAGCCAGAAGCCCTGCCCTGTATGCCAGGGAACCCGGCTTAAGCCTGAGGCTTTGGCCGTAACCGTGGGAGGGAAAAATATCTATGAAGTGACCAAGCTTTCCGTAGCCGAAGCCGAGGAGTTCTTCTCTAATCTTAAACTTACAGAGAAAGAAAGGATGATAGCCCACCAGATTTTAAAAGAAATCAGAGCCCGGCTCAGGTTCCTGATGGATGTGGGTTTAGACTACCTTACCCTGGACCGCCCGGCAGCTACCCTTTCTGGCGGCGAGGCCCAGCGCATCCGTCTGGCTACCCAGATCGGTTCGGGGTTAGTGGGCGTACTTTATATTTTGGACGAGCCCAGCATAGGCCTTCACCAGCGGGATAATGCTCGCTTGATCCGGACCTTGAAGCAACTACGGGATCTGGGTAACACGGTTATCGTAGTGGAACACGACGAAGAAACCATCCGCGAGGCCGATTACATTATAGATATCGGACCGGGTGCCGGCGCTGGTGGCGGCCAAGTGGTGGTAGCCGGGACGGTATCTGATGTTATGAATTGCCCGGCTTCCCTTACTGGGCAGTATTTGAGCGGGAAGCGGCGCATACCAGTGCCGGCGTCCAGGAGGAAGCCGGGGGACAAATGGTTGGAACTGCTGGGCGCTAGTGAACATAACCTTAAGAACATCGATGTGCGCTTCCCCCTGGGTACCTTCATATGTGTAACTGGAGTTTCGGGTTCGGGCAAGAGCACCTTAGTTAACGAAATCCTTTACCGTGCCTTAGCCCAGAGGTTAAACGGTGCCAGGACTCTTCCCGGTCGCTTCCGGGAATTAAGGGGTATAGAACACCTGGATAAAGTCATAGCCGTGGATCAATCGCCTATCGGCCGTACCCCGCGTTCTAACCCCGCCACTTATACCGGGGTGATGGACGACATACGCAGCCTTTTTGCAGCCACTCCGGAGGCCCGGGCCCGAGGTTATAAGCCGGGCCGTTTCAGCTTTAATGTTAAAGGCGGGCGGTGTGAGGCCTGTAGCGGGGATGGTATTATAAAGATCGAGATGCACTTCTTGCCCGACGTATATATTCCTTGTGAAGTATGTAAAGGCAAGAGATATAACCGGGAAACCCTGGAAGTGAAGTATAAAGGCAAGTCTATTGCAGACGTGCTGGATATGACCGTGGACGAGGCAGTAGAATTCTTTTCCGCCATACCGCGGTTACACCGCAAGCTCCTCACCCTTCAGGATGTGGGGTTGGGCTATATTAAACTGGGGCAGCCGGCCACTACCCTTTCGGGCGGGGAAGCCCAGCGGGTGAAGCTTGCGGCCGAGCTTTCCCGGCGGAGCAACGGTCGCACCCTGTATATTCTTGATGAACCCACCACCGGCCTTCATATGGCAGACGTCCACCGTCTTTTGAATGTTTTGCAAAGGCTGGTAGATGCAGGGAATACGGTGGTGGTTATCGAGCATAACTTAGATGTCATTAAATCGGCGGATTATATCATAGATCTAGGCCCGGAGGGGGGAGACAGGGGTGGCCAGGTGGTGGCTGTAGGGACGCCGGAGGAAATCTGCCAGGTGCCGGCCTCCTATACCGGGCAGTTTTTAAAACCGGTGCTGGAGAGGGACCGTGCCATCCCCGGAGAGGAGGTGCGGCCGGCAGTCTAAAATTTGAAAGCCTGCTTTCAAAAGCTTAAAACAAGGCGTTTTATCCTTCAAGGGCTTCTCAAGCTTAAAAACACATACTAAGGTGCTTCCGAAACAAGTATGATTTTCGGGCGGTTGAAGCTTTGTCCTTCAAGGCCTCTTAGGATTTAGCCCGCAAAGCATTCGCCGAGTTTTGCTTTAGAAGCACCCTTCACAGGGAGGGGGTAACCATTCAACCTTAAAAACCGTTGTACTACAACGGGTTAAAAGATTCTGTTTCAGAAGCATCACCAAACCTTAAGGGGGGTAAAAAATGACTACCTATTGGCCTACAGCAGGCAAAGAACATACAGAAGCCACAGTGAAATTGGCGGTGGAGAAGGCCCGAAGCTTAGGCCTCAAACATCTGGTGATAGCCTCGGTTACGGGTTACTCTGCTCAATTGCTTTTGGGGTGCAATGACTTAGAAGTAGTATGTGTTACCCACCAGGCGGGCTTTGCGCAGCCGGGGCAACAGGAGATGCCAAATGATGTGCGCCGGAAATTAGAAGAGGGAGGAATAAAAGTTTTAACTACCACCCATCTCATGGCCGGGCTAGACCGGGCGTTGAGGCTCAAGTTTCAGGGTTTATACCCTGCAGAGATCATTGCCAGCACCTTACGGCTTTTCGGCCAGGGTACCAAAGTGGCTGTGGAGGTAGCTGGTATGGCCTTAGATGCCGGCCTTATACCTTATGGCGTGGATGTCATAGCTTTGGGTGGCACTAGCGAAGGGGTAGATACAGCTTTAATTTTACGTCCGGCCCATTCCCAGAACTTTTTTGACACAAAAATCAAGGAGATTATATGCAAGCCACGTGAGTTCTAGGGAGCCCAGGTAAGTATGTTGCTGGAAGAAAAGCTCCTTCATCTTCCCGATCATCCCGGTGTTTACTTGATGCGTGATGCTCAGGGGCAAGTAATATACGTAGGCAAGGCGGCTTCCTTGCGCAACCGGGTGCGCTCTTATTTCCACGGCCAGCACCCGCCGCGCATCCAGGCCTTGGTGCGGCAGGTGGCCGATGTAGAATATATACTCACCGATAACGAAATAGAGGCCTTGGCCTTGGAGTGCAACTTAATTAAAGAATATAGGCCACGGTACAACATCAACCTTAAGGACGATAAAAGTTACCCTTATCTTCGCCTTACCTTACAGGAAGAATTTCCGCACCTAGAGGTAACGCGGCGTATAGTGCAGGACGGTTCACGGTATTTCGGCCCTTACACCCGCGTGGGGGCCCTGAAGGAAACTTTAAGACTTTTGGGGAGCCTTTTTCCCGTGCGCACCTGCCGGGATACTCCTTTAAAGCCCAAGAGCCGGCCTTGCCTTAATGCCCATCTGGGCAGGTGCCTTGCCCCTTGTACGGGGAAGGTCAGTGCCGATGAGTACCGGCAGGCTGTACAGGAGATGATACTTTTCCTGGAAGGCAAACAAGGGGACCTGATACGCCGGTTAAAGGCAGAAATGGAGGAGGCCGCTGAGAAACTGGAATTTGAAAGGGCGGCCCGGTTAAGGGATCGGATCAAGGCTATAGAAGAGGTCCTGGCTCAGCAGAAGGTTATAAGCCCCGGCCGGGAGAACCGTGATGCCATTGCCCTGGCCAGAGAACGGAATGAAGCAGTAGGGATGATCTTTTTTATCCGGGAAGGAAAACTTATAGGCCGTGAGCACTTTTTCTTGGAGGGCCAAGCCGGGCTGGAGGATAAAGAAGTGATGGCTGCCCTGGTGAAGCAGTTTTACAGTCGGGGAGTGGAGATACCGCCGGAAATACTTCTGAGTAGAGAAGCTGAAGATCAAGAAACCATAGCCGCTTGGCTTTCCAAGCTTAAAGGAAGTAAAGTCACTATAAGAGTTCCCCGGCGGGGGGAAAAGGCCAGGCTTATTAGTATGGTACAGGAAAACGCCCTTTCTGTTCTTCGGGAGTACTTGTTAGCCCGGGAAAGGGAGGAGGCGGGCTCCCAGGAGGCCCTTAAAGAGCTTAAAGAAGTTTTATCCCTTCCCACCCTTCCCCAGCGGATGGAGGCTTTCGATATATCTAATCTACAAGGGTCTGAGGTAGTAGGGTCCATGGTGGTCTTTGTGGGAGGGAAGCCCGAACCTTCTTCCTACCGGCGCTTCCGTATCAAAAATATACAAGGGCCCAATGACTTCGCTTCTTTACAGGAGGTTTTGTCCAGGCGCTTTCGTCGGCTGGTGGAAGGAGATCCTAAGTTTTCGACCCGTCCTGACCTGGTGTTGATAGACGGGGGGCGGGGCCAGCTTTCGGCAGCCCGGGAGGTTATGCGTGAGTTCGGCGTAGAGGATATCCCTACCTTCAGCCTGGCCAAAGGGGAGGAGCTTATTTTCCGGGAGGGGGAGGCCCAGCCCCTGGCCTTACCCAAAAATAGCGCCGCCCTGCGGCTCCTGCAGCGCCTCCGGGATGAGGCCCACCGGTTCGCTATTACCTATCACCGCCAGCGCAGAAGCAAAGGGGCCTTAGCCTCAGTATTGGATGATATTCCAGGTATAGGTCCCAAGCGCAAGCGAGCTCTGCTCCGCCATTTCGGTTCTGTAGAAAACATCCGGCGGGCCAGCCTGGAAGAGTTATTACAGGTAGAAGGTATGAACAAGGTGGTAGCTGCCCGGGTTAAAGAAGCACTACGGTGAGGCACGAAGACGGGGGTGGCGGAAGGAGCTTCATGGGGGGAGGAGGAATGGCTTCACCTATTAAGCTTGTAGCCTTAGATCTCGATGGCACTCTCCTTAACAGCAATTTTGATTTAGAGTACAGGGCCAAGGCGGCCATCCACCGGGTGCAGGAAAAAGGTGTAAAGGTTACCCTGGCCACAGGCCGCATGTTTCGCTCTGCTTTACCCTTCGCCCGGGAGTTAAACTTGGAACTCCCGCTGATCGTTTACCACGGAGCCCTTATCAAGAACCCGGTCTCCGGGGAAGTGCTGTGGGAGAGGCTTTTGCCTTTAAGTATAGTAGAATTCTTAGTCGACAGGGCCCGCTCCTACGGCTTTCCCTTTAATGTCTACGTCGACGATGAGCTGTATGTAGACGATGTCCGCCTAGAAAACCGGGCCTATGCTGGCAAGGCGCGGGTGCCGCTGCATAAAGTTGATGATATCCTGGCTTTTTTGAAAGAAGAGGCCCCCAAGGAGCCCATTAAATTCGTGGCTCTCCATGATGGCCCGGAATTGGATAAACTGGAAGAGGAGGTGCGTAAGGAATTAGGGGAAAAAGTATATATAACCCGTTCTTTTCCCTATTTTTTAGAAGTTATCAGCCGGGAGGCCAGCAAAGCTAAAGGGCTGGAAATCCTGGCCCGTCTTTTACGTATAAGCCCTGAAGAAATTATGGTTATAGGTGATAGTTTTAATGACCTGGATATGTTTCACTTCGCCGGGCTGGCCGTGGCCATGGGCAATGCGCCACCGGCTGTTCAGGCTCAAGCCCATTATGTGGTGGGTACCAATGATGAGGGCGGAGTAGCGGAAGCCTTAACTAAATTCATCCTGGAGAGGTAAATGTCTTATGGATAAGGGTGAGGAATGGCGACTTGTAATTGTGACGGGCTTATCAGGAGCTGGGAAAACCCAGGCCATACGTTCCCTCGAGGATTTAGGCTTTTTTTGTATCGATAACTTGCCCCCCTCCTTGGTTCCTGGGTTGGTAGAACTCTTAAGCAAGCAGGGGCCAGTTCCGGAGGAAAATAGGAAGGTGGCCCTGGTTATGGATATCAGGGGGGGTAAATTCTTTGAAGGTATGGAGGAAGCCCTGGATTATCTAGACGAGCAGGGCTTCCCCTACGAGATCTTGTTTTTAGAAGCTTCGGATGAAGTTCTGGTGCGGCGGTATAAGGAGACGAGGCGGCGCCACCCCTTGGCAGGGGAGAGCATCCTGGAAGGAATATTAGAAGAGCGCCGGCGCTTAGAAAGTATTAAAGAACGGGCGAGCAAAATTATCGATACCTCCGAACTTACACCCCGGCAGCTCAAAGAAGAGATAACTGAATTATTTGGATCCCAGAGGCAGAAGCTTACCATAACGGTGGTATCCTTCGGATATAAGTACGGTTTGCCCCTGGATGCCGATCTAGTGATGGATGTCCGTTTTTTGCCCAACCCTTATTACAACCCGGCCTTACGCCCCTTCACGGGCCATGACCGGTGTGTAGCCGATTTTGTCCTCGGGGATCCTGCTACCCAGGAGTTTTTGGCTAAGTTTATGGACTTATTGCGTTTTCTTATTCCTAAGTTTATTAAAGAAGGCAAATCCCATCTTGTGATAGCCATCGGGTGTACTGGTGGCCAACATCGCTCCGTGACCCTGGCCAATAAAATAGGAGAGTTGCTGGAGAAAGATGATTTTCGAGTTATCGTAAAGCATAGGGATGTGGTGCGCGCCTCCTTAAGCCGCAGGAGGTGAGCTTTTTGCAGAGCTTTAAGTGGTTATACCCGGGCCTTAAGGTTAAACGCTTTATATTCTTGGCCGCTTTAGGTCTTTTTTTTCTCGTTTCTGGGGTTACTATAGCCCTGGGTTTAACCTTGCTCACCTCCGCAGAACAGACCCTGCTATGGCTGGCTTATTATATCCTGCGGCTGGGAATTTCTCCTGTGACTACCGGTGTTTTTTTGGCCGGATTGGGCTTCCTATTGTTGCTGCTGGGCATTGATAGGCTGGTACGTTCGGTTTTGCATGTCTTATGGCCACGGCAGAAAAGCCCATGGGAGGTTTTTTACCGAAGGCGCCTTTTAGAGGGCGGCCCCCGCATAGTGGCCATAGGCGGTGGTACAGGCCTAGGGGTCCTTTTACGCGGGCTTAAAAACTATACGCGCAATCTTACCGCCATTGTTACAGTAGCAGATGATGGCGGAAGCTCTGGGCGGCTCCGTGCCGAATTGGGGATACCTCCACCGGGGGATATCCGCAATTGCCTGGTGGCGCTGGCGGACACCGAAGCTTTGATGGAGGAGCTTTTCAGCTATCGCTTCAAAAAAGGTGAAGGGCTTGCCGGGCATAGCTTAGGAAATTTGCTTCTTGCGGCTATGACCGATATAGCTGGGGATTTTGACCGGGCTATAAGCGAGTTGGAGCGGGTTTTAGCCGTAGGCGGCCGGGTTGTCCCTTCCACCCTTACCCCTGTGGTGCTGGGAGCCGAAAGGGAGGACGGGACCATCGTATGGGGAGAGAGCCGCATCCCCTGCCCTGGGCAACGTATAAAGCGGGTTTTTTTGCACCCTCCTGATTGTAGGCCCCATGAGAAAGCCCTCGAAGCCATAGCCCAAGCTGAGGCCATTATCATCGGGCCGGGGAGCCTTTATACCAGCGTCTTGCCCAACCTTCTGGTACCGGGTATAGCAGAAGCCCTGCGCAAGGCTAAAGCTCCGGTATTCTACATAAGCAATGTGATGACCCAACCGGGCGAAACAGAAGGCTATACGGTAGCCGACCACGTGCGGGCCATTGAGGAACACTGTGGCCCCGGCCTTATCGACTGCGTCATCGCCCATAGCGGCCCGGTATCCTGGGCTGCCCGGAAGCGGTACGGGGAAAAGGGAGCCCAACCCGTTAAGGTGGATGCGGCGGCGGTGGCGCGTATGGGAATGGAGGTCCGGAAGGCCTGGTTGGTGGATGAAACTTTGGTGGTAAGGCACCATCCTGATCGCCTGGCCCAGGTGATCATGGAGGAGCTTTATAAACGACGGGTTTGGAAGCTGAGAAATAGACTTAAATTTTTCTTTCGTAAAGGGGCTAGTGGAAACCGTTGGCCTCCCTCTTTTCGGGCGTAGGGAAACTTTTTTGAGAATGGGGGTAATTAAAAGTGCCGTTCTCCTTTTCGGCCCGGGTTAAAGAGGAGCTGCTCCATGTCCAGGCTAAAAGTAAATGTTGCCGCCTGGCTGAACTGGCTGCTTTGTGGCATTTTTCCTCTCCACCTTCTTTAGAGGAGGTCTTGCCTGGAGCTTATATCATATTGGCTACGGAAAACGCTGCTTTAGCCCGAAAAGCTTACTCCCTGGCTAAGGAAGCAGGTTTTAGTACCAAAGTAGAAAGCATAGAATTTAAAAACCGGCGCAAGACTCGGCTTTATTGCTTGGTAACCCAGCAAGACGGTTATAAAAAGATTTTACAAGAAAAAGAGAGGACTTTGCATCCTTGCTGTCGTCCGGCTTACCTCCGCGGAACTTTCTTGGCTTGCGGGTACGTGGCCAACCCTTCAACGGGACATCATCTAGAATTGGTGGTGAAGAGTAAAGATCTGCGTTTTTTAGAGCGCCTTATAAAAGAACTCGAACTTATCCCCGGGATTCACCGCCGCAGCCGGGGTGTGGCGTTATATTTCAAAGATACCGAGCAGGTCATACGTGCTTTAAGCCTCATGGGTGCTCACGCTGGAGTCCTGGAATACCAAAACGTTCTAGTTTATAAAGAGATGCGTAACCAGGTAAACCGGCTGGTAAACTGCGAGACGGCCAATTTAAGCAAAGCGGTAGAAGCAGGTTTAAGGCAGGTAGAGGCTATACGGTTGCTCGAGGCCAAACTAGGCCTGGAGAACCTCCCGCGCGCTTTACGGGAGGTAGCTGAAGTGCGGTTGCGTTATCCGGAAGCCACCCTTAAAGAATTAGGGGAAATGCTTACTCCCCGCATCGGGAAATCAGGGGTGAACCACCGCCTCCGGCGCCTGGAGGACTTAGCCAAAAGGTTAACGGGCAGTGAAATAAGAGATGCGGCAAGTAAAGAGATTTCCGGTCAGTGAAGCTAATTCCATGGTCTATTGGCCCAGGATAACCCCTCTATGGCGGGTGATCTGGAACTTTACCCTTATCGAATTAAGCCGCTTTATCCCCTTTTTAAGGTTTAAAAACCTCCTGCTTAGGCTAGCGGGGGTAAAGGTGGCGCGTTCCGCGTCTGTAGGGCTGATGGCCATGTTTGATATATTACGCCCGGACTTAATAAGCATAGGCGAAAATACCATCATAGGCTATAATGCTACTATCTTAACTCACGAATTTTTGCCCCGGGAATACCGCCTGGGCCCAGTGGAGATAGGCTCCTGGGTTTTAGTTGGGGCCAACGCTACCATCCTTCCAGGGGTCAAAATAGGGGATGGAGCGGTGGTGGCGGCTGGAGCAGTGGTGACCCGGGATGTACCTTCCGGTGCTCTAGTTGCTGGAGTGCCCGCACGGGTAGTTAAACGGGAAGGCGAACCCTAATCTGCTTTTATACAGGGGAGGCTTAATTTTATAAACAATTATGTTCCAATTTCTCAAACATTTACTATGGCATAACCCTTTTCAGCCTTTCTTTCTTAAAGGGCTCCTGATTATCAATTTTTTGGGCTCCCTTTATGGTTATTACTGGTACCATGACCAGTTATTAGCTACTCCTTGGTTGTGGTGGATATTCACGCCCGATAGCCCCCTTTCCACCTCCCTTTTTACCTTAACTTTAGCCTTGCTGATAGAGGAGAAGAAAGCCTCAAAGACAGGGCATGGCACAAAAGGTATCGGGAGGAGGCCAGAGGGAATATTTAGCTGTCCAAGTTTTTGGGGCAGGAAGGTAAAGGAGATTTTGGGCCTCCTTGCTTGTGCCACCCTCATTAAGTACGGTTTGTGGGCGGTTGTAGTTATAGGCGATTACTGGATGAAGGGAGCCAGCGTAACCTTTATAGAAGCTTTACTGTTTTTAAGCCACCTGGGTATGGCTGCAGAAGGTTATCTTTTTTTACGCCACTTTCCCTTGCACCTTGGGCAGGGGTTTTTAGTCGGTACTTGGTTAATACTTAACGATTACGTCGATTATGTTTTAGGCTGGCACCCTTATCTTTTTAGGGACGACCAAGTGCCCTTGGCGGCTGCTACAGCCCTTATTTTGAGCGTTCTTTGGTTTCTTTACTGTTTAGGCAGGAAAATGGGTGGACAGCAGTCCGGAAAGTGAGCGCGACTGCTGTTCTTTAGTTTCTTTACTGTTTAGGCAGGAAAATGCTCGGGAACACAGAATATTAATATTAATACAAGGGCGATAGAAAGAGGGTAGAAGGGATGCGGGCCGGCATAGGGCTCAACCTGGAACAGAGCCAAAAACTAGTCATGACACCCGAACTAAGGCAGGCCATGGTTATTCTGCAGCTTTCTACCCTGGAGTTAAGCGAATATCTAGAGCAGGAGCTTCAAGAAAACCCTATTTTGGAGATAGGGGAAGATGGCGAGTTTTCGGCTCCGGAGGGCCTAAGTATACAACCAGAAGAACGCGGGGAGTTAAGCCTAGACTGGGCAGAATATTTTGCTGATGGTAGCGACTTGGGCTTTGTGTGGGGGCCTCGCGAAAAGCAGGAAGAGCCTAACTTTAACAATTCTTTAGCTGCCGAGGGGCCGGGACTTCATGACTATCTTCTTCTGCAGCTTAACTTAACTGTAAAGGATAAAAAAAGCTTAACCATCGGCACCTTTCTTATTGGCAATATTGACCAGAACGGTTATTTGAAAATTTCAGTAAAGGAAGCCGCAACGGCCCTTAAAGTGCACCCCGGTGAGGTCTGGCGGGTATTAGAGATAATCCAGGGGTTTGATCCTCCCGGCGTAGGAGCCCGGAACTTGGTGGAGTGCTTGTTGTTACAGCTCCGCCACTATAAAGAAGTACCGGCGGGGGTGGAAAAGATCATCCAGCACTTCCTGCCGGATGTAGCCCAGGGGAAGCTGACTAAAATTGCCCGGCAGCTAAACCTTAGCTTAGCGGAAGCGCAGGCGGCTGTAGACTTTATCCGCAACCTAGATCCTAAACCTGGCCGTACTTTTGGTAGCCATCGGGATGTACGCTATATAATCCCCGATGTAATAGTAGAACGGGCGGGAGACGATTATGTAGTGCTAATAAATGACGTGGCCACCCCCAGGCTGAGGATAAATCCCCATTACCAGGCCCTCTTGCGTCAAGGAGCTTGCGACCCCAAGACGCGCAAGTTCTTAGAAGATAAACTCAATGCGGCTACCTGGATTATCCGCAGCATGGAGCACCGGCGGGTCACTTTATATCGTGTTGTGCAGAGGATAGTCCAGGAGCAAAGGGAGTTCCTGGAGAAGGGGATAAAATACCTTAAGCCTTTAACCATGCGCCAGGTCGCGGAAGCTTTGGGTCTTCACGAGTCCACGGTTAGCAGGGCTACGGCCAACAAATATGTGCAAACTCCCCAGGGGTTGTTTGAATTAAAGTTCTTCTTTGCTAATGGGATCGCCAAGAAGGACGGGGTAGCCGCAGCAGAAAGCATAAAGAAACTTATCGCCGAAGCTGTGGCCAAGGAGGACCCGTTCGCTCCTTTGACCGACCAGCAGCTTACGGAGCTTTTGAACAGGCAGGGTATACAGATTTCCCGGCGGACCGTGGCCAAGTACCGGGACGAATTAGGTATTCCTACGGCAGCCCGGCGGAGAAGGTATAATTAGCTAGCTTAAGCAATTAAAACCGGCGGTATAATCATTCCAAAATTTAAATTGCCAAGGGGGTGACCTTTTTAAGGTCACCTTTTAAAATTTTTTTAGGAAAAAGGATTTTGCCCGTCGATGTTGAATACAAAGAGGTGATTGTTACCAATGCCGCACTCATAATTTCCATTCTCATCAGGTATAATAAGGTTTTGGAAGGGGGATGTACATAGATGCCGGCAAAGGTTGCTATCAACGGTTTCGGCCGCATAGGCCGATTAGTTATGCGTGCTTCTTTAAACAATCCCGAGGTAGAAGTTGTGGCCATCAATGATCTCACCGACGCCCAGACCAACGCCCATCTGCTAAAATATGATTCTGTCCATGGAAAGCTTAATGTGGATGTAGAGGCGCGGGGAGACGTAATGATAGTGGGCGGACGGGAGATCAAAGTTTTCTCTGAAAAAGATCCGGCCAAGCTTCCCTGGAAGGATTTAGGTATAGATATCGTGGTAGAATCTACAGGTGTCTTTACCGATGCAACTAAAGCGGCTGCCCACCGCCAGGCTGGCGCCAAGAAGGTCATCATCACTGCCCCGGCCAAAAATGAGGACATAACCATCGTTATGGGAGTCAATGAAGAAAAATACGACCCTGCCCAGCATCATATCGTTTCTAATGCTTCCTGTACTACCAATTGCCTTGCGCCGGTGGTAAAGGTACTGCACCAACATTTTAAAGTGTTAAGGGGCCTTATGACCACCACCCACGCCTACACTAACGATCAGCGCATCCTGGACCTCGTGCACAAAGACCTGCGCCGGGCCCGGGCGGCTGGCATGTCTATAATTCCTACTACTACGGGGGCGGCTAAGGCTATCGGTCTGGTGCTGCCAGAACTTAAGGGGAAACTCAACGGGTTTGCCATGCGGGTGCCCACTCCTAACGTATCTGTAGTGGATTTGGTAGTTGATGTAGAGAAAGCCACCACCGTAGAAGAGGTGAACGCAGCCCTTAAGGCAGCCGCTGAAGGGGAACTTAAAGGCATATTAGGTTACTGTGATGAGCCTCTGGTCTCCCGCGATTTCAACGGAGATCCGCGCTCTTCCATAGTGGATGCCTTATCTACCATGGTCATGGACGGTACCATGGTCAAGGTTATAGCCTGGTACGATAACGAATGGGGTTATTCCAACAGGGTAGTAGACCTGGCTGCTTACATGGCTTCCAAGGGATTGTAAAGCTTGGGGAGCGGTCGCCGCAAGGCGGCCGTTCCCATTGGGGCATTAAGGAATACATTTTTTGAGGGGGGCTTTACCCGTGCCGAAGATGACGGTTAAAGATATAGACTGCGCCCAAAAGAGGGTGTTAGTCCGTGTTGATTTTAATGTACCTTTAGACAACGGCGAGGTGGCCGATGATACCCGTATCCGTGCCGCCCTACCTACTATCCGTTATCTCATAGAGCAGGGGGCCAAGGTCATACTTGTTTCTCACTTAGGAAGGCCTAAAGGTAAAGTAAATGAAGCTTTACGCCTTAACCCGGTTGCCCGCAGGCTTTCTGAGCTTTTGGATAAGCCAGTGAAAAAAGTGGATGATTGTATAGGACCGGAGGTAGAGGAGGCGGTAAACGGCCTTAAGCCCGGGGAAGTCCTGCTTTTAGAAAACATCCGTTTCTATCCGGAAGAAGAGAAAAACGATCCCGAATTTGCGAGGAAACTGGCGGCCCTGGCTGATATTTATGTTAATGATGCCTTTGGGGCTGCCCATCGTGCCCATGCCTCTACCGAAGGGGTGGCCCATTATCTTCCTGCTGTTGCTGGTTTCCTTATGCAAAAGGAAATCGAAATTATGGGCAAAGCTTTAGCCGATCCCGAGCGCCCCTTCGTAGCCATTCTAGGGGGAGCTAAAGTATCCGATAAGATCGGTGTTATCCGCAACCTCTTAAGTAAAGTAGATACCCTCCTTTTAGGCGGCGGAATGGCTAACACTTTCCTTAAAGCTAAAGGTTATTCCATGGGCAGGTCTCTGGTGGAGGACGATAAAGTGCCTCTAGCTTCTGAGCTTATGGAGGAAGCCCGCAAGAGAAACGTACGCTTGCTTCTACCTGTGGACCTTGTGGTAGCTCAGGATCTTTCTGCAGAGGCACCCCATAAGGTAGTGAGGGCGGAGGAGGTGCCGGAAGGATGGATGGCTGTAGATATCGGTCCGGAGACTAGGCAGGCCTTTGCCCAAGCCCTAGAAGGGGCTCGCACGGTGGTTTGGAACGGGCCTATGGGTGTCTTTGAAGTAGACCCCTTCGCAGCAGGGACGGAAGCCGTAGCCCGCGCGGTAGCCGGAGTAAAAGGTACCACCATTGTCGGTGGAGGGGATTCCGTGGCCGCGGTGGAGAAGGTGGGGGTGGCCGACCGTATAACCCATATTTCCACTGGTGGCGGTGCGTCCCTGGAATTCTTAGAGGGGCGCGAGTTGCCAGGGGTTGTGGCCCTTAAAGATAAAACCTCTTAAGGTCTATGGTCCCCTAATATGAGGGCTCGAAAGGGAAGCTGGTCGCCGTTATCTTGCGTAACCCCGCGGGTTGTGGCCCTTGAAAGTAAGATTTTGTAAGGGAAGGGGGAAGACCTTGCGCAGAACGATTATTGCTGGCAATTGGAAGATGTATAAGACAGCGGGTGAGGCCCGGCGGCTGGTAGAAGATTTAAAACCCCTGGTAGGCGCAAGCCAGGTGGAGATCGTAGTTTGCCCTCCCTTCACTGCTCTGGCCGCGGCAGTTAACGCTGCTTCCGGATCTAACATAAGTGTAGGAGCCCAGGATCTCTTCTGGGAGGACGAAGGGCCTTATACTGGCGAGGTTTCAGGGCCCATGCTTAAAGATCTGGGCTGCCGCTTCTGCATTATAGGACATTCTGAACGCCGGCAGTATTTTGGAGAAACCGATTCCAGTGTACGCAAGAAAGTCCAGGCTGCCTTTCGTTCCGATCTCATACCCATTGTCTGTGTAGGGGAGACTCTGGCCGAAAGGGAAGAGGGAAAAACCTTGGAAGTATGCCGGCGCCAGGTGGAGGAAGGTTTAGGGGGCCTCACCCCGGAGGAGGTAGCCCGGTTGGTCGTGGCCTATGAACCGGTCTGGGCTATAGGCACAGGTAAAACGGCTACTCCCCAGGATGCCCAGGAGGTCATCGGATTTATCCGGGAACTCCTAGGTAAGATGTACGGGAAGGACCCGGCCCAGCGCTGCCGTATACAGTATGGAGGGAGTGTAAAACCCGAAAATATCGCTCCCTTTATGGAGCAGCCGGATATCGATGGGGCCCTGGTAGGTGGGGCCAGCCTAGACCCCATCTCCTTTGCGGCTATTGTAAATACAGCGGCAGAGACTAAAGAAAAACAGAGAAAATAAAGAGGCTGATTACTTAGTTTAGTTGGAGGTGGCTCAAAGATGACCATTATCAACGATATTTTTGCCCGCGAGATATTGGATTCCCGCGGGAATCCTACCGTGGAAGTGGAGGTAGTCTTAGAGAGCGGGGCCAGAGGCCGGGCGGCGGTGCCTTCCGGAGCTTCCACTGGTGCCCATGAGGCGATAGAGCTACGGGATAACGACCCAAACCGTTACCTAGGGAAAGGAGTACAAGAGGCGGTAAACAATGTAAATTCCATTATCGCCCCTGAAATAGTGGGGATGAACGCTTTAGAACAGCGTGCTGTAGACCAGCAGCTTATAGAGCTTGACGGCACTCCCAACAAAAGCAAATTAGGGGCCAATGCTATTCTAGGTGTTTCTTTGGCCGTAGCCAAGGCCGCAGCAGCAGCCTTAGACCTACCTTTATACCGTTACCTGGGAGGAGTAAACGCCCATACCTTACCGGTGCCCTTAATGAACATCTTAAACGGGGGCAAACATGCCGATAACAACGTGGATATACAAGAATTTATGATCTTACCGGTAGGGGCCGAAACCTTTGCCGAAGCCCTGCGCATGGGAGCGGAGGTTTTCCACCATCTTAAAGCGGTTTTAAAGAGTAAAGGCTTAAGCACAACTGTAGGAGATGAGGGCGGGTTTGCGCCCAATCTTCGCTCCAACGTGGAAGCCATAGAAGTTATCTTAGAGGCCATCACTAAGGCGGGATACCAACCTGGGAAGGATGTTTTCTTAGGTCTGGATGTGGCGGCTACTGAACTGTATAAAGATGGTAAGTATGTCTTTGCCGGGGAAGGAGTCACCCGTACCAGCGAGGAAATGGTTGAATTTTATGCTTCCCTGGCCGAGCAGTACCCGTTGATATCTTTAGAAGACGGCCTGGCGGAGGATGACTGGGAAGGCTGGCAGCTTTTGACTAAGCGGCTAGGGGACAAGATCCAGCTTGTTGGCGATGATCTATTTGTAACCAATACGGAGCGGCTACGCCAGGGGATTGAAAAGGGAGTAGCCAATTCCATCCTTATTAAGGTAAACCAGATCGGCACCTTGACGGAGACCCTGGAGGCCATAGAGATGGCCCAGCGGGCCGGGTATACGGCTATCGTTTCCCACCGTTCGGGGGAGACCGAAGATACCACCATTGCCGATATCGTGGTGGCTACCAATGCAGGCCAGATAAAGACAGGCGCTCCTTCCCGTACCGATCGGGTGGCCAAATACAACCAACTTTTGCGCATTGAAGAAGAGCTGGATGTAGCAGCCAGCTATGCCGGAGTAGGGGCTTTTTATAACCTTAAGTTGAAAAGCTAGAAAATATGTGCTACAATAAAACCACTTTGCAAATAAATGTGCTATACTATTGCTCTGGCCAGAAAAGTGCACCTTTAGGGGATAAGGGGGTGAGAAGGTGTTACACAGTATCCTATTAGTTTTTCAGATTTTAATTGCTCTGGCCCTTATAGCCACGATACTCTTGCAGTCTAGCCGTAGCGCCGGGGTTTCCGGGGTTATCGCCGGAGGAGCGGAAAGCTTGTTTAGTAAAAAGAAAGGTTTAGATGAGTTTTTTATGAAGATTTCCGCTTGGCTAGGAGCCCTCTTTTTCTTACTAACTTTGTTGCTATCTTTAGTATGAATAGGCCTTAAGGGGGTAGAGGGAAAGTGGAGCTATTTCCCTTTGTGATAGCCGTAGGCTTCCTAGCTTTACTGGCTGCTGCCTATATGACCATTTCTGTCCTGCGGGAGGACACAGGGACAAAGGAAATGCAGGAGATCGCCGGGGCTATTAAAGAAGGGGCCATGGCTTTTCTTAATCGGCAGTACAGTACCATAGCTGGTCTAGCCATAATTGTGGCTGTGGTTTTAGGGTTTCTTACCCGCCAGTATCACACAGGTATTGCCTTTATCACTGGAGCGGCCTTTTCGGCCTTGTCAGGATATATAGGAATGTATGTAGCAGTAAGTTCTAATCTCCGTGTAGCCGCGGGTGCCCGGCACAGCCTTAATAAAGCCTTGGTAATAGCTTTTAGGGGAGGAGCGGTTACAGGGCTTGCAGTTACTGCCTTAAGCGTACTAGGGGTAGCTTTATTGTTCTATGCCTTTGGCGGTTTACTTCATCCTGATAAGGCTCCTTTAGAGATAGTAGGTTTTGGTTTCGGCGCAAGCTTCGTCGCCCTTTTTGCCCAGCTAGGGGGAGGTATTTATACCAAGGCTGCCGATGTGGGGGCTGATCTAGTAGGAAAGGTAGAAGCTGGTATACCAGAGGATGATCCCCGTAACCCGGCCGTTATAGCTGATCTAGTGGGAGACAATGTGGGTGACTGTGCCGGCCGTGGCGCAGATCTTTTCGAATCTACGGCGGCAGAAAATATTGGAGCCATGATCTTAGGGATTAGTCTAGTTCCCGTCTTCGGCGCCAAAGGCATCATCTTTCCCCTTGTAGCCCGCGCCGTCGGTATACTGGCTTCCATAATCGGTATGTTCTTTGTGCGGGGTACAGAGGAAGGAGATCCCATGTCCGCTTTAAACAGGGGGTACTTTGTAACTACGATATTGGCTATAGCAGGTCTTTATCCGGTGACTCGCTACATGTTGAGCGGGCCAGGAGTCAATTTCTTGTATTTCTATGGCGCTGCGGTTATCGGTGTGCTTCTAAGCTATATCTTTGTGTTTCTCACCCAATACTACACTTCTTATGATTATCGGCCTGTCCAGGAGATCGCTAAGGCTTCTATAACCGGCCCGGCCACTAATATTATTGCAGGCCTGGCGGTGGGCTTTGAAAGCACAGCCCTACCAGTAGTTTTCATCTCCATGGCCATCCTAGGGGCCTATTGGCTGGGTGTGCAGAGCGGTCTTCCAGGTGGTGGGCTGTACGGCACTGCTGTAGCTACCATGGGTATGTTGAGCACGGCAGCCTATATCCTGGCGATGGACACTTACGGCCCTATCACCGATAACGCTGGCGGTATAGTGGAGATGTCTGGGGCCCCCCCGGAGGTGCGCCGCCGTACAGATCGCCTGGATGCTTCAGGGAATACTACTAAGGCCTTGACTAAGGGATATGCCATAGGTAGTGCAGCTCTGGCCACCTTCCTTCTGTTCTCCGCCTATATCGACGAAGTAAAGCTGCTTCTAAACATAAAGGGTGATTTTCCGGTAGATATAGGTAAACCGGAGGTCTTTGTGGGCGCCTTTATAGGGGCCATGATGGTTTTCCTTTTCAGCTCTGCAGCCATCCGAGCCGTAGGGCGGGCCGCCCAATATGTTATTCTAGAAGTGAGGCGCCAGTTTAAAGAGATCCCTGGTCTTATGGAAGGCAAAGCCAGGCCCCAGTACGGGAACTGCGTAGATATAGTGACCCGTGGGGCCTTAAAGGAAATGGTATTGCCAGGTATGGTAGTGGTGGTAACTCCCATACTTGTAGGCTTGATTTTGAAGGCGGAAGCCGCGGCGGCCTTCCTTATGATAGGGACTATTACAGGGGTTATTGTAGCCCTTTTCCTTAACAACGGGGGCGGTGCGTGGGATAACGCCAAGAAATTCATTGAATTAGGCAATTATGGAGGTAAAGGTTCCGAGGCCCATAAGGCCGGGGTGGTAGGTGATACAGTGGGAGACCCGTGTAAGGATACGGCAGGGCCTTCCTTACACGTTCTTGTTAAGCTTATCAGTACTATAACCTTAGTGTTAGCTAGGCTTTTCGTGTAATGACTTGGGAAGAGACTTGGGAGTGTGCTGTTATGCAAAGGGAGGATGCTCTAAAGCTTCTACATCAATATTTAAAGACACCCAACCTCATTAAGCACTCCTTGGCTGTGGAGGCTATTATGCGGGCCCTGGCCAGGCATTTCGGCGAGGATGAGGATAAATGGGGCCTGGCCGGGCTCCTCCATGATATAGATTATGAGGAAACTAAGGATGATCCCCAGCGCCATAGCCTGGTGGGCGGGGGGATTTTGGAGCGAGAAGGGCTGGACCCTGAGATCGTCTATGCTGTAAAGGCCCATAATGAAGCCCATGGTCTTCCCCGGGAGGATCGCTTAAGCCGCGCATTGTACGCAAGCGATCCCTTAACCGGGCTTATCGTGGCTGCTGCCCTCATCCGGCCGGAGAAGAAGCTTTCACCTGTGGATGTGCAATTTCTCCTCAACCGGTATCATGAGAAATCCTTTGCCCGGGGGGCCAAGCGGGAGCAGATAGCGTCCTGCCGGGAACTGGGGTTATCCTTGGAGGAGTTTTTGGCCTTAGGTTTAGAAGCCATGAAGGGAATAGCTGAGGAATTAGGTCTATAGCCTTGGCTAAGTCGGGGTTGCTTGGCCAAGGCGCCCCTTAATTTTTTATCCCATTGTCCATCCTTTCCCGGTAATACTCCCACCTGTCCAGCAGCAGATTACGGAGATAAGGCTCTAAATCGGGTACATGTAGAAGCCGGCTTAGCCACTGGCGGGCTAAGTTATAATTTCCCAGCCTCCCTTCCAGTTCACCTATAAGATAAATCCATAAGTGGGCTTCCCCTGAGGAACTGGTATCTTCCTGGGCGTAGGCTTCTTGATAAAGTTCGCTTGCCCGGCGGAGATAACGGTGCTCTTCCTTAAGATCGCGGGCGTACCTGTAAAACCAGCCCAATCTCAGGCACAGGCCAGCGAGGAGGGAACTTTTTTCTTGGTTTAAAGTGCCGGTCAGGTAAGCCAGCTTATATACTTTAATAGCCGTGGGTAAATCTCGCCGGCCGGTATAATCTTTGTACTTGATCTTTTTTATATATTGCTCTGTAATAAGTTCCCGCCGGTCCTTTTTCACCGGCCCGAAGTTCGCCGTAAAAGCATATCCGCAATGGGGACATACAGCTACATCATAAAAGTAAGGGTTTTCCCCTTCAAAATATCCGCAAAAATCGCTATCGCGGCCTACCTGGCGTATAAAACTCGAGCGCACCTTCTTATTGGTGAATTTTTCCTGACAGAATAGACATTGATAACGCTTATCGTATAGAGGTTCGAGTTTGTCCATCTTTTAGCCAGCCTTTCTTAAGGTGAAGAAGGAGCGATGTTAGGGCTTTGTTTTGCGTTTCCAGTGGCGAAGGGGTTGTGTTTATAGATAATGACGTCTACGCGCCTGTTCTTTTTCCGGTTTTCCTCGCTAGTATTAGGGAAGAGGGGATGGTATTCTCCATAGCCCAAAGCTACGAAGCGTGCTGGATTTAACCCTGCATTTTCCGTAAAGTAGCGTATTACAGTTGTGGCCCTTATAACCGAAAGCTCCCAGTTACTAGGGAACTGAACAGTATTGATAGGCAGATCGTCAGTAGAGCCTACGACCCCGATGTAATTAGGTACTGTTTTTAAAAAGGCTGCTATTTTATCCAAAATGGGTATGGCCTCTGGTCGTAGCTTGGCCTCTCCCCTATCGAAAAGAACGGACCCAGTAAAGCTTATTATAACCCCTTGCTCATTTATGGTGATGAAGACCTCGTTCTTAAGCCCTTGTTCAGCTATGTATTCGCTTACCCCTGCGGCGAGAGCGCTTAAAGGATCGCCAGGTTCCTCGGGCGGGACTACGGAGGAACCACCGCCTAGCTCAGGCAAAATCATAGCCGAACCGCCGGTAAAAATATTGGCTAGGGCCCGGACAAGTTGCTGGTAACGTACTATATCTACCTTAGAAATGGCATACATTACAATAAAGAAAGCCATAAGGAGGGTGATAAGATCGGCATAAGTCAGGAGCCAGCGCATGATGCCGGCTGCTTCATGGCTTCCTCCCTGAGCCTCATCTAGATCCATTCTGTCCCAAGAAGCCAAAGCTAGTCCCTCCCCTTTATTCCTCCCGGCGACGTTCAGTAGACGGCTTTTCTTGGAGCTTAAGTATTTCCAGTTCCCTCCGGATAAGGCGCGGATTTTTGCCCTGCACGATACCTAATACACCATCGAGTATTATTTGATTAGCTACTACTTCTTCTGCCGCCTTAGCTTTGAGCTTAGCGGCAATGGGTAACCACAGAATATTAGCGCTGGCAATTCCGTAGAAGGTGGCCAGGAAAGCTACAGCGATGGATCCTGCGAGCTGATTCACATCGCTTATGTTGCTTAATACGTGTACCAGGCCCACCACCGTCCCTATAATTCCCATCGTGGGCGCATAGCCACCGGCCGTCTCGAAGATGGCGGCTGCCTGTTTAGCTTGGCGCTGTCGCTGAATTATTTCATTTTCCATGACACGGCGTATCTCTTCAGGATCTATCCCATCTATGGCGAACCCCAACCCGTTCCGTAAAAGTGAGTTTTCTTCTTGATTGGCATGGGATTCTAAAGCCAGGAGCCCTTCGCGCCTGGCTATTTCTGCTAAACGGACTAAATTATCGATTAAGTCGTCTAAGTTGATTTTGTCCCGGGTAAAGGCCTTAACTAAAAGGGCGGGTACACGCTGGATCTCCCGCATGGGGAAAGAGAACATGGTGGCCCCAATGGTGCCGCCCAAGATTATTACCAAAGCTGGCAGGTTTAGCATTCCACTGAGACTTATGCCTTCCATGAGTATAGCAACTACGAGGGCAAGTACAGCTAAGGATAAACCGATGATGCTTGATATATCCATGAGGCTTGCGGTGCAGGAAGGCTCCTTAAAAAAGGGCCTGCACCTGTCACCTCCCGTATATTTTCCCTGGCCTCCGTGACCAAACTATCTATCTGTATTATATCGGCTTAAAAAGACAAAAAGAAAGTTTTTCTTAAACAAATAAATAAGGCGTTTTAATGGCCATGTCGTTGTTTTAAAATTAGCAGAAGAAGAATATTATAATTTCTGTGTAATTCAAAGCTATACGGAGGTGGCCGGCCAGTGCAAGGGTTGCCTCGCTTTACCAACATTTTTAGCCGTGTACAATCGGAGGGAGGTGAGGAGGAGAGCCTGGTAGTGATAGAAGCTACTGGTTCCTTTCCTTTTGAGCTGGTGACCGAAGGACCCTGCCTTTACCGGTTAAAGGTTCGGGGGAAGCTCAATATGTTCCCCGGTCCTTTAGAGGTGCAGGACGGGATCCTAAAGCAGGTTTCCATCCATGAAGAAGGGCCTGAAGAGGCCAGTTTTTTAATTCATCTTGAGGTTCCTTCCGAAGGTTTTACCACGGTTCAGGAAGGCTTGCCTACCAGGGTTGAAGTACATATAAGCCGTAAGCCTATAAAGGAATTTTACCAGGGCCGCCTGTTAGTGATCGATCCGGGCCACGGAGGAGCAGATGTCGGCTACCGGGGCCCTGTAAACCTTTGGGAGAAGGATATGGTATGGACTGCTGCCCAGGAATTTGCTAGGATTTTAAAACACTTAGGGGCTGAGGTAGTAATAACAAGGGAAAGGGAAGAAAACCCTTCCTGGGAGGAACGAGTAAAAAAAGCAGGCCAGGAGACAGCCCTTTTCTTAAGTTTGCATACCCACGGAAGTACAGATGAGAAAGTGCGTGGCGCAGCCGTAAAATATAATCCCCGGGCTAAGGGTGGAGAAGTCTTAGCGCGCATGGTTTTAGAGGCCATAACCTCTAAGACCAAAGTGCCCGGGCGGGGGGTAGAGCCCGGTAGTGAGCTTGCTGAACTAGGGGAGATTCCGGGGCTTCTTGTGGAGATGGTAACTATTACTAACTGGGTGGACGAGGGCATCCTGCGCAATCCTTATTTCTACCGCAAATTGGCCCTGGCAACTTTGAGCGCCTTTTATCATTTCACACGTCATAATGCGGAATACACAGGGAGGAAAATATTCTTTAAGCCCCCAAGAGAAGATGGTAAAGGCGGAGCCACTCTGCTCTGTACTAGGGAGGTACCAGCCAAGAGCAGTCGGAAACCCCTCCGTGACTTTGCGGCTAAGATCCCCATCCGTACCCACATTATTACGGAGAAGGATAATATAGTAGAGGTAGCCCGGCGGTATACAGAAGGCATAGCTGCTCCAGGGGATGTTATTGCTCTAGCAGAAAGTGTGGTGGCCATTTCCCAGGGCCGGGCTATCCTTCCCGAGACCGTCAAACCCGGCTGGCTGGCCCGGTTCCTGTGCCGCTTCCCAGGGAAATCGGGCAGCCTGGCTACACCGGCAGCCATGCAACTGGCCATTCAAGAGGTGGGACGGGTCCGCATTCTGGCTGGATGTGTAGCTGCCGCTATAGGTAGGCTCTTGCGCCGCAAAGGATATTTTTATATAGTAGCAGGGAGGGAACTTGCGCTCATCGATGATGTAGCCGGTACGATGTATCCCTACGACCGGCACATAGTCCTGGGTCCCCGGGAACCCCAGAAGGTAGTCCAGGAGATAAAAAAAGCAACCGGGGCAGAGGCAGTAATTGCCGATGTAAACGATCTGGGATGTGTAGATATTTTAGGCCTAACCAATAAAGCTTATTTAGAGGCTGTACAAGAAGCCTTACGTGATAACCCCTTTGGCAACGAAGACGAGCAGACACCTATTGTGGTATTAAAACGTGCAAGGGGACCTAAAGGTTGCTAAGAAGGGGAAGTCTTAAATCAAGGTTGGTGTGTTACTTTTGGGAAAACAAAAGAAGGGTTCAATGCGGTTGCATGAGACATTGACAGCAGAGAAAATATTACAGCTTATGGAAGAACGTGGTTATAAACCCCTTACCCTCGAGGAACTCCATGAGGTTTTAGGTGGCTCTTATGAGGATTTAAAGGAACTCCTCAAAAATCTGGAGCTTGAGGGTAGGGTGGTGCGTACAAGAAAGAATAAATATGGGCTGCCCTCCAAAATGGGCCTGGTGGCGGGCTACCTCCAGGTTTCGCCTAAGGGTTTCGCCTTCCTTTCCCCTTTAGATAAGGGGGAAGATATATATATCAGCCCGGCCAATTTAGGAGGGGCCATGCACCAGGATTTGGTATTAGCCCGGCTCCTTCCTTATCGGGGCCTTGGGCGCCGGGAAGGGGAGATAATACGGGTTTTAAAGCGGGCCCGTACCAGGGTGGTGGGAACTTACGAGCAGAACCGGCGGTTGGGTTTCGTCGTTCCCGATGACCCCCATCTGCACCAGGATATCTTTGTTCCCCTGGAAGAGACTAAAGGGGCCCGCCATAAGGACAAAGTAGTGGTGGAAATAACCCGCTGGCCGGACGGCAGGCGTAACCCTGAGGGCAGGGTAGTGGAGGTATTAGGCCCTGTAGGAACTCCAGGGATCGATATTCTATCTATAGTAAAAAAATACGATTTAAGCCCCGAATTTCCCCCACCCGTCAAGCGGGAAGCCAAAAAAATTAAAGAAGAAGTAGAACCGGAAGACCTGGTAAATAGGCGCGACCTGAGGGACTGGCGGGTAGTTACCATAGATGGTGAAGATGCCAAGGATCTAGATGATGCGGTATCCATCCGGCGTCTAGAAAACAGCAACTACCTCTTGGGCGTCCATATAGCTGATGTAAGTTATTATGTAAAAGAAGGTAGCGCTCTGGATAAGGAGGCCTACCGCAGGGGAACGAGCGTTTACCTGGTGGACAGGGTCATCCCTATGCTGCCGCCCCGCCTTTCTAACGGCATTTGCAGCCTGAACGCGGGGGCCGACCGTTTAACCATGTCTGTGCTGATGGAGGTCTCACCTCGGGGCGAGGTGGTCAATTACGACCTATTTCCGTCGGTAATCAGGGTGCGCGAAAGGATGACCTATGGGGCGGTGCGCCGGATACTCGTGGACCGAGACCCCGATTTGCTAGAGCGCTACCGGGAGTTGGTGGACGATTTTCGTTTGATGGAGGAGCTTTGCCTCATCCTGGTGGAAAAAAGGAGAAGGCGTGGTGCTTTAGATTTCGATTTCCCAGAGGCCAAAGTAGTTTTGGATGACGAAGGCCGGCCTGTAGAGATCCTTAGACGGGAGCGAAGCATAGCCGAAAGAATAATTGAGGAATTCATGGTTCTGGCTAACGAAGTGGTGGCCCAGCACTTGCACTTCCTGGAGGTCCCCTTTATTTACCGGGTACATGAGGAACCGGCGCCGGACAAGCTGGAGGAGCTAAACGCCTTCCTGGGTCACTTTGGATTTTATGTGCGGCGGGACGGAGAAGGCCGTGTACATCCTAAAGTCCTCCAGCGCATACTGGAGGAAGTCCGGGGCAGACCAGAAGAGCGGGTGATCCACACTGTAGTCCTCCGGTCCCTTATGCGGGCTCGTTACGCTCCAGAGGCCTTGGGCCACTTCGGGCTGGCCTCAAAGTATTACTGCCACTTTACTTCTCCTATCAGGCGTTACCCAGATCTAGTGGTGCACCGCATTTTAAAGGAGGTATTGGCCAAGGGTAGACTACATCCCCGGAGGATGGAGAAACTAAAGGAGTTTGTAGCCAAGGCTGCAGATCACGCTTCTGAGCAGGAGAGGGTAGCGGAAGAGGCGGAAAGGGAATCCCTTACCTTAAAAATGGTGGAATTTATGAAAGATCGCTTAGGTGATGTATACCCCGGCATTATAAGCGGAGTGGCGCCCTATGGATTTTTCGTGGAACTTGAGAATACCGTGGAGGGGTTGGTCCACGTCTCTACCCTGACCGATGATTATTATCAGTTCCAAGAAGAACAGTTAGCTTTAGTGGGCCAGCACCGGGGACGCAGTTTTAAAATCGGGCAACCCGTCCGTGTACAAGTTGTCAGGGTTAGTGTAGAGGCCCGGCAGGTGGATCTGGAATTGGTAGAAGACATAAAATAAAAACGCTTACTCTAACAGGTGCCCGGGCCCGACAAAATCCTTTAAAATCCATAACCTTTACCTGCGAGGAGTCTCGCAAATTGGCGCATCCATTCCGGGTTGCCGCGCCAAGAAGCGCTAGAGACGAGGTTACCATCCACATAAACGTTAGATAAAGTTTCGTCTACTTCACCCCATATAGCACCGGCTAAAATAAGGTCGGGTTTAAGGCCAGGATAACCTGTACAAAGTCTACCCTTAAGTACGTCGGCAGCTATCAGAATCTGGGGTCCGTGGCAAGTAACGGCTACGGGTTTATTGGTTAGAAAAAAATAGCGGGTGATTTGTAGCACTCGTTCGTTCAGGCGTAAATATTCAGGCGAGCGACCCCCAGGGATAACCAGGCCAACATACTTATGTGGTTCAATCGTATCAAAGGTAGCCGTAAGAAGCAGATTATGCCCGGGCTTTTCACTGTATGTTTGTTCTTTTTCAAAATCGTGGATGGCTGTTTTTACTGTTTCCCCGGCTTGTTTACCAGGTGAAACAGTATGTACAATATACCCTAACATGGTTAAGGCTTGGAAAGGGAACATAGCTTCATAATCCTCTACGTAATCTCCGACAAACATAAGGATCTTTTTGCTGGCCTGCATTTTAGGTTTGCTCCTTCCACTTAATTTTTGGTTTATTTTATTTTTTGGAAGAGGTTATGGTGCAACTTGAAGTTGATGGAGAGGGGGATGATGTCTTTGCGCCAGCTTAACAGAATCGGCGTGATCAGCGATACCCATGGAGATGTTGCAGCGTGGGAGAGGGCCTTAAGAATCTGGGGGCCTGTGGATTTAATCGTCCATGCCGGCGATGTGTTGTACCATGGGCCGCGGAATCCTTTAGTTCAAGCCTACCGCCCGCCGGATCTGGCCGAACTCATCAATGCTTCCCAGGTACCCGTACTTATAGCCCGGGGAAATTGCGATGCTGATGTAGATCAATTAGTTTTAGAGTGGCCTTTGCAGAGCCAAATGGTGCTGGTACAGACCCCTTATGTCCGCCTTATCGCTACCCACGGGCAGGGTATGGATAAGGTGGAAATGGTGGAGCTGGCCAAGCGCTACCGGGCAGATATATTTATCTTCGGCCATACCCATGTGCCTGTATTAGAAAAAGTGGAAGGTGTTATTCTGCTTAACCCAGGGAGCCCTGCCTTGCCTAAAGGCCAGGAAGGGCCTACGGTAGCTGTTATCGATGAAAAAACTGTTTATCTTAAGGCTTTGAAAGAAGGGAGAATTCTAGGCCAGATTAAGCTTTCTTAAAAACAAGGGATCTTTAGGTAGTTTGTCGAAATTAAAAAAGAGGAGAGTAAGTATAACAAAAATCGAAAGCGCTTTCAAAACCTTGGAGTGCGGAGGGGTGGAAACAAATTGAAGCCTTTAAACAAAATCTTAGTTGGGAGCAAGTATCCGGAAGGCTTACCGGAGCGGGTCATCCAATTCGGCGAAGGAAATTTCTTGCGGGCCTTTGTAGACTGGATGTTCCATAAGCTAAATAAAGAGGGCCTTTTTAACGGGCGGGTAGTGGTAGTGCAACCCTTACCCCAAGGCCTGGCTGATAAGTTAAACGAGCAGGATGGGCTCTATACCCTCTTCCTTTATGGCTACCAGGAAGGGGAGCTAGTGGAGAAGAGGGAGATAATAAGCTCCATAAGCCGGGCTTTAAACTCCTATACCCAGTGGGCAGAGGTTCTAGCTTGTGCGACCAATCCAGATCTAGAGTTCATAATTTCTAATACCACGGAAGCAGGCATCGCTTATGATCCCGAAGATAGCCTGGACCTAAATCCTCCTCGCTCCTTCCCCGGCAAGCTTGCGGCTTTCCTTTACCGGCGGTTCCAACACTTCCAAGGCGATCCCCAAAAAGGGATGATTCTTTTGCCTTGCGAGCTTATCGAACGCAATGGTGACAACCTTAAGCGTATCGTCTTACAGTTAGCCCAGGATTGGGGCCTGCCCGCAAAGTTCCGGGAGTGGGTAGAGCATTGTAACCTCTTCCTCAATACCCTGGTGGACCGAGTAGTACCTGGCTATCCCCGTGACCGGGCAGAAATACTAGCCCAGGAGCTAGGTTACCGGGACGATCTTATGGTTGTAGGGGAGCTTTTTCACCTTTGGGTAATAGAAGGGCCAGAGGAAATAAAGGAGAAGCTACCTTTCCACCAGGCCGGGCTCAATGTAATTTGGACACCGGACCTTACCCCTTATCGCACGCGCAAAGTTAGAATACTAAACGGGATTCACACAGCTACTGCGGCTCCCGCTTTTTTAGCTGGAGTAGATACGGTAAGGGAAGCCGTAGAGCATCCGGTTTGGGGTTCTTTTATGAAAGAGGCTATATTTGAGGAGATCATTCCTTCTATGGATTTAGATATGGAGATGCTCAAGGAATTTGCGCGGGAAGTTTTGGAGCGCTTCCGTAATCCCTATATCATCCATTATTGGCAGAGCATTCTCTTAAACACCACCTCTAAATACCAGACCAGGGTTTTGCCTTCTATCCTGGGGTACTTAGAACGGAAGGGGGTACTTCCTCCAAGGCTAGTCTTCTCCTTAGCTGCTCTGGCTTATTTATTCAAGGAGGGAAGGATTAGCGGGCGAAAGTTTATAGGACAGCGGCCTAAAGGAGAGTTTACCCTTGAGGATGATCCCAAAGCCCTTGCCTTCTGGCAAGAAGCCTGGGAAAAGTACCAGGGGACGGAAGAGAGCTTACATGAGGTGGCAAGCTTTATTTTACGGAGGAGCGATATTTGGGGGCAGGATTTAACTTCCCTTCCTGGGCTGGTGGATATTCTTGCCCGGTATCTGGAAGCTATAGTAAGCCAGGGAATCCAGGCAGCCTTGTCAAAATGTTCGGAGTGAACCCTTGCTGGCCATCCAGTAAAGCCGGCGGGTTACCAGATCGGCAGGTAATTTAGGGTACCGTTGCTGATATGCCAACTTCACTGGCTTATGGCGAGGGCCCCATTTAGCCATGGCCGAGGTACAGGAATTTCCGGTGAGCTACTCCAGCGTGAAGTTACATCGAGGGCCCTATTTTACCGTAGCCGAGGTACCCGCCTTCACTGAGGTGATATTCTCTATGAGCAAAGCCTTACACATAAATGATAAGGACAACGTAGCTGTAGCTTTAGTTTCCTTACCAGCAGGCGAAATAATTCGGGTAGGAGGATATGAAGTTAAGCTCCTCGACCCCCTAAAGCCCGGCCATAAATTTGCGTTAAAATCCATTCCGGAAGGAGGGGAAGTAATAAAATACGGTTTTCCCATTGGCCGGGCCACCCGCCCTATCCAGCCTGGTGAATGGATTCACACCCATAATCTCGTTAGCGGCCTTAAAGAGTTACAAGAGTACACTTATAATCCCCGTACGACCCCAGCGGACCGGTCCAGGGGACGAGAGGAAGTGAGCCTTACTTTTTCCGGCTTTCTCCGTCCCGATGGACAGGTAGGGGTGCGCAATGAAATCTGGATTATCCCTACCGTAGGTTGTGTAAACCAACTTGCCGAAAACTTAAGCATGCTAGCCCGCCAGCGTTTTTCCAGTTTTCCCCACATAGACGGCTTTTACGCCCTTAAGCACCCTTATGGCTGCTCCCAGCTAGGGGAAGACCATGCCAACACCCGGAGGCTCTTAAGTTCCCTCTGCCACCACCCGAATGCTTCTGGGGTGCTGGTGTTGGGCCTGGGTTGCGAGAACAACAGGATGGAGGAATTTAAGGAAACCTTAGGAGAGTTTGAACCCCGGCGGGTGAAATTCCTTGTAGCCCAGGAAGCAGGAAATGAAATAGAGGAGGGGCTAAAGCTTCTGGATGAACTTGTCCAGTACGCACAAGAATTTAAAAGAATCCCTTGCCCTATAACTGAACTTAAAGTAGGTCTTAAATGCGGCGGCTCAGACGCTTTCTCCGGGATCACCGCCAATCCTTTAGTGGGCCTGGTGGCCGACCATATCGTATCCCAGGGTGGAACAGCAGTTTTGACCGAGGTGCCGGAGATGTTCGGTGCCGAAACTATACTTATGGACCGGGCTGTGGATGAAGATGTATTTAAAAAGATTGTTCACCTTATAAATAGCTGGAAGAAATACTACCTTGACCACGGCCAGCCAGTCTATGAAAATCCCTCGCCAGGCAACAAGGAGGGCGGGATCACTACCCTGGAGGAAAAATCCCTAGGGTGTGTACAAAAGGGTGGAAGCTCTGCGGTGGTAGATGTACTGGAGTATGGTGAGAGGTGTAGGGTTAAGGGGTTAAACCTCTTAAGTGCTCCAGGTAATGATCTGGTATCTTCCACCGCCTTGGCTGCCGCCGGGTGCCAAGTTGTCCTTTTTACCACCGGCCGGGGTACACCCTTCGGTACCTGCGTGCCCACGGTGAAGATAGCGAGTAACAGCACAATTTACTCTAAAAAACCCCATTGGTTTGATTTTAATGCTGGCCGGATACTGGAGGGCGAGGGAATGGAAGATTTGGCCTTAAAGCTTTTAGATCTTGTCCTTAAGGTTGCTTCCGGCAAGCAGGTCAAAGCAGAAATTATGGGTTATCGGGAGATAGCCATTTTCAAATCAGGGGTTACTTTATAAAAGTTAACTTTATAAAAGTTAACTTTGAAGCTTTTATACACCTTAACTTTTATACACCCAACGGATGGAGACCCGTACACGCTTTTGGGAACTAGCGCGTGCACGCCGAGACAATATTTTAAGGCCAAGGAAAATAAATATTTCTTGACACCTATAAACGCCTAAAATATAATCACTATAGAAAAACTAAACTTGCTTTTCTCCGAGCCGGTAGAGCCTACGGGCCTTCAATGGTCTATGGCTACCGGCCTGGGTTCCTGTATAGGGCCCACGGGGTATGCCGGGAAACGGGCATGCCTCCCTGTGCTCGGAAAGGAGAAAGGCCTTGCCAAGATTGACAAGTGCCCCGGTATCCTTTGCGAGCCGGGGCTTTAAATTTACCTTGGAGGGGAACACAAGTGTTTAAGCGGAGGAAAGGAGTACTTAGCAGACTGATTGTTTTATCTACTTTTTTCTTAATCATGGGTTTTTCTGTTATTCCGGGTTGTTCGAGTAAACAGAAGAGTTCAAGCCTGCCCGAAAGAGAGCTTTTAGTTTTTGCCGGTGCAGCCAGCAAGCCCCCTTTAGAAGAGATAGCAAATAGATTCGAAGAAAAGACAGGGGTAAAAGTGCGCCTTACCTTCGGCGGGTCCGGAACTGTTTTAAGCCAGATGAAATTATCCCAGCAAGGGGATATTTACCTGCCGGGGTCGTCTGACTTTATGGAGATAGCCAAGAAAGAAGGGGTGGTGGATCCCTCTACAGAAAGGATAGTCGTTTACTTACTTCCTGCTATCAATGTGCCTAAGGGGAATCCCCAAAACATCCAAAAACTTGAGGATCTAGCCAAGCCTGGGGTAAAAGTAGCCCTTGCTCGACCCGATACTGTATGCGTAGGGTTGTATGGCGCAGAGATATTGGAGAAGGAGGGATTAGCAGAAAAGGTTAAACGAAATATAGTTACCTATGCGGAAAGTTGCGAAAAGGTAGCTAATCTTGTGGCCTTAAAGCAGGTAGATGCGGCTTTAGGATGGGAGGTTTTTGCTTCCTGGGAACCGGATAAAATTCAAACTATTTTTCTTCCGCCTGAGAAAGTGCCTCGTATAGGATATATCCCCGTGGCTATCTCTAAGTATACCAAGCAGGAAGACCTAGCGCGGCAATTTATCGAGTATTTAACCTCGGAGGAAGGAAAGGCCGTATTTAAAAAATGGGGATATATAACTACTGAGGAAGAAGCCCGTAAATGGGCTCCTCATGCGCCAGTAGGAGGGGAGTATAAGCTAAAATTCCCATGGTGATCTTCACAATATGATGGGACAGGAAAACTTCAGAAGACCAAGCCTTAGAAGACCGGACCCTTTCCATATGACGTTGGTAGGCCTGGTAGCCTTAATAGTGGCCTACATAGGCCTTCTCTTTTTTTCTCAAATAACTTACTTAACTTTGGGCACATTGCTGGATAGCTTAAAAGATAAAGAAATCTGGTTTGCCCTGGGGCTTTCTTTGAAGACCTCTTTTTGGGCGGCGGGGATCGCAGTATTTTTCGGTACACCCATTGCCTATTTTCTGGCCCGTAACCATTTCCGGGGCAAGATCCTGGTGGATACTTTACTGGATCTACCGACAGTGATCTCTCCAGTGGCTTTAGGAGCAGTATTGTTGATATTTTTTAACACCCCCCTCGGTCTGTGGGTACAAGAACGCCTTTTTCCCGTAGTTTTTAATGTTACCGGTATAATCGTCGCTCAAGCCACTATAACTCTAAGTTTAGTTATCCGGTTGGTAAAGGCTGTCTTTGAAACCATCGACCCCCATTTTGAGATAGCCGCTCGGGTATTGGGAGAAAATAGGTGGGGAACCTTTTGGCGGGTCACCTTGCCTTTGGCCCGGCCAGGGATACTTTCTGCTTTCATTTTGGCCTGGGCCCGGGCTCTGGGGGAATTTGGCGCCACGGTGACTTTGGCTGGCGCTACTAAATTTAAAACGGAAACCCTTCCCATCGCTATATACCTGAATTTGGCCAGCGTACGGATAGAAAAAGCAGTTGTACTTATATGGATTCTTATAATCCTTTCCTGTTTGGTCCTTCTTTCCGTGCGTTATTTATACAGGAGGGGAATTTACTTTTGAGTATTACACTACATGGAGTACGGGTAGAAGTACAAGGTTTTTACTTAAAAGATGTATCTTTTAAAGTAGAAAAAGGAAAGTGCTTAGTTATTGTAGGACCCTCTGGTGCTGGAAAGACCTTGCTTTTAGATACCATCGCGGGTGTTTATATTCCAAAGAAGGGCTCTATTCTACTTGAGGGGCGGGACATTACCCGAGCCAGGCCGGAAGAAAGGAACGTAGGTTACCTTCCCCAGAACTTGGCTCTATTCCCCCACTTATCTGTCCTGGAAAATATCCTCTTTGGAGCCCGGGCCCGCAAGATACCCCTGGATAAAGCTCAAGCTAGGGTGAAGGAGTTAGCCAAGCTTCTTAGGATTGAGCATTTGTTAAACAGGCCTTCTCCTTTAACTTTAAGCGGCGGGGAAAAACAAAGGGTGGCTTTGGCTAGAGCGTTGCTCGTAGAACCCTCAGTCATTTTGTTAGATGAACCTTTTTCCTCCCTGGACAATTTTATAAAGCGGGAACTCACCCTTTACCTTAAGGAGGTCTTTTCAACTTTAGAAAGTACAGTTATACATGTTACCCATGATTTGCAGGAGGCCTTCCTTCTGGCTGATATTTTAGGGGTTATGTTGGAGGGGAAGCTAGAACAGGTAGGCACCCGGGAAGATATATGTTACCGACCGGCTACTTTAGGTGTGGCCCGCCTTTTCGCTGGTTCCAACATCTTCCGTGGCCAGGTTATAGAAAATAAATCTGGTGCAGTGGTTGCAAAAACGTTCCAGGGTTTAACTTTGGAACTCCCCTCTAAAAGGGATTTCCGGATAGGGCAGAGGGTAGTTTTTGGAATAAGTCCCAGGGAGATTATGATAATACGGCCTGGTCGTCCTTTACGGGCTAAAGTACAGGTTAATGTACTTCCGGCCCAGGTGACCAATGTTTTAGACAGCTATGGCAGCCACTTAGTATTTTTAAGGCTGGAGGGTTCAGGGGAGAAAGCTGAAATGGAGATACCTACTTATGTGTTTCGAGATTTGAATATAAACCCTGGAAGCAGGGTACAGGTATGTTTTAAAAAAGATTACTTGTGGGTATTACCGGAGGAGTGAGCACTTAGGGTTCTTTACTCAAGGTGTAATTATTACGCTGCTGCAAAGGTTATGACTGGATTTCACTGGTGGAGGCGGGGGGAATCGAACCCCCGTCCGAAGGAACACCCACAGGAGCGTCTACCAGGATAGTTTCCGCTTTACATCTCGCCCCGGCGCCCCCCGGAAACTAGGTGCCTCCGGGGCCAGCCTGCTTTTAATTTCTCCCTGGGCCCGCAGGCGAAAGCCTAAGGGATAGCCCGCTATGGATTACACCCACTCCCAGCTTCCGCGGGCGGGGCTAGGGTGGATGTGGCTGCTATGCTTTAGGCAGCCAGAGCGAGTTCTTCTTTGGCACTTATTAAGGTCCACCGTTTAACGAGAAGGTGGGATCTCGCCTGGCAACTCCTGCCAATGCTTCCCCCGTCGAGACCAGTACGCCCCCACGCCTAACATAATTATAACACAGCAATAACACAGCAATCTATAACACAGCAATCCTGAGCCATATATACTCTATTATATATTATAGCGCGACCCCGGCCTTATTTCCAGTCCCCCCATAATCTATCTCTGACGCTCGCGGAAAGCCTTTTCCATTTCCCGTTTCATATCCCGCTCCCGGATGGCTTCCCGCTTATCATAGAGTTTTTTACCTTTGGCCAGGGCTAGCTCCACTTTAGCTATGCCGCGGGGGGTAAAATAAACTTTTAAGGGGATAAGGGTATAACCCCTTTCCCGGGTTTTACCGATGAGCCGGCGGATCTCGTACTTGTGTAGAAGGAGTTTCCTCGGCCGTTTGGGTTCGTGATTAAAGCGGTTACCCTGTTCGTAGGGGCTTATATGCATATCATATAGGAAGACTTCCCCGTTTTCCACCCGTGCGAAGCTATCCCGGATATTGGCCTTGCCGCTACGGAGAGATTTTACCTCCGTCCCTGTAAGCACTATGCCCGCTTCTAAAGTTTCTTCAATAAAATAATCATGGCGGGCTTTGCGGTTTTCCGCCACCACCTTTATCTCCCGGCCCATAGTACTCCACCTTAATTTACCTGTGGCTTCATTATACCATGGATCCAGGGGGAAACGTCAAGCTAAGGGGTCGCTCATTATGATAAACGGGGGAGCTAGCCTACAAGACAAAAGGTTTAGCACGGTTTTTTAAGGCATCTTTATTAAGCGAGTTCCAGCCTTTCTCGCACCATTTCCGCAATCTCTGCTGGGGTTTTCCCTTCCGCTGATATTACAGGTGCTTCTGTCTTTATATCTTCCCGGCCTAAAAGATTAGAGTCCTGTCCGCTTATGACTACGGCTCCGTAATTTTGCAGGTCTTTAGCCTGAAGCTCGCCCATATCTACCCAATCTACCTCAAAGCCCTGTTCGGCCAAATGGTCGCCTATAGCGCTAATGCTACGCTCTACCGCCACCCGCTTACGCACACCTTTTTCCTCCCTTTTGAATATGATTTTAATTGTTTTACCTAAAATAATATGAACGGTAGCCCCTTCTTTTATTCCGCTACTCTTTCCCATTTCGGTTATTCTTTTTGTCGATTTTTTTATCGCTTTCCTCCTTTACTTTCCTGTTTCTTTCTAGCAACTTTAACGACCATTCCCAATGCTGGATCAAAAGTTGCCTTTCCTCAGGGGTTAGTTCAGGGATGCGCTTGAGGGGGTCCCGAAAGAGGG
>Ga0080004_1131712_pt1 | contig 77569 bp, 71 predicted proteins | sample WasSprMetagenome_FD_69207 | JGI IMG/M metagenome (GOLD analysis project Ga0080004, IMG submission 69207) | Sulfidic aquatic microbial communities from Washburn Spring, Yellowstone National Park, USA - WS (SPADES assembly) (version 2) | ecosystem: Environmental > Aquatic > Thermal springs > Hot...
ATTTTGAAATTAGTAACTTCATTCATATAGTAGAGTGGAAAAATCTTAATATTTATTCTCTAATTCATACCAATTTAAAATAGGAAGTACGACTGTCGAGTATTAAGCCACAAAGCTAAATTGTTATTTTAGTTCTGGAGGTATTTCAAGTTTTGCTGTTGCATATTCTTTAGGCCATATTACTACGCTTTTTCCACCTTTCCATTGTTGAAGTGGGAGGAAGAAGTGGTCTTTATCAACGAAGACCTCCATGTAGTGTACAGTTCCTGTTAGTCCTGGGGTTTCAACCTCCTTATTGAACTTAATGCCCATGAATAGCCCACGGTAATCCATTCCTAGTAATGTATCTCTCAGCTTATCAGGGTTTAACGTACCTGCCTTCCATAACCCCTCTATCAACATGCAGAAGTTGTCGTGAGCCCAGTATCCTGAAACAACTACTGATGGTTCATAGCCGTACTTCTCCTTAAACTTCGCTAGCCAATCCTTCTGCTCCTTAGTTAATGCTAGAGCGGTATCCATGCTGAGGACGTAGTCTGAAGCTTCTTTAAGAGCTGGATACCACTCATCAGGTGAGAACCATCCCATACCGAATACTCCCTTAAATGCTTTAAGCTTCATCTCGTATGCCTGCTTTAGGAATGCGTTCATGCTCGGTAGGCCTGTACATACGATATAGACGAGGCTTACATCAGCATCCTTATACTTCGATATGAATGGTGTAAACTCTGTTTCTGGTGGTGAAAGGGTGAAAACATCATAGTAGACAACGGTCCAACCATACTTTTCAAAAGCTGTCTTTAAAGCATCCCCCATCCCTCTACCGTAATCCGTATCCTCAACAATTAATGCCACCTTCTTATTCCTTAATTTATATCCAATATCCTTTATAACTTCTTCAAAGGCTGGTACGAATAGGCTTCCGTAGAGTGGTGGGCATGGCCAGCTCTTAAACCAATACTTACTCTCAGCAGGATTCTTTATTCTTTCATAGCATAGAAACTGTGTTTCACCTACATCTCCGAAATGTATTTTCCCGTATTTTGTAGATATCTTATATAGCGCCATAGCGACTGAGCTGTGCCAGTTCCATCCAAGTATATCAACCCCAAGCCTAACTATAGCATCCTCATATGCCTTAACGGCTTCAGCAGGATCGGACTTACTATCAAGCCATATAAGCTCTATATCTCTAAGCTTCCCATCCACCAATACAGGGATTTTCCCCTTAGCCTTAAGCTCCGCGTAAGTAAACTCTATAGCATCCTTAAACTCCTTACCTGTTCTGGCAGCAGGGCCTGTTAATGGAGGAATAAATGCTATCTTAATAGGTGGACCAACAGGAGTTGTAGTAACAGTAGGGGTAGTGGTAGGAGTTGGTTTAGGAGTAGTAGGAGTTGTAGGAGTTGGTGTTGTAGGTGTTGGTTTAGGCATTGTTGTGAAGTATATGGCGATAGCAGCAATAACTATTATTATAATAACTGCAATAGCTATATATGATGTTTTTAAAGCTCCCTTAGAGCGCATCATATTACCCCTAGAATTTTTAAAGCATACTTATAAACTTAACCTATAATTATCATGACCTGCAAAATTAGCATGCTTATCGTCTCCATTACTTGTAATACCCTCTAGAATCTATTAGATTTAACACTTCTACTTATTATGGGTTTACCTCTAAACCATTCTTATTGTATTATATCTTCGATGTTTAGCTCCCGAATATGGCAATTTATGGAGTAAGTACGATATGTTAAGCTGCTTGATTCTAACACTTAGCAATTATACTTTCAGTTTGGGTCTCTACGAATAGGAGTAGTAGTGGGATTCCTTACCTTACTATATGGATGATTTACGGGATTTAAGATTAAGTCGTAAAGCATATATTTAACATTTGTAATAGTTGAGCTGATACTGTCAAGTTAACATGTAGTAATTCGTAAAGCAAAAGTTGACAGCATTCCTAACGCAGCTTAGGGTTAAGTATGGTTATGCTACTGTATGCTATCTATTAGCTAACAGTCATCATAAACCCCAGTTTTAAAAAAAAAGATGCTACATAGATTTAAATTGGATTTTAAATATGTAGTATATGCTTAACTATCAACATCAAAACCTAACATATTAACCTCTAAGCTACCACATTAGTATTATGTTTGTTTTATGAATTTGCGTCTAGGTTTAAGTTGTTGCTGGCTTCTTAGGGTTTTATGTAGATTATGAAGTTGTAGGGGGTGAAGAGCCTCATGAAGAGCTTGAGGATCTTTCTCACTGGAAGTTGTTGAAGAATCGTCTCTTCCCTTCCTTCATTGTTCTGAACAAGCGTTCAATACGGCTCACGAATGTTTGTGGATCCATTCGAGGCCAAGGGCTTTTAGGGCTTCAGGATACCATGGGCCCCTGTCAACGAGGATAACTGGCTTGTTGTGCATGTCTCCAACACCCTCCTTAGGAAGGTTTCAGCGTTGAGGATATTCCTCCTCCATGAAGCCCATCAGCAGCTCACGTGTATCAACATCTATTGCAGCCAGACATAGCCCACCATCAGCCTTAATCTTAATCAACAGCACCATAAGCCTAGCTTAGCCTCAACGTTTATTGTTATCTGCTCAAGCTTTCTAACCCGGAGCCTCATGGCTTCATGGAATAATCTCAATACTTAGGCTATATCCTATAGCTTAAGCCAGTAGAGCAGGATAGCCCTAACCTTCAAATGTAGTGAAAACCTACCACGCTTAACCACTATCCCTAAGGGCTTTAAGAAGCAACTAATGAGAATCACCTCCAGCATCTTCTTAAAGCCCCCTAAAATAACTTGACAGTATCGTTGAGCTAGCTGTTAACTGCATTAATGGAGCTATTAACCTATATCATCTAGGCTGAATCAATAAAGTACAGCGACACGCTACATAATATTCTGAATTGCCAGGCTCATTTATTTAAGCAAAAGTATAAATACTTCTTTTAAGTTTAGTGTTGAGGTGCTTAGGGGTTGATTACTCCAACGGATTTGATACTTATCCTAATTAGAGGATCCCTATATGTGCTTGTTTCAGCAAGTTTAGCTTTGCTTTTCGGAATAATATCTGTAGCTAGCTTTATGCATGGAGATCTTGCAATGCTTGGAGGATACGTATCGTTCTTCCTATTGGTTAGCTTGGGGCTGGATCCTATATTGGCCTTAGTAATAACTGGGGTTTTAATGTTTCTTGTAGGCTGTACTATTGAGAAGGCCCTCCTACTACCGTTACGTAGGACTAGTGGGAAGTTATGGATGTTTAATACATTTGTATTAACACTTGGAATTTCTCAAGTACTTCAGAATGGGGCTCTCGCTGTTTTTGGACCTATATTTTACGGTGTTAGAAGCCTCTGGGCTGGAGAGGTAAGTATTCTTGGAGTATCGGTATCTATAGATCGCTTAGCTATACTGATTTTAAGTATTGTGATTATAGCTGCTCTATGGGCGTTTCTAAAATATACGAGGATAGGTAGAGCTATTCTAGCTACGGGAATGAATGAGGAGGCAGCTTCTCTTTATGGTGTTAATGTTAATAATATATATACGTTAACATTCGGCATCTCAGCATTACTCTCCGGTATTGCAGGAGTATTCTACATGGCCCTATTTACAACATATCCATTAATGGGTGTAACTTATAACTTGAAGGCATGGATTGTCGTGTTGATAGCTGGCTTAGGTAATGTGAAGGGGGCAATATACTGTAGCTTCCTATTAGCGTTTATTGAGGTAATAGCTACGAAAACCTTAGCAGCTGGATGGCAGAATGTTCTACCAGTTATATTTGTAATTTTAGTATTGCTGTTTAAGCCAACAGGTATTTTTGGAACGGAGGTTAAGGGAATATGGGAGAAATAAAGGTTTCAAAGAGGAAAACACTTCTATACATCATACTAGCATTATTAGCATTAATTCTCCCATCAATCTTCAGAAACGAGTATATTTACAGTGTACTTATATCAATTATTCTTTGGGCTGCTATTTCATCATCGTTTGATTTAACAGCAGGATTTATTAAAGTAACGAACTTCGGATATGCAGGATTCTTCGCGGCTGGAGCATACACTTCAGGCTTACTTGCTCTCTACTATGGGGTTTCCCCATGGATAGGGTTAATACTTGGAACAATAGTTGCTTCAGCCCTAGCGGCTGCTGTAGGTTTCCTAACTTTGAGGCTGCACGGTATTTTTGCTGCTGCATTCAGCTGGTTTATAGCTGAAACATTAAAATATACGTTAGCAGCACTTACAGATATAACACGTGGATATCATGGATTAGCCTGCCCCCCATTCTTTCCAGGTGTAAGTAGACTACCGTACTACTACATGATACTACTTGTATATATAGCTGAGCTAATAATAATGATGAGGATTATTAATGGGAAGATGGGTTTTGCATTTAAAGTTATAGGGGAGGATGAAACAGCAGCTAGAACGATAGGGGTGAACGTAACTTTCTATAGGGTTTTATGCTTTGTAATATCATGTGCTTTTGCAGGCTTTCTAGGGGTTTTCTACGCGCACTACTACAATGTAATAACGCCTGATGTCAGCAGCTTATCAGTAACTGTTCCAGCATTAGCGATATGCTACGTTGGCGGTAGAGGATCAATATGGGGATCACTTCCATCAGCTGCTATAATACTCATGATATTTGAGCTGCTTCGACCATATGAAGCTATGGGAATTATATCCTTCGCCCATAAATACATAGTTTACGGAATTCTACTAATAATTGTAATGATATGGGTTCAGGGAGGATTAGCTGGAGCAGTAAAAAAGCTTACAGAAAAATACGTGAAAACCGCAAGTTAAACATTAGAGAGATTAAAATCCAACAACTTCTTTCTACAACTCTGCTCTGCATTTCATTCTTCACGATTACGCTTCTATAGTGGAATAAATAGTAGATTTCCCATAGGTGAATTTATGAATGTTGAAATAAGCTGTAGGCTCCCCCAATATTTCATGTAGCTATAGTCTAGAAGCTTAAGGAATATTTTGGACGGTATTTCAGCTTTGTTTATTGTCAACCGCTACTTAGCAGTTCATAAGTTCCAAATCAGACTATAAAATTGCGAAGTTTATGGATACGTCCCTGTATTGGTTTATTATCCTGTACTTAGGCTATTAGCTGTACGGCTTCCTTTCAATATTTTATTCATGCTTCCAGGAATATAGCCAGCTAGATCTAGAGTTACGTATGTAAACCCTATTGATTTAAGGGATTCAGCTATTTTATCCATTAAATCAGTATTGAAGAATTTAGGTCTTTCCTCAGGATATACTTCAATTCTAGCTATGCCATTATGATCCCTAACCCGAACCTGTCTAACGTTTACAGTATCCTTCACTATTCTTTCAGCTTCATCAATTCTCCTCAGCCTATCCTCAGTAATCTCTAAGCCGTAGGGTATTCTGGATGCTAGGCAGGCCATTGATGGCTTATCCCAGTTGGGAAGTCCAACGTGTTTAGCTATTTCCCTAATATCCTTTTTCGTAAATCCAAGCTCTACGTAGGGTGTTCTAACCCCCTCCTCAATCTCTGCAATATGACCTGGCCGATACTCCCTTAACTCGTCAGCATTAGTACCTGTAACTATGGCTTCCACGTTGAGTTTGGAGGATAAATCCTTAAGCTTACTGAATAGGTTTTTCTTACAGTAGTAGCATCTGTTTGGAGGGTTTCTAGTGAATTCAGGGTTTTTAAACTCATCAGTTTCAATAATTACATGCTTAATATTAATTAATGAAGCTATTTTAGTAGCTTCGTCAAGCTCTCTTAACGGAAATGTGGGAGACTTTGCAGTAACAGCAATAGCATTATCGTTAAGGGATTTCTTAGCAGCTAAAGCTAGAAGTGAGCTATCAACACCTCCTGAAAACGCAACAATAACCGATTTAAACTGCTTAAACCATGAAGTTAGCATTTCCCACTTCTCAGCAACGCTCATAAAATATTGGAAGTTAAGAATTATTTAAGATTTTGCTCTTAGTAAGATTTTAGATAATGATTTGGTAGAAGTTACTGAGGCACTCTTTAATAAAGTGTTTGCGGCTGCTCATTGCTTAAGCTGCTCACCAACCATTACGTGGAGTAGACCTCCAACCAGCTACAACAATTTCATTAAGGAGTGGTTGAAGATAGATTTAAATGGATTTATGGTTTAAATCCATAACATCTATGATGGAGTCCCATCTAGGTATTGATAGAGAAGTTGGAATGGAGTATTATACAACCAGTACTATGGGGGTTGGTGGGGTTTTAAGAGTTGGGCTTAATGACTTTGTTGTAGATGAAGTTATTGATGAAAGATACATTACATCTCTAAACTCGTCAGCACCATATATTCTATGTAGGCTAAGTAAGATTGGAATAGATACCTTTGAGGCTTTACGTAGAGTTTCTAGAGCTACAGGTATTCCTGTAGGATTTATAGGCTATGCTGGATTAAAAGATTCGAAAGCTGCTACAACACAATACATAACGGTAAAATGTAGAGATGAGATTTTTAATATGTTAAGCAGGTTTAATGATGATAGGTTAAGGATAGATGTCGTTGCAAAATGTTATGAAAGCCTTAAGCCTAGGATGATTCTTGGAAATAGATTTAGGATAGTTGTAAGGGGGGTGGATTTAGATCCAAGTATTGTTAGGGAGAGGATTGAGGATACTTTTAGTCAGATAGAAGATGTTGGTGGGGTGCTAGCCTACTTCGGCTATCAAAGATTCGGATCCACTAGACCTAACACGCATAAGGTAGGCTACTACATAGTTAAGGGGATGTGGAGGGAGGCTATCTATGAGCTTCTCGCAAACACGTATCCCTACGAGGACGTAAAGATTAAGAGTGTTAGGGAGAAGATAGCTAGATACCTGGAGGGATATGGTGAGCTGCCGGAAATTCCATATAAGCTATATTATGAATCTATAGTTTTAAGAAATCTTGGAAAGACGTTGGATTATAGGAAAGCAATACTTAAACTGCCAAGATATGTGTTAAGGCTATTCATCAACTCATACCAAGCATATCTATTCAACAAAATACTCTCATCAAGAATTAGGAGAGGCATCCCGCCAGGTATGGCTGTTCAAGGCGATAAAGTATTATCCCTAAAAACAGGTAGAATAGTGATGGTGGATGATGAAGGGATTGTTGAAGGGGACCATGTAGTTCTAATAGATGTTCCGGGCTGCAATACATTACTCAACAATACTGATTCCTCAATAATCGTAAGACAAGTACTTGAAGATGAGGATGTAAACATACTAGATTTTAAACACCCAATAGAAGCTAAAGGATCTTTAAGACCGGCTTTAATGAAGATTAAGGATTTAAGCTACAGGGTGGAGTTTGAGAACAACAGCTCAACAATTCACCTAAACTTCACCCTTGATAGAGGAATGTATGCTACAGTTTTACTAAGGGAAATTATGAAGCCGGAAAACCCAGTAACATGTAATTTAGCATAGTATTTAACATAGCTAAGAGGAACTCAAATTCGTAATATTCTTAAAGTTGCGGCCACCACAGTATTACAGGAACATATTGTATTACCTAAATAATGCTAAAATGGTGAAGTAGCTATAGCAGAATTGGAGGCTGTGATTAGGTTTTAATGGAAAAGTTTTTATTCTCCTTCACATCTCTAGCCTCGGTGGTTGCTTTTGGTGGTGTATTAAGCCCTAAGCTTAGGAGTCATAGGTGGAGTATTGATAGGGAGAAGGAGTTGATAGATGTATGGGATAAGGAGGGGATATATAGGTTTACTTTTGATCTAGATAAGCCCCTAATGGCTATCGATACTCCCCCACCATATACTTCAGGTAAATGGCATGTTGGAGCTGCTGCGCATTATGCTCAGATAGATATGATTGCTAGATTCCACCGTATGTATGGCTGGGCTGTTCTAGTACCGTTCTATGCTGACCGTAACGGCTTACCCGTTGAGGTTCTTGTTGAGAAGACTTACGGCATAAATCCGTTTGAGATTGCCTCAACACCTGAGGGGAGATTAAAGTTTCTGGAGATGTGTAGAGCGTTTCTGGATCGTGTTGAGGAGGAGCTTGTAGGGATATGGAGGAGGATTGGATGTAGTTTTGAGTATTGGAGGGATGGTACTGATAGCCCTGAGTATAGGAGGATATCCCAATCAACATTTATAGATATGTGGAGGAGGGGGTTAATATATGAGGCTGAAAGACCGGTGATGTGGTGTCCAAGATGTAAAACAACACTTGCAGAGGCTGAAATAGATAGGGTTGAGGAGGATTCGAAACTATACTACCTGAAGTTTAGGGTTGAGGAGGATGGAAGGGAGATAGTTATTGCTACAACTAGACCTGAGCTCCTTAATGCCTGCGAAGCTGTAGTATATAATCCGGAGGATGGAAGATATGAGGAGCTCTACAAGCTACATGCAGTTATACCGTTGTATGGTAGAAGCGTGCCAATACTTAAGCATAGCTATGTAAAGCCGGATTTCGGTACAGGTCTTGTAATGGTGTGTAGCTACGGGGATGTAAGTGATGTAAGAATGTTTAGAGATCTTGGGCTTAAGCCACGTATCATAATAAATCCTGATGGAACAATGAATGAGGAGGCCGGAAACCAGCTGAAGGGCTTAAATATACGTGAAGCTAGATCTAGAATTGTTAAGATTCTAAGTGAGGAGAAACTTATAGCTAGGGTTGAGGAGGTAAAGCATGAGGTGCCGGTATGTTGGCGATGTAAAACCCCGATTGAATACATAAACATGAAGGAATACTTCCTGAAGCAGCTTGAATTCCGCGATGAACTCCTAAATCTAGCTAAAGAGCTTAAGTTCTATCCTGAAGAGCATAAGAGGAAGCTTATAGATTGGATTAACTCATTAACTATGGATTGGCCAATATCCAAAACAAGATTCTACGCTAACGAAATACCGCTATGGAGATGTGGTAGATGCTCCGAGATCCTAGTACCTGAACCTGGAAAATACTATAGGCCATGGATTGATAAGCCCCCATGGGATAAATGCCCTAAATGCGGTGCACCTCAAGAACTCTTAAAGGGAGAGTTGAAGGTATTCGATACGTGGTTTGACTCATCAATATCGCCGCTCTACATATCAGGATACCTTAGAAAACCGGAAATGTTCAGTAAAGTATTTGGAAACATTCTAAGACCGCAGGGATACGATATTATTAGAACATGGTACTACTACACCATACTTAGAGTATACCTACTAACTGGGAAGCCTGCCTTCAAATGGTCTAGAATAACGGGTATGGGGCTGGATGATAAGGGGAGAGCAATGCATAAAAGCCTAGGTAACGTTGTAGATCCGGAGCCTATAGTTGAAAAATATGGTGCTGATGCGTTTAGATATTGGGCTGCAATATCAGCAAGGCTTGGAGGAGACTATAGATGGTCTGAAAAACACGTTAAGTCAGGAGCCCTATTCACAACGAAGATATGGAATATCGCAAGATTCATATCATCGTTTCCGGAGGTGAAGGATGGATTTAAGCTTAAACCAATAGATGAAGCAATACTCACATTAGCGTCGGAGATAGGTATTAAAGCTGTTGAAGCATATAAAAACCTCGACGTCTACGAACCTATAAATCAGCTTTACAACTTTACATGGAACATGTTTGCAGACCACTACATAGAGGCTGTAAAGCCGAGAGCATACAACACATTAAAGAAATACTCCGAGGAGGAATGTAGAGCTGCATGGTATACACTCCATACAATACTTAAACTGGTATTGAAGCTTCTAGCTCCAATAATGCCCTTCATAACCGACTATATATGGAGGCAAATGTACGATCCGAGAGGAATACATATCCAGAGAATAGATGAGAAGGAGTTTACATATACTTCAAGCTATGGAAGGCTATTCCCGAAATTCATGGAGTTAAACAGTAAAATCTGGAAGTATAAGAGGGAGAATGGAGTTAGGCTTTCAGAACCGCTAGATATCACACTATACATACCTGAGGAGCTTGAACCATTCATAAACGATATAAAGGATTTACATAGAGTAAAAGATGTAAAAGCAGGCATACCTGAAACAGACCAGTTATCCATGAGTAGAGCAAACATACTTATAGTTAAGCTGTGATGAAAGCTCTCCAGCAGACCAAATCTAAACTAGATACATATACCTAGCTTGAAACCTTCCAGTAACCGTTATTAACGTGGAGAATTTATATACTACCCTAGTTAAGCTAGATAGGTGGGTTTATGGGTATTTATCCATCTAGAAAGCTTATAATGCTGCCCGGACCGACAAACGTTCCTGAACGGGTTTTAAATGCAATGATTAAACCCGTAATAAACCATAGAGGACCTGAATTTAGAAAGCTGTATAGAAGCATTATTGAAAAGGCTAAGCTAGTGTTTGAAACAAGCGGCGATATAGTTATATTCTCATCCTCCGGAACTGGAGGGGTTGAGGCAAGCGTAGTTAATATTGTTAGGAGAGGGGATAACGTAGTTATCCCCACATTTGGGGAGTTTAGTGGGAGGCTTGCTGAGCAGATTACGTTAGCTGGAGGAAACGCTATAAGGGTTGATGCACCTCTAGGATCAATCCCCACTCCAGACGAGATTGAGGAGGCTGTGAGGAGAGCTGGAAGCGTTAAGGCTATATATGTCGTATATAATGAAACATCACCTGGAGCAACATATAGACAGCTTAAGGAGGTTTCAGATATAGCTAGCAAGTACGGTGCATTCATGATTGTTGATGCTATATCCATTCTTGGAGGTGATGAGCTTCCACAGGATAAGTGGAATATAGATATTGTTGTTGCAGGCAGCCAGAAATGTTTAAGTATGCCTCCAGGTCTAGCTTTACTTGGAGTAAGTGAGAGGGTAAGGAGATATATTCAGAAAAATCCTCCTCCAACAGCTTACTTCAATATTGTAAGATATATAGAATATGGGGAGAAAGGGGAGACCCCATACACACCTTCAATCCCACTATTCTACGCTTTAGAGGAGGCTTTAGAAATGGTTCTTGAGGAGGGATTAAGTAATAGAATAAGAAGACATAGAGTTACGGCTGAAGCATTCTATGAGGGGTTAATGTCTATTGGGCTTAAACCCTTCGTAAAGCCGAACGCAAGATCAAACGTAGTTATTTCAATAGAGTATCCCAGCGGAGTAGATGATAAAACATTTAGGGAGGAGCTTGATCAAAAATTCGGTGTTGTAGTTGCTGGCGGTTTTGGGGAGCTTAGAGGTAGAATATTCAGGATTGGAAATATGGGTGAGGTATCGAGATATCATGTACTAACAACTCTTAACGCTATAGGAGCTGTATTAAACCTGAAGGGGTTTAAAGTAGATGTGGAGAAAATGATTTCAATAGCTGAAAACAAGCTTAAAGCCCTAAATAAGGAGTAAAGTAGAGATGATGCACCAAGTATTAATAGCTAAATCCTCACCTAAACCTAATCATATAGATTCAGATACTTTATGAGCAAAATCGGAGCAGAAGCCTCCAACAGGACACTCAACACACCTCCTCCTCTTACAGTATTCAATCCCTATCCTTACAAGCTGCGATTCAAACCTCTTAACGTCGCTAAACCCTATTTTCCGAGCAGTTATAACAGCAATTCTCGACGGCTTCGGATCCGCCTTATCCCAAATACCCCTCAACTCTCTCAGAAATATATTTACGGCTACGGGTCCCACACCTTTAAGCTCCATCAACCTCCTCTCCAAATCCTCAGAATCCCTGGAATACCTGTAAAGCCCCTCAAGATCTCCGTAAGTATTCCTTAACGTATTTAGGGCTTCAAGAATATTGGAGGCTGTTGAAAAATCATATCTTACATATCCTCCATCATCGAGAACATCAACAATCCTATCCCATCCAGCATTAAGAATACTGCTTAAGCTATCAAGTCTACGCTCTATGAAGAGCTTAAACGTTCTCTTAGCTATACTTGACGAAATCCTTTTAGCAAATAGGATGGATGCAATAAACCATTTAAATCTATCCTCAGCCCTCCCTAAATCCAATCCAAGCTCCATCGAGTAGGTCGGAATCCTAGATAGAATCTCAGAAATCACAGCCAATTAATCTCGTGGATTTAAATAAATCTATCTGAAACAGCAGTACCTATTACTGCTTTGACGTTCCCACGACTAAAGTCGGGGATTCTCGGTTCGCTAGCCTTATAGCTTCATCCCACCAAGTTCTAGGCATTATCAATTCAGCCCCTCCATAGGTGTGTAGCCATAGCCGCTTAAGCATGTTCATCGCTTCGTTATAGTCTGCATTGCATGAATACCTACAATTTGGCGTTTGAAGAAGCTTCCGATTCGAGACCCATATATCAGCATCCTAGCATGTTTTAAACGTTTTTCCAGCTTACCTTAATGACTTTAATTCAAGCCTTTTGCTTTGTACTCTATGAGCTGGCTTAGCTTATAGTATGGAAATCCATTGCTTAGTTTCTGTTGAATCTTCTCTCTTTGCCATTTTTCCTATATCTTTGGGCTTTCCGAGAACAATCGTGGAATCGGTTTCTAGACTTCATCGACTATGGTCCTGCTTATCTTGTGTAAGATGTGTAAATCTTTTCCCTCTTCCCAGAAGTATTATCACTACAGCTATAAATGCTACTAAAGCTACGATGATTATTACCTCCACGGTAGGTGTTTGTGATGATGTTTCTGGGGTTATGGAGATTGTTGAGCTTAATGATTGATTTAATGGTTTAACCTCTATTGGGGTTATGTAGGGTTTAAATCGTGAAGCTATAGGTATACTTACCCTAGCTACCGGTCCCCCCTCCTTCACATCTACCCCTAGACTTGGATTATGTTCTAAAACCCCACCGTTAAAGTAGGGGTAGCATATGTATAGCTTCAGAAATCCAGGTGCCTCAAGATAGCTTAGATAGATGCTGCTAGTACTAGACGTATTGTTGAAATGTTGAATGAATGCTTCACTCATAAACTTGAGGAATCCTTTAAGTACATCGCCTCCGGACATAAAGCTAAACTTTACCGGTGATTTATTCAGCTTAACCTCCACTTCATCCCTAGATTCAACATTAATGTTTACTAATAAATTATCCAGTAGAATAGTGTTTGAAGCAGATAAGTTACCGCCGTATTGACCACGCCATAAATCCCCAACATACGTCATATTAACTGACGCTAAATTAATCCATAACGCTAATGCATTGAAGATATTTGTTGAAGTATTAATTCTCCCATCTAATACTTGACTAATCCTATCCACTACTACTGGTGTAATCCATATCCAGCCCTGAATTACAACATCTATTCTAAGCTCAGCCTTAGAAACACTATACTCTACACCATTAACCTCCTCAACCACGGGAGATGTATAAAGCCTACATCTAACCATTATGTTTCCTTCAGTAAAATTAAACCTTGATGGAGCTGATTTAAGCATGTATGTAAACGCTACACCAATAGCTTCACTACTTCCCAGTGGAATATACTCTAAATCCGTTAAATACCATTCACACTTCTGAAAGCTTAGAAATGGGGGGTGCGTAGACTCCACCGCTTGATTTACATTCTCTAGAACTTTACCTACCGTATTGTTAATATCCCTACTTAAAACTGCTAGCTTAGATTTAAGCTCTATTAGATTTTTAGCTAGTGGAAATCTACATTTATAATAGCTCTCAACACCACTATCCACACATCTCTTAACCATTCCTAACATAGATCTACATGATGAATCTAGATAGTCCATAGCTGGGCTAATGGAAGATAGCAGGCTGCTGAGAACCAGCACCTCCCTCTCTAAACCCTCTCTATCTACGTTTATAAGTGTTTTTACGTATGTGTTAAACCCTCTAATAGATACGTTTAAATCATTAAAACTATCTACTAAACCACTTAACCTAGCTAAGCAATCATTACGTGTATTGCTCATCACATTTCTACATGATGAGCAATACTCATTTGCAATAAGGCTATCTACGTATTTACTTAAATCTCCAAATTGAGTTTTTAAATCATTCATTAGGCCATTCAGCTTATCAATTCTATAATCAATATCCCTAACATGCATAGCCGTCACATTTAACTCAGCCATGCTTGAGAGAACTGTTAGTAGTTCATCTAGATTAAGATGAAGCTCATTAATTGTCAACTGCTTAACATATATGTATGGGTCGAAGCTACGGTATTTTATCTTTAATGCTCTTATCGAGTCTCTAAGAATAGTAAGTGACTTATTAAACGATTCAACATATTGAACAGTATTATCTACCTTAAACATTACGGCTATAGCTGAATTCCTAAAATCCTCTATATTAACCCCAATCTCTCCATATCGATCTATAATCTTAACAGCATCCTCAATACAGGTATTTAAACCTGTAAGCTTATCAATAACTGGCTTAACCAATACTGTATTTATGCCTGTATTATTTGCTATATAAACTCCCCTAAAAGAGGTTGGCGTGGATGTTGCTGTAAAGTACTCCAATAAACCTATGAAGTCAACCAAGTATCTCGTATTACTATCATCATTACGCCACCACACAAACACTGGACGTGAACCATTAGCAGTAAACATAACAGTTAAATCACTAGTTTTAATGAAGCGCCAACCATCACTCTCCCAAGCTTGAATACTAGATGCATTAGCGTCTAGAGGAAGCTTCAAAATTAAGAGAAGTAGAAGTACAGCTACAATAACCACTCTACAACCTCCACTCATACAAGTCACTACAATAAGTATAGATGAGAGTAATTTAAGCATTTCTTTAAATGACAGCTCAACATATCGTATTTAACTTCTAAATCACCACATCTATAAACTAGCTAAATATTAGCTTCCTAATTCACTACATCCTCTAGATTAACCTAATGGATTCAACCCCTACTATAGTGAGCCAGTAAATCCAATCTTATAAAGAATCAAATAAAGCTATATGAGCTCATCTTAAAACTATTTAAGCTATTCCTTCTTGTTTCTTTATGGAGTTTTAGAAGGAGATTAAAGATACATGCAGCCCCAGTAACAATAGCATCCATAATCATACACATGAAATATAGAGTTTTGAGATGAGTTCTATGTTAAGGCTTAGCCTGATTCAACTAATATAACTATAATTCCACTTCATTATACATTAAGTATTTATGGAGGATACGTAGTTATATATAGGTGGAATGGTGGGGAAATATAGGGTAGGACATATAGCCCTTAAGAGGAGGTATAGGGTAGGACATATAGCCCTTAAGAGGAGGTAGAAAATGGGTGTTAGAGTTAAAATTAGGATTTCTATAGGTAAAATAATTGAATGTGTAGCTTTAGCTAATAGTGGATTTGAAACAGATACTCCGCAACTACTTGTCCCAACCAGCTTCATACTTAAGAATAGAATAAACGTTAGGAGGCTTGGGAAGCCTGAAAGCCTCGAGTATGATACTGCTGGAGGACCAGTAATGATGTATGTATATCATAGAGCCTGCAGTGTTAATGTAGTTGAGAGTGATAGAGTCTCTCAAGACGTTATCGCAGATCTAGTGATTTCACCTATTGAAAAAGAGGTAATAATGAGTGATGCATTGATAGAGGATTTAGGAATACTTATCGTAAGTCCAAGGAAGGGTTTTTGGAGGTTTTTAGAGGAGCCTTCAGGGAAAATTAGGCAATCCTATCCTAAACAGTACTGGTAATATTAGATCACCTAACGTATCCGTATTCTCCATTAATGGTGGAGTTGGAGAAAGTCATTAACAGCTATATACAGATCTACACATTCATTAGCATCCCACAGTTTCCTGAATACTTTCAATAGATTAGGTGTAGTAAGCTGCAATCCGTATGAGGCATTACCTCTCAGTTTGTTAGGCTACCTCTTAATATAGTAACTCAAATCTTAAGTTTACAGCATCGGCTTCTAAGAGCTGCGGCTTAGGCTCCTGTTAGGTTCTTAGACTATTCTTTAAGTATTGGTAGTGTAACTCCTCTCTGATATTGATACTTACCTAGATACGGCTTACTTACAGGATTTGTTAGCTTAGCAAATATTAAATGTAGAATTCTATCACCAACGTATAGCTTAATGGGGAATGAAGTACCAGTAACGCCTACTGTTAGCTGCCCCTCAAAATTTGCATCAACAACTGTTGGGGGAATCGTTAAACCTAGTCTAGCATAGGTACTTCTTAACTCTATAAAAGCCATAATATCAACTGGAAGCTTAATTCTTTCAAGAGTTGTTATTAATATATGTTCATGAGGATTCACTATAAAGCTTTCACCTCTCTCAACTTCATAATACTTTTCCAAATCTGCACAATCCCTATAGTCTAGAAGCGTATTAGAGCTTTTTATTCTTGCAATCTCACCTCCAAGCCTTAAATCAATACCGTTCTCCCTTAAGCAATTCTCAGTAAAGGGATCTATGACTATACGTTTCTCCTCAATACATCTTCTTAAGTCAAAATCGCTTAAAATCATTTAAACACCAGTAAACTTATAGTATAGATATTTTAACTCTACCGGTGGATTTAACATATCCAACAAATAAATACTTAACGTAGCTTAGCATTACTAAATTGGTGGGGAGCCGTAATGGTTGATGGCCGGTAAACTTATAAGAAATGTTTAAGCAGTATATCTGGTGTTTACGGTGGATTTTGAGCTTTCGAAAGAGCATAAGTTAACCATTGAGGTTGTTAGATCCTTCACTGAGAGGGAGTTTAAACCTGAAGTTGCTAGGAAATACGATAGGGAGGAGAGGTTTCCATGGGATATATATAGGAAGGCTGCACAGCAGGGATTTATAAGGCCTCATTGGAGTGGGAAGTACGGCGGTCAAGAAGCAGACTTTCTAACTACAGTTCTTGTTGTTGAGGAGCTATGTAGGGCAGACTCAACCCTCGGTCAAGCAATACATACAGCTCAATTTGGAAGTGAACTCATATATATGTATGGAAGTGAGGAGCAGAAGAAGAAGTACCTACCTAAAATAGCATCTGGGGAATGGGCTTCAAGCGGTGCAGCAACAGAGCCTGCGCGTGGAAGCGATATTACAATACTGGATACTACCGCTCAGAGAGATGGAGACTACTACATAATCAATGGACGTAAAACATTTATAAGCAATGCACCCATATCCCAGTTTGCAGTTGTACTATGCCAAACAGATCGCCAGCTTAAACATAGGGGGCAAAGCCTAATCATCGTTGAGAGGGGAACACCAGGCTATGAAACCACAAAGCTTCACGGTAAGCTAGGTATAAGAGCATCTGAAACTGGGGAGTTAATATTCAGCAATGTAAGGGTTCCAGTAGAGAATCTCGTAGGGCAGGAGAATAGGGGCTTCTACCACTTCCTAAACTTCCTAAATCTTGGACGTGTAGAGGTAGCTGCTGAAGCATTAGGTATGGCTCAGGGAGCCCTAGATAAGGCATTAAGATACAGTAAGGAGAGGGAGTGCTTCGGACAGAAGATCATAAACTTTCAAGTATGGCAGCATAGACTTGCAGATGCAGCAACACAGCTTGAAGCAGCTAGACTACTCACATATAAAGCAGCATACTACGTAGATAAGTATAGAAACCAGCCCCGAATACCGCCTGAGGTTGCCTCCATGGTCTCCATGGCGAAAATATTTACAACAAGAACAGCTGTACACGTTATTGATGAAGCCCTACAAGTATTTGGAGGCTACGGATACTTTGAAGAATTCGATATTGAAAGACGCTACAGAGACGTTAGAATAACAGACATATATGAGGGAACAACAGAAATAAACAGGAATATAGTTGCATCCTATCTGATAGAAAAACAATAGCAAAGCCGGAAATGCATGAATTATCAAAAACCTCCATAAACACTTCTTAATAATTATTTTTCCATCCTTAGATAAAATATTTAAGTTATCATATAGATTAAGCATTTTAAAGCTGGATGTTTCCTGAACTAACAGCTATGGATTCAATTCCTCATCAACTATTACATGAATCTCCATCCCTCCTATGCTAAATCATCATATCCTCCTCACCCTTAGCCTACACGTATGCTATCTACTGCTGCACGTCCACCTCATGGATGTAAAGGACTCAATCATCTTATCCTATACCAGCCTCATGAAGTCTTCTAAGCAATCTCAAGCAGTTACTATGATCCATACTTCCTAGTATCCTAACGCTACCTAAGGTTAACAGTAATGCTGCTTGAAGAACAGCATTACTACGGCTATTAACAACAGCTTCCAGCCGGCGAAGTAGCATTTAAGCGAAAAGTTTAAGCTTAGAGATGTATAGAGCTAATTATGGATAGGAGGAAGAGGAGGACAATATTTGATGAGTTCTTCGGGGAATCTGTATTTAAGGATTTGGAGGAAATATTTGAGGGGGGATTTCCAGTTGGTGGAGGATACTCAATATCGATTCAGCAAATAGGTGGTAAAACAATCGTAAACGCTAAGGTCGGTGAGGGGGTTGATGTAGAGCAGCTTGAAAAGGAGCTTAGGAGGAAATATCCTAATGCCCAAATAAACATTGAAGGGGGGAGGCCGAGAATAAGGGAGGTGGATGAGAAGAGGGAGGCTTTAAAGGAGAAAACCGTGGAGAAGAAGACATTCATGCAGGGAGAGGTTAGAAAGCCGAGGATAATAGTGGAGGATGAATAGCTGAACATAATCTAATTTACAGCGTATTTATGGTTGAGATAGTTTCATTTGATCTTGACGGTACACTTATTAAGAGAAGATTTGCGGATTACTTCTGGCTTGAGCTAATTCCAAGACACTACTCTAGAAAGTATGGATTAACAATCGATGAAGCTAGGGAGATAGTTGTTAGAAAATATGAGGAGGTAGGAGTGGATGATATTAGATGGTATATACCTGAATACTGGATAAGACTTTTTAAGCTTAACTTAGACGTGAAGGAGGAGCTTAACAGTATTAGGCATCTTGCTGAACCATATCCTGATGCTGTTGAAATATTGAAGAATCTATATGGTAAGTACAGCTTAATAATTGCAACAAATGCTTGTAGAGAATTTGTTGATGTTGAAGTTAAGGTAATTGGTGAAAAATATTTTAAACACATATTTTCATGCGTTTCAAACTATAACTTACCGAGAAAAACGGAGGAGTTCTATATCAATATAGCTAGGGAGCTGAATGTTAGGCCTGAGGATATAGTTCACGTCGGGGATGATGAAAAATACGACTTTACAGTTCCGAGAAGAGTTGGGGTTAAGGCATATCATCTAGATAGAAGCGGTAGGGGAAACCATCAATACACAATTAAAAGCCTAATGGAGCTGGAGAGAATACTAAGCTGAAACTATAATTCAGCCGGCTCAGCTAACCTGCTTAAAACCTTCTCTAAAACTACATCCCTCCAAAGCCTACTAGCATCCTCAAAATACGCCCATCTCCCCCTCACCCTCTCTATATCCTCCAGCCTTAAACTATATATTCCAATAGCTTCATCCTCGCTAAGCTCATATACAACCTCACCTTCAGGTGATGCTATATAGCTATGTCCATTAACCAATCTACCGTCAGGATACGTGGTTCCAGTATTGTTTATAAACACGTAGAATACAGTGTTTTCAGCAGCTCGAGTACATCCTAGGCTACGCCACAGCCCTATTCTATTATATGGTATATTTGATGGGTTAAATATTATCGATGCCCCCCTAACAGCTAGAATTCTAGATAGCTCAGGATACATAGCGTCAACACATATTAAAACCCCGAAACATACGTTACCAGCTGTAAATACCTGAATACCTGGATATGGAGTAACATAGCTACGCTCACCTACAGCTCTTGATGGGAAATGCTTACCAACACATCCTATAACCTTACCGTTTAAAACTATATGGCATAAATCATAAACCCTACCATTACACTCCATAAATACCCCACCAGTAATAACTACCCTACCAAAGCTTCCATCCAATATTCCTGGAAGTATCCTCTCCTCAAACAATCTAGCAGAAACAATACTTCTTGAAGCCCAGGCTTCGGGGAAGCATACAATATCAACATCACCTATAGAATACAGTATTTCATAGGCATGCTTCAAATTAACTTCCAAATCCCTATCTCTCCTAAACTGTACAATTCCAATCTTAACCATGTAGGCACCTATCTTAAATGTTCAAAACCCCTCCTCTCAATCTTAAATCTTACAGCACCATCATCATAATACACTCCCCCCCTATCCACCACCCTACCTATCTCTATTAAGCCTCCATTTAAAGCCTTAACTGCTTCAACCCACTTTTCAGGCTTTACAGTTACTACAAGCTCATACTCCTCCCCGCCGTAGAGAGCAAGATCTATTGGGTTTAATCCATTAATACCCGCAAACAGCTTAGCCTCCTCCACTACAGGTATATTGTATATGTGGAGACCAACGCCTCCAGCGTTTGAAAGCTCATATAGACTCCAAGCTAAGCCATCACTACTATCAATACTTGATGTTAAAGCATTAATGCTTGATAGCTTCAATCCCTCATTAAGCCTAGCCTTAGGCTCATACACGAACCTCAATAGTTTTTCAGCAATATCCTTCGGAGCATAGTACTCCCCAAGAGCTATCTTCAATCCTGCAGCTGAGCCCCCAAACCCTCCAGTAACAGCTACAATATCTCCAGGCTTCGCCCCCCTCCTCCCAACTATCCTATTCTTAAATCCAATACCGAATAGAAAACCGGCTAAAACAAGATTTAGGGATTCATTAGTATCACCGCCTAAATAGCTTATAGAGTAGTATCTACATGCATCCCTAACACCCTCAATAAGCTCCCTAATAGACTTAACCTCAAACCCTCTTGGAACACCCATGGAAAGCAGGAAAACCTGAGGCTTAACACCCTTAGCTGCAAAATCACTTACATTCATCGTCACAGTCTTCCATCCTACCTGGTAATAGCTCATACCTGGAGGGACATCAGTATAGTCGATAAGCATATCGGTTTTAACTACTGCAAGCACATCCCCTCCTAAATCATAAGCAACAACATCATCACCAAACCCTAAAAAATCCCCTTTAAACTCCTCTATAAGCCCTGAAATAATCTCTATAATCCCCCTCTCCCCAATACTTAAAACCATAAATGAAATTTAAAGAGCGGGATTTAAGCTTAATCCCACAATAGTTTAGAAGAAACCATACAGACTATAGTAGCTGGATATAGCTCTATATACTCCTCCAGTCTATACGCTATAATCCATACATCCCCTATGCTAGATACATGTTATTGTTGATTTGTTTAAGGTTTGAAATGGGGAGATGCCATGTTAGGAAGAGAATTTTAGCTGTGAAGCCTGCTATTAACAATCACCTATCTTGGCTAAACAGTAATGGAAAACTTAACGAAATACCATAACCTCCTAAAATTCTTAGCTACACTTCAAGCAACTTATTTATGGAAAGATATATCCATTCAGCTTACAGCATGTTAATGGTGTTCCAGCATAAACATGCTTGACTTATATAGCCCATGCCTTAACGAGAGGCATGAGATAAGGAGGCTGTAAGCCCCAAACCTCCAGATGAGGCTGGAGGCAAGCTCCAGCTAAACGGGGAAGCCTCGCCCTTTGGGGCGGGTAGCTCACTCCTCCACCATACCTAACCCTCTCCAATTCTTTAATCCCCCATAACGGCTTAACGTTTCCTCTACAGCAACCTAATTACTTAGGTAGATTAACATTTTGAGGCGGAAGATTTTTAAGAGGTTAGGTTGATTTAACCTATGTATCGTAGAGAGGTTTGCTTAATGTTGACGGTTAGCGTATTGATTTTTACTGCTTTTATTTTTATAGGATATGAGGCTGGAGTACTTCTAGATTTTCTTGGGCCACTAGGGGAAACTATTAGACTTATAGCGGAGCTTAATCCATACCTAATAACTCTAGTAATATTTCTAAACAATGCTGCTAAAATGTTTATAACGATAATTCTAGGAGTTTCTGTAGGTATATTTCCGGTAGTGTTTATCTCTCTTAATGGACTCCTACTCGGATATGTTATACGTATAGCACTACCTAAACTAGGAGTATTAGGTGTAGCATCGCTAATTTTGCCTCATGGAGTTCTGGAAATTCCAGCAGCTCTACTCTCAACAGCTCTCGGACTTTCAGTAGGATTAGAGACAGCTAGAAAGATAATACGTGGGGAGGCATCCGTCAAGAAGGTTTTGAAGTACAGCCTTAAAATCTACGTTAAATATGTAATACCAATGCTTGCAGCTGCAGCAGTAATAGAGGGATTTATAACACCATACATTTCAAGACTAGCTACCTTCAGAGGATAGCTTAAGCGATGCCATCTACACAATTAGGGTCCAGCCTTCCTTAGCTAGCTTCATAGCTGTCCTCCAGCCGTTTACTGGAGGCATGGCTTACGCCACAGGGCTCCAGCGTTTAGGGATGGCTTTACGTCTTACAGCCGGTTATGGATGTCGTAGCCTCCTCACCCCCATAGCTTGTTAACCTATGGACTAAGACTACACTCCTACAGGCTCGGAGTATCCAGTCTAAAATTAGGAAAATTCTACTAGATTCACACCATCCATTCAGAACTAAAACTCCGGGTTTCTGGGAATCTTTGTAATGATACGATCTAAATTATGATGTCTCCAATTATAAGTTATTACATTGATACCTCTAGGATTTGGCGGAAATCTCTTATCTGCTGGTTAAGCCTTAAAGCTGTTTTGGGCCGGCTAGTAGATTAATGATTTTTCTAACTAGCTGGCTAGCTATTGGACAGTTTCTTAAGCATTTCCTACAGCTAATGCATGACTTCTCATCTACTGAGATTGAGCTACTGATAGTTATGGAGTTTGTTGGGCAGACATGTATACATGAGCTACATCCAACACAGTTTAGACCACGATAGATAACCCCTAATGTGTCAGCAATGTTTGAGATTGAGCAGTTTCCATTAATACTTACTGTTAATCCATTAATCTTAATTGTGTAGTCTAAGCCTTTAATAGTAATTGATTCACCATCATGCTGGCTGAGAACGCCTAGAACTCTATACTGTTTAAGAATTAGGCTACTATCTACTCTACTGCTTAGCTTTACATATGCCTCACAATCCCCAAGCCTAAACTCTACAATTGCTGGATTCAGCCATTTCATTAGTGGAGGGCTTAAATCCTTAATTTCCACCCTCATCTTCCTCGCTATTCTTATCTTCGGCGACGTATTTGTTAGCCACCTCCACAATCCAAGATCAACCCACTCCACGCCGTAACCTATCCTGTAAGCCCAGCTAACAAGTAGGCTTCTCCATCTGGACCATAGTTCAGGATATGTTTCCTCAACATTTCTAAACTCGGATAGCCTGCTTGTAGGACATAGGAAGCATCCAATTCTATCAAATCCTTTAAAGTATAGCTTATTTACGTCAAGCCTTCTGGAATGTATGTACAGCCAAACAGCTAATGAGCTCCACCTATTTATTGGGCTTGTACATATAAGGTTGGGTATCCATTCATTCCTCCATACCGGTGGGCTTCTAGATCTCTCTATGGATTCAAACGATCTCTGACCTATAATGTTTAAGGCTTCATTAGGCCAATGCTTTAAAGCAGTTCTAGCAGCAGGTATTAGCTTACATATTTTACAACACCATCTATAATCCCTACCTGGAGGACCGAAAACACTGAACGACCTCCAGAAAGCATCTCCTGCTGAGGCAACCACAAGACTTAAACCCATAGAATCCGTAACTCTATAGACATTACTTACCGTTTCAGGAAGCTCAATACCTGTATCGTTGAAGAGTACTTGAACACCGCCAATAGTTGAAACTGTTAGGTGGAGGGATACTAGACTATCCTTACCTCCAGAATACGATACTACAACTGGCTTCCTGAACTTCTCCCATAAAACATATATGTGTTTACATGCTCTAGATTCAAGCCTATAAATATAGTTGGAGTTACATCTGTAAACATCATCTAGGGAGGTATTCCTAGATGAAGTATTATAATCTCCACGTTTAGATTTGAAAACATTTAAAACTCTAGCCTTACCATTCCTACCAACATAGCCTATAGCTATAGGCTCACCGTTAAATACGATAATAACCTGTTCACCGCTGGAAAACCTTGAAGCATCTATAGATACTCCACGTTTAACCATCCAGTCAACGTTTAAAACCTTACTAAAACCTAACTCTAAAGCTTTTACAGCACCAATATATGAAAACCTGAACCTCCATCGATTCTCAACAGGATTGTAGAATAGATTACCTAGCTTAACACCATTAACAAAAACTTCCTTCATATCATCAATATACATAAGCTTATTTAGAAGAATAAAGCTATTGTAGCTTATAAGCTTATCAAAAATGTTAAAGCCGGACTCCAACTCTAAAGCTTTTCTTAAAACCTCTAAATCATAGCTGAAGGCAGGTCTAGCATCACCGGGATCAGCTAATCCTAGCTTAAAACCGTACCCACCACATCTACAGCATAAACTATCTAGAAGAGGGGAGTTGCATTCAATACACCACCAAAGCTTTACGGTTTCACCAGGCCATCTCATAGATTAAGCTAAAGCATAGATATATCTAAAACCTTTAATGCCACCAGTCCCCCCTCTTCCCCATAATACAGCTTTACCAATCCATCCCAAGTCATATCTTCATACATAGGTGTTCTCCTCCTAAACTTTATGGTGAGGGAGCCTGTATACCTATCATACCTAGCTGTAACAATTCTTCTAGGAAGAGATAAACCATATCTTTCCTCAATCCTAGTTAAGAGATCACCTAAATCTATGTATAGTAGATTACCCATTTAGCCGCCACCAACACTTTCCGAAGCATATTAAGATATCCTCCAATACCTTCCAAGAACCCTCCTAATATCCTCCATCAGCTTATCTACACGCTCCGAAACTCTTCTCGACGAGGATGTTAAGCCCTCACCAACCTCATACGTTAATCCAGCCATCTCCGCAATAACAGCTGTAATCGATATCTTTAAGCCATATCCATAACCACCTTCAAGAACAGCAGCAACCCTGCCACTACATGTTTCTGAAGCTACATTAAGGATTTTCCTGAAGGCATATCTATATCCGTGAGCTGATAGATTCATGCTTGTTATGGGATCACCTGAATGAGCATCAAAACCAGCAGATACAAGTATAAACTCTGGACTATACTGTTTAAGTATGGGAGCTATAACCGTATCGAAAATCCTCATGTACACATCATCACCGGTGCCTGGCGGTAATGGTATGTTTATATTGTATCCCTCACCATCACCCTCACCAACCTCATCAACATATCCTGTTCCAGGATATAGTGTACGTGGATCCTGATGTGTACTAATAAATAGAACCTTAGAAGTATTGTAGAATATTTCCTGAGTACCGTTTCCATGATGGCAGTCAACATCAACAATAGCAACTCTACCGAATCCCTCCTTAAGAAGCTTTAAAGCAGCAATAGCAACATTATTAAATATGCAGAAGCCAGCTGACGGGGCTGTAAGAGCTGCTCCGCTAAACCCTACATGATGGCCGGGCGGTCTAACCAATGCGAATGCATTGGAAAGCCTTCCATCAACTATAAGTCTACAAGCCTCCAACAATCCACCAGCAGCAAACAAAGCAGCCCTCCAGCTATCCCTAGACACTACAGTATCAGAATCCAGTAACCCACCGCCACGCTCAGAAATTCTTTTAACAAGATCTATATAGCTCCTACTATGAGCAAGCTCAATCTCCTCAATAGATGCCTCCCTAGGCTTAACAATCTCCACAGAGCCTGAAGATAAAAGCCCAGAATCTCTAAGAGCCTCTAAAGCATCTCTAAGCCTCCTCGGAGATTCAGGATGACCGGGACCAGTATCATGAAGTAGATAAACATCATCATATACAATTCCAGTCCTCATAAATAGCTATAAAGAAAGCTAAATATATTTTTAACTCTAAATCTATTCTGAAACTTAAGCATTTAACCATCTCTACTACAGGTTTCCGTAATTATTGGTTTTCTATTCATCACTTCACAGTATTGATTTGGAAGAAGACCGCAAACCCCTTACTCCTCCCAATATGTAGTTACCAAATATCCAGCTGTCTTAGCATGCTGTATTACCTTCTCCATTAAACTCCTAAGTTTAAGGATAAGTGTTTAGGATAATCTATCCACGACATCTATAACTGCTTCGAAGAGTTCATATTTCCCCATATATGGATCTCGAGCTAAACCTTAAAAACATAGGTGGACATGATGTATGCTCTCTTCAGCTATCCTCCCCAACTTCATACTTTACTTCTATGCTATTTATAGTCAGCTCATCAAAATAGTTAGTATACCGTAGATTAATTGCCCCTTCTGGGCGAACCATACCTTATGTATTCTAGAAGTATTTCGTAGGCTTTCTCAGAACATTACTTTAAATTCGCTATATAGCTTGAAGCTGTAAGTTAAACCCTCAATAAAATATTAAGCATAAATTTAAAGCCTAGCAGGGAAACTATTATTAGCGATGAAATGGCGAGCAGCCTCTGAAGCCATGATGACTACAGCTCACATTGAGCCATTATGTTTACAATATCAAGTCTTTAAGCACTCGGCAACATTACCATTAGCAGATACCCTACCAAATGCATGAGGTCTTAGACTGATGAATCTAAGAGTTACGTACGTCCATTAAGAACTATGCTAGAACCTTAAATCACGGCATTAAGCCCATATAAGCTAGGAGCTTAACTCAAACATCTAAAGTTGATGTTATACGGAAGGTTTAAGTATGTGCTGGTTTTTAACGTTATAATGTTAAATGTTAAAATAGCTGTTTCAACTCTTTCAATCTATACCTATAGGGATGTTGATCTTATTGATTTCATTGAGGGGAATAGTGATGTTAAGTTCTGGGAAATTATTGATGAGGGATTCCATAAGCTTAGCGATGACGTAATACCTAAACTTAAGGAAATGGCTGCAAGGCTTAATTTATTCTTTAGCGTTCATGCACCAATTTTAAGCATCAATATTGCTGAGTCTGAGCCCTACTTGAGGAGGACATATTTAAAGTATTTAGAGAAATCTATTAGTAATGCATCAAAAATAGATTCTGAAGTCTACATTATACATTCTGGAAGCCTAACATCTCTAACATATTTTTACCCTGAGCTTGCATGGAGCTCACTTATAGAATCCATAAACCACATCGCCAAGTACGCCTACAATCACGGTTTAAAAATAGCTGTTGAAAACGGCTCCAGCAAAACTGATATGTTTAGGAGTGGGGATGATGGACTACGTATAGTTAATAGCGTTAACATGGATAATGTTGGTTTATGCCTAGATATTGGTCATGCCCTAATCTCAAACTCCCTCATAGATATTACTCATAAACTTAAAGATAGAATAATTCATCTACATGTGCATGATAATGATGGAGTTAAAGATACACATAGCCCATTAGGCTCAGGTAAAGCTCCACAAAACATTCTAAAGGATTTTCTTAAAGAGTTTAAGGGATGGATTACAGCTGAAAACTATAATATTGAAGATTCTAGAAAAACATTAAAAAACATACTAAACCTACTATGAAATAGCTTAAAATCTAAATTTATTACTTATGAGCTTCATGAATTATACCACTAAAGCTTCATTAATAATATTAAGATATAGGAGGATAGCTACTTAATAGCTGAATCCAAAAGCTTGAAGACTGGATCTATGCTATTTCGCCATGAAGCTTACTCCCAAATTTAATTAAAGCTCCTGAGACCATATAGATCTCCAATACGTCTTCCTCCACCATTGGCAGAGTGATTGCTGAATTGGAACAAATAGTTAAGGTATTAGTTATCCGACAAAGTTGGCTTACTACTAGAGGCTATCTTATTTTAAGATAGGTTCTTATAAGCTCTGAAATAAATAAGACTTTTATCTCCTTTACCTTCATGAAATCTACATCTTCAGTAACTATAGTCTTAACATTATTTTTACATATAGGAAATATGAATACAATCCCTTGGCTTTATTCCATACTTCCTCATAAACTTAAAAGCTGAAATACTGTATATGGACTTACTGGAACAATTTTTAAGGGGAGCTCAAACATTTTTCACCTACAGTTATTGCACTGGGATAATCGATCTCCTTTTCAATAACCCATACAACTATTAAAGAACTTATTACACCTGTAAACTTCCCTAGATTCCTAATCACCCTTCTCGCATCCTCTCCTATCTTCTCCCTACTTACTTCTGCAAAAATGAAAACGTTAGAATCCAGATAAAGCTTTACTTTCTCCATTTCTCCTCGAATCCCTCCTCTAAACGTCTTTTTACATCCCTAATCGTTATTTTCCTCCTTTTTCATCCGGAATTATTCTAAGAAAATCCTCTATACCCTCCCTTCTTTTTGTTCTTAAAATAATTTTCCCATTTTCAGAGATAAGGATCTTTCAGTTTTAGATTGTTTAGGATTAGGTGGTCATAAAGTTTATGATGAAGTATCTGATCGCTTTACAGACTTGGAAACATTTTATCTTAAGATAGACTAAATGAAGCCTTTTCAAAAGCTCTTCGAAACAAACCTATTTGCTGAAACATATTTGGGAATACAATAAAATACTATTAAGGGAGGCTTAGCTATTAAGTGGTTTAAATCAATAGTTGAAGCAAGTAGTAAGAGTAGTAGTGACAAAGTAGTAAGAGAAGCTTAATTTAAATTAGCAGTTAACATCCCTAACGTAATGATGATGGGGGAAGCGTATGGTGAATAGTAGGAATCGTCTAAACCAATATTAGTTTGTGGCTTAATTTCGAAATTCGCAATTTTATCCATGAAGTAGAGCTGAAGACTTTAACATTTACTCCCTAACTCATACCGATTTAAAATAGAAAGTACAATAATTGAAGAATTAAGCAGCAAAAGCTCCAATATAGATTAGCCACTCATAATTTCTGAAAATCTTAAGAAGGCAGGATGAATTATGCTGGAAAGAAGTGATGTTGGGGTTTAAGCTGTAAGCATTCCGGTAGATTGGTTAGCTAGGTTGGGTTTTTAGGGATGTTAGGATTTCGCTAAATGCATTTCTCATCATTACTGCATCGTTCGCTATGGAGATGAATTTAAAACCCATTTCAATATATTTTCTAGCTTGGTTAAGGTTGTAGGCCATAATTCCAGGTGTGGTCTCCGTCTTCCTACATGTTTTCACAACTGTTGATAGAGTTTCAAGAAATTTAGGATGGTTAAACTCTCTAAAAACACCTAGCGAGGCTGATAGATCGTTTGGACCTATGAAAACTATATCCACTCCCTTAACCGATAATATTTCCTCAAGATTATCTAGAGCAGCTTTAGTTTCAGCCTGAATAGCTATAATAAGCTCATTCTCAAATACTTCATAATATCTTTTAACATCATATGCGCCATACATTATACATCTCCTCGGACCTACACCTCTTAAACCATGTGGTGGATATCTACAGGCTTTAAGAGCATTCTCAACATCACCTCTAGTATTAACCCAGGGTATAATTAAGCCGTAAGCACCAATATCTAAAACCCTCTTAATAACAACCAGATCATTCCATGGAATCCTAACTAGAGGGGTTATGTTAGTGCCTCTTAGAGGCATCATAAGAACCTCAACAACCCCTACATCTAGAGGAGCATGCTCCATATCGAATACGAGCCAGTCAAATGGAAGTGTTGAGAGGATTTCAGATACTTCAGGATGACCTATCGTCACCCATGTACCAATCGTTACCCTCCCACTCCTAATATCCTTCTTCAATCCATTCATAAATCCACCTTCTAGGTTTTAGCGTAGCCGCTAAGATTCAGTCTTTTAAGAGTATTTATTGAGGGCTTTCCATCAATCCATCCTCTAATACTGTAGTATTCACTACGCATTTTAATAAACTCCCCTCTATCAACAACTTCACCTCTTGAAGCCCCGTATCTTAAAGGCTCTTTGAAAAACCTTTCAGGTAGGGAGTCATCATCGATCTTCAAACCCTCCCTAATATTGTATAGTCTTACAAGATTGTTTATTCTCTCACCTGCCTCAACCATGTAGCCTACGGATACTTCAACTCCTGTTACTGCTGTATATATTTCTGTAAGCTCATTCCAGAGTATGGGTCCAACTCCAGGTAGGGCGTGGAACTTGCATAGAATCATTGAGTCCACAACTGCGTAGAAGTCTTCAAGCTCCTTAACTATTCCAGCCTGACCATTATACGATAACCTATCAACCTTAACTTCAGGATTGAATGGATGCTGACCTGTAAGGTTTGGTCTATAGGCTAAATGTCTGAGATGGCATGCCCCCCTACAAGATACAGCGTAGGCTAAAGCAACAGCTTTTAATGCTCTAGGATCGTATGCTGGAGGCTCAAGACCCTTAACATGTATAGCCTCATAAGCAGCGCCGAAAGCCTCAGAAGCCCTCCTAACACCTTCAGCAAGTATGTTTCCAAAACCCCTCCTATAAGCAATCATCTCTATTAGCTTAAGCATCCCCTCAGGATTCCCGTAGGATACATCAACATCCTTAACAACCCCCTTCTCCCTAAGATGCATCGTGAATGCTAAGACATTACCTGTACTTATAGTGTCGAGACCTAGAGAATCGCATAGATAGTTTGCCTTAACGATCAGTGAGGAATCCCTAACCCCGCATAGAGTACCTAGGGAAAACCATGTTTCATACTCAGGTCCCTCAACATCAAAGCCATCAGCTCTAGAATGTTTACGGCATGCTATATGGCATGCATAGCATGTTGAGCTCTTATAGTAATGCTTCTTTAAAAGAGCATCTGGACCAATATCCTCAAACCACTCCACAGCTCCATCAACCCAATACATTGATGGAAGGGAGCCTGTAGTATTTGTAAGTATGGATATTGCTGGAGTACCGTACTTCATCAGTCCCTGATGGGTTCTCCTAGACTTCTCAATAACCTCCATCCTAACCCTATCTAGAAGATCGGGGTTAGCTGCCTCAACCCTACGGGAGCCGGAGACAACAATAGCTTTAAGATTCTTAGACCCCATAACAGCTCCACATCCACATCTACCAAGCTGCCTACCAGAATCATGGCTTATACATGCATACCTAACAAGATTCTCACCTGCAGGACCAATACATATTATTTGGGAGCCCTTATAGTCCGACTTCAACATATCCTCACACTCAAACGTTGTCCTACCCCATAGATGGGATGCATCCTTAAACTCAACAACATCATCGAAAACAGTTAAGTAAACAGGATTATCCGATCTTCCAACAACAACTATAGCATCATAGCCAGCCCTCTTAACCTCAACACCGAAAAACCCTCCAGCATAAGCTTCACCGTAAAAACCTGTAAGAGGAGACTTAAATATAGCCCCAACCCTATTAGCTGCTGGAAAAGCTATACCCTCAACAGGTCCTGAAACAATTATTAAAGGGTTCTGCGGAGATAAAGCATCAATACCTGGACTAGTTAAATCCATGAGGAGCTTAACGCCCAAACCCTTACCGCCAATAAACAGCTTATAGGTATCAGGTTCAACACCAACCCTCTTAAAACTCCGGCTTGACAAGTCAACATACAAAATGGAGTTAGCATATCCCAAAACCAAATCATCCACCAAATAAAGCAGCAGCAAACCCTAATAAATATAACTATCCATCATAGACTGTAAACTTAGTATTGCTGATTAACTTCTAGGTAAAGCTCACCTATCAACAAGGCTTCAACCCCTCCAAAATAGGTTTAAAATAGCATCTTAAATATGCAGTATAGGCTTAACAATCAACATCAAAAACACATATTAAATTCTAATCTACCACATCAAGATTATTAGAAGGCTTACATGTTGTTGGATATGCTCCTAACTTCAGGGAACTTAAGTAAGCCTTAGGACGTCGTGATGTACAATATCTATATGGGGACTATTGCTTATTTCTTCACAGCATTGTTTTCCTAAAGGCTTCAGCTATGGTATTAGCTGTGGGGGTGTTGGCTAGTACGCTGCATATACTGTTAAATACGATGTATCCATCACCGAATTCTGAATGGTTAGTTAGGCTTGTCCAGTCTGGTAGCTGCCATTTGAAGAATGCTCTTTCAGGATGGGGCATTAACCCTAGGATGTTGCCGTCAGGATTACATATTCCAGCTATATCGTATATTGAGCCGTTCGGATTGTATGGATATTCCCCTCCAGCAGGCTCTCCATTAGGCTTTGAATATCTAAAAACTATCTGTCCATTCCTAATAAGCTTCTCTAAGCTGTCTTCATCTATTAGAAATCTTCCTTCACCATGCCCTACAGGCATTCTTAACACTTCCCCATACGGGATTTTACTTGTTAATACGCATCCGTTAAACTCATGTATTACATGTATCCATCTACATTCATATCTTGCAGAGATATTTGTTGATAATACTGCTTCAGGCTCACTGCTAATACCGTTAAAGCCTGGAAGCAGTCCAGCCTCAATAAGTACTTGAAACCCATTACATATGCCTAGAATCATACCTCCAACATTGAGAAAATCCTCAATACTGCTTCTTAAGTAGGCAATTAGCCTTTTACCCCATATAGCTCCAGCTCTAACATAGTCTCCGTAGGAGAAGCCGCCTGGAATTACTAGTAGGTCATAGTCCAGCAGCTTCCTCAATCCTCTAGTAAGATAATTCATATGTATAATATCAGCGGATACATCTAAACTTTCGAAGGCTACTTTTGTTTCATAGTCGCAGTTTGTTCCACCAACTCTTAAAATACATACCCTAACGGTCAAGCCATCCACCTAAAGCTGGACCTCCAAGCCTTCCTAAGTTCTTCAATATCTTCATCAACTATTACATCTCCATTAACTCCATGAATTACAAGCCTACCTCCATCAACCCTACCGATTAATGCATGTGGAATATTGGTGGTAAGCTTCTCAAAATCCTCCAGAAACCTAGCGGGAACCTCAACTATAAATCTAGTATTAGATTCTGAAAATAGAATATGGTCATTTCTAGATTTTTTAAAGCTTGTAGGTACTCTATCTATATATACCTCTACGCCGTAGCTACTTGACAAACACATCTCGGCAAGAGCTACTCCCAATCCACCATCGGATATATCGTGGCAGGCCTTAACAAAGCCCATATCTATAGCTCTCGTAACAGTATCAACAACTTCCCTAGCATTTCCTGAAACCCTAGGTACTAACCCCCCCTTAAACCCCATCAATCTATGATATTCGGATCCTCCAAGCTCATGGTTTGTTAATCCTAAAACATAGACTAGGTTTCCGGACTCCTTAAAATCTATAGATACAGCCCTCCTAATATCAGGTATAACTCCAACAGCTGTTATTAGGAGTGTTGGCGTTACTGGTCCTAGAGGAGATTCATTGTATAAGCTATCCTTACCTGAAATAAATGGAGTACCATATATCTTCGCAGTATCGTAGCATGCCTTAACGGCTTGGAGAAGTAAACCCATACGATCCGGCTTTTCAGGATTACCCCATGTAAAATTGTCGAGTAAAGCAATTCTACGACCACCTACAGCAGCATTGTTCCTAATAGCTTCATCAATGCTTGAAGCAGCCATCCAGTATGGATCAAGATAGCTGTAGCTAGGCTTTAAGCCAACAGATAAAACAACACCCCTCCAGGAGCTGGGTAGAGGTTTAAGAACTACAGCATCGTTTGGGCCGCTGTAGGTACCGTGGAGTGGTTTAAGTACTGTAGCTCCCCTAACCTCATGATCGTAAACCCTAATAATAGGCTCCCTACTAGCAATATTTGGGGAGGAGAGGAGTTTTAGTATAGTTTCCCCATAGCTTCTAGGCTCATCATAAACAGGATCGTTAACCTCTACTGGGGAGTATGAGGCATATCTAACAGCTCTAGGTGGATTAAACAGGAAGTCGAGATCCAAGCATCCAACCACGTATCCTCCATAGTATACCTTAAGAATACGACTACCAGTAAACATACCTACCTGAACTGCTTCAACCTCCTCCTCCCTAAAAATCTCAAGGATACGGCTTACATTTCCGCTAGGAGAAGCTATTAGCATACGCTCCTGGGATTCGGATAGGAATATCTCCCATGGACTCATATCTAAATCCTTTAGGGGTACAGCGTCAAGCTGAACAGCTGCTCCACAGCTGCTTTTATAAGCTAGCTCACCTATAGCTGACGATAAGCCTCCACCACCTAGATCAGTAATTCCTGAAGCAAGCCTTTCATCCCTAATCCTCAATACTGCTCTACGTAGCTTCTCCTCCTCTATTGGGTTCGGTATCTGGACAGCTGGTCTTAACCTGCTTAAGTCGCCGTTCAGCTCAAGCGATGCAAACGTAGCGCCATGAATCCCGTCACGTCCAGTTCTACCCCCAGCCAGTATTGCAGCATCTCCAGGCCTTACATTCCTAATATATCTATCAATAGGTAGTAGACCTACACTACCACAATATACAGCTATGTTCCCAACATATCCCTCATCGAAGTATACAGCTCCACATACGGTTGGAATACCCATATTATTACCGTAGTATGCAATACCTGCTACCACACCCCTTAGGAGGTAGCTTGGATGATTAATACCTCTAGGTAGCTTGCTATAATCTATGTTTAACGGTCCGAAGCATAGAACATCAATGTTCGCTATTGGATCAGCCCATACACCTAAGATATCTCTTAAAACACCACCAATACCTGTCGCTGCACCTCCGAATGGCTCTATAGCTGATGGATGGTTATGGGTTTCAACCTTTACAGCAATAGCATATCCATCCCCGAACTCCACGATTCCAGCATTATCCTCGAAAACCGAAATACACCAGCTGGGCTTAACCTCCTCCGTAGCTCTAGCAATATATGTTTTGAAAATGTTATCAACAACACCGTTCTGAGATATTATAATTCCCTTAAACGTCTTATGGTAGCAGTGTTCAGACCATGTTTGAGCTATTGTTTGAATCTCAAGATCTGTTGGGTTTCTGCAAATATTTAGGAAGTATTTCTTAATAGCCTTCATCTCGTCGAGATTTAATGCGAGACCAAGCTCAAGGCTTATCTTAGCAAGATCCTCATCACAGGCATTCAGAACATCAATCTCATAGAGGGGGAAGGGTAGATTAAGCCTTCTATACATACGGATACACTTCAACCCTATAATCATCCTTCACAGGATTTGCCAGCAGCCTCCTACAAATCTCTTCAGAAACATTCCTAGCATCGTTGATGGATTCAGCGTTTAAAACAACTTCATAAACCTTACAGATCCTAACATCAACAACACTATAGCCTAAATCGTTAAGGGTATTCTTCACCGTTTCACCCTCGGGATCGAGGAGTCCAGGCTTCAGCCTAACCTCAACCCTAGCCTTAAACCTGGCAGCCATACCTAAATCTACCGAGCCTGCTATGGATTGTAACCATGTTTCCACAGTTAGTCTTCAAGCATCTACCGATAACTTGAGCCTCCAACCCAAACCCCTCACATATATCTATAATGCTATCAGCAGCATCAGCTGAGGAAACAACCTCAAAACCTACACCCATATTGAAGTTTCTATACATGTAGAACCAGTCCTCACGAGACTCCTGCTGGATTAACCGGAAAATCGGGTCCGGATCTGGAAGGCTATTCTTGAAGTAGTGTATGTTGGAGCCTACGTTTAAACACTTCGTTAATCCACCGCCCGTATTATGGATTAAAGCCTTAACACTACCCCACTCCCTCTCGATTACTTTGAGAATTACCGGAGCATATATTCTCGATGGGGATAGTATTGCTTCGCCAACAGTCATCCCTAAATCATCAACGTACTCGTCAATCCTATACCTACCATAATACCTCCTACCACCACTAGCCTCAGGATACTTTAGGGAGTACTCCTCCCTAAGAAGTGAGTGTCTAGCGAGAGTAATTCCATTACACATTATCCCGCTATTTACGGTAGACTCATACTTCGCCCTACCGCCGCTTCTAAGACCTATAATAACATCGCCGTCAGCTATCCCCCCGCAAGTTACTGCTCTTTCAAGCTTAACAATCCCTAAAACAGTAGCTGAAACATCAAGTGTTTCAACCTGGTCGGGTAGGTCAGCTGTTTCACCGCCGGCTAAAGCGATGTTTACGTTTAGGCTTCTAAGAATGTTTAAAGCCTCGCCAAACCCATCTCTAAGAGCCTTAAGAACCTCCTCCCCGGGAATCCTAAACCTGTTTAGGGCTACGTAGTCAACTAGACATATCGGCTCAGCGCCTACACAGACAATATCATCAATATTCATCGCAACAGCATCGTAGGCTAATCCTTTAAACCACTTCACCTCCCCGCATTCCCTCCAATAAATATAGCTGGCAACAGGCTTACTTCCAACACCGTCAACATGCATTACGAATCCATAGCTTGGATCTAGAGGATTCCTAACAATAGGTGTGAAGCTGGATTTATTGAGGCTTTCAATAATGGATTTGAAAACATCTACTCCACGCTTATCAACATCAACGCCGAGCATGGAATACTTAGACATTGCTTTGAATCCTCCCCCTCAACTCATGGTTTTCAAGAGCTAAAATCCTAATAGCTAGTAGAGCTGCATTAAATCCATTATTAATCCCAACAGCAGCAACCGGAACACCTTTAGGCATTTGAACAATTGATAGTAGAGCATCAAGCCCTCCAAGAGCCTTAGATACTGGAACACCGATAACAGGTTTTACAGTTCTTGAAGCTATAAAGCCAGGTAGATGTGCTGAAAGACCAGCTATAGCTATAAATACCTTAGCATCCACGCTCCTAACATATTCTTCAAGCTCCTTAGGGTTTCTATGAGCTGATAAAACCTTAACCTCACACGTAACCCCATAACTCAGCAGGGCTCTAACAGCTTCATCAGCTATTTCCCTATCGCTTTCACTACCGATTACGATAGCTACATCAGGCATAGATTCACCTTAACCCATCCTCAACAATATGTGCTGCCATCTCAGCCTTAGCCCTAGCTTCATCAACACTCATCCCTCTCGCTAATACAATACCCATTCTACGTTCAGGATAGGTTACAGGCTTACCGAATAGCCTAATGTTTACGCCGGGTATTTTTAAAGCATTGAGGATGCCGCTGTATTTAGGAGCCCAAACATCATCTCTATGTGCAAGTATTACATGTGCTGCTGCAGCCGTCAATACCTTAACCTCAGGTATCGGAAGACCGAGAATTGCCCTAACGTGAACCGCAAACTCTGAGAGATCCTGGGACATCATTGTAACCATTCCCGTATCGTGGGGTCTAGGTGAAACCTCGTTAAAGTATACTTCGCCATTGGAGATTAGAAGCTCACATCCAAAAATCCCTAAACCGCCAAGCCTATCAACAACTCTCTTAGCTATTTCGCATGCCTTAGCCTTAACGTCTTCCGATACCTTAGATGGCTGCCACGACTCATGATAGTGGAATCCAGGTCTTCTATGCTCTACAGGCTCAAAAGTCCATGTATTGATGGATCCGTTATTAAAGCTACGTACGGTGAGAACTGTTAACTCAGTATCAAGCTTTAAATACTCCTCAACAATAACCATCCCACCCCTACCTCTCGCACCCTTAACAGCATGGTTGTAGGCTGAATCTACATCCTTACAGCTACGGATTAGAGCTGATCCATGGCCGCTACTCGACATTTGAGCCTTAACAATACATGGATATCCTATACGTTCACAAACATCCCTAACCTCATCTACGGATGATGCGAAGCCGTACTTCGTAGTTTTAACACCAACATCTTCAGCAGCCAGTTTTCTAAGCAGTATTCTATCCATCGATATCTTAACAGCTTTAGCGTTTGGTATGATTAGGTATCCCTCATCCTCAAGGTCTATTAACGCATCAGTATCTATAGCCTCAACCTCAGGAACTACAGCATCAGGATTCTCCCTACGTATAATAGCTTTTAAAGCATTTCCGTTAAGCATGTTTACAACGTATCTCCTATGCGAGACATGCATTGCTGGAGCCATATCGTATCTATCGACAGCTACAACCTCAACCCCTAGACGCTGAGCCTCTATAGCTACCTCCTTACCAAGCTCCCCTGAGCCTAGAAGAACAATTTTCACGGAGTTTCCGAATAGGGGTGTTCCAATCTCAAATCTAGGCTTATATTTCGGAGACATATATACCACTAATATCTAATAGTGATTTTCCCCCTACCAGGAATCCAGTCTAAATGTAATCCTAACAGTTTACGTGAAGCACGATACTTATAGATGTTACGTATTGTTTCAGCCTGCTCAACCTGTCTAGCTAATACTTCAGGATCACCTATATCGGACCTGTGGAAAAGCCTCCATCCATCAATAGCCTTAACGTAGCCGACAGCCCTCTCACATATCCTACTGGCTTCAGGTATTGTTTCAGCGAAAGCTATAATTTCAACAGCTCTAGATCCCATAGTAACTAGGCCGTTGCTGGATTGATGAATGGATCCGTAATATACCCTACATCCTAAAGCATTTATTGAGGATTCATCAACGCTTATCAAGTGGCCCCTAGCAATATCCCTCCTCTGAGGGTAGCCTTCAGGAGCTACGCATTTAACAACTGTAGCTAGAGGCTTAAACCTAAGCTTTATCTTAGAGAGTCTCCCGCTAACTATAGCTTCAAAAAGCTCAACAACATCAGTCTCCATAGTGGCCATTATGTTCAATGCTTCAGGATCGCCTAGCCTACTGTAGAACTCAATGATTGTTGGACCCCAAAGAGTTGTTAGCATCATCTGTCCTGATATAACCCCCCTATATCTAACACCTGTCTCCCTATGTAGTGCCTTGACAGATTCCTCAACTATTCTAACACTCTCCAAATACTCCTCCTCAGTTATGAAGGGGAGGGTGGGCTTAGAGCTTGCTATAGTACCCATTCCTCCTGTTTCCTGACCTATCCCCATTTCGAAGGCGGCCTTATGGTCTTGAACCAGCGGGGTTGGTAGAACAGTATATCCATCAGTAAAGCATTGTAAAGTGTATTCAGGACCCTCAACCCTTTCCTCAACTAGGATTTTATCATCGATATCCGCGTAGTCCCTCATTATCTTCCCACATATATCTCTAGCATGCTTAACCTTAACCTCACATCTATCGCTTGAGAGATACGTCTGCAAATCAGCAAGTACCTTAACACCCTTACCGCCAACCTGTCTAGCAGGCTTTATAGCAATGCTTTCAGCATACTCCCTCAAGTATTCAACAGCATCCTCAACGTTCTTGAAGACCTGAAACCTCAGCCTACCTGGAATACCGTACTTCCACATTAGCCTCCTCATAAATGCTTTAGATCTCTCAATCTCAGCAACCTCCCTCCTAGCGCCTATACATGGTATTTGATGATTCTCAACAGCATTAGCAACACCGTGGAATTGAGGCTCCTCAGGACCTATAACAACCATATCCACCCCTAGCTCTAAGGCTTTTCCAGCTACGAATCCCGGATCTAGGAAGCTTCCAATAACAACCCCGCCACCGGTTTCCTCAGCGATTCTAGCTATGCCAGGATTCCTATAAGTCATTAACGAGTATAGCTTCGGGGAGTAGCTGCTTCTAGCTATGGCTTCAGCTATAGCATGCTCCCTAGCAGCCTCCCCTATAAGCATTATCTTAAACGTCATAGATCCACCTCAGGATAAGATCCTGTAAAGCATCCTAGACATAGCTCTCCAAAACCTATACCTAAAGCTTTCTGAAGACCATTTATTGAAAGCCAATGGATTGAGTCTGCACCTGTAACGTAGGATACCTCCTCATCGCTTAAGTTAGCTGCTATAAGCTCATCTCTTGGAGGAACATCTACGCCGTATGGGCATTGATACATTACCTTAGGGCTTCCGACAAGTACATGGACCTCCCTAGCTCCAACCCTATTCTTCAATATTGAAACAATGTTTCTGGTTGTTGTCCCCCTAATAACGCTATCGTCAACAATAACTATCCTCCTACCTCTAAAAACGCTTCTAATAGGGTTTAGCTTAAGCTGTACTCCAACAATACGTTCAAATACTGATGGCTTAATAGCAGTTCTATACTTCCTACCTGTTGAGATAAATCCTATATGGAACTGTAAGCCTAGTGTTTGGGCGTAAGCTATAGCGAAGGGTAATGCAGTATCGGGTACACCAACAACGTAGTCTGCTTCAATAGGCCACTCCTTCGCAAGCTCAACACCTATCCTATACCTAACATCATATACTGGGATACCGTCAATAACCGAATCCGGCCTAGCTAGGTATACGTATTCGAAGGAGCAAAGCCTCCTACAAGTTTTGAAAAGTGTTTCACGTCTTACACTGTATGGGGTGAATAGGTATGCTTCACCAGGCTTAACATCGCCTTTAGGATCAGCACCTATACATTCAAGAGCTGATGTCTCAGATGCTACAGCACCATAGTCGAATCCGTAGGCACCGATAGATAGGGGGTTTAAGCCTAGGAAATCCCTAAAAACTATGGCTTCACCCCTCCCGGTTAGGGCTATAAACGTTACTGGCTGTTTAACCTCTCTAACAAGCTTCTCAACAGCTTCAAAGGGATCATACCTGCTAAGATTGTTGGAAAGCCTTAAAGCTAAATCATCAGCTAACCTACACGTACAGATTACGAGCTCCGTAGGCTTATTAACGTAGGACATGTATGTGGAGTTAACACCTGATGAAACGTAGCCTACCGATAGCCATCCCTGAAGCATATGTAAAACATCGTCGTTAAACACGTTATCAACAAATCCCCTGGATAAGTGGTGGCTAAGCCTACCGTTGTATACCGCAATACCTGCAGACTCCTGCCCCCTATGCTGTAGTGCGAGTAGGGCGTAGTATGTAAATCTAGATATCCTCCATGAATCGTCGAAAGCATATATGCTAGCAAGCCCCACCATAAATTAGCCACCGAACAATTTCTGTAGTTCAACGTAGTTGTAGGATGATTTAAGAGGGTATTTACCTGTTAAGCAGGCAAGACATAGATCCCCCTGGCTTAACCCTATCCCACTACATAGATTCTCAACGCTATTGTATGTTAGGGTATCAGCATTAATAATCTCCCTAATCTCCTCAACACTATGCCTAGAAGCTACCAGTTCACGTTCTGTAGGGAAATCTATACCCATAAAGCATGGATAGATTATTGGTGGGCAAGCTATACGTACATGAACCTCCCTACATCCCCTAGACTTCATCAATGGAACTATCCTAGTTAACGTAACTCCGCGAACTATGGAGTCGTCAACAACAACTATTCTCCTACCCTCAACAAGCCTCCTAACTACGTGGAACTTAAGCTCAACAGCACTCCTCCTAGAGTTGGATTCGGGCAGGATGAATGTTCTACCTATATATCTATTCCTCATTATAGCCTCCTCGAACGGGATACCGCTCTCCTCAGAGAAGCCTAAAGCACTGCTTCTACCTGAATCGGGAACTGGGGAGGTTAAGTCTGCTCTAACTGGTTTAATCCTGTATAGAGCTTTACCTAGATTCTTCCTAACCTCATGTATAAGCCTACCGTTAGTTACGGAGTCAGGTCTTGAGAAATATACAAACTCAAACATGCACATAGCCTTCCTAAACGATGAGCATGCCTTAACCCTCTCAACAACCTCACCGCCGCTTAAAACCAGAATCTCTCCGGGATTAACATCCCCTAAATGCAATCCGCCAATACATTCAATAGCAACACTTTCAGAAGCTACTGTAAACCCGTTATCTAGAGAACCGTAGCTTAAAGGCTTAAAGCCGTAGGGATCCCTGGCGGCAGCTATGCATCCATCATCAGCTATGAGGATGAGGGAGTATGCTCCATCGAGAACATCCATAGATTTACGTAAAGCCTCAACATAGTCGAAACCCTCATCAACAAGGTTTCTAGCTATGAGTAGGGAGATTGTTTCAGTATCTGTTTCTGTTTTGAATACTGAGTTTCTTAATAGCTCCCTACGTATACTGTTATGGTTAACAATATTGCCGTTAAACGCTATAGAGAACATCCTACCTGAAACATCGGTTAGGAATGGCTGAACCTCATAAATGTCTCCTCCAGAGCCTGTTGTTGAATACCTTACATGACCAATAACAGCACTACTACTAATCCTAAAGGGGTTAAAACCTTTAAAAACATCTTGAACAAGCCCAAAACCCTTATAAACGTTAAGGGATGAGCTGATGAATGAAATACCTGCGGACTCCTGCCCCCTATGCTGTAGTGCTAGAAGCATTTTAACAACTTCAGGAACTGCATTACCTGATTTAAGGCTTAAAGCAGCAATACCGCACATAGAGGCTACCTAGGCTCCCCACCAACAATCCTCCTATATGCCTCAACATAAACGTTGTAGACATCAGCTAATGAACCTCCCCTACGGTAAACATCCTTATCTAACGGTTTAAACGTATCTAAATCCCATAGCCTCATAGTATCAGGAGATAACTCATCACAAACCATCATCTCACCCCTACCGTTAAATCCGAACTCAAGCTTAAAATCAACAAGAACAAGCCTGCAGGAGCTTAGATATTTTGAAAGTACATCGTTAACGTTAAGGGTTACCTCCTTAATCCTGCCTAGCTGATTTAGGGTTAGAATTCCAGCTTCAACAACATCATCGTCAAGAACTAAGGGATCGCTGAGCTCATCACTCTTTAAGTGAAGCTCAACAATAGGCTTACTTAGCCTATATCCATGCTTGATTAGAGGCATTCTCTTCAATAAACCTCCAGCAGCAATATTCCTACATACAACCTCAAGTGGAATAACGTTAAGCCTACGTGCCAATATACTTGAGTCATCAAACATCCTTATGTAGTGGTTACTAATACCGTGGGAGTGGAGAACTTCAAAAAGCCTAGCTGAAACCCTAGCATTAATTAAACCCTTACCGTGAAGCTCATCCCTCCTCGCACCGTTAAACGCCGACAACATATCCTTAAACTTAATAACTAAACTATCATCATCGTAAAGATATACAACTTTAGTTTTACCCTCGTAAAGCTTCAACATAGAGTAAGCATGTAAAAGCATGTTTATAAATCTTGATTTACAGCTTTAAGTAAAATTTACACGTTTAAATCAACAAGACCGCTTAACCCATATCCAATACGTAAAACTCCAAAATACTTATGCTTACCCTCACAGCAAAAGGATGAGTTGGAGATTAGCTGTGAACGCCCCACTCATACAGTAATCCATCCAAAATTAATTATAAACCGGAGTTGAATTAGCAGAAAAACTTTATGTATTTTCGGCTATTGACTGTTTACTTAGCTTAATCAGCGCTACTCCTTCTTCTCCTCCGCAGGCTTCTCTTCTGTAGGCTTCTCCTCCTTAATCTCCTTCTCTATCTCCTTCTCTATCTCCTCTATCGGTTTTGGTGGTGGGGTTGTGGCTAGGGTATATCCTATCCATGCAAGCACCCCGAAAACACCGCCAATAGCAACCGTTCCCGTAAGCTTTAACACAACTATGTCTACGTTGGGCCATGGTGGGAGAAACGTAAGCCATATATAGGCAACAATAACAACCACGGATACAACCATTAAAACAGCTCCAATAACCTGGTCTCTCGACATATAGACACCAATCAAAACTAGAAAACTAAAATATAAACTTAATTGTTTATTGTTGTGGAGGCTGCTTGTAAAGCCATATGTATTAGCGTAGCTTAAGCATTTAGCTACATACAGTGAATAATCCACCGCTAATACCGTATTGGGAGCTAAATTGAGCTTAAAGCATAAACCATTATTTGCCGTGAATCCACAGCCTTGACAAGTATATCCCCACCTGCAACTGTTAAATCCCTAACCTTCAATACATATACTCCACCACCAAGCATCTCAACATCTACATCATGCAGAGTATTGTTTATATATAGTTTAAAAGATGATGGATTGAGAAAGTCTACAGGTACACCACCCTCCCTCAGTAAGCGTACTGTAACATTTTCAAGTATATGGTTAGCGTTTAACTTAGGCTCCACAGTTAAGTTTAGCTCAGCTGTGAATCTGTAGGTGTAGAGGTAGAAGCCAAAACCCGTAATGTTAACTCTAACATCTCCAACAGCTAGAGTCCTACTTGCCGTACGGTTCCAGAGGAGATCTATGGAGACATCCATACTGGCTTGTACACCATATCCTGAGTATATTATTGGAAGTGAGGATAGCCATCTTGATTTAAGATTCTCAACACAGTTTAACACGTCATTCATGCTTCCCGTTAAGCTATATGTTAGGGAGATGTTTGAAGCTATTATCCTAACTAGTCTTCTAAAATCGCTCTCTATAGACTTAGCGATGTAGACATAATGCTTAGACTTTAAACCCTTATAAAACACTCCGGACTCATAGGTAGTTAGAGATGCTGCAATTATTGTTAACGATAATATTAAAGCTATAGCTAATGTAAACTGTCCCCTCACCTAATCACCTAAAACCAGATATAAAGCAAAAATCCCACCACTACCAGTATACATGTAGGTTATGGTGGTAGCTGTGGTTAGCTGACTCCAGGATTTAGGGGTAAGATTTGTTATAGGCTCTCTATTAATAGGCTTTAAGAATATTACCGTATCTTCCTGAACAGCGTATACCGTAAGGTTAAAGTATGTATTTGCTGGAAGTAGTGTTATTAAAGCTACCTCCAAATCCCTCTCCCAACTTATTGAGTTATTTCCTAGAAGAATTTCAAGGGAGCCGGACTCCGCTAGAGAGTCTAAAACGTTAAAGCCTACTGCTTTAAGCTCATCACCGTATCTTCCACCCCACTCCTCAAGCATGCATAGGATCCTGTTAGAGAAGCCTACAGCTGCAAACACAATAATGATAGCTACAATAGCCTCAACAACCCTTATTTGAGCACTCCTATTCATTCAACCATCCTCCAAACCTGTATATCTACGTAGTATGATGCGCCATTAATGTAGACAAGCCTCCTAATGTTTACAATAGATACACCGCTCGGAGGAATTAATGGACCTAGCAGTACTGTAGTGTTTTCAAAGCTTGGGAAGGCAGTAACACAATAGTATTTACCGCTAGTTTTAACTGTAAACATGACAAACATAGTCTCAGGATAAACATAGCTTAAAGCATAGACACGATACTTCTTCGCCCCCCTATTTATTACTTGACCGGCATGACCGTTCGTTTCATTAGATATCTTTAAAATCGTAAAGCTGTAGGATGTGCCTTGAGAAACGCCGAATTCATAAACGTAATCTGACATATGCCTAGCTGATTTAGGCTTCTCATCCATTGGGAAGGATACTATAAGATAATTTGAGTATAGCTTTGCATTTAAAACATCCCCCTTAACGTTCCGATATATTTTAACAGCTTTTAAGCCATAGAAGTCTACTGAAACCACAAGTAAGTAGCCTACCGGATTCTTATCGGATAGGGGGTTAATCTGGGAGGCATAGTTAAGCTCAGCCTCCCCCCTCCAATCCGTATATACTTCCTGAGTGGAGTGGACATAGTAGTCAACTAGAGTTGTAGTATTCTTGTAGGCAAGTAGGTAGAAGCCTATAACTTTAGCGTTTGCGGAATGGATGTTTTCATGTGTTGAAACATGAATCCTAAACCTATATGCGAAATCAATACCTCCAATACTTACTGATGAGAGGGGGGTTATTGTAATGTTTAGGGCAGGTGTTAAGGTAATACGGATCCCTACTCTACGCTCAATGTTTAGGATTCTAATAACTTCTGATGAGGGTATGTGTAGAGGTGTTTCATTATCCACTATTCTAAATATTTTATCAGCATCAAGGCTATACGGTTTTGAACTCTTCTCAGCAAGACCGAAAGACCTTAAATCCTTAACAGTTAAGGTATAGTTTACCCCCCAGTCGGGAGGGTCTCCGGGGCTTAGAAGTATTTGTTTTTCAAGATACTCAGCAATACTTAACAGTTGCTGCTCCCAAATGATTTGGCTTGGGGGCTCAACCACCACGTTTGATACCTGTATTGTAGCCTGAATCAGCAGAACTATTATGAGACCTGTAAAAACATACTCGATAACTGTATGCATTAAATCACCTCCTTAAAACTCCAAGCCCAATCTCAAACCCATCAACCCCCCTCCTACACCATAAAGCAGCATCAACGCCTGAATATAGCTGCGGTGATGAATACAGCTTAAATCCCTGAATTAAACCTATGTATTGGCTGGACTGGTTTATGGTTAATCCTGTACTTGTTGAGTTGATAGGTATTAACTCCTCACAGCATATTTGGGAATACTGTAAAGCCAGCCTTACTTTAAACTCACCATTCTGCTTTAGGAGGGTTATGGTGTAGGCCTCATTACCTATAAGCTTTGGAACCTCAACCCTAACAACTAGAAGCTGACTGTTTGAAGTCTGCATTAAAACTAGTAGATTTACAGCTTCATGCGATAAGTAGGATGCAACCTCCCTAAGTCTATGCTTAACGGAGCCTGCCTGAACATTAAGCTGAGCTGCTGATAAATATATGCTTACAGTAGTGAGAATAAGCATTAATGTAAGGCTTCCTATGATGTGGACATATATTGACTGCATGCTTACACCGTAAACACCTTTACAGATGCTTCAACAATGTTCACCATTACCCCATCAACACCCGAAAACGTAAATAACATAGATTCTGAGAAGCCGTCAGCCTCTACAGTAACCGTTACGCTACCTTTAAGTAGCTGGGGGAGCTGGATTACGCTTACATTCTCGTTCTGAGCCTTTAAATTAAGCTTTTCAGCTCCACGTATCCCACCATAGCTTAGCGTTATAGCTGTTAACTCAATAACTCCTAAAACCCCTAATCCACCATCCACATTCCTATACGTTAATGTACCTAAGCTAACTGCTTTAACCCTTCGAAAATCAAGAATAGCCTTCACCCCACCTCTCTGAACAGTGTATACGTGGGCTATAGGCTGCGATAAATCTCTAACTATAAGATTCCATCCACCCCTCAAGTCCTCACTTGTGGTTGATATGTTTGGACCGGCATCATAGTATACTACGTATATAGGCTTTACGCTGGACCATGTATATACGCCATCAGTTACTGTAACTGTTAATGTTCCGTTTTGAACAATGTTTAATCTCCCGCTTTGAATGTTAAACCTTACAAAACCTGCTGAGCCAGGTTTTGAGGCAACATCCTCAATAACCTGTGAAAACATCGTTAAAGCTGTTTTAACATGTTCAAACTCGCTTAAATCCACCTGTACCCTAACAGCTGTAAGAGCACTACTCATAGCTATAATGACAATAACAAGTATTGCTGATGTTAAGATCATGGTGGATACAATCTCCGAGAACCCACCCCTATCCATCTCACCACCCCATCTGTATCGATATGGTTGGCGATAGCCACATAGCAATCAGCCCAACAATACAGAGAAGAATTGAATGTTTAAATCCTGAAGAAATAGTTCCTGAACTTACCTTACCTGCTACAAGCCCCATTAAATACACGTGGATAATGAGGGGAGGTAGAAGAGTTGATGTAAAGCTATAGTATGAAAAAGCCATTCTAGCCATTGATGCAAGAGACTTTTGATATATGAGGAGGATTATTGTTGAAAATATGAGGATTAAAGCCCCGATGTAGGGTATGAAGAGAAGAGGCTTCAATACTGAACGTTTCTCCCTCTCTATAGCATTTACATCCTCAGCAAACCTAGCCATAACCTCAAGAGTTTCAGAAGAGCCTCCGCCAACCTCTATTGTATCGGCTAGGAGGTAGAGGTTTATGAGGGCAGTCCAAGACTTTATATCCCTAGACAGCTTCTCATAGACTCTAGATAGTGGAACACCCCACCCAATCATTCTCGCCATGGTTTTCAAGTGTCTCGTAAACCTTCCATAGCTTCTACCTGAAAGTATTCTAACACATTCCTCAAGAGGTAAACCCGTCTTACGGGCTTCAACAAGATCCCTAAGGAAAACACCTAAATCCTCATTAATACCCCTCCTCTCATATGAATACTTAACATCAGCAATTGCGGACGGAATTGTGAAAAGTATAAGTGAAGTAGCTAAACCTATAGCAGGCTCATAACCCCTCATACCTAGAGAGGCTAGAAGCCCTTCAAGTAGGGAGTTGGAGAAGCCTATGAAGGGTAGTAGTTTCAGTTCAGGTATGTTAAATGCTAGGAAGAGGGATGTTAATGTAAACATAAATATCGGTGTTGAAGCGAGAAGAATCTTGTATGGTCTATAATCCGTAACGGGGTATTTAGGCTGTAAAGCATCAGCTAAATATATAAAGATTAGTGAGAGTAGAGGCATTAATACATATGAGAAGAGGGTGAACTGCTCCATACTGAAGCTAAACGTAGAATACATTGAAGCCATACCTAAACTCATAGCGTATATAACGTATATGCCGAGAGCCATAAGAACACTTACTGAGATGTATGCCTCCATAAGCCCAGATATTCTTTCACCAATAATCCTTATCTTCACAGCACCCTCCTTAAGTATCATCTCAGTCTTCCTGAGAAGATAGGAAACCACATCCCCGCCCATTCTGAGAGTTGATGTGTATCCTCTAAGAAGCTCCCTAAAGCTACGTGAGGGAACAGTATCTGCAGCCTCCTCCATAACTGATATTGGGTCTCTACCTAAAGCATCAACAAGTAGAGTAATCCTACCGGAAAGCCTACGTATACGTGGAAGCAGGCTAACCGTAGATAGTCTTTTAAGACTGGTGAATGGTGGAACACCTCCCGTAGCCATAACGCTTACATATACAGACATGTAGGGAACCTCAGCCTCCAATCCTGAGGAGAAACTACCTGCAATTATCTTTGGAGCTCCAACAATAACTAGAGCTATAGATAATGGTAGTAAAGCTATGAAGCATAACACCAAATCGCTAACTTGAATGTTTAAGTGGGCAATATGTTTAGCGTAGAGAAGAGATAGGGATATGGCTGAGGGTGTTAGTAGGAGGAGCTGGATAAAGGCAGTTATTGATGCGTAAACCTCAGGATGAATATAAATCCCTGAAGCCTTCAAGTCTAAACTTAAACTCTTAAATACACGTAGTAGTAAAGCCCCAGCTGGATGATAGTAGCGGTAGCAGAAGCCACTAATGCTTTTTAAACCCTTAACCATCTCCCACCGCCGATTTCAACATGATACCTTAAAATCTCCCTTACAACATCCTCATTCCTCCTAACACCCTTCTGAATTAGGAGTTTTAGGAAGCTTCTCCTCCTCTCCAACTCATCAATAAGCTCCTCAATAGGTACACCTGTCTTAACACTAATATTCCTTAGGATACAGCTCCCCCCAAGATTAGCAGCATTAAATACGTCGTGAATAGGATTCCATGAGAAAACCTCTAAGTAATCCTCATAAGCAGCAATCTCCCAAACATGCCTAACCCTCCTACCGAACTTGGTAGGTCCACTAGGCTTAGGAAGCCTAACCCTCTCCACCTGAACAACAATATTCATTAATGGAATATATACTGGGGAAACATTCATAGGTGGACCTGTAAGCCTTTTAATAGCGTAGCTAAGGTTTTCAGCATGCATAGTACACATTCCACCATGACCGGTAGCCATAGCTTGAAATAGGACGAAAGCCTCCTCCCCTCTAACCTCACCTATAATGATGTAGTCAGGCCTATACCTTAATGAAACCTTAACAAGGTCAAATAGTGAAACTGAGCCGATCCTACTTGCTCCAAGCCCATAGCTCTCCCTTGAAACAAGCTGAACCCAATTCGTTCTTGGAAGCTGAAGCTCAGGAATCTCCTCAACAGTAACAATTTTAAGATGGGGCTGAGTAAGGCTAACAACAGAGTTTAGGAATGAGGTTTTACCAGATCCTGTACCGCCAATAATCATTAATGTAGCTCGATTATCAATCATGAACCATAAGTAGGAAGCTATAAACTCATCCAAAGTTCCAAGCTCTATAAGCTCAGTAATGGAGAACGGCTCAGCCCTAAACTTTCTAATAGTGAAGCTACTACCCTTAGGTGAAACCTCAGCTTTAAAGGTTGCAGCTAGTCTATGTTGACCAGGAAGCATAGCGTCAAGAATTGGAAAAGCTACAGAAACATGCTTCCTAGCAAAGTGGGCAAGCTTCAGCACAAGATTATCAAGAAATAACTGATCATTAAAAACAATGTTTGTAGGCATACTTTCATAGCGTCTATGCCAAATATAGACAGGTAAGCCAACACCATTAACTGAAATATCTTCAATCATGGAGTCCCTCATCAAGGGGTCAAGAGGACCAAAACCTAAAAAATCCCTCTCAACATAGTAGAGAATCTTCCCAAAAAACCTATCAGCCTTAAAACCATACCTCTTAATAACCCTCCTAGCTTCACTAACTACATAGTCACGTGAAACCACACCCCCACTAGGAGGCTCCAGCTCCCAGCTTAAAACATCAACAATCTTTTCAAGAACCCTCCTCTCCCAATCATTAAGCTGAACCTCATCAATAAAGTAGCTAAAACCACCAGTCCTAAGATCACTAACAATCTTAACCTTAGCGTAAGGCTCATAAATCCAGTACTCATCAATAACATTAAAACCCTCCAACTCAACTATAGAAACAGGTTGAGCCTCCACCTGAGCTGAAGACTTCCTCCTTAACCTTAAATTAAGCCCCCTCATAAAACCACAAAAAAAGGTTTAAAATTAAGGTAAAACAACAGTTCTCGGATACTCTTGACCAGCAGCAGTATGAATACGTACTTCAACACTCATACCGGAGGAAAACGCACTACCGCTAGGAAGAGATACGACTATTAGTACACGTGACCCTGTTGGAATTGAATAAGACAGTGTTGTTGTTCCATTGACTTTTACATCATTGTACGTGTTAAATGGCTTACCGTTTATAAATATGTTGTCTATAGTTGCTGTTGTTGTTCCAGTGTTTTTAACAGTTAAATCAATATTCCAACCATTAGTAATAGTATCTGCGTATGCTGAGATTATTTCAAGCTTTTCAAATCTTGTAAATACTCCTGTTAACCCTCCCATCCAGAATGCTACAGCTATAGCTACAGCTATTGTTACTGCTACTATTATTATTGTAGCGATTACTGGGCTGATAGCATACCTATTTTTTAGGATTCTCATATTTATCATTAGTAGTCTTAATAGCCTAGTTTAAATCTCTTCATTTAATGTACGACTTAAAGCCGATTTTAAGCAGTTCTTCCCTTAATGGTATCTGTGACTTGCAGTCGTACTGCAATATTCATTAATGCCTAGTTTATAATCATGGATAATGCTAAGACCGCTGTTAAGCTTTACAGCTTCCTCAGCAGTTTAATTGGCAGCTATACTACTTAAGTATAAGTGGTGTAGATGCCGTAATTAACTGGTTGATGGGTGTTTACTTAAAGGATAGAATAAGCATTCCACCTGTAATTATTGTTATGAATAGCCATAATGCACCAGCTATTAAACCTATTGGGTAACTTAGCATAAACATAACTATGACTGTACCTAGCGATAGCATTAATCCAGTACGGAATAAAACCTGTCTTGGATGTATTGAGAACGTTAATATTTTAAGTAGTTTCATAGCTATGTTGTCGCTCATCTTTATGAAGCTTGGAAGCTTCCTATATACTTCCAGCCCCTTTTTAGTTAGTTTGTAATGTGTTTTTTGCTTCTGGTAGTTTATGCTTAGCTTTGATAGTAGCTTCGATATGGCTGTTTGTCTTGGTATTTTGTGGAAAAGCTTTAGCTCAGGGTCTTGGGTTTCAGTATACATATCTAGGTATGATTGAAGTCTCGGTGGGCTTAAACCAATAGCTTTAGCTAGTGCTTGTAGGGGTAATTCATTATTTCTTGCAAGGCCGAGAGCAATAATAGCGTGATGAACATACTCACTTACTAAAACCTCCGATACTGGAAGCTTAATTCTCTCCAAGTCCTTAATACTTAGGGGGATATGTGGCTTCCTAACTTCACCGGTGAGGAGGGTAAATAGATTCTTAACGTACTCCTCACCTATACTTGTTAAATGAAAAACATCAACGTTCTCAGAAGCCTTCCCGACAAGACCTTTAATCTGAAGCTTCCTAAGAGCATCTAGAGCTGACCTTTTCGGTATGCTTAAACTCCTGGAGATATCGTTAATGCTCATGGATTTAAACTCCCAAAGTGTAAAAACAATTCTTAACTGGATAGCGCTTCTTGAAAAATCAATTGTAGAATCAAGCTTCCTTAATAGTTCAAGCTTCCTCCTAGCATCCTCAAGAACGCTATGAGTAGACATATAGACTACGATATCTATATTACAAATAATATAAAGATTACGTATTGTAAACCCGTCTTGTAAACTTAAGCTTGTGGTTTAATTCTCCTATTTGATCAGTCAATTGGGCTTAAGCTTTATTTGGGGGTTCTCTCCTTATCTATGGTGAGACCATGTCTAAAGTTGTTAGATTTATTAGGGAGAGAAACCCATTTATCTTAATTGTTTATGGTGCTTATATATATTTTCGCTCATATTCTTCAAGAGCTGCCTCAGATATTTTAAGCTTATAATATGTAGATCATACATCTATTCTATCATGGTTTAGATCTTTATGTTTTCTATTTCCTGATGGATGTATTCGTAGGGATGCTAGAGTCTTACTTGTTGATGATACTAGGATTAGGATAGGTTCTAGGGAGGGGGTGTTGTATATTGCTTCGAGCCCTACTTGAGGGGGATTGTGTGCATGATGGCTTTCGATGTTGCTAACATACTAACATCAATGATGTTCATTAAGAGGGTTAGGGCTATCTGCGGCTCAAAAATAACTATATTGACTGATGGAGCTCCCTATTATAGGGCTTCATGCAGAATTCTTAATCTAAGGCATGGAGTATATAGTATTGAAGTTAGGAATTTGATGGAGAGGATAATAGAGTACGTTAAGGATAGGACTAAGCTATTCGATAACTACATACCATGCATTAAGGATGGATGCGATGAGGAGCATGCGGAAATGCTTCTAAATAATAATGATAATGATGAACGAATGGATAAATAGAAGAGTTAAAGCAAAGAATTCATAGAGAATACAATACCAATAATAGAGGTGATGAAACATGCTTAAGTTTACAAGACGTGTAAACCGGACGTAGCAACTTAAGATTTATATATTCTTGTTTGTTATTTCATGTTGAGTATTAGATCTTGGTTGAGGATTTGGTTTTGAGAGGTTTCTTTCAGCTTAAGTTTTCAGATTAGTATTCTACATTCAGCTTTCAAGTTCTAGGAGGTAGAGCATTATTTAACATTCTAGGATAGTTTCGGAGAGGAGGATTAGTGATAGGATTAACCATTAAGCTGCCATGTCGTAAACTAATACTGTAACATTATAGTTTAAAGTTGATTTACTGCATCCCGGCTTTAAGCCTCCATCAGCCTTTAGGATGCTTAATACAGTAGCTAGCCTTGTTTAGGAATATTTTTATATTGTGGTGCCTAACTATTATTGAAATGCCTAAACTTATTGGGGTACGTGAATACTGTGAGGTTTTCTACGATGAGGAGAGGTGGAGTATACTTAGTAGGAAAAGGGAGGTTGCCAGATATTTAATGGAGGCTCTTAGAGAGATAGATGTTAATGCATTAGTTCATGGTAGTGTTGCTCGTGGAGATGTTGATGAAAATAGCGATGTTGATATAGTTATTCCAAGCCTAATTCAACCATTTAAGCTTGAAATCCTACTTGAAAATAGGGGGATAGAAGTCTACCTTAGGAGGATTGTTCAAGCAACACCAGCAATGATTCCTAAAGTATACTACTACCTTGACCCTGCAGAGCGGATAGCTATATCGTATCCTCTAGCTAAACTTAGTAGGAGGGAGGTGGAGTTTTACAGGTTTAGTGGAGTGCTGGATTTAAATATGCTGGCTAGGATGGAGAGGGTGGCAGGTATTGATAAGAGGCTTATGTTTATTGAGCCTACAAGCTATGGACATGTTGAGTATAGCGTTATAGGATGTGAGGCTGAAGCCGCTAGGAAACTTAATGTTTCGCCAAGCATTATTGAGGAGAGGATCTCAATACTGACTAAACGTAGTAGGATTGGTAGAACAGGATTGTTTATAAGCTACAATGTACCCCACAACGAACAGATAGAGGAAGCTATTGAGAAGCTGGCTAGGAGAAATAAGGTGTTTAGGAGGATGATTACTATATAGCTTCAACAAGCCACAGATACTTAAATATACTTCTTAAGGATATGGAGGCTTATAGAGAAGTATTTATGACTGTATCCATTACTTATCTAAGGATTGGTTCGATGCTGTATTGTAAACAGAGTTATCGATACGAGTTAGGGCTTAGTCTACGGCTTACTATATCTATGAAGTCCGATAAGTCAATGTTTAAATCTAGAATCTCCACTATCTTACCTGTAAGTATTTGAGCTGATTTAGGATCAGGATCTTCAGGATCCTGAGGATTCGGGGTTGTTCTTGAGAGAAGACATAGCGCATCCATATTCTTAATGTATGCTACGCCAAGTATTAATCCAGTAAACCCCATAAGGGGACCTTTATAGCCTACATCAACCATGTATTTAGAGGAAAACTCCCTAATTAAATCCTTCCTCACAGCTGCAATACATATTTGGCTACCTTCAACCCCATAGGCTGCAAGAGCAATAATTCTTTTAACACCGATATCGTGAAGTAGGTTAACTGTTTCTTCAGCAACCTCCCATTGCCCATGGAAATTAGCCTGGTAACCCCTTACGAGAACTATGTTGCCGTAAATATAAAACTTTACGCTTGGAATCTTAACCTCACCGGAATCTATCAACACGCCAATATATCCATAAACTCTAGGCTGAGTACTATATGATGGAGCTGTTTCATAAATTACTGGAAAATGGGCTGAGTAAAGCTCAGCAAAAAGCTTGGCGTTAAGCTTGGATATTAGGTATTCCAGGGATAATATCCCAACAGATCTTAAGCCTGGAGATGCAGCAATAGCTACAGCCTGATTTAGATTAGGCTTCAAATCAAGATACCTAATCCAGGTTGTAGCCATAAGGGCACCGGTAATCTACCTAATGTATGATGGACCCTTAAACCATGTTCTCTCATGAAGCTCCCTCAACGCTTTCTCCTCAGCATCCTTAATCTTCTTGAAAATCTCCTCAAACTCCCTTGCTCTAGACTCTATATCAGCCATATCTATCTCTAAACCTAAAATCCTATTCAACACTTTAAGTAGGGATTCTGAAGCCTTAACATCCGCAACATATCCATAATATGCTGTATAAGCTCCAGTCTCGCCGAGAAGACATACCCCATCAATACCCATAATCTTAGCATATCCTAAAACAATACCGTTAGCACCTGTTATGCTTCCCTCAGACATAGGTATAACACCGTAGTTCTTAAGCTCATCAGAGAGACTACTACTAGTTACAACACCGTAAACTCTAGGCTCACCAATCCTCTTCTCAACAACGTAGGCAGCCATAGCGTAAATCCTCCTTACACTACACCGCTTAGTAATCTCCCCAAGTAACGTATCGATAAGCTCATGCTGACCTTCAGGAGTTATGGGCTGCGTATTACCAGTAACCAGAATCATCTGTTTATCATTAAGAATGGATGAGTACAGCTCAACCTTTAAGGGCTCAACAACACCGTCATCCCTCACAATGACAAACGATGGGAAATGGTTAGAGTAAACCTCAGCAAAAAGCTTAGCGTTAAGCTTCTCAATAAGGTAGTCTACAGCAATCTTAGCTACATACGCAATCCCTGGGAAGCCTATTATTAAGTATGGATTTTTAACGTTTAACTCCCCTACGAATCTAAATTTAACAACCATCAAGACCCTATTATCCAGTAGACTTTAAACTTTTCTATTGAAATAGAGTAGGCAGCCTAAGGTTTACTACTGACGATCAACGCCATCACCCAATACTTCAAAAATCAATCACTTAAGCCGATAACCTGACATAACCGCTAAACCCAAATAAGCTTAGATAGCAGTATTAAGGAATTATTAGTGCGTATAGTATCAGTAAACCGTAAACATTACTGGAGGCTCTCAACATACTTGAAAACCTTAGCTATCGACCATAAAGCTACCGAAATAGATAACAGAATGAGTATATACGTAACATCTACATCTATCCTATACCCTAAATACTCCAGAGTTAAAACACTGAATAAACTCATTAAATAAGCAATCATAACTACAGGTATAGATGCACCTATAACCACCCCTACAATGCTTCCTGAAAGTATTGATGTAGCTACCGATAATAGTATTAGGCCTAATAGAACCCATACATTAAACAGCTCCATACCGGATACCATATCAAGTACTGTTAGGCTCCCCACAGCTTTGGGAATCATAATCTGCCTTATCGCTAATAAAGGTATAAGATAATAGACGATATAGTTTAAGCAGCCGGTTAAAACCCCAACTAGAATTTTCCTAGTTAAACCAGATTTACTAAACCATCCCTCAACACTGGATCTATACTTCAACATTACGGTACACCAGTAATGCTAATCTTTGGGGAAACTATACTAATCCTTACAATACCCATATAGCTTACACTAAGCCTTACATAAACACTAGATTGAAAAGCATCCTCTAGAGGTATAGTATAGCTAAGTATTACGGAGCCTGCCTTAAGACTTAACGAATGCGTTTCACTATAGTTTCCAGCTGTAAGCGTTATGGTGAGGTCCCTCAGCGTTTCCCTTCCAGTATAGGTTACATTTAATATCAGATTAATACTTGCTGCATCCATGCTGAGCTTAGAGCTAACTGAAAAGCTTAAACTAGATAAGTCAAGGTATAAGTTGTAAAATACGTAGCTACCCACTACTAGGGTGGTTGTGAAAAGTAGAATTGAACATGTTTTAAGCGCAGTACTAATCACTTTTCTCAACTCTTAACAGCTGCAAACCCTTACTTAGCAGTATTGATCCTACAGAAATCATAACGCCAATCCATACAAGCCTCGGCATAACGGTGGCGAGCACATTAACCAGGCCTGTAACAGCCTCCCCAAGACCACCTACAGCTACACGTTCAGCTGAAGCATACTCCAGATACGCTAATATAAGTGAAAATACTAGAGCCGCAACCCCTACAGCAGATATTGTAAGTCCTACAGCCCTATTACTAACCATAAAATAGAATCCCAGCCAGTAACTATTAAATATTACATGTACGTAAATCCAGGATAATATATGGCTTAACCAATTAATCATCGATAGACAGTTATGTAGGCTCAGGGCGTGTCCAAATATCTATAAACTTTCCGCAATTTTATAAGTAATCTGATTTAGAGCTGATAAGCTGCTAAATAGCAGTTGGACACACCCAGTAGCGTCTTGTAAACTTAAGCTTTACCTAGAAGTTAATAAGCAAGCTTAAGTTTACAAAGCCCCAGTAGTATAGAAAAGTATTTAATGTTGAATTGCTAACTAACTTGATGGTTAGGGAGGCATACTTCTACAGGAATCTTGGAAACAACGTTGTTCAATGTACTATATGTCCTAGGAAATGTGTAATTAAGCCTGGAGGTAGAGGATTCTGTAATACTAGGGAGAATAGGGATGGTAAGCTATACTCGCTGATTTACGGTAGGGTTTCAGCGATGGCTGTTGACCCTATTGAGAAGAAGCCTCTATTCCACTTCTGGCCAGGATCACCGACGTTCTCAATAAGTAGTGTTGGATGCTCGTTTAAATGTCCATGGTGTCAAAACTGGCATTTAAGCCAGCCTGAAAACATTAATGACGTATATACGGAGTATGTTTCGCCTGAAGATGTGGTTATGCATGCTAAAAGTAGGGGATGCCCTTCAATATCAATTACGTACAATGAGCCTATAATATGGCTTGAATACGATGTAGATGTAGCTAAAATAGCTAAAAGTGAAGGGTTGAAAGTAATATTTGTAACTAACGGATATATTAGTATTGATGCTTTAAGTGAGGTAGCTAAATACATAGATGCTGCAAACGTTGACGTCAAGGGGTTTACGGAGGATTTCTACCGTAAATATTGCCAGGCAGACCTTAAAGGAGTTCTTGAGGCAACAGCTGAGATGAAGAAGCGTGGAATACATGTGGAGACAACAACACTCCTAATACCTGGACTAAACGATTCCGCTGAGGAGCTGGAGAATCTATGTAGATGGCACCTCGATACTCTAGGACCTGAAACACCAATACATTTCAGCAGATTCTTCCCACACTTCAAGCTTACACATCTACCGCCAACACCGATTAAAACACTAGTAAAAGCTAGAGAAATAGCGTTAAGCAAAGGGTTAAAGTACGTTTACGTTGGAAACATACCTGGACACGAAGGGGAAAACACCTACTGCCCAAACTGTAAAAAACCAGTTATAGAGAGGGTAGGGTTTGAAGTAGTTGGATGGAGGCTTAATGAGGAAATGCAATGCCTAAACTGTGGTGAAAAAATACCTATAATCGGAAAGTATGAGAAGAAATATAAATGGTACTACTAACCAATCCAAGCAAACTAGTTTAACATCTTCCAGCAGCAATCCATGACTTACAACAGTAAGCCATAAACCTAAGTTAAGCTGATCTACAATAGAAACACATAAGCTATAATATTTAAAATCCATAATACAACTACATCTTAAGCTATAGCTGTAAAATTTATGAGGCTGAAGATTTAAGTAGCTAACACAACATCTCAGCTTAAACAGAAACTTACTATAAACATACATAATCAACATATAAGCTGAGAAGTTTAGAAACTGCTTTATTCAGCATAAGTTTATTGATGTAGCATCCACCAATATTGTAAGCCTGAATGCTTATAAACGATGTGTGGAGTGTAGAATACAGGATAGATGTGCCCTCCTCACCCGTTGGGCGAAAGCCCCCGTGAAAGGAGGGGGACCTAGCTGTGGAAGTTAGCAATAGGTTAGAACGGATATGTATATTACGGTAAAGTTAATAAGCTCCTCGTGCAGGCTAGTAGTAGCAGGTGGGGAGATGATGAATAGCCAATCCATAATTTAACTAATTTTAAAAATAGGAGGAGATGGATTGTATTTGATATTGAAGGAGTTTTAGTAGATGGAGAATATCTTGTGGAGCTTGCTGGAAGATATGGGGTTGATAAAGTAGTAAGGAGAATTACTATGAAGGGGTTAATGGGGGAGATTGATTGGAAGAAGGGGTTAATGCTACGTATAAGCTTACTTAGCGATAAGATGAGGAAGGATGATGCTGAGGAGGCTGCCTTAAGGCTTCCACTCATGGATGGAGCTAAGGAAACATGTAGTAGATTAAGAAGAATGGGGTTTAGCATAGCTGCTATATCTGGAGGATTCCAATTCCTAGCTGAAAGAGTAAAGAAGGAGCTGAAGCTAGATCTTGTAATAAGTAATAAGCTACTATTCAACGATTACGGTAGGTTTAAGGGAGTAATTATTGAGGTAGATTCAGATAAAGCATCAGTATTAATGCATTATCTAGGTCAACGAGTAGTGGATGTAGCTGTTGTGGATGGAGCTAATGACCTAACAATATTCAACATTGCAGAGGTAAAAATAGCCTTTAACGCAGCTCCAATAGTGGAGTCTAAAGCTGACGTATCGATAAAGAAGAAGAACCTAGTAGAAATACTTAAATACATAAAACCATACCCTACATAACACTATCTCACAGCTTAACTATTTCCACCCCTAAAATCCTCCAACTTTATTTATGACCATGCTACACATATTCACCATTAAATACATCGAAACTCTCAGTAATTTCTGAATAATCTATTTTACGCTTAATCCCAACAATCCTATTATGAGTCGACATTAAAACCTACTAGTATATTTCCACTAGATTAATTTCACCTATTACCTCCAAGCCTGCTACCAACCTCTTCCCGGTAACCATGTATTTTAATGGATTTAGGCAAATTGTTGGTAGAATTATATATGGGTTTAAAGCTTCTGAAAACTTCAGGGGAATTGTTAACTTCTGCATAGATTATGTATGTGTAAGGCTTACAGTCATATATGTAAGCCTTCAATCCTATGCCTATATGTAGTGGAAACAAGCATCGAATAGGTATAGGTAAATGGAATGCGGATACAAGAACGATAGAGCATAAAGGCATGCATAAACATGCTTAGGATGAGGTTCCATTGCCCTGAAAGCTGTTGTGAAGCCCTAGAGGTGGATAGACTGCTATAAAATGTTGGTTATTTGATAGGGGTTGATGGTTAACATGTATAGGATATATATTGAGATGTTTATTACTGTTGCTATTACTCCTATCTTTAGGAAGCGTGTAAAGGATATTGTATGTTTGAATCTTGATTCAAGAACTTCTATTACTATTATGTTTGAAGCTGCTCCAAGTACTGTTGTGTTTCCAGCTATTGTTGAGGACATAGCTAAAGCTATCCATGCCTCCTCATCATTACCGCTGTAACCTATATTACGCATGTAATCTATGAATACCTTAGTAAACGGAACATTACTTAATATTTGGCTGAATACTATGGATGTTGCTGATATTATTATGATTCCTTGGAAGCCATCGGTTTTTCCGGGAAATATTTGGGATAGTGGTAGCTGTAAAACTCCACTTCTCCATATTCCATCCATAGTTATAAACATACATATAAAAAACATAATACTACCCCAATCCACATGTCTTAAAGTCTTCCTCGGATCGCTTGCAAACATATATGTAAACGCAGCAATAACGAACGGTATAAATCCTATCCTACCCACATGGGGAAGACAGTTTAATGCTAAAACATCGTTAACTATTAAAGCCGTAACTACCAGCAGCAGTCCAATACCTGAAAGAGCAGCATCCCTCCTACTTACTATAGCTTCTCGAGGTATTAATACGGAGTTTATCTCTCCATTACCTACTCTATATATTCTAATTAGGAGGTATGCTGTAACTAGTAGGTTAATTATTGTTGGTATAAATAGGTATTTAATGAATAGTATGAATGGGGCTTTAATCCCCGACTGGGTAGCTATTAGAACGTTTTGAGGATTCCCTAGAGGCGTCATAACTGAACCTATAGTTATCGAGTATGCTAATAGGAGAAACATAAATTCAGGCTGAATCCTCACAATTTTACATATGAGGCGGGCTATAGGTGGACCCATTACTGCAACAGTATCATTAACAGTAAAAGCTGATAAGAAGCCGAACATTAAGGCTGAAGCATATATGAGCGAATATCTAGATTTAAATCTAGATATGAATATGTGGGATACTGCTGCAAGCAGACCTGAAGACTCAGCTAGAGATACCAGGCTAAACATTCCAATAAGAAACAAAACAACATTTAAATCCACAGCCTTCTCAATCTCATCTATAGATGTTAGTCCTGAAACAACAACCATAAAGGAGGAGGAAGCCAACAATGCCCAAATAGGAATCCTAGGCTTTCTAGATCTAAGAATAAGACCAACTATAAGATAGAGAAGTATAAGTGAAGCTATAAACTTATCCAGAGATATACCAGCTATAAAAATATGCTCAAAGCCGAGAATCATATCCAACACTCCGCAGCATTACTTATAATAGTATCCCAGCAGATCCGCAACTTAAGCTTATCTCCTCAATTTATACTATGAGTTCTACGAATAGTTCCGGTGTAATGTTGATTTTCTGAACTCCTACTAATTGATTAGATGCTATGCTGCTGAAGAACGTTTCTTTTCTCCACCATAAGTATATATTCCATGAGGCATCTATTACCGAAGAATTTAACATAGTATCCGGACTAAGCCTCTAAAAGCTTTGTTAGCTGTAGCCTTCCAGAATTTTAGAAGACTTAACATTAATTCTTGCTGAACTTCATAAGCCTTCTTAGAAGCCTATGTCAAGTAATCTCCAGAAACTTCCCTAAGACTTGAGGCTGAATATAGAATACTCTACCATCTTGATAGCCATATTAAAAGCTTAGTATTAATTGATATTATTATCGATAAGTATCTGGATGGGAGTGCGGAAAATAGAATGATTCAAGATGGTTGGATGAGGTTTCATATATTCTACCGTTTAACTTTATTAGGGCAAGTTGGTAAATTAGCGGTCTAAGTTGCTGGTGAAAATGTTGATGGATGGAGGAGTAAATCCTAATGCTGTCTTCCATCTTGATTTGATATTACTACATCACCGTCTGAATTCAGAAAATATGGTAGCTTCCAGCCTAAGATTGAGGTTAAGCAGGTAAGTTGCATAGAAGATACCTTAAGAACGTAATAGTTCTTGATGAATACTAAATTCCTGCTGAAATCTTAAGGAAATGGTATTTAAGACCTGCAAATCAAGCTTGGTTTTATGAATTTACTACATATTAGCTTGACAGTATGCATCTTAACGGACGTGGCAACTTAATAAGCTGGATACAATACGTTAAGTTGCAGGCTCATCTTAACAAGCAATAGATTTAAATAGTCTAAATAGTTTAAGCTTAGCGGCGGGCTGAGCTCCGCCGTTACTCCATATGTGGGCAACCTTCAGATGATAAGGTGCTCGAAGGAGAAATCAACCTCTCACCTCAAAATGTGGTGAGGCTATGGGGAATATTAAATCAAGAGATTTAGCTATAGCAGCCATGATAGCTGCGCTGTATTCAGTATTGGTATATGTTTTTAACCCTATTAGTTTTCAAATGATTCAGATTAGGATAGCCAACTCCTTAATGGGTCTAGTTCCAATCCTAGGAGTTCCAGCTATAATTGGTATTGTAATAGGTGTTTTTATAGCGAATCTAGCGAGTCCACTAGGATTTATAGATTTGTTAAGTGTAGCTCCAACCCTTATTGGTCTTACAATCATATATAGGCTTAGAGGTTATAGTGTAATGCTTGGATTAGTTGTTTACAGCATTATTCTCGGTTCTTGGGTTTCATTCATGCTTTGGTACATTTTTAAAATACCATATATAGAGTGCTTTATCTACGTTACTGCAGGTATAACTATAGCAACAGCCGGCTTAGGATATCTTGTATATAGAACGTTTAGAAGGGTGATGGGTGGATTTAGGCTTTGAGGAGGGCTGTCGCTGTTGTAAGTGGTGGACCTGATAGTATTGGATATGCTGCTATATGGAGAAGTAGAGGCTACGAAATATACCCTATAGTCTTCAACTACGGTCAGAAGGGGGTTAAGGAAGTTGATGTTGCCGTAGAGCTATGTAGAAAGCTCGGATTCCACGAACCGGTAATTATCGATATCTCATTCATGAAAAAACTATGGAGGGGAACTCAGCTAACAGATGAGAGCGTAGAGGTTGAATCAAAATATACACCAACAGTAGTTGTACCCATAAGAAACGCTATACTCCTCACGATAGCGGTAGCTTACGCATACATGATTGATGCTGAAAAAGTCATTTATGGAGCACATCTCGACGATAACTTGCCGAGACAGGATACCTATGAGCCAATATATCCAGACTGCTCACCTGAATTCCAATACGTACTACAAACAGCATTAAACCTCGGATACTTCAGAAGTAAACGTGGAGTTGAAATATGGAGTCCTGCAAGAGAATTATGGACAAAAGCTGAAAATTTAAGAAGAGCGTTTGAAATAATTGGGGAAACAATCTATAATACGTGGAGCTGCTATCTCAGCGGTGAAAAACACTGCGGTAGATGTGAATCATGTATTAATAGACATAAAGCCTTCATTCAAGCAAAAATAGTGGATAAGACGGAGTATGAGAGTACACCGCAGATCTAACATCATAAATATATCTACAACAGTCTCCAAGCTATAAACATGATCGGTAGGGTTAATGCTGTAAGCTACAGCTTAGATGCTACAATATATCCTTCATATACCTACGCATTGTTTAAAGCATATGATGGATGGTGGATTAAGCAGTATGGATTTGGGAGGGGTGGAGGGATGAGGCTTATAGATGGATTCCTAGAGTATAAGGGATTTACTGAAGGGGAAGTTATGGATTTATCAGGATTATGGTATAAACCTACATCCCTCCTCAACGATCTAGATCCTAAAGTTAGGGGGGATGTTGAGAAAATAGTTGATATTTATGGTTATGTAAGAATTTCAATAAGCCCCCATGACCGTAACCTAATATTCATACTTACATTCCTATCTAGAAGAACGGATTTCCACATAAACGTTGTTAAATGGGCTTCAAAACTGTTCAGCATCATAAACGATGTTGATGAAGCTTTAAGAATTGACTTAAGAAGTATTGGAGGCAGCTACCAGATAAAACAGCTTAAAGAAGCTTTAAAAAGCTATTTAGAGATCGCTGACTACAGAATTAGTGATCCATGGACTTTAAGAATGAAGCTTCTTGAAATTAGGAATGTTGGTCCTAAGGTAGCTGATGCATTCATACTCTTCCACACATACAATTCATGGATAGCTCCAAGCGATGTACACTACCAAAATTTCGTTAGGAGAATCAACATATTCAAATACTCTTCAATACCTGAAAAGAGGAAATGCCTAAAATATACATGTATCGAATGTGTTGAAAACAATACATGCCTAACAGGATTATCATACCATAAACTTGGAAAACTAGCCGGCTGGCTTCAAACAGTTTCATACATTCATGATAGGGAATACTGTAGTAGAGGTGGATGTCTGGAATGCCCTATTAGAAAGCTATGTAGAAAACCTCCTAAATAGCTTAACACCCTCCACAATAGCTTTAAGCTTACTAATAGATACGTTATAGGCATCCTCAGATGTCTTAAACAACCCCTTCAAAGCTGCAAATCCACAGTCAGGCTTAAACATAAATACGTGGCTACCATATAGATTTAGGGATTTAGAGATTAGAGACTTCACCTCATCAACACTTTCAACCCTCCCACTTCTCGAGGATACAACACCTATGGATAGAAGCTTATCATACTTTTCAACATCCCCCCTCCCGTAAACATCAAAGTTTCTAGGAGCATCATGATATTCATGATCGAGAATCCTAGCTCTACTATTTAGAAGAATCTCAGCTAGCTGGGGTGAAATAACCCCGCAAACATGTACTGCACCTAAACAGCCAATATTTAAAACCCTATTCAACACATCAATGATCTCATCAAAAGTATAATTAAACAATATTAGCCTACGGCCAACGATTACTGAGAGTATAGGTTCATCTATACAGATAATATTAACACCAAGCCCCTCAACCCATTTTACAATCGAACATACATACTCCACAATCCTCCAAGTATAATTCTTAACTGTAAGTATACTACTGCTTAAACCTGTCCCCTCATAGCCAATAAATATTTGGGATGCAAGCGTAAATGGACCAGTAACAGCTACTCTAACACCTTTAACTCTACAGCTCTTTAGAAGATTTAAAGCATACAAGTACTCCGGAACATTAGGCTTTAAGCCTGATACATTATCTAAATTCAACAATGTAAACCCTCTTAAAGTAGGCTTAACAGCATTAGCCTTAACAAGAGGCTCCATAAACATATCGATAAAGCTTCTTAGCTGAGGTAAAGCTGGATAATCAATACCTATACCAACAACATCCCCAACAATTCTCTTAATGTTTTCGATAGAGTAATCTAGTGGAAACGAGCCGACATATGTAGTGTAGAAACCATCCACTACAGTATCTACAATACGTTAAATATAAACCTAACGTAGACGTTGCAACTTAGAAGCTAGATACAATATGAAGCCGTCTCTAAACTCCTTAAGTTTTTGACTGTCAATTCCTCCTTCATCCTTCAGCTGTCTAGATGAACTTTGCTACGTGTTTGCACATGTTTCAGCTTTGATCATGATCTCACGTAGCGGCACGTCAGCTAGACATCATTCAAGCTTACGAGCATACTCTTGGCGGCAGGTAAGCATCATCCCTCTCAGGCATGAACATACCTTCAGTAGAAGCCCCGTAGATTTGACCAGCCAATTTAGAGACGGCCTATATGTTAAATTGCCAGGTTTAACTTTACCCACCCATAAATGATGCAGGCTTTCCATACTATCTTAGTAATTTCCGGATTAGCCGTTAAGCTCTGACCACAGCTGAAGCTATGTTCTCCAAGCGTGGAAAGGTTAGTGATGTGTAATTATGGAGACGGTCTCCTTCACCATTCTCTCAATACTGGATAGTCTTGCCTTAACGTCTTCTGAGTCAAATTTCCCCTCATGAAATCCCCAGACATGTAGGGCCCAGGCAGCATCCCATGAGGTTCTAAACCATTCCCCAAGCTTTTCTGAAACTTTCAGCACAGCTTTCTCCAACTCAGTTACAGTCCACCTATCCCTCCCCTTAACTTTTTCAAGTACCTCAATTAAGTTAGAATATATTGCAAGAGCTTTCACACATTCCTCAGCAGCTTTATATAGCTTCTCACTAGCTTGTACAGGGTCTTTATCTATGAGGTTCCTACCCTCCTCAAGATACTTCTCAGCAAATTCTAAGTGTTTAAAGTAAATCAACCAATATACACCTGCATCTAAATCTATGTGATGAAGCTTATAAATCTTGTCCATATAATGGCACGCCTTGTAAACTTAAGCATGCCTCACCATCTTCATTATAGATAACGCCCCCTCTATGAATCCTCGGAGATACATAAGTTTATTAGAGGCTATGTACTTAGAACCTATGTGGAGACCCGGCTGAAATTTAGCTTTACATAGTTTTCTATTTCCCTAATGTAGTTCCTGGATTTAGCTGGAGGTTTGGTTAGTAGGCTTACTATTATGAATGTAGCTGTTGATAATAGTAGTGTTAGGGGACCTGCACCGAGTCCGTAGAGGCTTAGCTTTAAAATCTGGATGAGTGCTGATGCTAATCCTCCAGCAGCAATACTTAATAGTGAAGCTATACTGCTCCCCCTCCCCCATTTAATAGCTGCTATTGATGATGGAACTATTGATAGAAGACCTGCTGAAGACGCTACGGAAAGCTCAACAATAACTCCAGGTCTAGTTAATGCAAACACTACAACTATAATAGTTAGTATAGTCATCGATAATCTACCGGTAAATATGGGATTATATTTACCCCCAACCATATCTATGCTAACAATAGATGATAGTGTTAGAAGTATTGAGTCTAGGGTTGATATTGAGGCAGCCATTATACCAACCGTAAGGAGGATAGCTAATGCTTGAGGTGATTGTTCAAGTATTGTGGGGGTTACGTAGTCAGGCTCAAGCCTAGGCTTCACCATCGATGGTTCTATAAATACTCTTGCAATTAAGCCTACCAACACAACCATAATAGTATATATAAACCCTACAGCAACAAATCCCTCAATCATTCTACCCATAGCTCTAGGAGATTTAGGTATGAAGAATCTCTGCACAACCTGGGGATTTGATAGGCAGAAGAAAAACCATGGAATCGTTAAATTCAGGAAGTAGGTAAATGTAAACCTTCCCATACCTCCAGGAACAGATAAAAGCTCAGGATACTTAGACTCCAGAATGCTGAAGGCATTAAGCCCACCAGCCATGATGAAAACATATATTAGTAGAGTTAATGCTGAAGATAGGAAAACCAATCCCTGAATCAGATCCGTCCATGCAACCCCTCTCATACCGCCAATAAACGTATATATTAAAGTTGTAGTAGCCATAATTAAGATGCCGATCTCAAAGGGTAATGTATGATTTGATAATCTATCAAAAATTATTGCAGGACCTATAAGCTGAACGGACATGTAGGGTATGAGGAAAACCAGATAGATTAAAGCTGCAGCAAAGCCAACAACCCTAGATTCATACCTATCACTTAATATCTGTGATGGAGTTAGACAATTCCTAACCTTAGAGGCAGCGTAGAAGTAGGGTCCGAAAAACACAGCCAGCATTAAACCCATAAGGTATATAAGCTCAAAACCCAGAGCTCCAACACCAAACATGTAGGAGTAGCCTACAAGCCCTACAAGCATGAAGGCGCTGTAAGTAGTGGAGAAGTAGGTAGCCCATGAAATCAAGCCGCCAACCCTTCTACCAGCTAGATAATACTCATCAACACCCATACCTGTCCTACGTTTAGCATAAATACCTACAATAAGCATTAAACAAATAAATAAAGCTATAACAATAGTAAAAATCACTTAACCCACCTTCCCACACTATAAAATATCAACAATACAACAGCTAAACTTGATAAAACCCAAAACGTAAAAGAGCCTAGAAAACTATAAACCCTACTTAAAAGAGTATAGGGAACTATAAATGATGCAGCTAAAACTATAACATATAGTAACAATACTAAACGCATAAATGCTAAACATTAAGTAAAATATATAAATTTTATGAGTTATAGGAGTATCCAACTATTATTTAGCCTTTCATCAAATTCAAAGCTTAAAAGTAATCTAGAAAGATTTATGAGTTGTTAGATAAAGCCTAAGTTATAAACTACAAGCAGCAATTTATAGCATCCCCCTAACGTAAATGTTAAGAGGAATACTTTAATACAGTCTGGAAGCCTCCATACCGCATAGATTAACATAGAACTTACAGTAGAAGTATTACTACTGTAGATTTCAAGTAAACGGTTCTTTAAGGCTGCTATGTATTGCTGCTATATTAGGAGTAGTATTAGGGAGGCTGTTAGCCAGATGCTAACCATTGCGAATATAACATACCATAAAGTATCCGTATACTCCATGCTTCTCCTAGCTTTAAACGCTACTCCTAATAGGTTTTTAGCTATTTCTACATGTATTGTTTTATCCAGCATATTTTCAATTAGGGTTGTAAATCTTGAAATTTTATGGATGCCCTCAACAAATACTATGTAGTATATTGAGTTGATAAGGTATCGATCATATAGTAGATTATATAATGCTTTAGTAAGCCCATGACTACCAAGCCTAAGCATCCCCCTCCTAGAAATATATGAGTAGTATGCAGCTATAAAGCCGATAAATATGAATGTACATGATACTAATACGTTTTTAGGGTTAAGCTCAGGCATATGTATAGCTTCCTCAACACCTAAGTATTTATCATTAACCAAGAATACGTAAAGCTTCCCACCTATAGGCCAAATCAGCCCAGCAGCTAATGCTAAAACCCCCAGTATCAAGTATGGGGTAAGCATGGTTAAGTCTGCTTCATGAATATGCTTCTCCCCACATCCACCCTTAACCATAAATATCTTAAATAAATACCTGAATGAGTAGAAGGCTGTTAAGCCAGCTGTCAATATGCTAAGCCAATATAGTAAGTATCCTGATTCGTAAGCTGCCTCTATAATCATATCTTTAGACCAGAATCCGAATGTTGGCGGAATACCTGCAAGTGAGAGTATACCGAATAAAGTAGCTAGGAAAGTATACTTCATCCCCCTAGACAGCCCCCCAGCATCATCCATATACTTAGACTCTACAGCATGAATTACAGCTCCTGCAGCTAGGAATAGTGAAGCCTTAAATATTGCATGGCTAACCATATGTGTAAGACCTGATATGAGGCCTAGATAATGCTCATGTATAAGTGGCGAGGTACCTACTGCTAGAAACATGTATCCAAGCTGGGAGGCTGTGGAGAAGGCTAGAACAAGCTTAATCTCCCTAGCAACAACTGCCTGAGTAGCCATGAAGAAAGCTGTGAAAACACCTATTAAAGCAATAAACTCGAAGAAGGGCTTTACAGATACGTTAGATAATGTGGAGCCTAGAATTATTATTGGCGATACTCTAAGCATAAAGTATACACCTACCTTAACCATTGTTGCAGCATGTATTAACGCGCTAACAGATGTTGGACCGGTCATAGCTGTTACAAGCCATTCATGAAATGGAAACTGAGCACTCTTACCCATAGATCCTAGTGAGAGTAGGGTTAGGAAAGGTATAAGTACGCCGAGGGAGTAAAGCTTAGAAATCCATTCTCCCGAAGCCTCAGCTAAAGCCTTAAACTCAACGTTACCGTTAAGATGAAGTAGAATACCTATACCTATAAGCATACCAGTATCAGCAATCCCAGTTATGACAATAGCTCTAAAACCGGACTCGCTAGGAGTAAACCACATCCTCATACCTAATGCTCTACGACCAACATCGCCAACACATCTCTCCTCATCATCAGTAAACCAGTGACCTATCAGAGCATACGATGCTAGAGAAGTTCCCTCCCATCCAACAAGCATAGTTAACAAATCCCTAGCTAAAACAGCTAGCAGCATACTTCCAACGAAGAATGTGAAGAAGAACCAGTACCTCCCCCACCACTCATCCCCCTCCATGTATTTCAAGCTGTAAACACCTATCAAGAAGCTAATCCATGAAACAACAAAAGCTACAGTAGCGGATAAGGCATCAGCATAAACCCCGAAAAAAGCATGAAAACTCTCAATCCAGGAGTACAGTACAATATCTCTAGGTCCATTAAAGTATACATCAAGAAGTAGTAGGGAGGAGAGAATAGATGATGTAAATATTGAGAGAATAGATATTAAGCCTACAGCCCTCCTACCCCTAAACATTATGGTTAATATAGAGCCTAGAAAGGGAGCTAACCATGTATATGCTGCTAAATTACTTAGCTCTAAGACCATACCTGCTAGCACAAACATGAAAAATTATAAACTTTTCGCTTAACACATGAAACTTATCAATAAATCTAACTGCAACATTTTCTGAACATTCCTCAACAAACTGTCAAGAAGCTTCTCGCAGACTTCCCAAATGTTAATGTACAGCTTAACACTACTTCCTCACAATACCGAGCTTCTTAATAGCATCATGCAACTCATCGTCAAGGAGAGAGTCGAGAGTACCTATACACTCCTCAACTTCTTCCATGCGTTCTGCACACTATACTAAAGTATCTCTGTTCCTCCTTACATCTCTCCACAAGTTTAGCGTAGCTGAGGTTTCTGAAGCCCAGTAAAGAACAGATAGCTAGGTAGCCTGAGAGCTGAAGTATCTCCTCAAGACCCCATAGCCTCACAAGCCCCTCAAGCTGAGCTCAAAAACCTTTTCCAAGAGCTGCATGCATAGTCCACCATGGCTGAGAATCCATAAACGAGGTCTTCAGCATACTTGTAACTGCTGCGTCTAAGGAGCTTCGCTACATCATGCGTTATGTCCTCCTCCTTGATCTCCGGAAGCTTCCATCTCCGAGGCTAAAGCTCCTGATTAACCTTAAGCATGGCAGAGCAGCCTAAGCCAAAACTTCCCAGTAAGCTGAGGAAATACTGCAGTAAGATCCAATTAGTAAGGGCTTCAGAAACTTCATACTTGATGCTGTTCTTACAGCTTTAGTGATCTCCCTAAACATCGCTTCCAACAGGTCTCTTAACCCTCTTAGTAAGAGAGGCTTTAGTACTTCCCGTAATGGTGAGAGTGGACAGGGCAGCGTACCTCCTAGTATTTTCCAGAACAGTAAGTGTTATTGACATCACCCCACATTCTTCCAAATTGTTTCCCGTATAGCTCTATGTGGGAAGGATATATGGTGTCCGTTACGGTTAGAGATACAGCTTAAAGCATGAGTATTGATATGCTGAATTACCACATCCAGTAAGTGGGGAGCATATAGGAACTCGCCTCAACTATACATTATAAGCATAAGCTTTTAAGAAGCCCGGTACGTCAAGAAGCAGACTTGGTAACGGTAATATATTAGGGTTTTTTCAGGTTCCAGGTGAAATACTGTGTAAGCATGTTCTGTAGGATGTCGACGAATGGTTTTGGATATATGAAGGCAAATAATCCGAGGAGGGCTATGGGGGCCATTGCTGCGGTGAAGTATATGTTTATGCTTGTATGGTTTTTAAACTTAATTGGTCCGAAGAATATTCTCTTTATAGTCCAGAAGGTGTATCCTAGCGTTAATCCTATACCTGCTATGATTGCGATGCTTAGGAGGATCATTGATGCTAAACCCATTTCAACAATTACTGATGATATGCCTGCTATTATTAGGAGCTTACTTATTAGGCAGCTTGATGGTGGAAGACCTGTTAAGCTCATAACTCCGAAAAGAGTTAATGAGAATAGGTAGGGGTGGCTGGCTGCAAACCCCCCCATTCTGGATATGCTTCTTAATCCATGATACTCAGCTATAAATATGCCTGCGGCCATGAAGAGGAGGGCTTTCCCAACAGCATGTGAGAGATAGTGGAGGACGGCTCCGGTAAAGCCTATAGCTGTAAAGCTTGAAATACCTAGGAGGATATATCCCATCTGTGATATGCTTGAGTAGGCTAATAAACGTTTAAAGTCGTCCTGTCTTAAGGCTACTAGACCTCCATACATTATTGTAGCAATTGATAAAAGCATTAGTGGTGTTGAGAAGCTACGTGTAATACTTGGGAAAAGGGTAATAACAATTCTTAAAATACCGTAGCCTGCAAGACCTATTAGATTAGGTGATAGAAGTGCTGATACTGGTGTTGGTGCTTGAGCATGGGCATGTGGAAGCCAGAAATGCATTCCTAAAACAGCCATCTTAAAGAATAAGCCTAAAATCATAAGTATAGATGATAATTCAGCCAATCCGCCCGGTAAATACTCCCCAAAACCTAAAAGCGGCCTACCCAAGCAAGCATTGTAGAAGTCAAAGCTTCCAGTATGCATACCGTATATTAGGGATCCTATAAGGAATAGTTGAGCTCCAACATGAGTCCATACAAAATATATTAAAGCAATCCTCCTCCTATCACCATAGCCGTATAGAGCTATTAACAGAAAGGATGGTATAAGGCTTAACTCAAGAAATAGGTAGAACTCAATAATGTTTGTTGAAACAGTAATACCGAGCATACTTGATGAAAACAGTGTGTAGAGCATAATGTACATACCCCATCCTGGAACATCCTCCCCCTCATCAAGCATCTCCCTAAACCTACAATTCATGTAAGGTATAGAGTAAATACATACTGAAGAAGTTACAACTGAAATAGATAATAGAAACGGTAGATTCAAGTAGTCTAGTAGAAAAGCAAACGAGCCAATACCCCTAACCTCACATAAAACCTCCAATAAAACAGTATTATAGCATACCAGGTAAGTAAAGCCTAAAACCCCCGGGAGAAGTAGGGAGATAGAGTTAATAATAGCAACCACGCGATAACCTAAAAATCTCAGTAGGAGGGGGGATATTAGAGCTGTAAAGAGGGGGAGAATGATCAATAGGGTAAGTATGTAGGACATTTAAACCACCACACTATACTTAACCTCCTGGAGAAAGCTTCCCTGCAGCTGCTAGAGCTGATTGAATATACATCGCTACACCACCTTCAGAAAGGCCTTCAGCTACCTTTAAAACAACAGCTATTAAAGTATCTGCAAGCAATCCAAGTATAAATGTCGATAACCCAATAATCAACATTAAAACAGATACAGCTCCACACCTATCCATAGGCTTATTAACTATCGATTTCGGAGACTTAAAAATTAAGCTGTAGATTATTTTAGCATAGCCGAAGATTGAAATAGCTGAAACTATAATTATGCTTGATGCAAGCAGCACCCCACCCATCTCGAAAAGCGAGGTATATAGTAGTAGCTTACTATAAAACCCGCTAAACGGGGGAACACCTACCATATGCAGAATCCCGAGAAACGTAGCTACCGTTACGGTAGGGTAGAATCTACCCGCCCCCGATACCTTATCCAGATCTCTTGTATTGAAGATCTTTACCAAAACACCTGTAGACATGAATAGAAGAGCTTTACCGATAGCGTGATTCATGATGTGGTATGTAGCTGCAGCTAGGCCGTAGCTACTACCTGTAGCAACACCCATAAATATAAGTCCTACATGGCTGATTGTACTGTAGGCAAGAAGCCTCTTAACATCTGTCTGTATAGCCATCAGTAAAGCACCTAAAACACCTGATACTAAGCCTAAAGCTAGAAGAATATACGTTAAGAGACTCCATGGAGAGATCTGGTGGAACCCCCTAGCTATTATTGAGTTGGAGCTGAAAATAGTATATAGGAATCTTAACGTAGCATAAACACCAATCTTAACAGCTAATCCTGATAATGCAGCTGAAACTGGGGTTGGAGCTTCAGGATGAGCATCTGGAAGCCAGAAGTGGCTTGGGAATAATGCAGCCTTAAACGTGAATGTCCATAAAGCTAAGGCTAAAGCTACTAAAGCACCAGTCTTAACGTCAGCTATTGGAAAGCCACTATATGGGAAGTAGCCTATAGATCCAAGACGGGATTTAAGAGCTAAATCAGCCATGTTTAACGTACCGAAAGACCCATATATGAAAACAAGACCTAGAAAGTATAGTGTTGTAGCTAAAGCACCTATTAAAGCATACTTAATAGCTGCCTCAACAGCTGCAGGAGAAGACCTGTAGAAACCTACAAGACCATAGCAGGATATAGCTAAAACCTCAAACATAACAAATAGGTTAAACGCATCACCAGTATATATGCAGCCAAGCATTCCAGCCTCCATGCCTAGTAGGAGAGCATAATAGTATTCAAAACCGCTTAAACCATCAGTATACCAAATACTGTAGAGAACAATTAAGAACATAACCACCCCAACAACAACACCTAGAAAAGCACCTAGAAAATCAACTTCATAAACTATTCCAAGAGGCGGAGGCCAACCACCAAACGAATATACTGTAGGCTTACCATCCCCATAAACCAGGATAAAAACTAGAATGGTAAATATTAATGCGGAGAGGGATAGGATGAGGGTGTAGACATCATATATTATCTTCCTCCCAGTTATAAGGGTGAGTACAACAAGTATGAATGCAGCGACAACAAGCATTAAAGGTGTAATACCTACATATACCATCATGGAGACACCTAGTCAAATATTCTTCTAGCATAATGCTCAAAAGTCTCAGCTATAAAGCTGTATGTATCCTTAGGATCTGTGGATTTAACATCTATCCAGTGGACGTAGAGTATTTTACGTACCTCATCAAAATCAACAACAACAGTACCTGGAGTATTGGTTATGGAGTTTGCAAGGGCAACCATAGAGTAGTCGCTTCCGGAGTAGTAGGGAACTCTTACAATACCTGGGTTTATAGGCATTTTAGGATTTAAAATCCTCCTAATAACGTCGTAGTGGGCTGTAAACTCGATCTTCGTGAAGTAGTATATAGTGTAAAGCATAAGATTTAAAAGTCTTCTAAATTCTAGAAGCTTACTCGGGTTTGAAACTAGGAGATTAGCGGTAAGTAAGCCAGCAATAAGGGAAACAGCAAATCCAATCAGTAAATCGAAAAGCATTGTTGAACCGCTGAAAACTATGTAGACAACGTAGAGTATAAGGGTTAGGGCGGAAGCCTTCAACACCTTATTCATGCTGCCCACCCTTAACTCTAGCTATCTCCCTCATATTAAGGGTTCCGTAAAGCCTATATATCTGAATAGCTAGGAATATGAGGAATAAGTTTACAGCTAATCCTATCACTATAGCTGTTAATACGAGGGCTTGAGGTAGTGGGTCTACGCTTAAACCGGTAAGCTGGGATACATCGCTGGGGCTTGGGGGAACATTTAGCTGGACAGGTGGTGAAACAGGATATGTAGCACGGTACCCTACAAGTATTGCAAAGGTGTTTGCTGAATCCCCCAGAATAGTTAATGATATTATTTTCTTAACTATGTTTGGCTTTACTAAAACGCCGTAGAGCGATATTGCTAAGTTAACAATCATGGATATAACTATTATGCTGAACGTAAACATGTATAGATCAATGCTCGCCATGAAGAGCCTCCCTAGCTACATCCTCAGGAATTGATAGTAGGATAAATATTATAGTAAAGCCTGCAAATACAGCTATAAACTCACATACGTTAAAGATGAATAGCGTACCCGCAATAGGGAAGCCTAAAACATCAGGCGGTAAACCTGTAGGTGCAGCTTCTTTAGGCTGATTCTGAAATATGAAGGCATATCCTCCGGACAATAAGCCTAAAGCTAAAGCTAGAATAGATGCTACACCGATCCCGACAAGTCCAGCTCCACGTAGAGCTATTAGTAGATTCTTAGATAATCCCTTCTCCTTAAGGAAGAATCTTGAAAACACAATTATGAGGATTAGTGGAGCAACAGCCATAGCTGAACCTGCCTGGAAGCCTCCTCCAGGAGTTATTGTTCCATGAATAGCTATTGAGGCAGCAACCACAATATTAATTGGGAGCAGAACCCTACTTACAACCCTAACTATCTTTGAAAGCCCAACATATCCTCCACCACGCTTCTCCTCAATACCCCTGAAGAGAGCTATACTAGCTATTATTGCAAAGTAGAAAACAGCGGTTTCAAAAAGGGTATCTAAGCCACGATAATCCCAAACTATAGCTGTAACCGTTTCAGGAGCCATAGCGCTGAAGTAGTTAAGCCATGGGGTAATTGATGTGTTTAGAAACCATAAAGCTAAGGGTCTAAGACCTCTAGGCGGAAGCTCACCTAAAACGTTAAGAGCCGTTATAGTGTATGATGTTAAAACAATGAAAACAATCAATACTGAGACGGTTATTAACCTTCTTAAAAGCAATCTACTCACACTCCTTCGTCTTCCTTATTAGGAATAGAATAGCTGCAGGATATAGACCAACCGATACGGGTACATAGACCAAAACTATGTCTGGAGCCATAAGGATATAGTATAGAAATGCGTAACACATACTCTGCAAAGCTGAGAAGAGAACAGCTCTCAGCAAGTTACGTTCAGTAATAGCTAGGTAAACAGCGATGGTGGATATGAGTGATAGAAGCATCATTAAAAAAAGTGTGAAGAAAACTTCAAGCATGGCTATCCTCCTCCAAGTGATCAACAACCTTAGGATACGGCTTAGATACTTTAGACCTGTATGTTGCCCGTGCAAGAGCATGAGTACCTGTAGGGGATAGGATAGCGATTAGGAAAGCTGTAATGAGGGAGGATCCTGCAATAAACCATCTATAAGCTCCAAGAAAATCAGCTCCAACAGCAATTAAAGTAACCCCTAGCAGGGGGTAGAAGGCGCCTCCAATAGCGCCTATCGTTGCTGCGTGAAGACGTACGAAGAAGTTTGGAAATCGAAGCATTCCTAAAGCACCAATCAAATCCCCAACAACCCCTACAACCAGCAGAAACTCACCGAAAAATACTATTAGCTGATTAAATAAATCCATTCAATCACCCATCTCCCTACTTTCAAGATACTTCGCTACATAAATATCCGTAGCGTAAGCCCATAAAGCAATAATCATAGATATTGGAGCTAAAATTGGGGATTTAAAAAACAACGCTAAAACAGCTGTAAAAGCAGCAACATCATAAAGCAGAGCATCTAAAGCCAACACAATATCAGATATTGTTGGACCCCTCAAAACCCTTACAACATAAAGCAGAAAAGCCAAAACATAGAAGGGGAATAGAAACATTATAAATGTGACTACTTGATGCTCCAAATCAAGCATGAACTAGCTTTACAGAAGGTACTAATAAGGTTTACTCCAGCCTCCACCGCTTTGTAAACTTAAGCTTTATCTGTGGGGTTCTCTCCTTATCTATGGTGAAACCATGTCTAAGGTTGTTAGGTTTGTTAGGGAGAGAACCCCATTTA